>Ga0134128_10001193_pt1 | contig 34287 bp, 31 predicted proteins | sample KB31754_FD_96462 | JGI IMG/M metagenome (GOLD analysis project Ga0134128, IMG submission 96462) | Terrestrial soil microbial communities with excess Nitrogen fertilizer from Kellogg Biological Station, Michigan, USA - KB3-175-4 | ecosystem: Environmental > Terrestrial > Soil > Unclassified ...
ATCCTGGAGTATCTGTTCGGAGCCGCGACGGTCGCGGTAGGCTGGAGCGGCTATTTCACGGCATTCATGAACGAGATCGGGCTGCACATCCCGTATCAGTATGCGCAGGCTCCGCTCAGGGTAGTCGGGACGCATCATCTCGTGCAGTCGACGTTGTGCATATCACCGACGACCAACCAGATCGTCACCGACACGCTCGCCACCTGCGCTCCGGGGCTGACCGCCGTGCAGGGCGTCATCAACGTTCCGGCGATCGTGCTCACGCTGCTCATGACCATCCTGCTAGTGGTCGGCATCAAGGAGTCGGCGAACTTCAACAACATCATCGTGATCGTGAAAGTCGCGATCGTTCTGCTGGTCATCGCGTTCGGCTTCGCGTACGTGAACAAGGCGAACTGGCATCCGTTCATTCCCGCCAATACAGGCCACTTCGGTGACTTTGGGTGGAGCGGAGTCGCGCGAGCAGCTGGCGTGGTGTTCTTCTCCTACATAGGCTTCGACGCGGTGTCGACAGCCGCGCAGGAGGCGAAGAATCCGCAGCGCGACATGCCGATAGGTATTCTGGCATCGCTCGCGATCTGCACTGTGCTGTACATCCTGATGTCGCTCGTCATGACGGGTCTCGCGAACTACAAGACGCTCGACGTGCCGCACCCGGTGTTCGTTGCAATCGCCGCGGCTGGTCCGGCGCTCGCATGGATGCGTCCTATCGTCAACATCGGCGCAATCGCCGGTCTCGCCTCGGTCGTGCTGGTGATGCTCATGGGACAGCCGCGCATCTTCTTCTCGATGGCGCGCGATGGTTTGCTCCCTCCGGTGTTCGGCAAGGTTCACCCGAAGTTCCAGACGCCCTACGTCACGACGGTTCTTACGGGTGTCGTTGCAGCGGCGGTCGCTGGTTACTTCCCGATCGGACTGCTCGGAGAGCTCGTCTCGATCGGCACGCTGCTCGCGTTTGTCATCGTCTGCGCCGGCGTGATCGTGTTGCGCTATCGTCAGCCGAATCTGGAGCGTCCGTTCCGCACGCCGCTCGTACCGCTCGTACCAATCCTGGGCATCATCAGCTGCGGCGCCTTGATGGCATCGCTGCCTATTGACACATGGATTCGTCTGATCGTGTGGATGGCGATCGGCCTACTGATCTACTTCCTGTACGGAAAGAGCCATTCGAAGCTCGGGCGCGCCGAAAAAGTTGGTGCGTGATCTTCTAGCTGTTCCGCCGGCCCGGCGGACGGCAATCGAGCGTCTCGCGCGCGAACTGCGCGCGGGACGCTCGATCGTTTTATCCACCCACATCAACTCCGACGGCGACGGCTGCGGGTCCGAGACGGGTCTCGCGCGAATGCTCGCGCAGCGTGGGATGGCGGTCACCATAGTCAACCCGACGCCGTGGCCGGAGATGTTCCGCTTTCTACTAGGCGACGACGTCCGCATGGTCGAGGTGAGCGACGGCGGTGCGGATGTGATGCGCAAGGCGGATGTCGTGATCGTACTCGACATTGCCGACCTTCGCAGACTTGGGAGGCTTGCCGACGTCGTCCGCGCGCTAACGGTGCCCAAGCTGGTGATCGATCACCACGTGCCAAGCGACGACCCGCCGAGTGAGGAGATACTGTCGGATACTACGGCGTGCGCGACGGGGGAACTCGTGTACGACGTGGGCCTCGTGCTCGGTTTCGACATCACGCCGGCGATCGCGAACTCGCTGTATGTTGCGCTCGTCACCGACACCGGTGGCTTTCGATTCAGCAATACATCGCCGCGGTGTCACGCGGTGGCGGCACAACTGCTTGCCGAAGGTGTCGAGCCGGAGGAAATGTATCAGCGCATTTACGCGTCGATGCCGGTCGGGCGCCTGACGCTGTTGCGCGACGCGCTTGCAACGCTCGAAGTGGATCCTGTCTACGGTCTTACCTGGATATCCGTACCCGCCGGCGCGACGGAGAAGCACAATGTGCGGCCCGAGGACCTCGAGGGGATCGCCGAACACGCGCGATCCGTGGCTGGTACGCGCATGGCGATCTTCTTTCGTGACCTCGGTCACAATCGCGTGAAGATCTCGTTCCGCACCACACGTGGCGTGGATGCGAACGACTTCGCGCATCAATTCGGTGGCGGCGGACACGTGAAGGCATCGGGCGCGATGGTCGAAGGCAGTCTCGACGATGTACGTAAGCGCGTGATCGCAGCAGCGCGGGTTTATCTGGAACCAGTCACGCCAAAATAGACGTGCGCACGGGCATTGCAGGGGCGCGCCAGGCGCCGTTTCGGGACACTTTTTGGTGAGAGGCAATGTGTTCATCGTTCATCGCATAGTCGCCGCGACAATTCTCGCATCGGCCGTCAGCCAGGCGCAGACGTCGCCCGCGACGAGGGTAGGCCCCCCGCGCGGAACCGTGATCGTGGTTGGCGGCGGCGCGCTGGGGCAGGAGATAACCGACCAGTTCATCAAGGCCGCGGGTGGACCGGACGCGTTGATCATCGACGTGCCAAACGCAGGCGGCGCCTCCTCGTACGGACAGGACGCGCCGGGGGCACGCATGTGGAAGAAGGCCGGTGCCAGGAACGTGCACGTTCTGTTCACGACCGACCGGAAGCTCGCCGACGCCGATTCGTTCGTCGCGGTGCTCAAGCACGCTGGCGGCGTCTGGTTCGAGGGCGGACGCCAGTTTCATCTGGTCGACGCATACGCGGGTACCAAAACCGAGCAGGCATTCAGAGAAGTGCTTGCTCGCGGCGGCGTCGTTGGTGGGTCGTCGGCCGGTGCGTCCATACTCGGCGACTTCCTGGTTCGCGGAGCGCCGTCGAACAACAACAGCATCGTGGATTACCCCGGGTATGAGAAGGGATTCGCCTATCTACGCGGCGTTGGAATCGATCAACACGTCGTCGCACGCGAGCGACTCGCTGATCTCGCGGACTCCATCATGACGACGCACCCGCAGCTGCTCGGTATCTCGGAGGACGAGGGTACAGCCTGGGTAGTGCGAGGGGACACCGCGACGATCATCGGCCGCGACAAGGCGTTTGTGTATGGCGGCAGAGACGCGACCGATCCCGGCACGCCATTTGTTACATTGCATCCAGGTGACAGGTACGACCTGGGCGCTCGCCACGTGATGCATCGTGCAGCAGACGATTCGCCCGTGAGCGCGGCGTTCGTCGATTCGCTGTTTCGGAAATACGATGCTCCGATTGCGGGTGGCGCAACCGTGCTGGTCGCGCGGAACGGCGAGGTATTCATCGACCGGTCGTACGGCGTGCCGCCGCAAACGAAATACATGCCGACCACGACACTGCCCCAGTTTCAGCTCGGCAATATCTCTGCCGTATTGTCGGCGCTGTGCGCGCAACTGCCGGCGCCGAACGCGGGTAGTGCATCGGCCGGCGCAGCAGCAGCCGGTGGCGCAGCTGGGCGGGCTTCCGCGCCATCAACGCCATTCCAGAGTTGCGTCACGCGTCAGCTGGGGGTGCCGATCGGCCTGCATCGAACGGTCGCTGCGGCGGATGGTACAGTGCAGTCAGACGTGGATGAACTCTATCGCCTCGAGCTCGGACTCGAAAATCCAGGCACGTATGCCGGCGCGGACTACGCGAAAGGCTGGCAGGCAGGTACGTACCACGGTGTGGCGCGGCTCTCCGCTTTTGGCTCGGTTGACGGCAAGCGCAACGCATTCGTCCGTATTCCCGACGAGCGCGCGGTAGTGATCGTGCTGACGAATGACCCGACGGCGGACGCGGAGCGCATGGCGAACGCGATCACCGACAGGTTGCTGACGAGCGACAGTACCACGCGTCGTTAGCCGCCACGGGACGGGAGCCATTCTGCCCGTGTGAGCCGCGCGACAATGGCAAGTCTGCGGCGGCAAAAAGAAAGCCCGTGCATGTGCTGCACGGGCTTTCCCGTCCGCGTAATGCGAGTGGCGGACCGGCTACACGATCGTTCCGATTTCCGCCGCTGCGCGCTCGAGAATATCCGAGATGCGCTTGAGCTGCTCGGGGGTGCGCTTTGCATTCTGAACGTACACCGCGCGTCCAACATCCTTCATCGCGCGATGAACCTGCATCATCGGCTCGCCGAAGATGCTCTGCGCGAACTCGGTGATGCGTGAGAAGATGTCGTCCACCGCGGAGCGGTTCTCTTCGAGGTACTTGCGACCTTCGTCGGTAATCTCGTAAACCTTCTTGCCGCTCTCTTCCGGCGTGACGCGGGCGTAGCCCATGTCTTCCAGCATCGTGAGAGTCGGGTAGACCGTTCCGGGGCTTGGCGAATAGGCTCCGCCGAAGCGCTCCTCGATGGCCTTGATGATCTCGTATCCGTGACGTGGCTTCTCGACCAGCAGCTGCAGGATCACGTACTTGAGATCGCCCTGGTCGAAGACACGGGCACTACGCGGTCCGCCGCGTGGGCGCCACGGGCCGGCGCCCCAGAACTGGGAGCCATCGAAGCCCCAGTTTCCTTTCCACATTCCTCGCCGCATCCAGCCGCTGCCGCAATCGAATCCTGGCATGACCAACTCCTCCCGAAGATATAGTTTGATATATCGTACGATATATCGGCTGCCTCTAAGATATATCGATGTTATATCGGGTCAAGGGGGGCGGGGTCCCCTTCGGCGTGTCAGTGAAGGCGGGCACTTCAAGATCCGTCATTCCCGCGAAGGCGGGCACGTCAGGATTCGTCATTCCCGCGAAGGCGGGCACGTCAGGATTCGTCATTCCCGCGAAAGCGTGCGCTTCAGGATTCGTCATTCCCGCGAAAGCGGGAATCCATGTTATCGATCTTTCGATGAAACGACAGCAGGAAGCTTCTCGGCAGCAGATGGATTCCCGCTTTCGCGGGAATGACGACGGGTACTCGGATTCCCGCCGCCCGCTTTCGCGGGGGTGACGTTCTTTCGCGGGGGTGACGTTCTTTCGCGGGGGTGACGTTCTTTCGCGGGGGTGACGTTCTTTCGCGGGAATGACGATGTCCGCATTTACATTTGGGTATGACAGAAGACACTCCCCGGGGCCGCGCGCTTCCGGTAATGGATCAGGCTCCAACTCCGAAAACGGTCGCGCCGCCGACTCCGGTTGCATTTCCTGACCTCGGCAACATCATTGCCGTTTCGAGCGGGAAGGGCGGTGTGGGAAAGTCCACAGTCGCGGTCAACCTTGCGGTCGCGCTGGCGAAGGACGGCGCCCGTGTCGGCATAATGGACGCGGACATCTACGGTCCGAACGTGCCGCGCATGCTCGGGCTCGACGGGCCGCCGCGCCTCGATAATCACGACAGGATGGTGCCCCACGAGGCCTTCGGCGTCCGCGTTGTGTCGCTTGGATTTCTGGTGCCACCGGACCAGCCGGCGATCTGGCGCGGGCCCATCATCATGAAGGTCATCAATCAGTTTCTGCGCGACGTGGCGTGGGGCAAGCTCGACTACCTGATCGTCGACATGCCTCCGGGGACCGGCGACGCACAACTGTCGCTGGTGCAGGCAACCCACGTGCACGGGTCGCTGATCGTCACCACGCCGCAGGACGTTGCGGCTGGCGACGCGCTGCGCGGCGCAAAGATGTTCGAGCGCGTCGGCGTTCCGATAATCGGCATCGTGGAGAACATGTCCTACTTCGAATGTCCGCACTGCGGGAAGCCGAGCTCGTTGTTCGGATCGGGCGGGGGGCAGAAGCTGGCGGATTCGCTGGGGTTGCCGCTGCTGAGCCAGATTCCGCTTTACCCGCGCGTGCTCGAAGGCGGCGATTCCGGGCGTCCAATCGTGCTCGCCGAACCGGATTCGGGCGCGGCAAAGGCGCTGACGCAGCTGGCGGGGCTGGTGCGTCAATCGTTCGCGAGCTGAAACACCGCCGCGCTTGCCTGTGGCTGCCACGGCCGGCAAGTTTGGTGGCATGACGGCACTGGAAACTGACCGCGCGACCGCGGACGCCGCTGCGACCGGTGCCGCGGTCAAGCGGGGCTATGTCAAGCAGATGTTCTCGGACATAGCTCCGTATTATGATCGAGTAAATCGCATCATCAGCTTCCGGCTGGACCAGTGGTGGCGCCGGAAGGCGATACGCGAGGTTGGTATCGTCGCGAACGATCCGAACGCGACGTATCTCGACCTGTGTGCCGGCACGCTCGACATATCTTCCCAGATCGCGTCGCTGCCGGATTTTCGCGGATCGGTCGTTGCCGCCGACTTCGCCGAGCCGATGCTGCGCGCGGGATTGGGAAAGGTGTCGCGGGCGGTGGTGCGGCCGGTTACCGCGGATGCGCTCGAGCTCCCATTCACGGATGCGTTCGCGGCGGGGGCGATAGTCGTCTTCGGCATCCGCAACGTGGTGGATCTCGATGCGGCGCTGCGTGAGGTACATCGCGTGCTGCGGCCGGGAGCACGTTTCGTCATTCTGGAATTCGGGGCCACTCAGAATCCGCTGGTCGGCTGGATCTACCGTCTGTACTTCAATCATCTCTGCCCGCTGATCGGCAATGCCGTCGCGCGGCATCACAGCGCGTACAACTACCTCCCGAAATCCGTTGCACACTTTCCTTCGGAAACCGATCTTGCGCAGCGCATGCGCGATGCCGGCTTCGAATCGGTGCGCTGGCGCTCGTACACCTTCGGCGTCGTCGCAATCCACGTCGGCGAGAAACACTGACCGATGACGCGCGACTCGGTCGGCGAATTCGTAGCTGAGCTTGAACGAGCTGGTGAGCTGGTGCGGATCCGCCATCCCGTGAAGGCAAGGCTCGAGCTGTGCGAGATCAGCGACAGGGTGATGAAACAATCCGGTGGCGGGAAGGCGCTTCTCTTCGAGAACGTCATTCTCGACGACGGACGCCGGTCGAACTATCCGGTCGTCATCAATCTCTTTGGATCGATGCGCCGCATGTCGATGGCGCTCGGCGTCACGAATCTCGACGACATCGGTGCCCGGATCACTGCACTGATTGATCTCAAGGTTCCAGAAGGCATTGTGGGAAAGTTGTCGCTCCTTCCGCGGTTGATGGAGGTTGCCAAGTTTCCGCCGCGCACTCGATCCGGGACAGCGCCCTGTCAGGAAATTGTGCTGCAGGGTGACAGGATAGATCTGCGGGACATTCCGATCATCACCTGCTGGCCCGAGGATGGCGGTCCGTACATCACGCTGCCGATGGTGATATCCAGGGATCCGAAGCGCGGTATCCGGAACGTCGGCATGTATCGCGTGCAGTACGATTCGCCCAACACGCTCAAGATGCACTGGCAACGGCACAAGGTCGGCGCCGCTCATTGGCGCGAGATGGCCGAGCGAGGGGAACGGATGCCGGTGTGCATTGCGGTGGGCGCGGATCCGGCGTCGATCTATTCCGCTTCCGCTCCGCTGCCGCCGACCGTGGACGAATTCATCTTTGCCGGGTTTCTCAGAAAGAAACCCGTATCGCTCGTGAAGGCTGTGACGTGCGACCTGGAAGTGCCGGCCGAAGCGGATTTCGTGTTCGAGGGATACATCGATCCGTCGGAAGATCTCGTCGTAGAGGGGCCGTTCGGAGACCATACAGGCTTCTACAGCGAGGCCGACTACTATCCGCGTGTTCACATCACGGCTCTAACGATGCGGCGAGACGCGATCTATTCCACGACGATCGTTGGCGTACCTCCCATGGAGGACTATTACCTGGGCCATGCGACCGAGCGGATTTTTCTGCCGCTGCTCAAGCTGACGATTCCCGAGATCGTGGACTATCACATGCCAGCGGAAGGAATATTCCACAATCTCGTGTTCGTTTCGATCGACAAGCAGTATCCCGGCCAGGCGTACAAGGTGATGAACGCGATGTGGGGACAGGGACTCATGTCGCTGGCGAAGGTGCTCGTTGTAGTCGACAGGGACGTCGACGTCCGCAATCCGTTCGAGGCGTGGTGGGTCGCGTTGAACAACATCGATCCGGAGCGCGACACCCGCTTCACGATGGGGCCGATGGACGTACTGGACCATTCGAGCAGAGCGTTCACGTACGGCTCCAAGATGGGGATTGACGCGACGCGGAAATTCCCCGAGGAGGGATTCACGCGAAACTGGCCGCGCAGGATCGAGATGGACGACGCGACAAAGGCACGCGTGGACGCGATGTGGAGCACGCTGGGATTATGACCGCACGCGAGGGTCAAACGTTCCACGGCGTCTCGCGCGTCGTCAGATATGTCAACTTTGTAAAGCTTCCGCACACGCTCTTCGCGTTGCCGTTCGCGCTGGTTGGCGTGGTGCTCGCGAGCTATCACACGGCTGTGACGATGCGCGAGGTGGGCTGGGTCGTGATTGCATTTACCGCCGCGCGCTTCGCCGCGATGGGATTCAACCGGATCGCCGACCGTGAGATCGATGCTCTGAACCCGCGCACGCAGATGCGCGAGCTTCCGTCCGGCGCGCTCGGCGTTACAGAAGCGATGATCGCCGTCGGGGTAGCGTGCGGTGTGTTCGTGTTTGCGGCGTTCGAGCTGAATCACGTTTGCTTTCTGCTTGCGCCGATCGCGCTGGCGTGGGTTTTCTTCTACAGCTTCACCAAGCGGTTCACGCGCTGGTCGCACGTGGTGCTCGGGGTCGGGCTCTCGATCGCTCCCGTCGGCGGTTATCTGGCCGTAACGGGGACGTGGGCAAGCCCGTGGTGGATGTTGTGCGTGCTCGCAATTGCGGTGGCGACGTGGGTCGCGGGATTTGACATTCTGTATGCACTGCAGGACGTCGAGTTCGATCGAGGCAACGCGCTGCACTCGATCCCTGTTCGATGGGGTGAGCGCGGCTCGCTGCTGGCAGCGCGGGTGCTGCACGTGCTCACGATCATCGCTCTGGCGTCGGTCGGACTCGCGGTGCGTGGCGGCGCGATCTACGCGGCGGGGGTCGTCGTGGCGGCGGGACTGCTCCTGTACGAGCACACCCTCGTGAAGCCCGGCGACATAAGCCGACTCGATGCCGCGTTCTTCACCATGAATGGGATCATCAGCATCGTGTATTTTGGATTCGTATTTGCGGAGCGGGTGCTATCATGACTGCTGTGGCAACCCATCCTCCGTTCACGCTGGCGATCACCGGAGCGTCGGGCGCGCCGTACGCCACTCGATTGCTGGAGCAATTGTGCATGGCCGGCCAGCGCATATCGCTCATCGTTTCCGGCCATGGCATGCGCCTGCTTTCGACCGAGACGGGAGTGGAGTCGATAGCGGCGCTTCGTGACTGCGTCGGCGCGAGCGCATGGGATGAATTCGTCACGGTGTACGACGACGCGGATCGCGGTGCGGCGCCGGCATCCGGGTCCGCGCGAAGTGCGGGGATGGTGATCTGTCCGTGCTCGATGGGAACGTTGAGCGCAATCGCCGCGGGCTCATCGCGGTCGCTCGTCGAGCGCGCCGCGGATGTGACACTCAAGGAACGACGCAAGCTCATTCTCGTACCCCGTGAGACGCCCCTCTCCAGCATCCATCTCGGGAACATGTTGAAGCTGAGCAGGGAAGGCGTTGTCATCCTTCCCGCGGCGCCGGGTTTCTATCATCGGCCCGCGTCGGTAGCTGAACTGGTCGACTTCGTCGTCGCCCGCGTCATGGACCAGATGGGTGTGGAGCACTCCCTCGGCAAGCGCTGGGGCGCGGGAGAAGATACGTAACCATTCGGTTACGTTATTTCTTCTGTCTCACCTCCATGCCCGCGTTGCCGCTCGCGACCGCGCGAACGACGATTCCGCGCGCGGTGACATAGATTCCTGCGACATCGACGGAGTCCACCTGCGCCGACAGCGTTACCGCGTCGCCCAGTTTCCGGTTGAGGCCGTCGCTGAGGAGCGATCGTCCCCGGCTGATGAGGAGATCGGCTGGAAGGGTTGCCTTGTCCCTGAACAATTCGCGCAGCGCGTCGGATCGCAGCCAACTGTAGGCGCTGATGAGATTGCTGTCCGTGCTGAGATCGTAATCCAGATCCGGGACTCGCAATTGTGCCGCGCGCCGATCGTAAACGGGCTTGCCCGTGAAGACGAGCGTTCCGTTGGCATCCCCCGTGAAGGTGACCGCAAGCGCAAGCTGTCCCCGCGGCAGCGGAGTGACGCGTGCGCTGCGCACCGTGACCGTCTTGCCGCCCTCGGTGATCGACTTGCCCTCGAGCGCGTCGGTGATTGTCCTGGACGCGTCGGGATAGTTGATCAGGCCGCCGATCACGATGTGGAATCCGGTTGCGGCGGTGTCGCGTGCGAGCGGCGGCAGAGGTGGAACGTCGGGGTGCGGCTCGACGCCGATGACGATTCGGGGACGTGCATCCAGGCCGGCGTCGACGATGAGATCGCGGCCCGAGCCGCTAACGGATCCCATGCGGAGCCGTTCCGGTCCGAGCAGCAGCCACACGTTGTCGGCGAGCCGGATCGGTTTATTGAGAAGTCCCCACCACTCCTCGAAACGACTGGTGAGATCGACGCCAGAGATCTTGCGGTCGATGTCCGGCAGGTGAGAAGTGAGCGCATCGCGTGCAGCGGCGATCACACGTTGCGTGACGTCGTATCGAATGATGCTCACCGTACAACGGTCTCTGTCGGCGCTGGACGTGGTGCCGAGCTGACCGATGCGTGCGTGCGACGAGAGGTGCCAGTCGGGCGTCAGGATCAACGGTGTGATGAGTTCCACGGTCACGCGCGGACGGTCGGCCAGAGAGTCGCCGCCACATCCCGCGCCGATCGTAGGACCGAAGCGCGGCTTGAAATATCCACGGGCAGCATACGATAGCGTCGCGCGCAGATGCACTTCGTTGTCGCGGACGAACGTCGTGAACGGGCCGCGCACCGCTTCGTAAGCGTAGTGCCTGTTGGGATCGTTGCCTACCATGTGGACGCTATCGATCGATCCGAATTTCCTGGGAACCACTCGCTCGACGACTGCCAGCACCGGCGTGTAGTCGTACACGAGCGGGATGTTGAAGTGCGAAAGCGGCAGTGGCGGCGGAGTCGGGAGCGAGTCGAGCGGAGCACCGGTCGCAACAGCGGGGCGCTCCCGGCGGCACGCCTGGAAGAACGGCACAACTAGGAACAGGACGATCGCGACGCGGCGCGGACTCGGCGTCATCGGCATTCAGGCTCCAGGGACGCGATGAGAGGCCAGGCACCCCAGGAGGGATTTATCCGGGCACGATGAATGCACGTCCATGGATTTTCTGGTTAGACGGAAACCTTACGGAGGTCGGGATGAACGACAAGGACAAAAGCAAATCTCACACCGGCGGTCACGAAGAGTCGTCCGCGGAAAAGAGAACGGAAAAGTTTGGTAATCGTACGATAGGCCGTGGCATGGACTCACCCGACTCAACCGAAGCAGTGCTGGATGCGAGCACCGGCGAGCCGGATCCCCGCGCGACGGAGAAGAAGAAGGGCGGCGACGGGCACGCAGAGAAGAAGTAGCGTCGCTCAGGCAACGCGTTTGGCGCGTTGCATCTCTTCGGGAAATTTCCTGAACCAACTCGACAGTAGCAGCAACTCGTCTATCTCATGGGTCGGGATGGACGAGCCAGCTGTCGGCTTTTCGCCGAATATGTCGTCCACGAGCAGGCGCATTGCTGCCTTGTCGCGGCGCGTTTTTGGGCTGTCCAGCTCCGCGCGTACGATGCCGCGGCGAATGACGTAAGTCCGGTCGCGGCCGTCGCAGCCCTGCACGTTGTAAACGAAAGACAGCGACTCGACCGCGAAGCGCAGCCGGTCGAACTGTTCCCGCAGCGCTTCGAGGCGCGATAGCTTGTCGCGGAAGATCGCGGCGCGCTCGAACTCCAGCGCGTTGCTCGCGGTCTCCATCTGGCGCCGGAGCGTGTCGGCTGGCCCGGCATCGGATCCATCGAGGAAGGCACGTGCGAGCGCGAGCTGGTGATCATACTCAGCGACGGTGCATCCGCCGACACACGGTCCGAGGCATTTTCCGATCTCGTGCCGTATGCACCCCGGCGTGCGCCCCAGCTGGAACAGCTCGCGCTGATCGGCGAAGTAGATCGGCATGTCGCTCCTGCAATCACGCAGACCGAGAACGTCGTTCAGCTCGCGCACCGCCTCAGTCACGCGCTGCGCGCCGACGAACGGACCGTAATAGACTGCTGCGTCGTCGGGGCCCGCGCCGCGAACGACGTTGAGCCTGGGAGCAGCGCCGCGCGAGATCTTGATGAAGGAATAGTGCCGCGCGTCGCGCTTCATGGCGACGTTGAAACGCGGCCGGAACTGCTTGATCAGCCGCAGTTCGCGCAGCAGCGCGGCAAATTCGCTTGGCTCGTAGTCCCACTCGATGCGTGTGGCATCACGCAGGATGCGAGCACCCTTGTCTTCCGGATACACCGCGCGGAAGTAGCTCATCAGGCGAGACCGTATCTGCTTGGACTTGCCGACGTAAACGATCTCCCCGTTCTCGGCGATCATCCGGTAGACACCGGGGTCGTTCCGTGCGGTCTCCCGCACGACGGCGCGCATGGCGGCGAGCTGCTCGTCGCTTGTCGGCTCCTTGAACGTGTACGCGCGTGACTTCCTTGACATCGGGGTGCGTGTCGTCAGTGTTGGCAGTGCGCGCAGAGAACCGTCTGGCGGCCGTCGATCGCATGCGTGCCGATCAGCTTGGCGCCGCAGCGGTGGCATGGCTCGCCCGCGCGACCGTATGCCGACAGAAATTGCACGAACTCGCCGGCCTCGCCGCTCGCGTTTCGGTAATCGCGGATACTGGACCCTCCGGCGACAATCGCCTCGCGCAGTACCGACACTATCGCATCGCGCAGCTCGGTGGCCTCCGCCAGCGTGACGTCGGACGCCATTCGCGACGGGTCGATACGAGCACGCCAGAGCGCCTCGTTCGCGTAGATATTCCCGACGCCAACGACCTTGTACTGATCCATGATCACCTTCTTGACCGCCTGTCGAGACCCCCGAAGAATATCCGAAAGACGGTCTGCCGTAAAGCCCTCGGCTAGCGGCTCCTCGCCCAATTCGCCGAAATATTCCTCCAGGCGCTGCGGGTCCATCAGCGAAACCGTCCCGAGGCGCCTGACGTCCCGGTAGGCCAGGACAAAGCCGGAATCGAGACCCAACAGCACGGCGATGTAGGTCCGGTCGTAATCCGTGAGCTCGCTGCCGCGAGTGGCCAGCAATGCGCCGGTGAATCGCGGCTGCACCACCAGGGAGTCTCCGCTATCCAGCGAGATGACGACGTGTTTCGCTCGCCTCCGTGCACTGGTGATTTGCGTGCCGCGTACACGCCTCGCAAACGTGCGGGCCGTGGTTTCGCGCAACACGTCCGGCCGCGGAAGGCCAATGGCTTCTATGGTGCGACCGGCGACCGCGTCGTTCACGCCGCGCGCGATCGTCTCGACTTCGGGCAACTCAGGCATGCGAACCGTTGCCGGATTTCTGCGCCTCGCGCCGGAGCTCCCGCCACGCGATGTCGTGCCGCATCTGCCTGCCGGCGAATCGAATGTGTTCGGCGTACCGCCTGCTGCGGTTGCTCGCCGCGCGAAGTGTTGGCGCCACCGCAGTTACGGACAATACCCGGCCGCCATCGGTGAGCACCGGTGGCTCGTCGACATTCAGTGCATTCGCGTCCGCGACGCGCGTTCCCGCGTGAAAAACGTACACACCGTCTTCGGGCTCGGGGAACGCGATGGCATCACCCTTTCTGACTTTTCCGGGGTAGCCCGCGGCGGCGAGAACAGTTGTCACGCTCGATCCGGCATTCCATTCGAATTCCGGTGTATCGACGAGTGACTCGCCGCGGGCGACGGTGAGCATTGGTTGCAACAGCGAGCTCGCCATGAGCGGCAACAACGCCTGCGTTTCGGGGTCGCCGAAACGACAGTTGAACTCCACGACCTTGACGCCTGTCGCCGTAAGCATCAGGCCGGCATACAACAAACCGGAAAATGCCGAGTGCTCTTCTCGCAGCGCGGCGAGCGTACGGTCGATGATCGTCACCTTGACGAGCGCCTGAAGACTTGCGGTATCGAGCGAAACGGGCGCATATGCACCCATCCCGCCCGTGTTCGGACCCATGTCGCCGTCTTCAAGGCGCTTGTGGTCCTGCGCGCCGATCATCAGCCGCGAATGCTGGCCATCGCAGACGGCGAAGACGGAAATCTCCTCGCCGACCATGAATTCCTCGATCAGAATCTCCTTTCCGGCCTCACCGAACTTTCCGACGTCGAGCATCTCGGTAATCGCACGCTCGGCTTCCGCCATTGTCTCCGCGATGACGACGCCCTTGCCCGCCGCGAGACCCGACGCCTTGATCACCACCGGCGCGCCTATCGCGTGCGCGGCACGCAGCGCAGTCTCGACTGTTGTGTGATGGCTTGCTCGCGCGGTCGGGACACCAGCGCGCAGCATCAACTCCTTCGCGAATCGCTTGGATGTCTCGATCCGTGCGGCTGCACGCGTTGGTCCGAAGATTGGCAGCCCTTCGGCACGAAACGCGTCCGCGATTCCGGCATCGAGCGGGGCTTCGGGACCGACGACCGTGAGGTCCGGCCGCTCCGCACGCGCGAGAGATAACAGCGCGCCGATGTCGTCGGCCGGGATCGGTACACATCGCGCAAGCGTCGCAATGCCTGGATTTCCAGGAGCGGCAATCAGATCGAGCGCTGGATCATCCTGCAACAGCTTCCATGCGATAGCGTGCTCGCGCGCGCCACCGCCAACTATCAGAACCTTCACTCGTCCTCGTTGCGGAACACGTTGTTCATCGTATCGGTCGCGCGTCGCGCAGCTTCGGCAACCTGATTCATCATTCCCTTCATTTTTTCGCCGTAATATCCGGCAGCGTCGGCGTAATCGTCGGTGAGCGGGCGTTCGTTGGGTGCACCGCGTCTCGCATACTCGCCGTTGATTATCGCGTCGTAGCCGCCAGCCTGAACCCAGCGCTGGAGCTCGGCCGCGCGCACGGTATTGAACGGATGCGTGCGGCCCGAAACGTTGAGCAGCTTGAACAGGAGATCGATCGCGCCGCTGTCACTCTCGTATTCCTGAGCCTGCGCGAGGAACTCGTCGAGATTCGTCTCGTTCGCATCGCCCTTGCCGCCGGCGAACAGCAGGAACATGCCCATGGTCTCGATCGGGTCCTGCGATGCCAGGAGGCCGGCGCGATCCGCGGAGAATTCGGCCTTGCGATACCACTCGAGCAGCGCGAGCTGAATCGGAAGAGCGATGAGACCAAGTCCGGGAATCGCGTTGAAGCCGAACGACAGGAAGAGCAGCGCGAGAGTCGAGTAGGTGGAATGTCCGCTCATCACGTGACCGACTTCGTGGCCGAGCAGCACGCGCTGCTGTGGCTCCTGGAGTATTCCGAGCGCGCCAGTGTGTACCACAATGAATGGCTTCTCGAAACCAACCGCCATTGCGTTGACGAACGGCGTCTGGGTGACGAACAGATCGGGACGCTCCGGCCAATCCAGTGTTTCGAGCACTTCCATGTACAACGCGTGCAGCCTGGGCCGCTGGCGCTCGTTGACCCGCACCGAATCCGCCGTAAATAACTGGCGCACGCCGCGCTCGCCGAGAAAGCCCATCACGCGCCGAACGAGCTCGTCCAGCCCGGGAATGGCGCGCAGTGTCTGCAGCGCGGCGCGGTCGGCAGGGTGTTCCCATGCGACCGGCGCGATACCGGTGAGCGTGCGTCGCGCAGACGGAGCTGGCACTGGCAGATCGTCCGTCATGCGAGAGCCTGGTCCAGGTCGGCAATGAGATCGCCGACGTCCTCGACTCCGCACGACAGTCGCACGAGTCCTTCCGTGATTCCGAGCTCGGCGCGGCGCGCCGGCTCGACCGACGCGTGTGTCATTTCAGCAGGGTGGTTGATCAGGCTCTCGACACCGCCGAGCGATTCGGCCAGTGAGAACACGTGCACGCGGCCGAGCATACGGGCAGCGGCTTCGCGACTTCCTGTTTCGACCGAGATCATTCCGCCAAAGCCCTTCATCTGCTTCACCGCGAGCGCGTGCTGCGGATGCGATGCGAGTCCCGGATAGAATACCTTGTCCTCGCCCATCCTGCTTGCGAGCCACGCCGCTATCTCGCGGCCGTTGCTGTCATGTCGTTCCATGCGCAGGTGCAGCGTCTTGGTGCCGCGGAGGACCAGCCACGCGTCCATCGGACCTGGAACCGCACCCGACGCGTTGAGGATGAACTGCACGCGGGCTGCAAGATCGTCGTCATCAACGAGTGCGATTCCGCCGATCATGTCACTGTGGCCGTTGAGATATTTGGTCGACGAGTGCCAGACGATGTCCGCGCCGAGTGTGAATGGCTGCTGCAGGTAGGGTGAAGCGAACGTGTTGTCGACGATGAGAAGCGCTTTGTGCGAGTGCGCGATGTCCGCTGCCGCCTGGATGTCGGTGAGACGCATGAGCGGATTCGTTGGCGTCTCGATGATTATGGCGGCGGTTGCGCTTGTGCACGCGTCTGCGATGAGCTGCGGATCGCGGGTGTCCACGTAGGAAAAGGTCATGCCGTAGTTGCGCAGGATCTTGTCGAACAGTCTGTAAGTGCCGCCATAGACGTTCTCGCCCACGACGAAATGATCGCCAGACCTGAAGAGCTTCATGATCGAATCGAGGCATCCCATTCCGCTGGAGAAGGCGAACCCGTACTTCGCGCCCTCCAGGGCCGCGACGTTGCGTTCGAGCGCTTCGCGGGTCGGATTGCGTCCGCGTGCGTACTCGTACCCTTTATTGACGCCGAGCGCTTCCTGGACGTACGTGGAGGTCTGGTAGATGGGCGTCATGATCGCGCCCGATAGAGGGTCGGGGCGCTGGCCGGCGTGGATGGCACGAGTGCCAAAGGCGGCGGACATGTCCTCGTCGAAGATCTTTGTCATGGCAGGTGGAGGGATCGGAGGCTAGAATACCTCTTGGAAATATGAAGACGGTGATGACGTGACGGCGCCCGAGCCCATGTTTTGTGTGATCGCGGACGATGAGCCGCGCCTCCGGCAGGTGCTCGTCCGTCTGATGACCAGCGACGGCTTCACCTGTCTTGAAGCCGGTGACGGCGTCGAGGCGCTCGAGCGGCTGGACTCGGTTCCGGCGGCGCTCCTGCTCAGTGACCTGCGCATGCCAAGGATGGACGGCATCGAGTTGTTGCGCCAGGCGCGGGCGAAATACCCCGATCTGGCCGTCATTCTCATAACCGCCGTCGCTGACGTCGAGCTTGCCCTGAGCTGCCTGGCCAGCGGGGCGATGGATTATCTCACCAAGCCGTTCCACCTCGAAGAGGTCCTGGCCCGGGTGGGCCAGGCCATGGAAAAGCGCCGGCTCATTCTCGAGAACCGCGACTACCAGACCGGTCTGGAGAAGCTTGTCGCGACCCAGGCCCGGCGCCTGGAAGAGCTGTTCCTGGGTGGCGTACAGGCGCTGGTACAGGCTCTGGAGGTCAAGGATCAGTACACGAGGGGCCATTCGATTCGCGTGAGCCAGTATTCGTCGTTGCTGGCACGTGAAATCGGGCTTTCCGAGTCCATGGTCCGGCAGATCGAGCTGGGCGGACAGGTGCACGATATCGGCAAGATCGGCGTCCGCGAGGCGGTTCTCAACAAGGAGGGGCCCCTCACGGACGAGGAATACCAGCACATCATGACGCATCCGATGCTCGGCTGGCAGATACTGTCTCCCTTGCTCGGAGAGGAGCCGGTCGCGCTGAGTATCGTACGGTCGCACCATGAGCGTTTCGATGGACGCGGGATTCCGGACAGGATCGCAGGAATGGATATTCCCATGGAAGCGCGGATTGCCGGCATCGCGGATGCGTTCGACGCGATGACGAGCGGCCGCGCGTATCGCCGCGGTCGTTACATGTCCGCTGAGGATGCCGTGGCAGAGATAACGCGATGCTCCGGCACGCAATTCGACCCCGAGCTTGCCGCGGCATTCATCACGGTGATTCGGCGCGAGAAGCTGGCGAGTTAGCGACGGAGCCGAGGCTTCGGTTCCTCGTTTTACTACGTAGATTTGGCTGATGCCCGCGCAAAACGCACGGGCATCAGCTTTTTCGGACATGACATCCTATCCTGGCTTGATGGTGAGTGTGTCCGGCGTGCGCGGGCGCGTCGGCGAGGCTTTGACTCCGGAGATCGTCTCCAGATTTGCCGCGGGCTTCGGCAGCTGGTCGCTTTCGCGCGATCCGGCCAGAAAGACGATCGTCCTCGGCCGCGATAGCCGGGTGAGCGGGCCGATGTTTCATCACGCCGTGATTGCCGCGCTCGAGAGCGTTGGCGCTCGGATCATCGACATCGGCATCGTACCGACGCCGACGATTCAGCTCGCGGTCGAGCATCACCACGCCGCGGGCGGGCTTGGCATCACGGCGAGCCACAACCCGATCGAGTGGAACGCGCTCAAGTTCATCGGCTCGTCGGGACTGTTTCTGGACGGTGATGAAGCGTGCGAGATGCGCGCCGTGGTCGAGAGTAATTTTGCGCGCGCGACATGGGACAAGCTTGGCACGATCGAACGTGACGACGCCGCGATCGAGCGACACATCAGCGCGATCCTCGCTCTACCGTTCATCGACGTCGCAGGCATTCGCGCGCGGAACTTCCGTGTCGCGCTCGACTGCGTGCGTGGCGCCGGCGGCCGTTTCATGCCGAATCTGCTCGACAGGCTCGGATGCGAAGTTTCGTCGATCAACATGGAAGTCGACGGCCGCTTTCCGCGGCCACCCGAACCTGTCGCGGAGAATCTGGGCGAGCTCGAAGCGCTGGTGCGCAAGACTGGTGCGGCGGTTGGGTTCGCGGTCGATCCGGATGTCGATCGCCTCGCACTCGTATCCAACGACGGCAAGGCGATAGGCGAGGATTACACGCTCGCACTTGCCGCGCGCGTCGTGCTGGGCCATCGCGAAGGTCCGGTCGTCACGAACCTGTCGACCAGCAGAATCGTGGATGATGTAGCGGAGCGCGCGGGGCGCACCGTAGTGCGAGCGCCCGTGGGTGAGGTGAACGTCGCGACTCGCATGCGAAGCGAGAAAGCAGCGATAGGCGGCGAAGGCAATGGCGGAGTTATTCTCACCGAGATGCATCTCGGACGGGACGCGCCCGTTGGCGTCGCACTGATTCTACAATTGCTGCATCAGGAAAACCGTCCACTGTCGGCGATCGTCAGCGACTATCCGCGATATTCCATCGTGAAGGACAAGCTGGATCTTCCATCGGCGCCACTGGATTCTGTATACAACAGCCTGCGCGCGGCATTCCCCGATGCCACCGTCGATACTCAGGATGGAATGCGACTTTCATGGCGCGATCGGTGGGTTCACGTGCGGCCATCGGGAACCGAGCCGATTGTAAGGGTAATAGCTGAAGCGCCGACACAGAGCGACGCGCAAGCGCTCATTCGCGCGGGTCGAGAAGCTGTCGAGAAGCTGTCAAAATCATGAGATGAATTCCGCGCTTGAATTCGTGTAGCATTTTCACCATTCACGCGTACTATTCAATGGAAGGATCACAGCGCGGGGCACGCGGATTGCGCTGAGTTGGGGAGTTGGATTTACCCACGAGGTGGTTATGAGGATGACAGCTTTAATTGCCTGCGTCCCACTGATGGCTGGCGCGCTCGCTGCGCAGACCACCACCAACGACCGGTTGCCGGGGCAGGGAGGGCAGGGACTCACGCTGATGTTGCTGCCACCGTCGCCGGAGACGCATCAGCCGCTCCGTTACGTACTGAGCGCACCTGCATACGTAGCAGCGTTTCTCGTGTATCCCGGCGCGGGTGTGCGGCTGCTCTATCCACTGGTAAATCAACCAGAAAAGCTGCACGATGCGGGATACAACACCGATGAGCTGATCGGTGCGTCGTTCGACGACGACATCTACGGTGTGGTTCTCGGACCGACTTCGCCAGGGCCTGTGTATCTGTACATGGTGGCGTCGAAGCATCCACTCGACGTCGCGCGTTACGTGCACAAGCCGATGACACTCGCGTCGGCGGTAGGCGAAAAGGAAGCGCGCTCGTTCTATTCCAGTGTAGCCTTCGACGCGCTGCTCAACAACGCGATATCGCTCGGCGATGACAGCTCGTGGGATTCGGACATGTACATCCTCTGGAGTGGCGTCGATTCGCCACGCGCACGTGCACAGACGCAGCTGGCGCGCGTTCTGTGCGCCGACGGCACTACACGCATGGTACCGTTCAACTATCCGTTCACCGGCTGTCCGGGCCAGCAGCGCATTCGGCCGGTTGCGCAGGTGGAGCGTCCGGTGCAGCGCACAGCTGTCGCTGAATCCGAAGTCGTCGCGCCAAACCGCGCTGCGGCACGGACGGAGCTCGCTTCGCGCTCCCTCTCAGGCAACCCGACCGTGCTGCCCACAATAATTGGCGATCGCGCGGCGGCCGCCGAGCAGCGTGCCGCACGTGCGCGGGAAGGGATGGGGCAGGGAGTGATCATCACCGCCGCCAACGGTGACGACCAGGCAGTCGGGCCGGCGGCGACTGCCGCCGCGGCGTCCGCAGCTGGCGTCGAGGTGTTCGAAGGCTCCCGGCGGGTGCACAACGGGGACTTCCGCAACGACGATCACTCCGATCGCACGCGGTTTTCGCCTGAACAGAGGCAGGAATGGCGGCAGCAGCATCCAGACAACCGTGTGGGCGGCTCGCCCTCGCTCCCGCCCAATCCGAGGTTGGCGCCCAATCCGCGGCTATCACCCAATCCAGGCATGGGTAATGAGCAGAGAATGTCGCCCAGAATGGCCGTCCCCAGATCGATGGGGTCGAGTCCGCAGCCGATGCGAAGCGCGCCTCCAGCGGCAGGCCAGATTCAGGCGCCGAGCAAGGGCAGCCCCTCAGTAAGGCACGATCAGTAACCGATTTTGAGGCATGTGGGAGCGGGCGGAAGGCCGGTTCAATATCGGCTATCCGCCCGCTGCCGTGTCCCGGCGTAGCCACCCATGCGCGCGACCTCTAAATTGGGCAGGACGTGACAGCCGCCAGAATTCGGGCGGCCAATCCCCAAACACAAAGCAAATATTCATGTGCGGAATCGTTGGCTATATCGGTGACAAGGGCGCAGGGCCCCTCCTTCTCGAGGGCCTGAAGCGGCTCGAGTACCGCGGATACGACTCCGCCGGGGTCGCAGTCATGAACGGCAACGGGGTCGAAACGCGCAAGGCAGCTGGCAAGATCTCGCGCCTCGAGACCGTGCTGAACGCCTTTCCGATTGCCGGCACGGTTGGCATTGCTCACACACGCTGGGCGACGCACGGCGCGCCGAACGAGTGCAACGCCCACCCGCACGTTTCGATGGACGGCACTGTTGCGGTCGTTCACAATGGAATCATCGAAAACTTCACACTGCTGCGCAGCAAGCTGCAGGCGCTGGGCTACAAGTTTGTTTCGGAGACCGACACCGAAGTGCTCGCGCACCTCATTCAGGAAGCGTACGAGGATTCGCTCGAGCAGGCGGTGATGGATGCGCTGTCGCAGGTCGAGGGCACCTACGGCATCGCCGTCGTATCCAGTCGCGATCCCGACAAGCTCGTCGCCGCGCGTCAGGGAAGTCCGCTCCTCATCGGACTTGGCGAGGGCGAATACTACGTCGCGAGCGATGTGTCAGCGATTCTCGCGCACACACGTCAGGTCGTGTATCTGGACGACGGCGACATTGCGGTGCTGGACCGCAATGGATATCGCGTGTTCGACAACGACGCGCGTGAGATGCGTCGCAGCGTGAGCAAGGTCGACTGGGATCTGGGACAGATCGAGCGCGGCGGCTACTCGCACTTCATGCTCAAGGAGATCTTCGAGCAACCGCAGACGATCGAGAACACGATGCGCGGCCGTCTCCTCGCGGATACCGGTACGGCCAAACTCGGCGGCCTCAATCTCAGCGACGAGGATCTGCTTCGCTTCGACAATATCGTCCTCACTGCCTGCGGCACCAGCTGGCATTCGGCGCTGATCGGCGGAATGATGCTCGAAGATCTGGCGCGCATTCCCACCAAGGTGGAGTACGCGTCCGAGTTTCGCTATCGCAATCCGGTGGTCACGGACCGCACGCTGTGCATCGTGATCTCGCAATCCGGCGAGACCGCCGACACGCTCGCCGCGATGCGCGAGGCGAAGCACCGCGGCGCGCGTACCATGGGAATCGTCAACGTCGTCGGCTCGACGATCGCGCGCGAGTCCGATGGCGGATCGTACATCCACGCGGGACCCGAGATTGGCGTCGCGTCGACCAAGGCGTTCTCCAGTCAGGTGACGGCACTGCTTCTGTTCACGCTCAAGCTTGCGAGGCTTCGTGCGCTGTCAACGGTTCGCGGACGCGAGATCGTCGAAGCCTTGCAGGCGTTACCGGGCCAGGTTCAGAACGTGCTCGATCGCGCCGAGGAGATCGAGGCGCTTGCGGAGGAGTTCAAGCGCGCATCGAATTTCCTGTACCTCGGTCGCGGATATAATTTCCCGACCGCGCTGGAAGGCGCGCTCAAGCTCAAGGAGATCAGCTACATCCACGCCGAAGGTTATCCCGCGGCTGAGATGAAGCACGGCCCCATTGCGCTGATCGACGAGATGATGCCGGTGGTGTTCATCGCGCCGCACGATTCGGTGTTCGAGAAAGTCGTATCGAACGTGCAGGAAGTGAAGGCACGGAAGGGCAAGGTCATTGCGATCACGAGCCGGCCGGAGCCGTCGCTCGCGGGACTGATCGATTACGAGTTCAGAATTCCCGAGACGCTCGATCTCGTGACGCCAATTCTTGCGTCGGTGCCGCTGCAGCTTCTCGCATACTACATAGCGGTGAAGCGCGGCTCGAACGTGGATCAGCCGCGCAATCTTGCAAAGTCGGTTACGGTGGAGTAGCGATAGCTCGCCGTGTGAGCTGGTCGTGAACGAAGCTGTCGGGCCGCTCGACCAGTCTCGCGCCATTTTCGGAAAGCGTCACCGCGCGGCCCGCTGTGCGGCGCACGTAACGCAGCGCGACCATCCGGTCCAGGATCGCCGCGCCAAGTGCGCCGGCGAGATGGGTGCGTCGCTCACTCCAGTCGAGGCATGGCCGGCAGAGCATCCGCCGTCTGCCGTGAAGGGCCTCGAGATCGATACCCAGCGCCGCCGCCCATAATTCGCCTCGCGCGCTGAGCGCGAGAGAATCGTCATCGCCGACGATCAACTGGCTCTCCCTGAGGCGTGCGAGAAGCCGGACAGCGGCCTCGCCGGCCAGGTGGTCGTAGCAGACCCGCGCGCGGCGCAACGCGGGATCGCGCGGCCCGGTCGCGATTGGGGAGCCGCACGAGCTGGCGAGATTCGCCATGCCTTCGAGCATCGTGGCTACGTCGGGCCGCGCGATTCTGAAATAGCGATGGCGCCCCTGACGGGCCACTGAGACGAGTCCCGCATCGATAAGGCGCGCAAGGTGGCTGCTGGCCGTAGATGGCGTCACGCCGCCGTCCAGCGCCAGCTCGGTGGCTGTGAGCGCCTGGCCGCGCATGAGCGACATCAACATGCGCCCGCGGGTGGGGTCTGCTATCGCGCCGGCCACGAAGGCCATATTCGGGGTGTCGGGCATACTTTGATGATAACCGAAGTATGCCCGACGAGGAAGGAACTGCGAGACTCCCGCGGTACTATCGCGTCAGTGCGTAGTACGCGACATAGAACCAGGAAAAGAACCCCTGGATGATCGCCCAGATTATCGAGTGGTGCTCACTCCACGAGATGACGATCGCCAGCGCGGACCCGAAGCTGGCTCCGGCCTTCGCGGCCTGCACCGTTCGGTTCACGGGACCACGCCGGCGCGGCTCGTCGTCGAAAACATCTCCACTATAGCTCATCTTTCCTCCAGACCGGCGGGTACGCGTGCGCCGTCGGCGAGAAGCTTCGTGCTGAAGCGTTGGCCCTCGGCGATCCGCTCAACTTCAACAGCGATCGCGTCGACCGACTGTTGAAGCTGAGCAAAACGCTCGTCGTAATTGGGCTGCGCGAAGCGCTCGGGATCCCTGGGGTGACGGAATGCGCGGAACGTCCACGTACCGATAGCTGCGAGCGCTCCGAGTGAGAGCACGCAAACGATCATTACAAACGCAAAGGTTACTGCATCAGGATCCATCGGTCACCTCAGTTGCTGGCGTCAAAGCCGGGTGGTACGTCAGGATCCTGACCGTGCCTTACACAGGGTTCGGTCCCTCATCGCCGTCCTCGTCTTCGTCGGCCTTGGAGTGAGACACCGTTGTGCCCGTGTGGGTTTCCACCGCCCGTTTATCGTGCGCTGACAGCCCCGCGCCGCAGGCCGGAACCGGCAGCGGGGAAGAGTTCGCGCGTAGCGGAGCGATGTTGCTCTTTGCCAGCGTTGCGTTGAGTGCAGGCAGATCCTTGGTGTTGATGGTCTGCCAGTTCCTGAGCACCGTCGCAAGCTGCGCGCAGTCAGCGGCGTATCCGCGGAGCGTGGCAGGGGTGGGCGCCATGTCGCCGTTATCCAGCGCGGTCAGCTCCCGTCCCATCACGCCATTCACGCGAACGAAGTCGGGCGGCGGTGGTGGTCCGCCGCGCTGGAAGCCGCCACGTCCACCGGTCGTCGAGCCTGCCACCGACTCCAGTTTGGCGTCAAATGATTTTAACGCTGACGCTGCCTCCGCCGGCGGGTTCGCGCTCGTGAGTGCTGCGACTGCCGTGCGCATCGTCTGCACCTGGTTATAGCCGTCCCACGATTGCTTCGCGCCATCGTCGAGCTTCATGAGCAGGTCGTGCTGCGCACGCACGGCTGCGAGTGTCGCAGGTGAGCGGGGGTCGTTCCGGACGGTGACCGTTTGCGTGTACGTCTTTCCGTCCACGGTGAGCCTGAGCGTGTAGACGCCAGGTGCCGCCATCGGGCCTTCCGGGGATGCCGGTGTGAGGCCCGGGTTCGCATTGATCTCGAAGCTGTGCGTGAACGCAGGCGGTGCGTCGTGGCGCAGGTCCCAATTGCCGCGATTGGTGCCGACGTTGGTCGACAGCGAATCCGGGGGCGCGATCCAGAAGTTGGGTTCCGGAGGATCCGCGGCTTCCTTGACCGGCTTGTTCGGCACACTCGACATGTGTCGTACCACGTTGCCCGATGCATCGACTACTTCGAGCGTTACCTGTGACGACGGCTTTGATGCGAGCGAGTAATAGAAGACCACACCGTCCGGTGGATTCAACGCGTGCGGTACTTCCGGCGGGAACGGAGTGTCCGCATTCACGTTGCGGCGAACGCGAACCGTCTCGTCCGGCTTGAAGAAGTGCACGGGCTCGGCGGCAATCGCGGGTGTCACCTGACGGAGAACCGCGTAATCGTCGAGCACCCAGATACCGCGACCGTACGTGCCGGCGATGAGATCGTTGCCATTGAACGTGATGTCGCGGTACGACGTATTGGGCAGATTCAGCATTAGAGACTGCCAGTTGTCGCCGTCATCGAACGAAACGTAGATGGAGCTTTCGGTACCGGCGAAAAGGAGACCGGGTTTTTTAGGATCGCTGCGAATCACGCGCGCGAAGCTGCCGTTGGACTGATTTGTCTCCATTCCGCTTACGATCTTCGTCCACGTCTTGCCGTAGTCGTGCGTGCGGTAGAAGTACGGCGCGTAATCGCCGATGGTGTGGAAGTCGACAGCGACGTACGCGGTCGCCGGATCCTGATGCGACGCGTCGATGCCCGAAATGTCCGCGCGTTCGCGATTCGGGAGGTTCGCGATGCTCACGTCTTCCCATGTTGCGCCGTGATTTCTCGTGAGCTTGATGAGACCATTGTTGGTACCGACCCAGATCGTTCCCGCGGCGGCGCTGGAGATGGACAGCGATTCGATCGCGTTCCGGTTCGGCGGGGCACGGCGCGCCTCTGCGCTGGCCCCAGCCGGCGCGTGCTCGGGCGGCGGAGTCTCACCCTTCGCGTACGTGAGATCGGGGCTCAACCTCTTCCACGTGACGCCGCCATCGGTGGTCGATGCCACGTACTGGAATCCCGCGACGAGCTCATGCTGATTGATCGGCGAGAACATGATCGGCTGGGACGACGTCGTGCGCGTTTCCGTATTGGGATCCGCGGCCGGGCTGACGTTGATCCACTGCTCGCTTGGATAACTGATCTTCACGATGCCCGACCCGCTCGAGTAGACGATCTTCGGGTTGAGCGGATCCGGGACGATGGTGCCCCACTCCCAGCCTGGCACAGGGCTCCAGTCCAGACTGGTGATTTCGCCAAGATTGCCGCGCGACAGTGTGCGAATGGCACCGGCGTCCTGCTGCGTCGCGTACACCCAGTACGGATACGAGTTATCGGTGGAGATGTGGTAAACCTGCTCCGTCGACTGATTGTACCACGGACTCCACGTGCGGCCGGCGTCGAGAGACACAGTTGCGCCCTGATCCTCGCCGAAGAACAAACGTTGACCATTGGTCGGATCCACCCACATCTGTTGCGGGTCGTCACCGCCGGGTGCGCCCTTGAAACCGGTGAACGTGTTGCCGCCGTCGGTGGAGATGTAGCTCGACGTGCTGACGGTGTAGACGATGTCGGGGTTCTCGGAATTGACGTACACGCCGCAGTTGTATCCGCCCTGTCCATTCGCGATTCGCTTATCGGTGGAATCCATCTGACGCCAGTTGGTACCACCGTCGTCGGAACGATACAGGCCGGAGTTCTGGATCAGATACATGCGCTGCGCGTTGGTGTGCATCGCGATCGCGACCGAAGTACGGCCGGACAGGGCCGGAAGTCCGCCGCCCTTGATCTCCTTCCACGTCAGTCCGTCATCGGTTGACTTGTACAGCGCGGTGCCGCCTGCCGGACGGGGAGTGCTCGCGGTCGGTATGCCGGGCGCGACGTAGTGTCGCACCGTGGTTGCGAGGATGACGTTGGGCTGATCGTACGCACGCGCCAACTTCTGAATGCCAGTCGAGTCGTCGACGTAAAGTGTCTTCGTCCACGTTTTGCCGCCGTCGGTGCTGCGGAACACGCCGCGCATGTCGGACTTGGCGTGGATGTTTCCCTGGGCCGCGATCATTACCGTATTCGGATCGTGCGGATCGACGATGATGGATGGGATCTGTTTGGTCGCATCGAGTCCGAGATGCGTCCAGGTCTTGCCGGCATCGGTCGATTTGTAGACGCCGTTTCCTTCATTGATTCCGCCGCCGGTGATCATGTCGCCCATGCCGACGTAGATCACGTTGGTGTCGGATGGCGCAACTTCTATGGCGCCGACGGACGACGCATCCTTGACAGCGTCGAAGATCGGGAACCATGTATGGCCGTCGTTGGTCGTTTTCCAGACGCCGCCGAGCGGGTAGCCGGCGTAGAAGACACCAGGCTCGCCGATCGCTCCGGAGACCGCGGAGACGCGGCCGCCGCGGAAGGGGCCGAGGTTTCGCCAGACCAGGCCGGCGAAGAGGTCGGACTTGATCGGCGCCGGCGCCGGATGACCTGGAGGGACGGCGGCGATGGTGACAAATCCAGCGAGGAGCAGCGAAGCTCCCGAAATCAACTCAATGGTCAGACGACCCCGTTTCATGCAGCGTTCCTGGCAAGGGTGAAGAATTGTGGCGAGTAAGCATACTTTACGTTTTGGGTACGCGACAGGGACGCATACCGCTCGGGTGTGGCACGATCTTTATTGAATCTTGCGGGTGCGATGCGCCCGGAGCCAAAGGCAAAGTGCCGCGCTCTCAATCGAGAGCGCGGCACTTTGCCTCGTTGCGACCGTGCTGTGGCTATGAGCGTGCGGATCTATGCCGCTTTCAAGTCGGACGTGCAGTGGGGGCAACGCGTTGCCGCGATCGGGATGTCGGTGGCGCAATACGGACACGGCTTTGTGGTGGCAGTGGGTACCGGCTTCTTGTAGACCTTGTTCGCCGAGCGTACGACGAGGAAGATCGCGAGCGCGACGATGAGGAACGTGATGATGTTGTTGACGAAGATTCCGTAATTCAGCGTCACGGCGCCCGCGGCCTTGGCGTCGGCGAGCGAGGCGTACGGCGGCGCCGCCTTCACGCCGTCCTTGAGGAGCACATACAGGTTCGAGAAGTCAACGTGCCCCAGCAACAGGCCGATGGGTGGCATGATCACGTCATCGACGAGCGATTTCACTACAACGCCGAACGCGGCTCCGATCACGACTGCAACGGCCAGATCGAGCACGTTGCCACGCATGATAAATGCTTTGAAGTCATTCCACATCGACAGATCTCCCCGCGATAAGGTGAACACGACTCGAAAAAAAGATACGCGCCGGCGGAGACACCGCCAGCGCGTATCGCTGCAATCCAACGGCCAGTCGCATGGCGCTGGCTGTGGAGTTTGCTACATGACAGTGATCGTCTTGGTCATGCCATGCATGAAGTGCGGTTTTCCATCCTTCGCGTCGGGAAGAAAACAGATGAGTGCGTACTGTCCCGGCGTGATGTCGGCGGTGAAGTAATTGGTGTCGCCGATGAAACCGGCAACGCCTCCGATGGCGGATGCCGGTGGCGGTCCGGCCGGCTTGTTCATCCATCCGAGCAGCTGCTCGACGGTCTTGCCAGGTGCGAGCCGGACCAGCTCCACCTCGTGCGGCTGCGATCCGCTGTTGGTTACCTGGAATGTGTGTGTCCCCGCGGTCAGCGGCGTCGACAGATCGAACGCGTAATCAACGAGCTTGATGTTCACATCGGCGACCGGTGCGGCTGCCGGCGCGCCGGCTGGAGCGGCACCGACCGTGAAGGCCTTGATCATTCCCTTCGCGAAATGCGGAACGCCGCCAGGAACGTCGACGAAGCAGACCATCGCGTAGTTGCCGGGGGTGAGATTGAGCGTAGCGTTCGATTCCTTGCTCGGATCGGGGGCGTTGGGACCACCCACTGGCACGGCCCACATCGGCGGCGCGGCAGGAAGTGCGAGCGCGGCTTCGAGATTCTGTATCGTCTTGCCGCTGTCCAGTCGAACGATGCTGAGGTGGTGCAGGTCCGGACCATCGTTGATGAGATGGAACGTCGTCAGCCCGGCGGGAATCTCCGCGGGTGCGTCGGTATATGAAAAGTCTTTCGCGTGTATCGTGACGACGTTGGGTGCGGGTGCACTTGCAGTTGTTGCAGCGGTCGCAACTGTTGCGGCTGTCGTGGAGTCGAGTTTGGCGACTGCCGCCTTTTCCTTAGGCGTACACGCAGCGATAATGAACACGAACGTTCCAGCTGCAGCTAGCCGGGTGCGCATGGTTTCCTCGGTTGTGGACTTGCTGGGGAAAGTACGGCCGCGCGATGCCATGTCAAGCACGGCACACCCTGCACGGCACGCCCTGCACGGCACGCGCCTGGGATGCACGCCAGCGGACCTGCCGCGCGTCGTTTTGCGTCGCTACGTGGTGACCAGGGCCGGTTGCAGGTGTGGCGCGGTAGCAGCTCCGGGCCACCGACGTTCTCCAACCTGCTGGCGCCACATGGCATGGTACAGCCCCTTCTGGTCAAGCAGCTCGGCGTGGGTCCCCGACTCCACGATGCGTCCGCGCTCCAGCACGTAGATCGTGTCCGCGTGCATGATCGTGGAGAGCCTGTGCGCGATCAGTATCGCGATCGTCTCACGGCGCGTAGCGACGTCGCGGATCGTACGGCTCACCTCTTCTTCCGTGATGGAATCGAGCGCAGACGTCGCCTCGTCGAAGATGAGCAGCGATGGACGTCTCAGCAATGCGCGCGCGATCGCGAGGCGCTGGCGCTCTCCGCCGGATACCTTCACACCGCCTTCGCCGATCATTGTATCGAGACCGTTGTCGGCGCGCGCGAGGAGACTGTCCGCAGCCGCCTCGTGCAGCACGCGCATGCAATCGGCGTCGGTCGCGTCGGGTCGCACGAATCGCAGATTCTCGGCGATCGTTCCGGAAAACAGCTGCGCGTCCTGCGCTACGAGGCCGATACGCGTTCGCAGCTCGTCCAGCTCCACTTCCGTGCCGGACGTGCCGTTATATAGTATGCGGCCTTCCAGCGGGTGATACAGGCCGAGCAGAAGCTTCACGAGCGTTGACTTTCCCGCGCCCGAAGGGCCCACGAAGGCAATTGTCTGCCCGCGTTCCGTTTCGAACGAGACATCGGTGAGTGCCGGAGCGCTGGCCGAGCGATGCTGGAACGTCACGTGATCGAACGCAAGGCTGGTGAGCGGGCCGATCTCTACTGGATGCGCAGGTCGCGGGTCGGGCGGAATGGCAAATACCGTTTCGAGATTCGCCATGGAGGCTTCCGTCTCGCGGTACGTGTTGATGACGTTGCCCAGCTCCTGCAGCGGACCGAATATGAAGAAGGAGTAGATGAGCAGCGCGAAGAACTGTCCGACAGTTATCTGTTGGGCGAAAATGAGGTACAACATCAGGAACAGGATCGACGTGCGCAGCAGATTGACGCACGTCCCCTGAATGAAGCTGAGGCTCCGGAGGTAACGAACCTTCTTGAGCTCCAGCTTGAGAATCTTCTCGGTGGTCGAGTTGAGCCGCGTGACTTCCTGCTCGGTGAGTCCGAGGCTCTTGACCAGCTCTATGTTTCGCAGCGATTCCGTCGTCGCGCCGGCGAGCGCGGTCGTCTCGGCGACGATCACTTCCTGCACGCGCTTGATGCGCCGGCTCAGCACCGAGCTGAGCACGCCGAGTAATGGAACGGTGAGCAGAAAAGCCGGTGCGATGGACCAGTGGACCTTGTATGCGTACACCATCACGAAAACAACGCCGACGACCGTCGTGAAGAGAACGTTCACCGCTGCCGTGATGAACCGCTGCGCGTCGAGGCGTGCCTGCTGGATCTTTCCGAGCGTCTCGCCACTGCGTTGATCCTCGAACAGCGAGTATGGCAACTCGAGCGAGTACCGGATTCCGTCGGAATAGAGGTCCACGCCAACTCGCTGCGTGACCACGTTGACGAAATAATCCTGGAACGCCTTGGCGACGCGCGATACGAAGGCAACGCCGACCGCCGCGGCCAGAAGGATCGAAACGCCGCGCACGAATTGCATCGTGCTGTACTGCCGGAATTTCGTCGCGTAGTTGTCGATTACATAGCGGAATATCAGCGGGTCGAGCAGTGAGAATACCTGGTTGATGGCCGCGAGAAAGAGCGCGAGCAGGACCAGGCGCCAGTAGCGCTTGAGGTACGTGGCGAGAAGTTTCATGAATCGTCCGTGCGGGGAAGCGGCTCTGTGTACGGCTTACCGCCCGTTTCGAGGAACTGTGCAAACTCTGCGGGAAGCCTGCTGTCGCAAATGCCGCGCGTCGCCACATCGATGTCGTATTCGCAGCGAACTACCTCGGATTGCACCCCGGTCGCGCTGACGTCGAGCAGCACGTACGCGGCTCGCCAGTCACCATCCTTCGGCCGTCCGACGCTTCCTGTGTTGACGAAATGCACTCCGTCGACCGTGCGACGCCATGGCTTGTGTGTGTGTCCAAACGCGAGCACGTCGCCCGCCCTGAGTGCGGCCGCGCTTGCCATCTTCGTCAGGAACGCGTCCGGACGGTGCTCATCCATGTAGATCAGATTATTGAGTGGTGTTGCGTGCACCAGCGTCACCGTCGGGCCAGCCGCGTGACCTCCGGCTGGCCGAATGTCGATGCGGAACGGCAGTGCTCGGAGAAACGACTTCGTAGCTGTACTGGCGTGCTCCCGCGTCCACTCGTAGCTCTGGTGCGCGAGCTCTTCCTGATGCGGGTTTTCGGCCCGGCAGCCGCAGTTCCTGTAGTCATTCGCGACGGTCGAGTCGTAGTTGCCGGCGACGCCGGGAATACCTTCGCGGGCGATGAGCCCACAGACTTCGTTGGGCCACGGCGCGTATCCGACGAGATCGCCGAGGTGGTACACGGCGTCCGTATCGCGGCTGCGAATGCTGGCGAGCACTGATTCGAGCGCTGGCCGGTTTGCATGAATGTCGGAAATGAGCGCGTAACGCATGATTCGCAGTCTCTACGTTGTTGTGGGCGACGTGCGGAAATAGCGCCTTCCCGCCCAGAGCGACACGTATACCAGACCGACCAGTGCGGGCACTTCGATGAGCGGACCCACCGCCGCCGCCAGCGCTTCACCGGAGCCGATGCCGAACGTCGCGATAGCCACCGCAATCGCAAGCTCGAAGTTGTTGCCAGCCGCCGTGAAGGAGAGTGACGCCGTTTCGGGGTAGGTGAAGCCAAGCTTCATGGACAGCGTGAACGCGAGCCCGAACATGATGAAGAAGTAGACCACCAGTGGAATCGCGATTCGCAGCACGTCCACTGGAAGCTGCAGAATGCGCGTTCCCTGCATCGCGAACATGAGCACGATGGTGTAGAGAAGCCCGATCAGGGCGGTGGGCCCAATGCGTGGAATGAAGCGCTCGACGTACCACGACTCGCCCCGACGCGCAACAAGCGTACGCCGGGTGAGATATCCAGCGAGCAGCGGGACTCCCAGGAAGATCGCGACGCTCCTCGCTATCTGCCACATCGACACGTGCAGTGCGGCCGTGTCGCCTCCCAACCAGTGTGGAACGATCGTGAGAAAGAGCCAACCCAATACCGAGTAGGTGAGGATCTGGAAGACCGAGTTGAGTGCAACGAGAACCGCGGCAAGCTCCGCCGAACCGCAGGCGAGCGAGTTCCAGATCAGGACCATGGCGATGCACCGTGCCAGCCCGATCAGCACGAGCCCATCACGATAATGCGGAAGATCGGGAAGGAAAAACCACGCCAGCGCGAACATGACGACGGGTCCTATCACCCAGTTGAGGACCAGCGAGGTGCCCAGCAGCTTGCGGTCGGCCACGTGCGCACCGATGCTCTCGTATCGCACCTTCGCGAGCACCGGATACATCATCCAGAGCAGTCCGATTCCGATCGGCACCGATACGCCGGCGACCTGCACCCGGTCGAGCACGGCGCCCAGTCCCGGGAAGGCCCGTCCCAGCGCGATGCCGCTGGCCATCGCGACGATTATCCAGAGCGGGAGAAAGCGATCCAGCCGTGATAGCCGGCGTATGACCGGCGCGTCGATAGCGGACGCCGGCGACCAGGTTATGCTATTTGCTTCCATCAAGTTTAGTTGATATGTCGCGCAAAAAAAGAACAGGGCAGCCGTTGACTCGCCGAATGATACATCAAGAAATGTTGATGTGTCAAGAACCAGCCAGAAACGGTGCGAATAGCGTACCTGTCAGTGCGGCTGCAGAATCACGCGCCTCCGGCGGTGCCTGGATCAGCAAATGAATCGCGTCGCTCGTTTCATCGATGCTGAAGCGCAGAAAAGCGCAGCACTTCTCCTCTCGCCGCACCAGCTCGCGGACCCGCGCGCTCGCGGTGGGATCGTACACCAGCTCCAGCGTCGCACCGATCTGACGATGGGAGCGCAACGATTCTCTATTAAGTGTGCCGATCCATGCCAGCCTGTCCGCGTAATCTGTCGAGGTGAGCGTGCAGGCAATCGGTTGCGCGGTCATGGGTTTCGGGGTTGAGATTCAGACAGCTGCACGGTTCGGCGCGGCAGCGACAGAGTCCGTACGGCCTCTCTCGTAATGTAGAAGAAGTATCGTGGAGGGACGACCCATTGCAGCCGCTGACCGCGACCGGTCAGATTTGATGAATGCGAGTAGTGGCTCAAAGGGTGTCGCGCGCCGCGGTGCGCGTTCGCGGGACAGTGGTTGGCGAGATCGGCAACGGGCTCATGGTCCTCGTCGGCTTCACGCACGACGACACGAGTCGAGAGGTAGGCTGGATGACTGAGAAGCTGCTCGGCCTGCGCATCTTCGCGGACGATGAAGGGAAGATGAACCGTGCGGTCGCCGATATCGGCGGCTCGATTCTGGTCGTGTCGCAGTTCACCCTGTATGGCGACGGCCGAAAGGGCCGTCGGCCGTCGTTCGTGGACGCGGCGCGACCGGAGGGAGCGATTCCGCTGTATCAGGAATTCCTCCTCGCGCTGGCGAAGGGCGGCGTACACGTGGCCGCGGGCGAATTTGGCGCGGACATGCAGGTCGAGCTGGTGAACGACGGCCCGGTGACGTTACTGCTGGAGCGGTCTGCCGCCGAAGCCGGGTAGCAACGCACAGGGACGGCGCTGCAGGCGCCGCGCGGCGGGATACAGGTGGACGGCGGTCGCCGGATCGCGTAATGTCCCTGCATGAAGACTTCGAGACATGCTCCGATGGCGGCGTGCGCGCTGGTGCTCGCGCTGGCCGCTCCGCTGGTTGCGGCGCCAAACACCCTGAGCGCGCAGCGTCCTGTACTCTCACGCAACGTGCGGCAGTACGTAACCGTCGACACAGCGGTAGTCGCGCTGACTCATGTGCGCGTGATCGACGGAACCGGCGCGCAACCGCGTGACGATCAGACGTTGATCCTGCGCGACGGAAAAATCGCCGAG
>Ga0134128_10001195_pt1 | contig 34211 bp, 35 predicted proteins | sample KB31754_FD_96462 | JGI IMG/M metagenome (GOLD analysis project Ga0134128, IMG submission 96462) | Terrestrial soil microbial communities with excess Nitrogen fertilizer from Kellogg Biological Station, Michigan, USA - KB3-175-4 | ecosystem: Environmental > Terrestrial > Soil > Unclassified ...
CTCGCACGCTGACAGGCTGATCTTGAATTTGCGCGGCATCTGCTGCGTCAGGGGATTGCGCAGCATATGTCGCACCGTTCCCTCCAGGTGACGGGTGACGTCGGTATGCTGGCGAGGACACACCCCCGAAAGCGGACAAGTCGTTATATTCCGTATCGTATTGCCGCAGGCCTCGCGGGTGGTCAAACCACCCTCTGCCAAGTGGCGCAAGGTTGCCGGCGTCTGCTCCAGGGGCACGTAATGCATCTGGATATCCTGGCGCGTGGTGATATGGACCACATCATGCCGGGAGAATTTCTCCAGAGCGGAGGCGATCGTTCTCAGTTTCGGAGCGGATACCCGTCCACCGGGCAGCTTGATACGCACCATGTTGACCCCTTCCTGCCGCTGGCCGTAAATCCCCATCTGAAGGCGGCCGGCAGTAAAGCGCGTAACATCCATTTTCAGATCGCGGTACTCCTGTACCGACTGATCGTATAAAGCTATTTCCCCGTCATTCGCGAGGTTATCCAGATAACCCATTTACATCCTCCACTATTCCACTATGTATGCCATACCTCATCATCTCTCCCCGCTTCGCCCAAGCATGCGAGGAACAGGAAACCGCGCATGATGCATCGAAAACGCGATAATAGCAATGAACATATATATCGTGAAAGAATATTATGTTAGATTAACATAACCAAACATTATTTAGATCACGACCTATGAAATTGCAGCAATTGCGTTATCTATGCGAAGTCGCCAACCAGGGCTTGAACTTATCCAAGGCGGCAGAAATTCTCCATACCTCCCAGCCTGGCATCAGCAAGCAGATCCGCCTGCTGGAAAACGAACTGGGGGTGGATATTTTTGTACGGAACGGCAAACGGGTGGTTGAAACCACGCCGCCCGGCCGGGCGATTCTTGAAATTGCCGAAAGAATGTTAAGAGACGCAAAAAACCTGAAGCAGGTGGGGCAGGAATTTGCCAATGAAGCCAGCGGCTCTCTGACTATCGCGACGACCCATACACAGGCGCGGTATGCGCTGCCTTCCGCAATCCAGCATTTTACCGCACGCTACCCCAAGGTGAGACTGGTTTTACGCCAGGGCAATCCGACACAGATTGCTGAACTGGTCACGTCCGGGGTGGCAGATATAGCGATTGCCACGGAAGCGATCGAACTGTTCAGCGAACTCGTCATGCTGCCCTGCTATCAGTGGAATCGTTGCGTAATTGTTCCGCCCAGGCATCCGCTGCTCAAACTCAAGGAATTGACACTGGAAGCGATCGCCGAGCATCCGATCATCACTTATGATTTTGCATTTACCGGCCGCTCGAAGATCAATCAGGCATTCGATGCAAAAGGCCTGGTTCCCAATGTCGTGCTCACGGCGATTGATGCGGATGTCATTAAAACTTATGTGGAACTGGGACTGGGAATCGGGATACTGGCGCAGATGGCATTTGAACCTTCACGCGACAGGCACTTGAGAGCCATCGACGCCAGCCACCTGTTCGAACCCAGCACGACGCGCATTGGTATCAGCCGCAACAGTTATCTGCGCAAATACGTATATGATTTCATCGAAATGTTTGCCCCACATCTTGACCGGGCAACAGTTGCGGCGACCATGACCGAACGTCCATAAGCGCCAAATCGCCAAATAGGCATGGCAGGCACAAGAGCACATATGGTATCGAACGGAAACAGCGTTTCACTGCCCTCGCTTCACTGCTCCCTTTTTACCGCTCCTTTCGTCGGCTCGTTGCCACCCCTCACCTTCTCCTTAACCGTCGCCTGTCGCCCCCTTGCCACCCCTTGCCAGCCCTCTTTAGCTGAAGCGAGCGGGGAGCGGCAGCGTGACATACGGGACAGGGGGCAGGCGAAAATCTGCTGCAGCCTTGTTCAAGGCTTCCCAGCTCCGGGCAGTATAATGAAGAGATGCTCTGCCAATGTGATCAGCCATGAATGCAATCCAACCACTGCCCGATCTTCTCATCAGCCAGATTGCGGCGGGAGAAGTCGTTGAACGTCCCGCTTCGGCACTCAAGGAACTGCTGGAAAACAGTCTCGATGCGGGGGCAACCGAAGTAACGGTGCAGCTTTGCCAAGGCGGCGTCAAACTTGTGCGGGTGGCAGACAATGGAGCGGGAATTTCCGGAGAAGATCTGCCCCTTGCACTTGCCCGCCACGCCACCAGCAAGATAAGGACTCTGGAGGATTTGCAGAATGTGCCAAGTCTGGGTTTTCGCGGCGAAGCGCTTGCAAGCATAGCTTCCGTTTCCCGACTGGCTCTGGTAAGCCGCAGTGCGGGAGATAAGCACGCCTGGCGGATAGAGGCGGAAGCAGGACGGCTCGCCCTGCCTGAGCCTGCTACGTTCGCCCAGGGAACAGCCGTGGAAATGCGCGATCTCTACTTCAACACTCCTGTCCGGCGGAAATTTCTGAAAACAGAAGCTACCGAATTTGCGCATTGCGAGAGCGTGTTCAAGCGTATTGCCCTGTCACGACCTGGCGTCGGTTTCACCTTGCAACATAACAGCGTAGTACGCAGCCATTTGCGGACAGCGGATGCAAGGTTGCGCATTGCGGCAGTATTAGGGGATGAATTCAGTCAGGCCTCGGTATTCGTCGATAATCAGGCAGCGGATTTACGGTTATGGGGCATGGCCGCACTCCCTGCCTACAGCCGGTCTTCTGGTGATGCCCAATATTTCTTCGTCAATGGGCGTTTCGTGCGTGACAAACTCGTTGCTCACGCCCTGCGTGAAGCCTATCGCGACATCCTCCATCTGGATCGGCATCCGGCATTTGTACTATTCCTGGAAATAAATGGCGGCGGTGTGGATGTTAACGTGCATCCAAGCAAAACGGAGGTGAGATTCCGCGATCCGCGTGCGCTCCATCAATTCATTTTTCACACGGTTGACAAAGCTCTGGCCATACCACACTTAACGAGTGGAGCAGCAGTATCTGTAGCCGGAAAACTTCCTGAATTCACCCGGAAGATAGCCGAAGAAGTGTCCGGTGCACCTCCCGTTTATTCCCGGCAGGACGCGATTCCTTTTGCCTTGGCGCCTCCGACAAAAGCGGCTCAACCGCAGGCGTTCTACCAGGTGCTTTTCGGTTCCGGTTCCGAGGCCAGCGCTCGTCAAACGGGATATCAGGCTGGGTTCAATGAGCAATCTGCCTCCCTGGAGCCGGAAGGGGCTATTCGGGAGCCGGAAATCCCACCATTGGGGTTCGCGCTGGCGCAGCTTCTCGGCGTCTACATCCTGTCTCAGAATGAAAGAGGCCTGCTTATCGTGGATATGCACGCCGCGCACGAGCGTATTCTGTACGAGAAACTCAAGGCGGCGCTCGACAATCATACGCTCTCAATGCAGCCCTTGCTGATTCCGGCCACGTTCCGGGCAGATAGCCAGGATATCGTCACGGCGGAAGAAAACAGCACTGTGCTGCATGAGATCGGATTCGAGATCTCCCCGTTCTCACCCGTGATGCTCGCTGTAAGAGCCGTGCCTGCCGCGCTCAAGGATGCCGATGTGGTCACGCTTGCGCGTGATGTGTTGAACGAAATCCGGGAATTTGGAGGAAGCCGTGTACTCGCCGGCAGGCGAAACGAACTCCTCGCCACCATGGCCTGCCACGGGGCGGTTCGGGCCAACCGTAGCCTGAGCATTCCGGAAATGAATGCGCTGCTGCGGGAAATGGAAATAACCGAACGTTCCGGCCAGTGTAATCACGGCAGGCCGACATGGTTCGAGATCAGCCTTGCTGACCTGGATAAGATGTTCATGCGCGGCAGGTAAGAGAATGGCTTGCACCGAGATTATCCCCGGGAAGACGAAATGATTGCACCGTTACCCCGCTGCACCTGCCTCTGCTGTCGTGCAGTCATTGTTACCCATTGTTACCCAGTGTTACCTTTACCCAGATGCTCACACCCGATCATCCCATGACGAAAATCCAGCTTTTAGGCGGCATCTCGCCAGGCGATTTCCTGCGGGACCATTGGCAGAAAAAACCTTTGCTGATACGCGAAGCCTTGCCGGATTTCAGAGGGCTGCTGGATGCGACTGAGCTTATCGACCTGGCCTGTCAGGAGGATGCGCAGTCGCGTCTGGTTATCCGCAGAAACGGCCGGTGGGAGGTAAGGCATGGACCCTTCGCGCCTCGCGCTTTTGCACGCTTGCCGAAGAAAGACTGGACTCTGCTGGTACAGGACGTTAATCACTTCCTCCCGGCGGCGCGTGAACTGCTGCTGAAATTCAACTTCATTCCGCATTCCCGGCTCGACGATCTGATGGTCAGCTATGCCCCTGAAGAGGGAGGCGTGGGGCCGCATTTTGATTCCTACGACGTTTTCCTGTTGCAAGGGACAGGCCGCAGACGCTGGCGGATATCGGGCCAGAAGGACAGAACGCTGGTGGCCGCTGCGCCGCTCAAGATTCTGCAGGATTTCAGGCCGGAGCAGGAATGGGTACTGGAACCGGGCGACATGCTGTATCTGCCGCCCGGATACGCGCATGAGGGGGTGGCGGTGGAACCCTGCATGACCTACTCCATTGGCTTTCGCGCGCCAACCTATCAGGAGCTCGCGACACAGTTTCTCGTTCATCTCCAGGATAGCTGCGAAATGGGGGGCATGTACGAGGATCCAGGCCTCAGGATTCAAACCCATCCCGGCCGAATCAGTTCCGCGATGCTGGACCAGGTCAGCGTGGCGCTCGACAAAATCGAGTGGGATAACATGGAAGTGGAACGTTTTATCGGTATGTATTTAACCGAGCCCAAACCTCACGTTTTCTTTACGCCTCCCTCGGAGCCGATATCTGAACGGGAATTCGCACGTCGGATGAGAAAGGGGAAACTGCAACTGGATCTGAAAAGCCGTATGCTCTTCAGGGGAAACAGGATTTTCCTGAACGGAGACGTATATGAAGTTGGAAAAACTGGACAACGGATATTAGGAGAGCTGGCCGATCGCCTTGCCTTATCCCCTGTGAGGGATATCGATGCCGAAGCACAGGTGCTGCTTTATCAGTGGTACCTCGATGGTTACGTTTATGTTGAAGATACCGAAGCAGATGGATGAAATCGAAAAAACGCATTGAAATATTTGCACCTGACGAATTGGTAAAAATTATATTTGATACCCTGATACAAGCAGCAAATACTCATCACTCCAATGCAGGAAAGACCTATCTTATCGAGGTTAGCAAAAACGGGAGGATAAACGACGGGGCAAGCAGGAACTCAAGTTAATGCAAGAGCGGAGTCAAACGACTTTCACGTCAGCCGCATCATTTATGCGACCGCCTCTATCATGGATGCGGCTACCCCTGGACTGGGGCGTTTCTCCCGGGATAAAGAAATGCAATCTGTGGGCTCTCCGAGCTCCGTTCCAGTTAAAAATGGATATCTCAGCCAATCCCTCAGTGAGAACAAAAACTATTACAGGGGAATGGCGCAAACACAACGACTAGACAATATTTCCTAATTCTGCTATTAAAGTAATGGCAATTCTGCTATTACGATAGGTGCTGCTAGATGGTGGTCCGCTCAGATTTGAATGGCCGAAACGCTCTTGTAACTTACCCATGATTTGTTATAAACCTTATAAGGAGATTAAAAAAATGAAGTACTCGCTCCTCGCTGCCGCGTTGGTAACACTGACATTTTCCGCATGTGATCAAATGAAGGAGCATAAGGCGGGAGAAGGAAAACCCGGCCAATATCCACCCAGCCTCTGGGAGAAACGTGAAGGGCAACTTAGCGATGCGGATATTGAAGCGGCCCAGAAAGAAGGTGCTGCCGGGACGGAGACAAAGAAAGATGAACCACCGAAAGACGAGGCAAAGTAACAATACACCTAACCAGGCTTTAAAAAAGGCCGTCCCTCGGGACGGCCTTTTCTATGGCCCATATCCAGGTTCTGTTGTATTTCTGTTCCAGGGAGAAAAGGACCGGAGCAAGGGGATTTGAATCCTCAAACGCTTCTGTTAAACTATCGTTTTGTACTCTATAGGATGATTGAATAATGAAATACTCACTCCTTGCCATTGTTCTGGTAGCAGTTACGCTGTCCGCTTGTGAATATAAAAAACATCCTATGGATAAACCGCCTCCCTCCGCAATGGCCGAACGCGACTCGGCACCCGATTTCAGCGAACTTGATAAAGAGCCTGCAGGCAATGCACCAGCACCTGCCGGTGGTGATGCCAAACAGGAAGCTCCGGCACAATAACGGAAGATAGAAAGGCGATTTTCATCAGCCGATAAAGTGCAACCTGCGAACCCAGTGCTTCAAGAGGTAGGAAATTTCGATTGAATGGAAATTTTTTACTATATAATACGATTCTCGTCATACCTATTTCATTTAATTAAGGACGCTCAACAATGAAACTTTCACTTCTCGCCGCCGCTTTGATGGCAGCACTTGCTCTTTCCGCATGCAAAAGACCAGAACAAGCACTGCCTGCAAATTCGACCTCGTATGGAACCCGCACTCAAGAGGGTACTACTCTGGATCAAGAGCGTGGCGATTCTGCTGGCGACAAGACTTCAGCAGCTCCAGCCGGTGAGTCAACCGCTTCGGCGGCTGGCACAAGTCCGGATGATGAATACTCCGGCGAGGCTGTTCTCCCTGGACATCAACTCGACGGGAATGGCAATCCTCTGCCAGAGGGAAAAAGCGCGATACCGGAAGGACACTAAGTCCAGGTACCAGGCAAAAAAAGCCATCCTTTCGGATGGTTTTTTTTTGCTCCAAATAGTCGATATCCCCGGATGACAGGAGCAGGCGAACGGCACTTGCCTGATGACCTGCTACCTCCCGCACTGCTCATCAGCGATCCTATCCTCCTTGTTCTCCTTGTCTCTTGAAGCACAAAGGCATTCCGATGTAGAATGTTGATTTCATAATAGACTATCAAGAGGGAATAAAATGATAAGACTCTCGCTCCTGGCTGTCACAGTAGTGTTGACAATGACCGCCTGTGGCAAGCCGAACCAGGCGCTTCCTGAGCAGGAAAAGGAAAACCACGCAAAAATCATGTCGCAAGAATCCTCAACCCCGGATCAGCCTGTTGCCGGATCCGATACTTCTTCCGGCGAAGCTGGCAAGTAAAGTAAAACGCTTTTTAACGTAAAAAGCCAAAGCCGTCCCAGAACGGCTTTATTTATTGGTTTATTGGTTTTATTTTTGTTGTTTTACTGCTCCTGATTTTTGCTGTTCCTGTCAGAACAACTGGCGCCATCCAAAGCCTTCGCTCTGGGTGGCTACGCCAATCCAGGCTGCTTCGCAGTTTAAAGCATCGCTCAGCATTTCCTGCACAAGCAGAGGTGTATTGTTCTTCTGGCTCAGATGGGCTGCTATGACATGCTGCAGGCGGTTGCAATTGAGCCTGGCGAGAAGACTTGCCGAAGCAGCATTCTCAAGATGACCGAAACGCCCTCCCACCCTTCGCTTCAGGCTTTCCGGATAGTCGCTATTTGCCAGCATCCGGGCATCATGGTTGCATTCCAGCACAAGAGCGTCACAGTCACTCAGGACCGCTTCGATATGGGGAGTCGAGCAACCTGTATCAGTCAATACGCCCAGTCGCAGCGAACCGTTTCCAAACACGAATTGCGCAGGTTCCTGTGCATCATGAGGGACCGGGTAAGGTTCTACCTCAATGTCCTCGATGGAAAAACGCTGGTACCCCTCTATGATATTGACTCCTGACAGTTTCCCGAACGCTTTTCCCGCATTGCGCAATGTGCCATGTGTCAACCAGACAGGGATACCAAACTTGCGTGCAAACCGGGCAACACCGCAAATATGATCGCCATGCTCATGGGTTACGACAACCGCATCTATCGTGTCCGGTTCGAGACCAAGCCGGGCGAGGCGAATAACGGTTTCCTGGAGCGTAAAACCACAATCCAGCAACAACCGGGTGTTCCCTGCTTCGACTACCAGAGCGTTGCCCTGCGAACCACTTCCCAAACAGGCAAAGCGCATGCTCATGAACAAGAGAAATTATGAGAGATAACAGAAAGGAACAGGTATATATTTTACCCGTTCCAGACCCCAACAGTAATGCTATCTGTCCTGATCCTGAATTTATTACTCCCCTTCTTCGTTTCTCCTTGCGCTCGGCTTGGGCGTGACGTGCGATCAGCGATTGTCGCAGCACCTTCAATGCAGATGAAGGAATCACTGAACAAATCATTCTAGGGGGAAGTGGCGGAAGAATCTGCCAGGCGCCCAGGCTTGGAGATCAAGGATTACAGGCAGATTCGCCAGCATTGGGCCGGCATGGAGCTGGTTTAAGCCGACGGTTTCCGCTCAACAACAATTGGGATATTTCGTTTGCCGGGAGCGGAGGTGAAAAATAGAAACCCTGCACTTCGTCGCAGCCTCTTCCTTTCAGAAAATCAAATTGTTCGGCAGTTTCCACACCCTCCGCTACCACTCTCACATGAAGGCTGTGCGCCATATCGATGATTGCAGTTGTAATGGCGGCATCGGCGGAATTTGTAGTGATCTCCTGGATAAAAGAACGGTCGATCTTCAGCACATCTATTGGAAACCGTTTTACATATGACAGGCTTGAATAACCGGTTCCGAAGTCGTCGATCGATATCTGGATTCCAAGCACCTTCAACCTCTGCAGAATACTTACTGTCTTTTTTGCATGCGTCATCAAAGAGCTTTCCGTCAGTTCCAGTTCCAGCAGATCGGAATCGATGCTGTTTTCCCGCAATGCTCTTTCCGTCTGCAATTCGAATTCGAGCAGTGCGGGCTGGATATCGTTAGCCTGAGTTGCCCGAATAACATCCTGGTTCAAGGTGCTCTGTGAAAATTGTCTTCCCGAGACATTGACTGAAACCGGGATTTCTCCTATCCCCGCCTGCCGCCACTCCGCAATCTGCCTGCATACGCTCTCGATAACCCAGGCGCCCACCTGGGTTATCAACCCGGTCTGTTCGAGTGCCGGAATGAATTCCAGCGGCCCCACCACGCCATGTTCGGGTCGCTTCCATCTCAGGAGGGCTTCCATGCCGGTGACCCATCCGCTGGAGAGATCCACCTTCGGCTGATAATGCAAGACAAACTCATTCCGATCGAGTGCCTTCCGCAAAGCATTTTCCTGATCGAGTTTCTCGATTGCGCGGGCATTCATTTCCGGCGTAAAGAAGCGGTAGGTGTCCCTGCCTGCCGTCTTCGACCGGTACATCGCAGTATCTCCATTTTTTACGAGCGTATCGGCATCGATCGAATCTATCGGGTACACACTGATTCCAATGCTCGCTGTTACCGTGACCTGGTGACCCTGTAAATCGAAGGGTTGGCGCAATGCTTCCCTGATCTTGCTTGCAACCACGCCCGTATTCCCCAAACCGTCAGCACTGACAAGAATGCAACCGAATTCATCTCCTCCGATGCGCGCGATGATATCGGTTACACGCAGGCATTCCAGCAAACGAAGACTGAACTCACGCAGCAGTTCATCTCCCAGCACGAAACCCAGCGTGTCATTTATATTTTTGAAGTTATCAATATCGAGAAACAGTACTGAAACGATCCGGTGATTCATTTCAGATTGCTTGATTATCTTGCGGAGTGACTCATAAAACAGGACGCGGTTGGGAAGATGCGTGAGCGCGTCATAATGGGAAACCTGCAGCAACTGCTGATCAGCCTGCTTGCGCTGGGTGATGTCATCCATTACACCCACGATTCGATGCACGCCGGTCGAATCCTTGACCGGGAAAGTGCGCGAGTGGACCCAGCGTATCGACATGTCCGGTAATAGCAAGCGGTAATCATGGTCCACGCCCCCGAGCGGCAGATTTGCCGCTTCGCGCAGGACACGTTCCATGTCTTCCGGATGCACAGGTTCGAAAATCGTTTCCAGCTTATCTCCCTGACCAACCCGCTGCCCCGTCATTTTCTCCCACTCAGGATTAATATAGCGAAAGGTTTTGTCATGGACATCCCAGATCCAGAAGACCTGGGGAAGATTACCCGCAAGCTGATCAAACAAATCTCCAGTTTCCCGGGAAAAAGTTTTCTCCCCTGGCACGACTTCACTGCGCACAGCAAATTTCTGCAGCTTTTTCTGCAACTGCCTGATTTCAAGCACGTCGTGAATATGGGTCAACATCTGCAGACGGTCAAAAGGCTTGGTAATAAAACCTTTTGCGCCTGCCTGCAAGGCTCTCTCCTTATGCTGCGGCTGGGCAGTGATGACCAGGACGGGAAGAGCAGAACGCTCACCTTGAGATTCAACCTGAAGCCCGCTTTCATATCCTGCTTCCGATTCTCTTTGCGCTTCTATTTCTCTCAAACATTCCATCACCTGAAATCCATCCATTCCCGGCATCATCAGATCGAGGAGAATGAGATCATACCGATTGACGCGATGAAGATCGCACACTTCCCAGGGGTTCATGGTGCAGGCGATTGAAGTGTAGCCCGCGCTCGAAAGCATGCCGTGAAGGAGTTCGACATTACCTTTCCGGTCGTCGACCACTAAAATCCGGGCATTAAGAATATCGGTAGAAGACGTCATCGAATTTTCCGTTTTAATACTTGTTTGACGCTGGCGCCGTCCATGGCTAATAAATTTTTGTTCCGATTCTCAACTCAATCTGTTGCTTTACATATATTGATCCGGCATGCCAGATTGATTACCCGGATTTACCCCTTATGTAGTGGGGGCGAAGACGCCGCATCATAATCCTGTTAACGCCACCCTACAACATCTGTGGAAGCTGGAAATACCACATGACAATACCGCAGGACTCGCAATACATCAAAACCGATATCGAAGCGCCGCACTTTAAAAATAAGCAGGATCTGTGCCATCCGCTTGGTTTCGCCTGACGAGCCGTTCTTCCCAAACGACAGTGAAATCGCTGTAAAATTTACCGATACCCCTGAAGGCAAATGTACTATCATGCCCAACTCTCTGCGCTCACCTGGCCGTAGCTGCTAATATACCAATTAAATATGACCCCGGAAATCAGGACTGAAAAATGCTGGATAACATAATGGCATTTCTGGCTCATTGGGGCGTCACATCGCTCTCGCTATGGATAGCGAGCCTGATGTTTCATGGGATTTCATTCAGCAGTAAAAAATCTCTGTTCATATCCGCTTTGCTGTTGGGCCTGGTCAATGCTGTCGTGAAACCAGTCATCATCATTCTGACCATCCCGCTGACATTGATCACCTTTGGCTTTTTTTTGCTGGTTATCAATGCCCTTATGATGATGCTGGTATCGGCACTCGTGCCCGGATTCAGGATTTCTGGATTCTGGACTGCCTTTTTTGCAAGTATCGTTGTCACAGTCGTCAGCCTGTTCATCGGCACGATGGTATTTCAATCCGAAGAAAATTATTTCGAGATGCCCACTCAGCAAAAAGGCGTGATGATCTGAGAACAATAAACCAAAGTTCGCGCCCTCACTCCCGTATACACGTATTGATAAGGACTCTGAGCAGATCCTCATGGGACGCATTTCTGTATTAGTCAGAAACCTATCCTGATTCTTGCAATATCCAGCAAGGGCGGCGAATCCCTGGCATCAGGACTCTGATCGTAAGGCAATACGCCAAGCAATGGACAGTCGAGCCGCCGCTCCAGGGCCAGTACATTCTCCTCGAAAGCCGCCATTTCGGGATCGATCCGGTTTGCCACCCATCCCGCCAGCGGGACTTGGGCTGTTCGAATGGCGTGGGCCGTCAACAGCGCGTGGTTGATACAGCCAAGCCGCATCCCGACCACCAGCAGGACCGGTAGACCCAAAGCCTGCACCAGCGCGGCGCTGTCCTCGTGGTCGTTCAATGGGACGAGAAATCCTCCTGCTCCTTCCACGATCACGACATCCGCTTTTTTTCTCAGCTCAAGGTGTGCCTGACGAATGACTTCGAGATCGATTTCAACGCCTGCCCTGTCTGCAGCAATGTGTGGAGCAATCGGAGGAACAAGCGCATAAGGATTGATATGCTCGCGTCCCACGGAAACGCTGCTTGCCGCAGCAAGTAATTCGACATCAGGCCATGCCCCGTTTTCGCATCCGGCTGCGACGGGCTTCATGCCCGCCACAGTTTTTCCCGCGACAGCAAAGGCATGCAGCAGGGCGCAGCTCACGCGCGTTTTACCCACGCCGGTATCTGTCCCGGTGACGAAATACCCGCTTCCCATTCCCATAAAGCGAAATACCCTTATTCCAGACCGATGTGGCGGCGTGTTTCCGGTGTAAGAATAGGTGTTCGGGACGCCGGTTTCCACGCATGGCCATACACCACTTCAAAAGTCGCCGGCAATTTTCCCCCTGTACGCATCGTCTCATAATGGCCGAGGGCTTTTTGCCACGCATTTTTTCCGGTCAGGCCGCGGAGCCGCGCTCCAGTGGCGTTATGGGCGCCGATGGCTTTGAGATCGCGCATCACACCGATTACTTCATCATAGGTCAGCGTAATATATTCCATATCCATAACCGGAGTTGCAAAGCCGCTATGCACCAGCATGTCGCCAATGTCGTGCATGTCCGTAAAGCGATTGACGTGGCTGTAATCATCTGCCTGGCGAAAAGCCTGCCGCAACTCTTTCAGCGTATCGGGACCGAAAGTGCTGAACATGAACAAGCCGCCGGTTTGCAGGATACGCCGTATCTCGTCAAAGGTTTTTTTGAGATCATTGCACCATTGCAGTGTCAGGTTGGACCAGGCGAGACCGGCGCAGGAATCTTTCAACGGTAGTTGTTCGATATCGCCTGCGACATAACGGATCCGGTTTGCGCCCTGTTTATGGCCCATCCCGAGCAATTGGCGCCAGCGCGGGATTGTGGAATTCATGCGATGTTGAGCCTGCCGGTGCATTCCCGGTGCAATATCGATGGCAAGCATGGACGCATCCGGATAGCGTTCAAGCAGTTTGCGCGTGCCATAGCCGGTGCCGCTTCCCGCATCGAGAACAACATCAGGTGTATATTTGATGTATTCAAGGCGGGACAACATCCGGTCGCACACTTCGCGCTGGAGAATCGCAGCCTGGTCATATAAGGGTGCAGCCCGTTCGAACGCCTTGCGCACCCGGCGCTTATCGATGAAATGCCCGTGATTCACTGCGGACTCATTTGAACTCATTTGAACTCACTTGAACTCATCTGTGAAACGAACGATATTCGCAACGAATTTATCAGGATAGGACAAGAACGGCACATGACTGCAATTCGGTAGCATGACTAGCTCGGCATCCTGAAACTGCTGCTTCATCCATCCCGCTGCCTCGGGATAGGCAATGACGTCGTTCTCACCGTGTATCAGCAAAGCGGGCTGAACGATGTTTCGCAGCTTTCGGCGAAGGTCGTTCGCAAGCACGATCTGTAACCCCGCTTCCAATGCTTCCGGCTCCGGCACACTGCGTTCGAACAAAAGTCTTCGCATCTCGGGCAATACCTTCCCGGCATCTCCTCCCCCATTCACCTGCAGGGTAAGAAATCGCTTCATGGTGGTGCTGAAGTCTCGTTTGAGATTTTCCGCAAACGCCTTCAATGTCAATTCCTCCATTCCCCATTGCCAGTCCTTGCGTTTGACGAAGCTGGGCGTGGTGGAAGTCAATACGATTTTCTTCACGCGCGCCGGCTCGCGCAATGCGAGTTCGATGGCGAGTTGGCCGCCCAGCGACCATCCACAAATTACACAGCCGGGAGGCAGAACCTCCACCACCCTCTCGACCATGCACTCGCCGACATCGGTTTTTTCTCCCGTTTCATAAGGGAAGGCGGGTTGGCTGAACCCATGGCCCGGCAAGTCGATGAGATGCACGCGGAAATGCTGCGCCAGAAATTCCGGAACTTCCCCCCACATTCCACTATGCATGGCCCACCCGTGCAACAGAACGAGATCGGGGCCTTCACCAAGAGATTCAACGTAAAGGCTCACCTGACCCCTCCACCATTCCACATTGTATCCGCGAGTTCCGCCCTTACAAGGCGAATGCCATATCCGGTGTAAAGGTGCTCAGTCATTCCATAGTCATTCCATATCCCGGTCGATTTCCCGCAATGCTGCACCCAGTTCCATGACATCCTCTGTATCATGTGAACTGGATAACGTGATGCGCAAGCGTGCTGTCCCCTCGGGCACGGTAGGGGGTCGAATGGCGGTCACCAGAATACCTTTCTGGCGCAACGCTTCGCTGACCCGCAGAACCTTGGCATTCTCTCCCATGACCAGCGGCTGGATGGGAGTATCCGACGGAAGCAGTTTCCAGGGCAGGGAACGGCATTCCTGCTTGAGCAGCTTGGTGAGTCGCGCCAGTTTTTCACGTCGCCACGCACCGCCCGCGATCAGCTCCAGGCTTTTCAGCAAGGCATGAGACAGGAACGGCGGAGTCGCAGTGGTATAGATGTAGCTTCGGGCGCACTGAATGAGCATTTCGATGATTTTTTCCTGAGCGGCTACGAAAGCCCCAAATACACCTGCCGCTTTACCGAGTGTCCCCATGTAGATAATGCGCGGCGAACTGATATTGAAGTGCGCCAAGCTCCCCCTCCCCTGATCGCCCAGCACCCCGAACCCGTGCGCATCGTCGAGCAACAGCCAGGCATTGTATCTTTCACACAACTCCAGCAAGCTTGGAAGCGGCACGATGTCTCCATCCATGCTGAATACCGCATCCGATACCACGAGTTTGCGCCTGGCCCGAGATGCGGCAAGCTGCCGCTCCAGAACAGCCAGATCCAGATGGGGATAACGACTCAACCTCGCGTGCGATAGAAGCGCTGCGTCGTTGAGCGATGCATGATTGAGTTTATCCGCGAATATGGCATCACCCCGGCCGCTCAACGCTGTTACTACGCCTGTGTTTGCCATGTATCCTGTAGAAAACAGCAATGCCCGGGGATACCGGAGAAAGGATGCCAGCGCTTCCTCCAGCAGATGGTGTGCCCGCGAATGTCCGCTGACGAGATGCGACGCACCTGCTCCCACGCCGTATTGCCTTGCGCCTTCGCAAACCGCTGCAATCAGTTCGGGATGATTGGCAAGACCGAGATAATCATTACTGCAAAATGCCAGGTATTCACGACCGCTTACCGTAACCCGAGGGGCTTGCGGACTCTCAAGTGTCAGGCGGTAACGATACAGGCTCCGGTTTTCACGACTGCGCAGGTATTCGCGCAGGTCTTCACCCGGTTGATGGATTGAATCCGAGTCGTTGAGCATACGAGCAGTGGTTGCCCGATAAGATCATTTGCCGCAGGGTAGTGGGAAATAAAGGAGATCGGGGTGAAAAGTGGCTATATGGAATGCAGTCCCAGCTTGTCAAATAACGCTTTATCCCGTTCCGCTTCAGGATTGCCGGTAGTAAGCAGTTTATCGCCGTAAAAAATGGAATTGGCGCCAGCGAGAAAACACAGTGCCTGCACCGCATCCTGCATTTCTCTCCTTCCGGCTGATAGCCTTACCATTGCCTTCGGCATCGTAATGCGCGCAGCCGCAATCGTGCGCACGAATTCCAGAGGGTCCAGAACCTCTGTCCCGTGAAGGGGCGTGCCTTCGACCTGCACCAGATGGTTGATAGGAACGGATTCGGGATAAGGATCGAGATTGGCCAACTGGGCGATTAGTCCGGCGCGGGCGCGGCGCGATTCACCCATGCCCACAATGCCTCCACAACACACATTGATACCCGCATGACGAACCTTTTGCAAGGTGTCGAGCCGGTCCTCGTAATCGCGGGTAGTAATGATCTCCCCGTAAAATTCGGGTGATGTATCGAGATTATGGTTGTAATAGTCCAGACCCGCCTCTTGAAGCTGTTCCGCCTGTCCCGGCCTCAACATGCCTAACGTTGTGCACGCTTCAAGTCCCAACGCTTTTACAGCCCTCACCATTTCCACCACGCCTTTCATATCCCGCTCCTTGGGACCGCGCCACGCTGCGCCCATGCAAAACCGCGTGGCCCCTTGCGCTTTGGCGGCTGCCGCTGCTGCTACCACATCTTCAACCGTGAGCATGTCCTGATTTTCTACATTCGTATGATAGCGCGCTGCCTGCGGACAATATGAGCAATCCTCGGGACAACCCCCGGTCTTGACGGAAATCAGTGTGGAAAGTTGCACTCCGTTGGGATCGTGATGTTGACGGTGAACCTGTTGCGCCCGATGGATCAAGTCATTGAACGGCAAATCGAGCAGCGCTTCGATGCGGCGAACGTCCCAGCGCCGAAAATCAGCGCCAATGCTGGAAAGTTTGTCAGCGAAACTGTCGACCGCTCCGCCCGAAGGCGTTTCCATGTCAACGACACCGGAAGCTGATTGGCTCATACCCTATCCTTCAATGTTTGGCAATTTGTCTGAACCCTGTTCACCATAGACGAAATGAAAGCCAAATGGCTCTCATTTTCCCGCCTCGTATTCAGTAGCGAGTGGCATAATCACAAATTGCGACATTCTTGTCAATTTTTTCCTGGTATTTTTTGAACTATCGATCAAAAATAGTGCAGTCATTATTCGGGAGAAGTTGCCTCCTCTGTGGAAGTGCCGCTACTGGAGCCCTTTGCGCGCCTTGCCGGAACAGCCTGCCTCATCTTTCATCACATCATTGCCCGAGTTGCGCGTTACCGGCGGTGGAAGCCCGCGTCTGTGGTGCTTGCCTTGCTCGTCCTCCGGCCTTTGATCGCACGCTCGCCGCCGTGAATTATGCCTTTCCTATCGATGCGCTTCTCCACTCGCTCAAATACCGGACTAATCTTGCCTTGGCGCCGGTCCTGGCAGATTTGCTGCTGGCGCATATCGACGGGGCTGCATTACCGGATTTCATCGTTCCGATGCCGTTACACCCGGTACGATTGAGAGAACGCGGTTTCAACCAGGCCATTGAGATCGCCCGGCGGATATCGAAAAAAACCGGTGTTCCCCTGCTACCCGCGCTCTGCCGTCGCGTCAGGGATACCACTTCTCAGACCGGACTTCCTTGGAAGGAGCGGGAAAAAAATATTCGAAACGCATTTGACTGCGAGGGAAAATTAAACGGAAAGCGTATTGCCCTCGTCGATGATGTAATGACCACGGGCGCAACGTTGAACGAGCTAGCGAGGGTATTGCGTAAATGTGGCGCCGTTCATATCAGCGCGTGGGTAGTCGCACGCACACTTCCTGGCACTCCATAAAAACATGCAAGACAGAATCGATATGTTCGATGTAATTCTGTATCAGCCCGAGATTCCACCCAATACCGGCAATATCATTCGCTTGTGCGCCAATACAGGAGCCCGCCTACATCTGGTCAAGCCCCTCGGCTTTACGCTGGAAGACAAACAACTGCTTCGTGCCGGACTGGATTACCACGAATTTACCAGTATCAGAGTGCATGCAGACTGGGTAGAATGTATGGACGAGCTCGGGGGCAGGGGCAGACGTTTTTTTGCGATTTCCACCAAAGGAAAACAACGCTATGACCTTGTTACCTATTCGCCTGGCGACGCCTTTCTTTTCGGTCCTGAAAGCCGCGGCCTGCCAGCCGATCTGCTGGAAAATTTCCCTGAGCAGCACCGCCTTCGCCTACCGATGGCAGCGGAAAGCCGCAGTCTCAACCTGTCGAATGCTGTTGCGGTGATAGTCTATGAGGCGTGGCGCCAGATGGAATTCGCATAGCATTCGCGTAGCGCTGGATGAGTTGGGTGTACTGTCTTCTCTATTGGCTTTTGATCCGCTCAATAGATTTCTGATTTCGGTTCACGATTGAGCAGCGCTTCTACCGCCTGTCCAGCCGGAACACCGTCATCCAATATACTGCAAACACCCTTTGTGATCGGCATTTCAATGCCCATCAGGTGACTTAATCGCAATACCTCCCGGGCCGTGTGGACGCCTTCGGCGATATGGCCCAGTTCCTGCAGAATCTCGGGCAGGGAGCGGCCCGCTGCAAGCGCCAGCCCAACTCGCCGGTTGCGCGACAAATCTCCTGTGCAGGTCAGTATCAGATCACCCACCCCGGTCAACCCCAGGAAGGTTTCCATACATCCCCCCAGTTTTAAACCCAACCGGGTAATTTCCGCCAGGCCACGGGTGATCAAGGCCGCGCGGGCATTGTACCCGAACCCCATACCGTCGCAAATACCTGCGGCAATCGATATGACGTTCTTGACTGCACCCCCCGTTTCCACACCCACTACATCGGTACAGGAATAAACGCGCAGCCGCGGGGCGTGCAATTGCGCGGCAACCTCTCGGGCGAATTCCCCATCCTCGGAGGCCAGAGTCAATGCCGCGGGCAAGCCTTGCGCGACTTCAAGTGCAAAACTCGGTCCTGATAGGACGCCATATGGCGCTGCTCCGGCATATTCCTCCTCGGCCACCTGGTGAGGCAGCTTTGCCGATTGCGATTCAAATCCCTTGCATCCCCAAATTACAGGGACCTTTTTGCCGCTTGCTGCAATTTCCCGCAAAGTCTCGCGCAAACCCGAAACCGGCACAACGATCAGGGCGAGGTCGGCGTCCTCGACAGCCTCTTCGAGCCCTGCGGTCAACCGCAACGATGCCGGTAAAGAAAAAGCGGGAAAATAGCGGCGATTGATACGCTGTGAAACGAGATCAGCCAGATGCTGGCGACTGCGGGTCCACAATGTCACTTGGTGGGAAGAGACGGTGCTTGCACAAAGACTGAGAGCCAGCGCGGTGCCCCATGCGCCGGCTCCCATCACCGCTATTCTCATGAGCCCCAGACCTGGCTGGTCCTGACGTACCCGGTTTGACCGTCACGGTGTCGTACCCTCACCCACCCGTTGGCCGGCGGCTCAAGCCACTCCAGGATTACACCTTGCTGTGCCTGGAACATCAGGGGTGAATTGGTAGTTGCCACCTGATAGACGTCCGCCAGCGACGAGGTAACGATGATATGGCGCTTATCGCTCAGGGTTTTTTCCTCTACCCAGGCAAGCGCTCCCTCACTGTCGCGAACCTTTACCCACCCGTCGACTTTTACAATAGCCTCAACGGGCAGATTCCGGCTGGCCACATATAACTTCCCCGCCTTGAGTGACGGCGCGTCATACATGATGACGCCGTTGTCATTGATCGAATAAAACTCCAGCGCCGCAACGGCGAGCGATGGAAACATCGACACCGCCATTCCGAGAATGGTCAGTCCCCGGCTCAGCAAGGATGATATTTTCAGCGATGAACCGCACACAAGCCTCATTTTTTTTATTTTAATGCGTGATTTGCTGTGTCTCTGGAGTCTGCTGCGTCCCCGGATTCTCCGCCTGCTGCTTTCTCTGGTAGTAAAGTGCTTCGAAATTCACTGGATTCAAAATGACCGGATGAAATCCCGCGCGCGTTACAGTATCCGAAACCGCCTCGCGCAGGTAGGGGAAGAGAATATTTGGGCATGCAATACCGAGCACAAGTTCCATTTCAGCTTCCGGGACATGACGAATCTGAAAAACACCCCCTTGCTGTATCTCCACCAGAAACATCGTCTTGTCCTTGACCTTTGCGGTGACGGTCGTGGTCAACACGACCTCATACAAGGTTTCATCGATGCGCTCGCTCTTGCTGTGCAGTTGGATGTTCACTTCAGGCGTCTCACGCTCCAGGTATATTCTGGGCGCGTTTGGTATTTCAACAGAAAGATCCCTGACATAGACCTTTTCGATGCTGAAAACCGGTTGCTGCTGCTCGTTACTCATGTCGGATTCCAAGGAATGATAAAAATAAAACTGTGAATCAGGTGAACATTAATCCGAAACCATAACCCCCGGAAATAAAAACTGTTCACAAAAGGGTGTTCCCATCCTGCTCAAATTTGCTGCAACCCCCCTCGCTGCCTCGCCCTTTTCGAGAGGCAACTCACGTTGCGAGAAGCTTTGCCAGCCCTTCACTGCGGTCGAGCTTCGCCAGATCGTCGTAACCGCCTACATGCGTATCACCAATATAGATCTGGGGAACCGTGCGGCGTCCGGTTTTCTCCATCATCTCCGCCCGGCGCGCGGGTTCAAGATCCACCCGTATCTTTTCTATTTCCTCCACGCCCCTGGCTCGCAACAACCGTTCCGCCATGACGCAATACGGGCAGAAACCGGTGGAGTACATCAATACCTTTGCGGACCCCTCGCTCATTTTTTTATTACCGGCAAATTGGCCTGCTGCCAGGCATCAAAACCACCTGCAAGATTGCGCACGTGCTGAAAACCCTGGTTCCGCAGAAGGAAACCCGCCTTACCGGTGGTATTAGCCCCCCCACGATGGATCAATATCACCGGCTTGTCCTTGAACTTATCCAACTCCTGCAACCGCTGTTCGAGCTTGTCGGCTGGAATATGCTTTGAATTGGGAACGTGTCCCGACTCATATTCGCTGCCTTCGCGCACATCCAGAACCAGCGCGTCCTTATAATTGATGAGCTGCACCGCTGCCATCGTATCCACTTCTTTGCCGCGACGCGAAATCAGCGGCCATAACAGCAGGATACCGCTCGCCACCGCAGCAACAATCAACATAATGTTATTCTGAAAGAATGTAATGTTATTCTGAAAGAATGATGACACACCAAGTCTCCTTAAAATCCCTTTAGTCTCTGGTTTCCTTGACTTTCGTAACCGATTATTCTATCAGAGACAGAAGGTGTACGGAATTCTCGCGTTTCACTCCTTTTTTCAATCTTTGTTCGCGTTGCAGCTGCCTGCGCCGGAACAGGCATGGAAGAATCCCAGGTAAGGGTAAAGACGCAGGTGAGTCTTCATGTAAAGCGGCGCTGCCCGAGCGGAGAATCCTGATCATTCCGATTGCAGTCCGATCTCATGCCGCGGTAGCCCGTGGCTTGCTGCGATAGTGTCGAAAATACGGTAGAATTTAAAGTTTTCCCTTCGTGGAAAATTCCTATTCAAGAAAACATGAAAAAACTTGTTCTCCTGCGACATGGAGAAAGCACCTGGAACAAGGAGAATCGCTTTACCGGCTGGACGGACGTGGACTTGACTCCAAAAGGAGTGGAGGAGGCCCGCAATTGCGGACACCTGTTGCGGGAAGCCGGATTCACTTTCGATATCGCCTACACTTCGGTACTGAAGCGCGCCATTCGCACATTATGGATCGTGCTGGATGAAATAGATCAGATGTGGATTCCCGTCGAATTATCATGGCGGCTGAATGAGCGTCATTATGGCGCGTTGCAAGGCATGAACAAACTTGAAACAGCAGTTGAATATGGTGAAGAACAGGTATTGATCTGGCGGCGAAGTTACGATATTCGCCCGCCTGCGCTCACTCCCGATGATCCCCGTTATCCCGGATCCGACCCTCGCTATCGGAATTTGCCAAAGCAGGATATTCCCCTTACCGAGTGCCTGCAGGATACAGTGTCACGGTTTCTGCCCTACTGGTGTGAAAGCATTGCTCCGCAGGTCAAAAGTGATAAAAGCGTGCTCATCACCGCACATGGAAATTCGCTTCGGGCCCTCGTCATGTATCTCGACAACCTTTCCGAACACGAAATCATGGAGCTCAATATTCCGACCGGCATTCCGCTCGTATATGAGCTTGACGACAGCCTGAAGCCAATCCGCAGCTATTACCTTGGAGACCAGGAAAAAATCGAGCAGGCCATGCAGGTCGTCGCAAATCAGGGAAAAATTCTGCCCAACCTTTAACTTTTGGTTTAATCTCTGTTTTTCCTATTGCCGTGCTTGCCGTACCTGTTCTTTATACGCATACTCTCTGACTTCTGATCCGGCTGCCTTTTCCTTCTCCTCCCACTGCTCGATGGCGTAGGATCTGCTCACGCTCGATACGTTTGAAAATTTCTGCCTCAATCCGTATTCATCCCTGGCTCAAGATCTGCCGCACGCTTATTCCTGCCTGCGCGCTGTTAATCTGGCAAGCACCTGTGGCCGCGGAGACATCCGATAGTGAAGAACTGAAACAACTGAGAAACAAGATCGAGACGCTGGAAAAGGAACTCACGGATACGGAAGGATACCGATCCGAAGCGGCGGGTGCGCTGCATGAATCGGAAAAAGCGATCGACGCCGCTAATCGGCGGCTTACGGAACTCGCCAGGCAGCGGCGTGCGGCGAACAGCAAGCTTGGCCAACTGAAAGCACAGTCCACCCAGATCAAGAAGGAAATAGCAGCGCAGCAATTGCAGTTGAGGAACCTGCTTTACGGGCTCTATATCGCCGGAGGTGGACGAAAAGAGTACTTGAGTCTCTTGCTGAGTCAGCGGAACCCTAATGAAATAGCCCGCAATCTCCACTACTACGAATATTTCTCACGCGCTCGTAAGGAAGGTATCGATGCCCTGCGTGCGAATCTTCAGAGGCTCGACACGCTCAGCCTCGCCAGCCGGGAAAAAAGTGCGGAGATCTCGGGTGTACACGCACGGCACGCCGAGCAGAAAGTACAGCTCGAACAACAAAAAGACGGTCATGCGAAGCTTCTGGCAGAAATATCACTGCAAGCCGAAGAGCAGCGGCGCGAAATCAACCGGCTCAGGCGCAATGAAGACCGTCTCACCAGGCTGGTGGAAAAACTTACCAGGATGCTTGCGAAGAAAAAGAAATTCGAAGCATCTGAAAAACCTTCCGAGCCAGGCGCACCCCCTGCTCCTGCCAGCAACAGCAGTTCCCCCGAATCATCGGAGAATGCGATGCCATTCACGAATGGAACGTCCTTCTCCTCCCTCCGGGGCCGCCTGAATTCACCAGTGCGCGGGGAACTTGCGAACCGCTTCGGGAGTCCACGTGCAGATGGTGGCGTTACCTGGAAAGGGTTGTTCATCCGCGCCGCTGGCGGCGAGAGTGTGAAGGCGATTGCAAATGGACGCGTCGTATTCGCCGACTGGCTCAGAGGGTTCGGCAATCTGATGATTCTGGACCACGGCGACAGCTATATGAGTCTTTATGGAAATAATGAAGCGATCCATAAACGAGTGGGAGACGTGATCAATGCCGGAGAGACGATAGCCACAGTAGGCAATAGCAGTGGAAACTCCGATACCGGCCTATACTTTGAATTGCGCCATCAGGGCAAACCGTTTGACCCTTTGAACTGGGTCAGAATAAAATGATCTAAGCAACAATTTGACTTGTTTGGAGAATATTTAATGGGCGACAAAATGCGGCAGTTCGGCCTCGTCATTTTCGGTGCAATCGCCGGCGTGATGCTGAGCCTCAATTTTTCTGCTGTTGCCGATAAGGAACCGCAGGGGGTCCTGCATCCCCTTCCGGTGGAGGAACTTCGCGCCTTCACAGAAGTGTTCGGCCGGATAAAAAATGATTACGTCGAACCGGTAGAAGACAAAAAGCTCATCACCGAAGCCATCAATGGCATGCTGACAGGCCTCGATCCCCATTCCGCCTATCTGGATGCAGATGCGTTCAAGGAGCTGCAGATTGGCACGCAGGGCGAGTTCGGTGGTCTGGGCATCGAAGTGAGCATGGAAGACGGGTTTGTCAAGGTCATTTCTCCTATAGAGGATACACCCGCCTTCCGCGCCGGGATAAAACCGGGAGATCTTATCATCAAGCTGGACGATACGGCAGTCAAGGGACTCTCGCTTACGGAGGCCATCAAGCGCATGCGCGGCAAGCCCGATACTCCTATTACCCTTACCGTCGTACGCAAGGGTGAGGCCAAGCCGATCGTGTTCCCGCTGGTTCGCGCCGTCATCAGGATACAAAGCGTGAAGTCGAAAATGATCGAGCCCGGCTATGGGTATATTCGTATCACCCAGTTTCAGGAACAGACGGGGGAAAATCTGGCAAAAGCGATAGATAAGCTTTTCAAGGAAAATGCCGGGTCGATGAAGGGACTGGTGCTGGACCTGCGGAACGACCCGGGCGGCCTCCTGAACGGGGCAGTGGCAGTATCTGCGGCCTTTTTACCGGAGGATTCTCTGGTTGTCTATACTGATGGCCGTGGCGAGGATGCAAAGATGAAACTCAAGGCCAGTCCTGAGTTCTATCTGCGCGATACCAAGAACGACTACGTCAAGCGGCTCCCACCGGGTATCAAGACAGTACCGATGGTGACACTCGTAAATGGCGGCTCGGCTTCAGCCTCGGAAATCGTCGCCGGCGCATTGCAGGATCATAAACGGTCGATCGTGATGGGAACGCAAACCTTCGGTAAAGGTTCGGTACAAACCATTTTACCGCTGGGGAATAACACAGCCATCAAATTGACCACGGCGCGGTACTATACGCCAAATGGGCAATCCATCCAGGCCAAGGGAATTACGCCTGATATCATGGACGAGTTGGCAAAGGATGAAGTCGAGCGCCTGCGTGAAGCTGATCTCGATCGTCATCTATCCAATGGCAAGGCGGAGGAGCCGAAACGGGAGACGGAAGCGAAGGTAGTGCCGGAAGCTAAGGTAGTGCCGGAAGCGAAGGTAGCGCCAAAACCGGGAGTCAAGCCGGCCAAGCCCGAGAACGAAGAAGACAAGAACAAGAAGCGTGAGTCACCTGCTGAATTCGGCTCCAGCGATGATCTGCTGCTGGTTCAGGCGATCAGCTATATCAAGGAAAATTCAGGCAAGCGGGCAACTGCAAAAGTAGAAAACTGAGGCAACTGCCTGAGCATAAGGCAGCGGAAGAATCGAGGCGAAATGCCCTAATTCTTCCGCTGCCTGCCTCCCTGCACATAAGGTCGAGCGCGCTTCGTTTAGCGCATCGCCTCGCTTATTTATTACGCCCCCACCTTTCCCCTGTCTCCGGGAAGTTCACATCGATACACTCTCATCTGATTGTCTCGCATCTGTCCTTATGTCCCCTGTATGCCTCACTTATGTCCGCTACGCCCATCTTCTGAAAAAGGGTGATATCCAGTAGCACTCCCCGGACGGCGGCGGACCATTTTCCAAATGAATGACGATCAGTTGCTGCGTTACAGCCGTCACATCCTGTTGCCAGAGATAGGAATACAGGGTCAGGAAGCCTTGATCCGGTCGCATGTACTGGTGGTCGGCGCGGGCGGCCTCGGCTCCCCTGCCGCCATGTACCTTGCTTCGAGCGGGGTCGGCAGGCTCACTATCTGCGACAATGACAGAGTTGACCTGACGAACCTCCAGCGCCAGATCATTCACGGTACAGACGACATCGGCGTACCGAAAACATGCTCTGCCAGAAAGACCCTTGCGAAAATCAATCCTGAAGTCGAAGTGATCGAACTGGATGAGCGTATGGATGAAAATAGATTGCTGCAACTGGTCGGGGACGCCGATGTGGTCGTAGACGCGAGCGATAACTTTCCCACCCGTTATGCCATCAACCATTCTTGCGTTCTTCGCCGCAAGCCGCTCGTATCAGGCGCAGCCGTGCGTTTTGAGGGGCAAGTCGCGGTATTCGATCGCAGGGATTCGAACAGTCCATGCTATCACTGCCTGTTTCCAGCAGGTGGCGAAGATCAGGACATGCGCTGTGCGGTGATGGGCGTGTTTGCGCCGCTGGTAGGAATCATTGGCTGCATGCAGGCCGCAGAAACACTGAAAATTCTTACCAACACTGGCCAAACCTTGAACGGCCGCCTGCTTACGCTGGACGGTCTTGCCATGAAATGGAAATCGTCCGAACTGAGAAAGGACCTGGCATGCGAGGTTTGCGGAAACCTGTAATCAGGTGTTTAGTCCCACAGTGTGATCGTAAAAGCCAGCCCTGCCCGCTCGCATTCGCCTGAGCGTTGGCAGCTGAGCAACCAACCCGGCTTGGCTTTAAGTGAGCATGCCGCAGTACTACGAAACCACCTGCCCGAAGGAATTGCTGGAAACTATCTCTCTGAACTGTGCTTCCCAATATTCCATCGGATCACGTTTGAAGCCGCTTTTGGCAAACTGGTGCCAGCGGCCGACAACATAGCATAGCAGCATATTTGCGTGAGCGGATACGTCCAGGTCCTCTACTATTTCCCGCTCGCTTACTGCAAAACGTAACGCCTGCTTGAGCGTCGCCTCCAGCCGGTCGTGCAGTTGGTTGACGCGATTTTGCAAACGCTCATTCTCGTTTATCAAAGCATCGCCGATCAACACCCTGGTCATTCCAGGATTTTTCTTTGCAAAACCAAGCAATAGGGCAAGGATACCTTCAATCTGCCTGATGCCGCTTTTTTCTTCCGCTATCATCTTATTGATGAAGGTGAGGAGGGTTTTTTCTATGAATTCGATCAAATTGTCAAACATTTGTGCTTTGCTGGCGAAATGACGGTAAAGCGCGGCCTCGGAAACATCCAGTTTTGCCGCCAGCGCTGCTGTGGTAATTTTACCTGCCCTAGGCTCTTCCAGCATCTCTGCCAGAACCTGCAGAATCTGATCTTTTCTTTCACCAGGCCTGCCCGTCATTGATCCCTCGCTTCAATACCGAATTTCAAGCTCTGCCACTTATAACAACTAGCGCACGCTCGCCAAATTAATAAGCTCAACTTCAGATGTTCGGTCCTTACCAGAAAATATACGATGACCGCCTCACTCGAAGGAAATCCATAAGGACCTTGAGAGATATTTGGCCACGAGCCACTTCGCCCTGTCGGATTGTCATGAAGCAGTAAATCAGTTCGCCTTTATGAGTGTTCCAACTCCCTCATCCGTCAGCACTTCGAGCAATAATCCGTGCTCTACACGTCCATCGATGATGTGACACGATTTGACACCGCTTTTGACTGCATCCAGCGCAGAACTGATCTTGGGAATCATTCCTCCTGAGATGGTACCATCGGCAATTAATTCATCCACCCTCTGTGCAGTCAATCCTGTCAGCAGATTCCCTTCCCTATCCAGTACGCCTGGTGTGTTGGTAAGCAGTATGAGTTTTTCCGCGTTCAAAACCAGCGCCAGCTCCCCGGCGACCAGGTCGGCATTGATGTTATAGGATTCGCCGCGGCTGCCCACGCCGACCGGGGCGATTACCGGGATGAAATCCTTGGTTTCGAGCAATTCGATCAGGGCGGGATCGATGTCCTCGATTTCTCCAACCTGGCCGAGATCGACCCATTCGTGCGCTCTCTCTTTGTCGCGCATCAGCATTTTTTTTGCGCGGATAAAGCTGCCGTCCTTGCCTGTCAGGCCAACTGCGCGGCCACCGTGCTGATTGATGAGATTGACGATTTCCTTATTGATCAATCCCAGCACCATCTCTACGACATCCATGGTTTCCGCATCGGTCACGCGCATTCCCTGAATGAAGGCGCCCTGCTTGCCGACCCGCTTCAACATATCGTTGATCTGGGGACCTCCTCCATGAACGATTACCGGGTTCATGCCTACCACTTTCAGCAGCGCTACGTCATGAGCGAAACACTTTTTGAGATTCTCCTCAGTCATGGCGTTGCCACCATATTTGATGACAATGGTTTTCCCGTGAAAGCGCTGAATATAAGGCAACGCCTCAGCCAGAATTTTTGCTTTGTCTTTTGAGGAGGGTTGAGATGACAGCATGTCTTATTTGAGAAAATTTTCTGCGCTATTTTACCTTGAGTAGCGTGTTGCCGGGCTTCAAAAATTAGACATTCTCCGGCGACATGACAGTGCAAGAGGCCATGGCAGAGGTTGCTTCCATCGCGAACACGGCGAGCGGACTCAACTGGCAGGACCCAGATAAGGCCGTCGCCGATCTGGCCGGTTACGGCCTGCACGCATGATCACATCAGTAATGCTATCGACCATGTCATCAGCAACAAGGGGCTTGATTCCTCCTCAGATTTCTACCGGCTTCTCGTCGAACCAGCGGTATAACGTCGGCAATACAACCAGTGTCAGCAGGGTTGAGGTGATCAATCCACCAATAACCACCACGGCGAGGGGACGCTGCACTTCCGAACCGGGACCGGTCGCGAAGAGAAACGGTATCAAGCCAAGCATCGCAACTGTTGCCGTCATCAGCACTGGACGGAAGCGTTGTTCACAGCCCTTGATGACGGATTCCGCAACGCTTGCTCCCTGCTCGCGCAGCTTCCGGATATAGGAAATCAGCACGATCCCATTGAGAACCGCAATACCCCATAACGCGATAAAACCGACGGAGGCCGGCACTGAAAGATATTCGCCGGTGACAAAAAGTCCAATGACTCCGCCGATGGAAGCAAATGGCAGCACGAGGATGATGAGCCCCGCGAGTTTGATCGAATTGAACAGCACAAACAGTAAGAAGAAAATCACAGCGATGGTAAGCGGGACTATTATCGAAAGCGTTTCCATTGCGCGTTCCATGTTCTCGAACTGGCCGCCCCAGACAAAGTAATAACCTGTCGGAAGCTGCACTTCCTTCGCGATGCGCTGCTGCACTTCTTCAACAAAACCTCCGAGATCGCGTTCATGCACGTTGACACCTACCACCACCCGCCGTTTCGCATATTCACGCGATACCTGCGCCGGCCCATCGACAACACGAATATCCGCAACGGCACTCAGCGGCACCAGCAGACCTCTATTTGCCAGGATGCCATCCGCACCCCGTACGCCCGGGCGCCGCAGCAGAAGATCGCGAATCGACTCGACGTCGTCGCGAAACCGCTCCGGAAAGCGCAGAACGAGCGAGATGCGTCGTTCACGCTCGAATACGGTTGTCACCGCCTTTCCCCCGATGGCCGTCTGGATCAGTTCATTCACATCGGCAACGTTGAGGCCATGGCGCGCGATCGCGTACCGGTTGATATCGATGGTCAGGGATTGCTGTCCCGACAAGCGCTCGATACGAAGGTCGCGCGCCCCCCGTACAGACTTCAGGATGCGCGCCACCTGTTCAGACAATTCGCGCAACTTTTCCAGATCATCGCCAAAAATTTTGACGGCAACCTCCGAGCGTACACCGGTCACCATCTCGTCAACACGTTGCGCGATAGGTTGGGACAACACGATAGATACACCAGGTAAGACAGCCAGGGCCTTGCGAATGTCCTCCTCGACTTCCGCCTGGGTTCGACCGGATTCGGGATCCAGCGCAGCAATGGGATCAGACTCGTTCTGCGAAGCCGGGTCAGCAGGAGACTCCCCACGACCGAGCTTCGATACCACGGTCTTGACACCCGGCACTGCTGCAATCAGCGCCATTGCCTCCGATTCGATTTCGATAGCCTCATCCAGCGAGATCGAAGGCACGCGGATGATGACAGGCGTAATGGAGCCCTCCTGCATGGTCGGGATGAAGGATTTTCCGAGGAGCGGGAACAACGAAAACGATAATGCGAGCAGACCGATTGCAGTGACGATCGTGGTTTTTTCGTGCGCCAGGGCCGAATTCAGCAACCGATGATAAGCCGATTTGAGGAAGGCTATGATTCGAGTATCTTTATCGGCGCCCCCCTTGAGAATGTAGGCACAGAGCACGGGCGAAAGCGTCAACGATACGACCAGCGACACAGCCAGCGCAATGGCGATGGTGAATGCAAGCGGACTGAAGGTCTTGCCCTCCATGCCCTGCAATGCCATGAGTGGAAGAAATACCAGAATGATGATGCAGATACCGAAAATCACCGGGGTTCCTACCTCGACGACCGCATCGAGGATGGTTTGCAGTCTGGATTCGTGGGTGCCACTCGCATGCCCGAGGCGATGATAGACATTTTCCACCACTACCACGGTAGAATCGACCATCAAACCAATGGCGATGGCAAGTCCTCCGAGCGACATCAGGTTGGCGGAAATCTCCTCCTGGTTCATCACCATAAAGGTGACCAGCGGTGTAATGATCAGCGTCGCGACGACGATCAGGCTGGAGCGGACATCTCCCAGAAATATGAACAATATGACCACAACCAGAAAAATACCTTCCATCAGGACTTTGCTTACCGTCCACAATGCAGCATCCACGAGGTCGGTACGATCATAGAATGGAACGATCTGAAGACCGCCTGGTAACAGCTTGCGATCGTTGATTTCGGCAACCTTTGCCTTTACTCGCGCGACAATTTCCTTCGCATTCCCGCCACGCAGCATCATCACAATACCCGCGACGGACTCGGTATATCCACCCTTGATGCTCGCGCCCTGCCGTACTTCCGCCCCGAATTTAACCTCGGCAACGTCCCGTACGAACACAGGAACGCCGTCGACTTCTTTCATAACAATGTTTCTGACATCGTCCAACGACTGAATCAGTCCGACGCCCCTGATCAGGTACTGCTCGGCATGAAGAGGCAATATGTTGCCACTCGAGTTGGCGTTATTGCTCGCAATCGCCCGATCCACCTGCGTCAAGGTCAGATCGTAGTGGCGCAGGCGGTCAGGGTTGACCAGCACATGGTATTGCTTGACGTAACCCCCCTGCGAATTGATTTCGGCCACGCCCTGCACCGAACGCAACAACGGCCGTACTACCCAGTCCTGTATGGTGCGGCGCCGCGTGAGTTCCTCCACTGAAAGCGCTTGCTTGCCATCATCGGGATGCTCCAGGGTATATTGATAGACCTCCCCCAGGCCAGTAGTGACAGGTCCAAGTACCGGTGTAATACCAGGCGGCATTTTGCTGGCAACCCCAAGCAACCGCTCCATCACCAGCTGGCGCGCAAAATAGACATCCGTCTGGTCGGTGAAAACCAGCGTGATAAGCGATATTCCGCTTTTGTTCAGGGCACGCATTTCCACCAGTCCGGGGAGCCCGGTCATCGCTATTTCCACCGGTACAGTGACAATCCGCTCGATTTCTTCCGGGCTGCGGCCTGGCGCTTCCGTCGCGACAATTACCTGTACATTGGTCACGTCTGGAAAGGCATCCACCGACAACTTGGTTGAAGCACGCATGCCGGCAGCCACCAGGCCGAGTGCCACTACCACCACTATCAGGCGTTGCTTGAGCATTGCACGAATGATGGATGCCAGCACGGGACTACTCCAGTTCGCCGAGCTTGCGCTCGTTTTCCAGGTGAAATGCGCCGTCGACAACGACAGTCTGGTCGATGGAAAGTCCTTTCAGCACAGGACGCATATCACCTACCTCCGCACCCAGTTCGACGGGAACGCGAAGGAACCGGTTGTCGCCCTGGACAAGAAATACATAATCCCGATTGTTTTCGCGCACCACCCCTGTCTCCGGCACCACCAGGCTTTCAACCGGATTGTCGAGAATATGCATGCTCGCGAGCATGGCTGGCTTGAGCTTCCTCCGCGGGTTTTCTACAACGGTCCGCACCATCACTGTTCTTGTCAACGGATTCACGGTATCGGCGACAAAGATGATCAAACCGTCGAAGCTGATATTTCCCAGCGCTGGAACGTGAATCTCCACGTGCTGGCCAACCTGCACATGGCGCGCAATCTGCTCCGGTACGTCCCCCACGACCCATACAGAAGAGAGATCGGCAACCTGAAACAACAGGTCGGAGGGTTGGACTACCTGCCCCATGGCGACATTCCGCTCGATAACGATGCCCGGCTTGGAGCTCTTGATCGCTACTGACGGCATGATGGTTCCGTCTTTCCCAAGCTTTTTCAGGGCTCTGCTGTCCATGCCCAGCAGGCGCAATTGATCCGCCGCCGCGCCCAACTCTGCCCGCGCAACCTGCAGTTCGGACTCGCGCCGCTGCATTTCCGCAACACTGATGACGTCTGCGGCGAGCAAGTGGCGCGCACGCTCGGCCGCTTTTTCCGCCAGGGTTTCAAGGGAGAACGCCCGCAGGTAAGCCAGTTGCGCCTGAGTCAGTTCCGGACTGGAAATACGGGCGAGCTCGGCGCCCGCTTCGACGTTGTCGCCCAGCATGGCGTACACATCGATAATCCTACCGGTGACGTTAGCCCCGACACGGACCAGCCTGTGCTCATCCACCTCGACCTGGCTCGGCGCCTGCAGCTTGTCGGCGATATTGATCAAGGTGGGTTTCCCAATCTTGATGTGATGCATCTTTTCGGGCTCCAGTGTGACGAGATTCACGTTTTCCGGCTCTTTTGCCACAACCTCCTCTTTGACTGCCGGCTTGTCGCCCCCGCACCCGGAAACAGACAATACAAGCAGGATGCCGATTAACGGCATGGTGATTTTCATTCTAAATCTTCCTTGGGGTAATATGCCCGGAGGCGGTCAATCTCGGTAACCGCGGCCTGCAAATCGAACCGGGCCTGCAAGAAGTCTGAAAGCACTCCGCGCAGCATACGCTGCGTATCGAGCACTTCGATCAGGCCGCGTTCGCCAAAGCGATAGGCTGCCTGCGCGATTTCCAGCGCCTTTTCAGCTTCCTTGACCAATCCGCCGTCGAACATGTCCACTCTGCGCTGGGCGATCTGCTTGGCTTGCCAGGCGGATTCCAGCAGCTGCCCTATTTCAAAGCGCCGAAACTCCAATATTCCGCGCGCCCGCTCCGAATCCGCGACAGCCGCATTGATTTCGCCGCGTCGCTGATAGAACAATGGGATGGTCACGTTCAGGCCGGCGAGGTTCGAAGTGTACTGCGCCTCCTGGAAATTACTGAGCAATACCGTTAATGATGGCAGCACCGCAGCGCGTTCCTGGTCGATCCGCAGCCGCGCCCGCTTCCATTCGGCCTCCAGGCGTGTCACTTCCGGACTGACTGTCGGCACAGTTTCGCGCAACTCCTCCAGGGGGGGAAGATTCACGGGCTGTGCGAGCGACCCTTGTATCTGGAAATCAGGCTGTAAGGCGCCAGCAGTGAGTTGCCTCAGGGCAATACGTGCTCTTTGCGCATTCAAGTGCGCCGCTTCCTTACGCGAAGCCGCAGCCAGAACTTCCGTTTCGGCCCTGATCAGTTCGAAGCGTGGCGCCTCGCCCACATCCACACGCACCTTGACGCGACGCCGTATTTCCTCCATCAGATCGGAAACGCTTGCCTCCACTCGCGCCACTTCCTGCCGCAGGATCAGTTCATAGGCAGCGATACGCAACTGCGCCGCTAAATCTGCCCTCACCTGTTCCAGGCCGGCATGACTGGCATTCACCCCTGCTTCTGCCGAACCGATGCGCGCACTCCGCAGGAACGGATTCTCGATCGTCTGGGATATGGTAAATTGACGGTGGCTGTTCGCGGGGAGAGCCGATGGAACGCGCGCATGCTGCGGACCCGCCATGAAGGTCAGTTGCGGATTGGGGTAAGCCGAGGCGCCGATGACGCTCGCTTCCGCAGCTTTTATTTGAAAATTCGCTGCCTGCACCAAGCCGTTGGCCTTCAATCCGAGCCGCTGCAACTCCTCAATGGTGAGGACCTGGGAAGGCGGTGTAGCTGGCGTAGGCATGGTTGGACCAGGTGCAGCAGGAGCCAGCAAGCCAGGTAACCGTCCCGTTGCCGATCCCGGCACGGTTGGGCCGGGCGTAGTGGCCGGCGGCAAAGCGGGTGAGCGGGGCGCAGGCATGACAGGTGGCGCAGGAGCAGATGCTGGAGCCGGCGGAAGCGCCGGAGGTGCGGTAATGGCAGGAATCGTTGAAGGGTCCAGAGCCAAAGCCGGCGAGAATGGCAAAACAAGGATCAGGGCCGGCAGAATACGGCAGAGGCGTGATATAGGCATGTACTACCCGTTGATTTCTTCGAGGCGATGCCTGAGCGATCGCACTGAATACGCTGAGGCTGCGGGAAAGAGGGTTTCACCAACCGGAACAACAACGACAGTAGCGCTGTTATCAATGGAAACGGCGAAAGGAACATCACACAAACACAAACGCGCAATAAGCGAAACGGATGACAAGACAAAACTCATCCAATTTAGTCTAGATGAGAAATTGCATCAAGAAAAGTAGTATCTTGCTGATGATATAATCGGTTTTTACGAAGTATTGCATTAGCTGCATACCGATGCTTAATTACAAACAACTACACTATTTTTGGGCAGTGACCAAAGCGGGGAGCATTGTTCGCGCCAGCGAACGCCTGAACCTTACACCTCAGACCTTGAGCGGGCAGATCGGATTGCTGGAAGATACGTTGGGGGTATCTCTTTTTTTAAGAGTGGGGAGGCGCCTCGAACTGACCGAAACGGGACGGCTTGCCCTATCGTATGCCGACAAAATCTTTCAGACCGGAAACGAGCTGGAAGAAGCATTGCGCGCACGTCTGGAACGCCACGCCATTCCGTTCCGGGTGGGCGTCGATGATGCAGTCCCCAAATCCATCGCCTACCGATTGTTAACGCCTGCCATGGAGCTTGCTTCGCCTGTGCGCATTGTCTGCCGCGAGGACAAACTGGTGCGGTTGCTGGTGGAACTGGCGATCCAGCGAGTCGATTTGATACTGGCCGACCGACCCATGCCGGATGAAGCAAATGTGAAAGGCTACAGCCATAAGCTGGGAA
>Ga0134128_10001196_pt1 | contig 34192 bp, 31 predicted proteins | sample KB31754_FD_96462 | JGI IMG/M metagenome (GOLD analysis project Ga0134128, IMG submission 96462) | Terrestrial soil microbial communities with excess Nitrogen fertilizer from Kellogg Biological Station, Michigan, USA - KB3-175-4 | ecosystem: Environmental > Terrestrial > Soil > Unclassified ...
AGATCATTGTGGCAATGGGTGGAGAAGGTCACCTTGTCCGCGTTGGGCACGCGGTTCCTTAGCATGGTGACGATCTCGAAATATTCCTGCGGGGTGGAATAGCCCACCGTGTCGGGAATATTGATGGTGGTGGCGCCGGAATGGATCGCCACTTCCACGCAGCGGCAAAGGAAATCCGGCACCGTGCGGGTGGCGTCTTCCGCGCTCCACTGCACGTCGGAGGTCCAATTGCGCGCCCGCGTCACCGAGGCGCCCACCGCTTCCAGTACGGCATTTTCGCCCATATTCAGCTTGTGCTTCATGTGCACGGGACTGGTCGAGATGAAGGTGTGAATGCGGGGCTTGACCGCGCCTTTGAGCGCCTCGCCCGCACGATCGATGTCCTTGAAGCCGGCGCGCGCCAGACCGCAGACGCTGGCGCGCTTGACGATCCCCGCGATCTCGCTCACCGCCTTGAAGTCGCCGGGCGAGGAAATGGGAAAGCCCGCCTCGATGATATCGACACCCATCTCGTCGAGCAGTTCGGCGATGCGCAGTTTCTCTTCATGCGTCATCGCCGCGCCGGGCGATTGTTCGCCGTCGCGCAAGGTGGTGTCGAAAATCTTGATCTTCTGCAAAGGTCTGTGCTGTTCGTTGGTCATGACTTAGGTCCTTCTGTTCGCCGCGTGGCGTTTCTCCTTCCGCAGTCCTCCCCTAAACGCCGGCACCGCGAGACCATCCCGCGCGCCATCCGTTCAGGGGCTGCTAAGGAGAAGAAGCGCGCGCGATGAACCGAGGGAAGGACGGGCTTTCGCACCAGGACGCGCGGACACGCTGGCGGAAATCCCCCCAGTAATCGTCTTGCCGTATGCGCCCTTCGTCATGGACCTGTCGTCGTTCCGCCCGTCGAATTCGCTAGCTCACACGAAGGAACTTAAGCGACGGTAAAATCACCGTTTTTTCCTTCGTTGGCGCGGTTTTACGCCGAATTTGCGTGGGCCCGCAAGGGCGCGCAGGATGGGATTCCACAGGAACCCCGCCATGTATTGGTCGCCCTCTTGATCGAAATTCGCGACGTCTCCAAGGCCTATGCCGGTTCCGGCAATGAGGGTGTTTCGGGTCTCACCCTCAAGGTCGCTCAGGGCGAGTTCCTGGCGCTGATTGGGCCTTCCGGGTCCGGCAAGACCACCACCTTGAACATGGTCAACCGGCTGGTCGAACCGGATTCGGGGACCATCCAGATCGAGGGGCGGGATGTCGCCCAGACCGACCCCGTCCAGCTCCGCCGGGGCATTGGCTATGTCTTTCAAGAAGCAGGCCTTTTCCCGCACATGACGGTGGCCGAGAATATCGCCGTGACCCCTCGCTTGCTGGGTTGGGGCGAGGGCAAGATCCAGGCGCGGATTGATGAGCTTTTGGCCCTGGTGCGGCTGGACCCCGCCACGTTTCGCGAACGCCGTCCGCAGGGCCTTTCGGGCGGGCAGCGCCAACGGGTGGCCTTGGCCCGCGCGCTGGCCGCCAAACCGCATATCCTGTTGTTGGACGAACCGTTCGGCGCGCTCGATCCGGTCACCCGCGAAGCGATTGCCGCCGATGTCCGCGACATCCACCAAAGCCTGGGGCTCACCACCCTCTTGGTCACCCATGACATGACCGAGGCGCTGCTTCTGGCCGACCGGATCGCGGTGATGCGCAAAGGCACCCTGGTCCAGACCGGCACCGTCCAGGAGCTGGTGCGCCATCCCGCCGATGCCTTTGTCGCCCAGTTGATGGAAACACCCCGGCGCCGCGCCCAGGCCTTGGCCAAGACGCTGTCCTTATGAAGCTGGCCTTATGAACCAGAGTCTTCACGAAGCCTGGGCGCTGTTGCCGGACTATCTGGGCCAGCACGTGATTTTGAGCGTCTCCGCCCTGATTCTGGGCGTGGCGATCAGTGCGCCGCTGGGCATCATTGCGGCGCGCAGCAAGGCGTTCGGTGCGCCGGTACTGGGCCTGGTGAGCGTGATCCAGACCATCCCCGGCCTGGCGTTGCTGGCGCTGTTCTATCCGCTGCTCCTGGCGCTTTCATCGCTCACGCGCGATTTGTTCGGGGTCTCGTTCCGCGCCTTGGGTTTTCTGCCCGCACTTCTGGCGCTCACGCTTTATGCGATGTTGCCGATCCTGCGCAATCTGGTGACGGCGCTGGAAGGCCTCGATTCCGCCATCCTGATGGCCGCCAAGGGCGTGGGCATGACACCCCGCCAATCGCTTTACAAGGTCGAATTGCCGTTGGCCGCGCCGCAATTGCTGGCGGGCATCCGCACCGCCACCGTGTGGGTCGTAGGCATCACCACGCTTTCCACCCCAATCGGCCAGACCAGCCTGGGCAATTACATCTTCACCGGGCTCCAGACCGAGAATTGGATATTCGTTCTGTTCGGCTGCGTGGCCGCCGCCGCCCTGGCCCTGGTGCTGGATTTCCTTCTGGCGACGGCCGGCGCGGCGCTGAGCGCAGGCTCGCGTCCGCGCATGGCGTTGGCCGGCCTGGGCTTGATCGTGCTGATCGTGGCCGCGGCGGCACCCGGTCTGATCCACGCATCTGCACGCGGCGTGGTGATCGGGGCCAAGAATTTCGACGAGCAATATATCCTGGCCGATGTGATGGCGGATCGCCTTAGGCAGGCGGGTTTTGCCGTCAGCCAGAAGATCGACCTGGGCTCGACGGTCGCGCTTCGGGCACTCGCCGCCTCCGATATCGACGCCTATGTCGATTATTCCGGCACCTTGTGGGGCGACGCCATGCATCGCACCGACATGCCAGGGCGCCAGGCCATGCTGGCAGAACTGAAAACTTGGCTGGCGCAAACCTATGGCGTCGTCCTGGTGGGGCCCTTGGGCTTCGAGAATGCCTATGTCTTTGCCATGCGCACCGACCGCGCCAAGGCGCTGCACATAAAAAGCCTGGCGGACGTGGCTGCTCATCCCGATCTGGTGATTGGCGGTGATTTCGAGATTTTCTCGCGGCCGGAATGGCGGCGGGTGGCCGGGACTTACGGCCTTTCCACCATGAGGCGGCGGCAATATCAGCCCGATTTCCTTTATCGCGCGGTGATGAGCGGGGATGCCGATCTGGTGTCGGCCTTTTCCAGCGACGGCCGCATCGCCCGCTATGGCCTCACCATTCTGGACGACCCCAAAAGCGCATTGCCGCCTTATGACGCGGTGCTGCTGGTGAGCCCGGCCCATGCACATGATCTGCATTTTATGAAGAGCCTCGCGTCCCTGGTCGGCGCCATTCCCCTGCCCCTGATGCAGCAAGCCAATCTGATGGTGGACCGCGATCAGGATAAACGCACCCCAGCCGAAACCGCCCAATGGCTCGACGCCCGGATCACCCAGGACCGTCCGCAATAATTATTGGTCACCCCCTCCGGCCTACGCATCGCAAGCGGTGGATCACGGCCACCTCCCCGTCAGCGCGGCTCACGCGCGCACGGGGGAGACCGGGCAGGACCAAGCTTCAAGATTAGCGGGTTGACTCTGGCTCTCCGCGCGACAATAGAAACAGCGGGACTGTCACAAAGCTAAAGCTTTCGCGCGCCCGCGTGAAAATGCTTGTCTCGGCCCCGAATGCCCGACCACTGAGCACAAGGCCTGCCGGACATGAAAATCCTGCCGCCCGTCTCGATTGAAGCGCGTCGCCTGCTGCCAAGCCGGTGGGACGTTCTGGCCGCCATTCTGGTGGTGGGTTTTCTGGTGGCTTTTGCCGATGTCAGCCGCTTTCTGGTCCATCCGCTGAGCTCGATCTCCGGCAATTACCTCACGCTCGACCCGGCCGATCTGCCCGGCTATGCGCTCCGAACCGGACTTCGCATGCTGATCGCGATGGGCGCTTCGCTGGTCTTCACCTTTACCTACGCCACCTGGGCGGCCAAGAATCCCCGGGCCGGGACCCTTCTGGTGCCGCTGCTGGATATTCTTCAGTCGGTGCCGATCCTGTCCTTCCTCTCCATCACCATCGTCTGGTTCCTCTCGCTCACGCCGGGGAAAATTTTCGGCGCGGAGCTGGCCTGCGTCTTCACCATCTTCACCGGCCAGGCCTGGAACATGGCTTTCAGCTTCTATCAGTCGCTGCGTACGGTGCCGGAAGAATTGGAAGAGGCCGGCCGCATGTTCGGCCTCAATGCCTGGGCGCGCTTCTGGCGCATCGAGGCGCCGTTCGCCATGCCGTCCCTGATCTGGAATATGATGATGAGCATGTCGGGCGGCTGGTTCTTCGTCACCATTTCCGAAGCGATCAGCGTGGGCAAGACCAGCATCGCGCTACCGGGGATCGGTTCCTGGATCGCGGTCGCGATCGCGCAGAAGAACCTTCCCGCCATCTTCTATGCCATTGGCGCGATGCTGGTGGTGATCCTGCTCTATGACCAGCTTCTGTTCCGTCCCCTGGTGGCGTGGGCCGACCGTTTCCGCGTCTCCAGCGAGCCGTCCGAGGAAGTGCCGCAATCCTGGGCGTTGACTGTCTATCGCCGCTCTCGCCTGCTCGACCTGATGACGGCGCCTTTCGAGCAGATGATGCGCTGGTCTTATACCTGGCATCCGCCGGGCTTCGGTCTCAAGGCCGCGGTGCCCGAAGTCAACAGCCGGGCTTCCGCCATCATCTGGTACGGGTTCTTGGCGTTGCTCGGGGCCTTCGCGGTCTGGCGTATCGCTGTCTTCTTCGACCACACCAATCTGAGTTGGAACGACGCCGTAACCACCTTCGGCCTGGGCGTCATCACCATGGTCCGGGTGATCGTCTTGATCGCCATCGCCAGCGCAATCTGGACGCCGGTGGGCATCTATGTGGGTTTGCGCCCCAAGCTCACCGCCATCGTGCAGCCTGTGGCGCAATTCCTGGCCGCTTTTCCCGCCAACATCCTGTTCCCGCTGGCGGTGTCGCTGATCATGTATTGGAACGCCAGTCCCGATATCTGGCTGTCGCCGCTGATGGTGCTGGGCACCCAATGGTACATCCTGTTCAATGTCATCGCCGGCGCGACCACCATGCCGCAAGAATTGCGCGACGCCGCCGAGAATTTCGGCGTCCATGGCTGGCTGTGGTGGAGAAAGGTGGCCCTGCCCGCCGTGTTTCCTTTCTACGTTACCGGCGCCATCACCGCCTCGGGCGGCGCCTGGAACGCTTCCATTGTCGCAGAAGTGGTCAACTGGGGCGACCGTACGGTGCGAGCGCATGGCCTGGGGGCCTACATCGCCGATGCCGTCAGCGCAGGGGATTTCCACCATGTCCTTCTGGGCACGATCGTGATGAGCTTTTTTGTCGTGGTGGTAAACCGTATCCTGTGGCGTCCCCTCTACTGGTACGCAGAACGCAAATTCCGGTTAACGTGAAGCCAATGTGAGGCTGATATGGCTGACTTGTTGACGGTCGAACATGTGCGGCGCACATTCCCCCGCGGCAGCGGCGAGGAATTGCTGGTGCTGGACGACGTCAATCTCGCTTTGAAGCAAGGCGAGATTGTGGGCCTGCTGGGCCGTTCCGGCTCCGGCAAATCCACACTGCTCCGCCTGATCGCCGGATTGGCGAAGCCGCAAGGCGGCAATCTCAGCTATATGGGCGCGCCCATCGAAGGCCCGGTGCAGGGCGTGGCGATGGTGTTTCAGAGTTTCGCTCTGTTTCCCTGGCTGACGGTGCTGGAGAATGTGCAACTGGGCCTGGAAGTATTGAACGTTCCGCCCAGGGAAATGCGCGAGCGGGCGCTGGCCGCCATCGACCTGATCGGCCTTGACGGTTACGAAAGCGCTTATCCCCGCGAATTGTCGGGCGGCATGCGCCAGCGCGTGGGCTTCGCCCGCGCCGTGGTGGTGCATCCCAACATTCTTCTGATGGACGAACCTTTCAGTGCGCTGGACGTGCTGACGGCGGAGAATCTGCGCACCGACCTGATCGAGCTCTGGGGCAACGGCAAACTTCCCATCAAGGGCATCATCCTGGTCACCCATAACATCGAGGAAGCGGTGTTGATGTGCGACCGGGTTCTTTTGATGTCCTCCAACCCGGGCCGGGTGGGCTCGGAGATCAAGATCGACCTGCCGCAACCGCGCGACCGCACCACGCCCCAGTTCGAGCATTATGTGGATCAGATCTATGTCGAGATGACCGCGCGGCGGGTCGAGCGCCTGCAACAGCAGCAGAACCGCAATGCCGGCATCGAAGTGCCGCTGGTCCATGTTTCGCCCAACCAGATCGCCGGCCTGATCGAGGCCTTGGCCGCGCCGCCCTATGACGGCAAGGCCGACTTGCCCGACATCGCCTATGAGCAGGAACTGGAAGTGGACGAACTCTTCCCGGTGGCCGAAGCCATGCAGCTCTTGAGGCTCGCTGATGTTGAAGGCGGCGACATCAGGCTCACGCATATGGGCAAGCGTTTCGCCGACGCCGACCTCAATGAGCGCAAGGAGATTTTCTCGCGTGCCTTGATGAATTATGTGCCCTTGGCGGTCCATATCCGCCGGGTGCTGGACGAACGCGCCAGCCATTCCGCGCCCAGAACCCGCTTCCTGGACGAGCTGGAAGACCATATGACCGAGGAAGCCGCCGAAGACACGCTCAAGACGGTGGTGAGCTGGGGCCGCTTCAGCGAGCTTTTCTCCTATGATGACGACGCGGCGCTGTTCAGCCTGGAGAATCCCACGTGACGACGTTGCCCACATTTTTGCGAGCAATTTCAAGCCAATGACGAACCAAATAACGCTGGCGATGACGATCGGGCCTGTCCATCTTACTCAGGATCGCACGGAGGCTCATAATGGACGATTGGAAATATAACGCCGAACTTTCTCAGGCTCTTGGTAGTAAGGAATGGGTATCGGCTGAAATCAGGACGAAAGCAAAGAGTTACCGGCTCTCGACGTCGGACTTCAACTTTGACAGCAAGGAACCTGTCGCAGCCGACATAGATGTATGTGCATATGGCGTGCTGCTGAGGTTTGAAGACCGAACTTCCCGTAAATTGTCGGTGGCACTTTCTCCAAAATTGCTGGGAGAGCTCATAATTGCTTATGGGGCACGTGCCGCCAAAGCCGGAGAAGAGTTTCCGTTTGCAGAAACCGCCCGTGCACTAACGCGGGCTCAAACGAGCATCGTCAACCGAGAAAGATCATAACCCAAGGCGCGCCGAATTTTGGCACCTGAGCAGGAGCGGGCGCGCAGCGTGCGTGAGGCACGTGAGCACGTCCGACGCCGCCAAGACGCAAAAGGCAAGCGCCTCAGTTCTTTGCGGTGTCCACCAGCTTGTTCTTGGCAATCCACGGCATCATGGCGCGCAACTTCTTGCCCACGTCCTCGATGGGGTGCTGTTCGCCCCGCGCGCGGGTGGCCTTGAACGAGGTCTGGCCCGCCTTGTTTTCCAAGACCCAGTCGCGGGCGAATTTGCCGCTCTGGATGTCGTCCAGCACCCGTTTCATCTCGGCCTTGGTGGCCGGCGTGATGATGCGCGGGCCGGTGACATATTCGCCATATTCAGCGGTGTTGGAGATGGAATAGTTCATGTTGGCGATGCCGCCTTCATAGATCAAATCCACGATCAGCTTCACTTCGTGAAGGCACTCGAAATAGGCCATCTCGGGCGCGTAACCCGCTTCCACCAGGGTCTCGAAGCCGGAGCGGATCAATTCCACCAGCCCGCCGCACAGGACCGCCTGCTCGCCGAACAGGTCGGTCTCGCATTCCTCGCGGAAATTGGTCTCGATGATGCCGGCGCGGCCGCCGCCGATCGCCGAGGCATAGGACAGGCCCAGATCATGGGCGTTGCCGGAGGCGTCCTGATGCACCGCAATCAGGCAGGGTACGCCGCCACCCTTGAGATATTCGCCGCGCACCGTGTGTCCAGGACCCTTGGGCGCCACCATCAGCACATCGAGGTCCTTGCGCGGCTCGATCAGGCGGAAATGGACATTGAAGCCGTGGGCGAACATCAAGGCCGCGCCGGCTCTCATGTTCTTTTCCAGCTCGTTCTTCCAGATGTCGGCCTGCAACTCGTCGGGCGTCACCATCATCATCACGTCCGCCCATTTGGCGGCGTCGGTCACGCTCATCACCTTGAAGCCGGCCGCTTCCGCCTTCTTGGCCGAGCCGCCGGGACGGGCCGCGATCACCACCTCCTTGACGCCGGAATCGCGCATGTTCTGCGCGTGGGCATGGCCCTGGGAGCCGAAGCCGATCACCGCCACCTTCTTGTTCTTGATCAGATTGAGATCGGCGTCCCGATCGTAATAGACCCGCATAGTCAGTCCCTTCGTTAACGGCCGCCTTTTATCCGCTCCGGCAAAATGGGGCAATTGTTCCCGGCTCATATGTCACATGCAGGAAAGCCGTTATTCGCCGTCGCGGCTGATGGCGGCGACGCCGGTGCGCGAAACGTCGGTGAGGCCGAGTGCCCGCATGGCTTCGATAAAGTTGGAAATTTTTGCCGGCGCGTCGGTCAGTTCGAACACGCCGCTTTCATCGAGGGCGCGGGCGCCGAATTTTTCGGCTTGCGCTTTCGCCGCCTTGAGCGCCTCGCGCGAGACCTTCACCAGCGCCATTTCCCGCTCGATGCCGCCGGAGGCAAAGGTCCAGTTGGTGACGGCATGGACCGGCACCACGCGGCGCAGCTGCGCCTCGATCTGTTCGATCACCTCAGGCGGTCCCGAGGTGACGATGGTGATTCGCGACGTGCCTTGGGCGGGGTCCACCTCGGCCACGGTGAGGCTTTCGATATTGTAGCCGCGGCCCGAGAACAGGCCCACCACGCGGGCCAGGACGCCCGCCTCATTGTCCACCAGGGCGGTCAAGGTGTGACGTTCGGTGGCCATCACACCAGCATCTTTCCTTCGTCGCTCACTTCGGCGTCGGAGAGAGCGGATAGGATCATGTCATTGTGAGCCGCACCCGACGGGATCATGGGATAGCAATTCTCCGTCGGGTCCACCCGGCAATCGAACAGCACGGGCTTGGGGCTTTCGATCATCTGGCGGATCTTGTCGTCCAACTCCCTGGGTTTGTCGGCGCGAAGGCCCAGGCAGCCGAACGCTTCCGCCAGCTTGGCGAAGTCCGGCAAGGCTTCCGAATAGGAATGGGAATAACGCCCGCCATGCAGCAATTCCTGCCACTGGCGCACCATCCCCATATATTGATTGTTGAGAATGAATATCTTGATCGGCAGATCGTACTGCACGGCCGTGGACATTTCCTGCATGGTCATCTGCACCGAGGCTTCGCCGGCGATATCAACCACCAGGGAATTGGGATGGGCCATCTGCACGCCCACCGCGGCAGGCAGGCCGTAGCCCATGGTGCCCAGGCCGCCCGAAGTCATCCAGCGATTGGGCTCCTCGAATTTGAAGCGCTGCGCCGCCCACATCTGGTGCTGACCCACTTCGGTGGTGATGTACACGTCCTTATCCCGGGTGAGCGCATAGAGCCGGTCCACCGCATATTGCGGCTTTATCAGCGAATCCGACGCCAGGTAGGCGAGGGATTTCTTGGCCCGCCAACGGTCGATCGTGGCCCACCATTCCTTGAGCGGTTGCGCCTTGAGGTTCTTGGCATTCCAAAGCTTCACCATCTCTGAGATGGCGCGGCCGGCATCGGCGATGATGGGCAAATCGACCCGCACGATCTTGTTGATCTGCGAAGCATCGATATCGAGATGGACCTTCTTCGAGCCGGGCGAAAATTTGTCGATGCGTCCGGTGACGCGGTCGTCGAAGCGCGCACCCAGACAGACCATCAGGTCGCAATCATGCATGGCATTGTTGGCTTCGTAGGTGCCGTGCATGCCAAGCATCCCCAGCCATTGCGGCGAGGACGCCGGAAACGCACCCAATCCCATCAAGGTGGAGGTGACGGGAAAGCCGGTGAGCGAGGCGAGCTCCCGCAATGCCAGACTGGCCTTGGGTCCGGCATTGATGATGCCGCCGCCGGTATAAAGGATCGGGCGCTTGGCTTCCGCCATCATCTCGACGGCGCGCGCGATCGCGTCCTGGTCCGGCTCGGTCTTGGGCCGGAAGGTGCGGTGGCGAATCTGATCGGGCGCGAAATATGCGCCGGTCTTGAACTGCACGTCCTTGGGGATGTCCACCACGACCGGACCGGGACGGCCCTGGGTGGCGATCTGGAAGGCCTCGTGCAAGGTGCGGGAGAGATCGTTCACGTCCTTCACCAGCCAATTATGCTTGGTGCAGGCGCGCGTGATGCCCACCGTGTCGGCTTCCTGGAACGCATCCGTGCCGATCAGATGGGTGGCGACCTGACCGGTGATCACCACCAGGGGAATTGAATCCATCAAAGCGTCGGTCAAACCGGTCACCGCATTGGTGGCGCCGGGACCGGAAGTCACTAGCACCACGCCGGGCTTGCCGGTCGAGCGGGCATAGCCTTCCGCGGCATGGGTAGCCCCCTGCTCGTGGCGGACCAGGACGTGGGTAATGCCATTGTCGGCGAACAGCGCATCATAGATGGGAAGCACCGCGCCGCCCGGATAACCGAAAATATGCGTGACGCCCTGGTCCTTGAGCGCGCGCACCACCATCTGGGCGCCCGTCAATTGCGCTGCTTCCTGGGCCGGCTCGGCCAATTTCGTATGCGTATTCATCTCCCTCAGCCTGCTGCAAAAGATAAAGGGGCGTTTCCGCCCCTTGATCACACGCCATCGTCCGGTAACGCGGGGTTAACCACGTTCGGGCGATGGCCTCCAAATAAGTACGACAAACCCTCTCATGGCGGGCACGTTAGGGTGCAGCGCACCCTCCGTCAAGCAATTTCATGCGACAAATTCATTATATTGCGCAATAATATTGCTCTTGATTGGATCAAACCAGCGATAATCCCCCATGCGATTGCGGAACCAGGTGGCCTGCCGCTTGGCGAATTGGCGCGTGGCGGTGACGGCTCCTGCCAGCGCCTCTTCGCGGGAGAGCCTTCCCTGGCCATGGGCGATAAGCTGCCTCAGACCCAAAAGCTTGGCGGCGGGCAGCACCGGATCGAGGCCCGACAGAGCCAGCGCTTCCTGCTCGCCACCCCGATCGAGCATGATTTCGAACCGCTCGGCGATCCTGGCGCGCAAGACCTCGCGTGGGGGGTCGAGCACGAAACGGGCGAGCGTCATCCCGCCCAGCAACGGCGCAATTTGCTTTTTGCGCCAATGAAGCAGCGGCCGGCCGGTCGCTTCCAGAACTTCCCAGGCGCGCACCACGCGTTGCGGGTCGGTGACGCGCAAGTTCGCGGCTGTTTCGGGATCGCGGAGGGCGAGCCGGGCATGAAGCGCTCCCACGCCGATCTCATCCAACAGCGCGCGCGCCTGCGCGCGGATTTCCGCCGGGATCGGCGGAATATCCGCCAGTCCTTCCGTCAGCGCGGTGAAATAGAGACCCGTGCCGCCCACAAAAATGGGAATCCTGCCAAGAGCGCACGCTTCCGCCAGCGCACGGCGTGCGTCCTCGATATACCGTCCCACCGAATAGGCTTCATTCACAGAGACGTGGCCATAAAGCAGATGCGGCACCTTTTCTCGCGCTCGCGCGTCCGGCTGCGCCGTCAAAATGGGCGCTTCCCGATAGACCTGCATGGCGTCGGCGTTGATCAGCGCGCCACCGATATGGCGCGCCAAATCCAGCGCCGCGGCGGACTTGCCGCTGGCGGTGGGGCCTGCAATAAGCACGGCGTCGCATCGCATGAAGCCAGAATGTCCGCCTTTGTCCTGAATGTCATCGGCGATGGCGCCGATCCGGAGTTGTTCGCACCGCTCGGCTTGGGCCGCGGCAATATCCTGTCGCCCGGCCGCGCCTTCGACCTGCCGCTCACCCGCGACGATGCAAAGCCCGCATTGGCTGAGGCTCGTGTGCTGGCTGAAGGATTGAAACTCGACATTAATCTGGTGGCGACGGATAAGCGCCGGAAAAAGCTCCTGGTCGCCGACATGGATTCCACCATCATCAATGTCGAATGTCTTGACGAACTGGCGGACATGGCCGGGCTCAAGCCCAAGATCGCCGCCATCACCGAGCGCGCCATGCGGGGCGAGCTGGAATTCGAGGCGGCGCTGCGCGAGCGGGTGGGCATGCTCAAAGGCCTCCCCCTCAGCGCGCTGGAACGCACTTATGCCGAGCGAGTCAGGCTCAATCCCGGCGCCAAAAACCTGATCGCCACCATGCGCCAGAACGGCGCCCACACCATGCTGGTATCAGGCGGATTTGGATTCTTCACCTCGCGCGTGGCCAAAGCAGCGGGATTTCACGCCGAGCGGGGCAATACTTTGCTGGACGACGGCAAAGTCCTCACCGGCCAGGTCGGCCAGCCCATCCTGGGCCGTGAAGCCAAATTGCAGGCGCTGGAAGAAGCGGCTGCCAGGCTGAAACTCGATCATGCGGAAACGTTGGCCGTGGGCGACGGCGCCAACGATCTCGCCATGATCCAGCGCGCCGGCCTGGGCGTGGCCTATCATGCCAAACCTCTGGTCGCGGCTTCCGCTGGCGCCGCGATCAATCACAACAACCTCACCGCCCTCCTCTATCTGCAGGGCTATACCGATGACGAAATCGTGAAGGCGTAATTTTCTCGAAGCTTGGTCTCGACCCGGAGGGTTAATCCAACCGAAGCCCGACATAAGTCATTTCGCCGTTGCGGCTCACCAGCATCAGCTCGACTTTCTTGCCGGCCTTGAGATCGGCATCCACCCGCGCCTCGATATCGGTTGGCGATTTCACCGGCTGGCTCTGCACTTCCACGATCACGTCGCCGGGGCGCAAATTCTTGTCGGCGGCCGGGCTTTCGGGCGCCACATCGCTCACCACCACGCCCTGGAGGTTGCCGGAGAGCTTGTATTTGGCCCGCGCGCCATCATCCAGCGGCGCCAGCGACAGGCCCAGTTGCGAGATCTTGGATTTGGGCTTGGGCGGCGGCGGCGCCAATTTCTTGCCCGGCTTGTCCGCCGGACCTTCGTCCAGCTTGGCGATCACGATCTTGTAGCTTTGCTTCTTGCCCTTGCGCAGCACGTCCACATTGACGGTCTTGCCGATGGGGGTGGCGGCGACGATGCGGGGCAATTCGCGCGAATCCCCCACCGGTTTGCTGTCGAAACCCACCACCACATCGCCGTTTTTCAAACCCGCCTTGTCGGCCGGGCCGCCCGAGGTGACGTCCGCCACCAGCGCCCCTTTGGTGCCGGGAAGGCCCATGCCCTGGGCGATCTCGTCGGTCACCTGCTGGATGCGCACGCCGATCCAGCCGCGGCGCGCCACGCCGAACTGCTTCAGCTGCGCCACCACATCACGCGCCATGTTGGAGGGGATCGAAAAGCCGATGCCTACGCTTCCGCCCGAGGGCGAGAAGATCGCGGAATTGATGCCGATTACATTGCCGTCCATGTCGAACAGGGGGCCGCCGGAATTGCCGCGATTGATGGGCGCGTCGGTCTGGATGAAATCGTCATAGGGGCCGGCATTGATGTCGCGGTTGCGCGCCGAAACGATGCCCGCCGTGACCGTCGAGCCCAGGCCGAAGGGATCGCCGATCGCCATCACCCAGTCGCCGATCCGGGTCTTGTCGCTGTCGCCGAAATGGGTCGCCGGCAAAGGCTTTTTGGGCGTGACTTTGAGCAGCGCCAGATCGGTCTTGGTGTCGCGCCCTACGATCTTGGCGGGAAGGCTGGAGCCGTCATTCAGGGTCACGGTGATCTGGTCGCTATCCTCGATCACATGATTGTTGGTGACGATAAAGCCGGCCGGATCGATGACGAAACCCGAGCCCAGCGAGGTGACATGCTTGGGCCGCCCGGCATTGGGGCCGAGAAAATTCTTGAACAGGTCTTCCAGGGGCGAGCCGGGCGGCACATTGGGAATGGCCGACGGTGGCGGCGCCTTGAGTGTCTGGGTGGTGGCGATATTGACCACGGTGGGAAGAAGCTTGGCGGCCAGATCGGCGAAGGAATCCGGCGCCGGCCGCGCCAGCGCCGGTGTGCCGGCGAGCGCCAGAACGGCACAAAATGCAGCGGCACAAAATGCAAGCGCAAAACGCATGGCTTCCGTCCTGAAAATCCCTGGCCTGGATTCGGCCTTTAGCATAGCGCTCCGGCCATGGCCCCGCCAAACAGGCATTTCACGCCCTCGCGGCCCTGGCCGTCGGGTTTCTTAATCCGCAGACAGGATCACTTGTTCCAGCCTCGGGTTGGTTTTGGGACGCCGCTACCCTATAGAGCAGCGGCGATGGCCTCTCCCGCGACCCGCGACGATATTCTCCATGCGCTCGACCAGGTGATCGATCCGGTCTCGGGCCGCTCGGTGGTGCAGCAGAACATGATCTCCGGGCTTACGCTCCGCGGCGGTCATGCAGGCTTTGCGCTTGAGGTCCCGCCCCAGCAAGGCCCTGCCGCCGAACCGCTGCGCGCAGCATGCGAAGCGGCGGTGGCGAAACTTCCCGGCGTGCTCTCAGTTACCGCGGTCTTGACGGCCCATCGTCCGGCGCCGGCACAACCGCAGCCGCCGCCCTCGCGATCTAACACGATCGCAGGCGTGCGAAACATCATCGCCGTGGCCAGCGGCAAGGGCGGCGTGGGCAAGTCCACCGTGGCCGTCAATCTGGCCTTGGGCCTGGCGCGGCTGGGACTGAAAGTGGGCCTGCTGGATGCGGACATTTACGGTCCCTCGCTGCCCCGCCTCCTGGGCATCGGCCACAAGCCCGAAAGCGACGGCAAAAAGATCAGGCCGATCGAGAAATTCGGCCTCAAGACCATGTCCATCGGTTTCCTGGTCAAGGAAGATGAGGCCATGATCTGGCGCGGACCGATGGTCCAGTCGGCGCTCACCCAGATGCTCAATGACGTGCTGTGGGGGCCGCTGGATGTGCTGGTGCTGGACATGCCGCCGGGCACCGGCGACGCCCAACTCACCATCGCCCAGCGCGCGCCGCTCAAAGGCGCGGTGATCGTCTCGACGCCGCAGGATATAGCCCTGATCGATGCCAAGAAGGGCATCGCCATGTTCAACAAGACGGCGGTCCCTATCCTGGGCCTGGTCGAGAATATGAGCGTCTTTGTCTGCCCCGATTGCGGCCATGCCCACCATATTTTCGGCCATGGCGGCGCGCGCGAGACGGCGGAGAAGATGGGCGTGCCATTCCTGGGCGAAATCGCGCTGGTACCTTTGATTCGCGAAAGCTCGGATGAAGGTGAGCCGGTGATGGTGATGCGGGCCGATGGCCCGGAAGCGCTGTCTTTTCTGGCGGTGGCGGAGAAAGTCGCGAGCGCGCTTCAAGGCGAAACCCACGCCGCACCCAACATCATTTTTGAATAGGGCAGCACCCCCCGGCTCTCTTCCCCCGCATGGCGAAGCCATCGGCGGGGGATTGAGGCGCACGGCCAAGTGCGGCGAACGTCCGCCTGCGGGCTTGCCCGCGTTGGCGGACAGATGGGGGAACACTATATGCGCGTCAGCGTGACATAGCTGAAGGACAAGCCGTCCTGTGTCGCATACTCTTCGCGCGCCACTTCGCGCCAAGCCTTGCGGTCAAAGGAAAAAAGCGCATCGCCTTCGAAAGGCTGATGGACTTCCGTCAACTCGATGCGCTGGGCGCGGGGCAACGCCGCGCGATAGATTTCCGCCCCGCCGATCACCATCACTTCCGCGACCTGGCCCGCCTTCACCAACGCGTCCTTCAGAGACGAGGCCGCAATGGCGCCGTCACTTGCCCAGCCGGGTTGGCGCGTGACCACAATATTGGTGCGGTCGGCCAAGGGCTTTTTCGGCAGCGAGTCCCAGGTCTTGCGGCCCATCACCACCGGTTTGCCGGCCGTCAATTGCTTGAAACGCTTGAGATCGTCGCTGATGCGCCAGGGAATTGCGCCGTTGCTGCCGATCACGCCATTGTCGGCCATTGCCAGAATCAAAGTGATCATCGGCTTCGACCATAGCAGCGGGACCCGCGCGGTACATGGAACTTATGCGGCCAATCGGTGTTATGCGTGGGCGATCCGGGAATGAATTTGATGCGCAAATTCCTTATTTCGGTGGCGATTATCGGCCTTGTCGCGGGCTTCCCGCCCGCCTTCGCCCAGGATCGCGAGCATCAGGATCAGCCCGGGCCGTCCCACAACGAGCGGCATGGCGGCGAGCAACGTGCCGGTGAACGGCGTGGCGGGCAACCGCACCAGGGCGGCCCGCAACAAGCTCCGGCGGCACAAGCCGGTCCCGAACGTGCCGGGCCACCGCGGGGCGAGATGCGCGGCCGCGATGAGGGGCGCTTCAGTCGGCCTCAAGCCAATACGGCAATTCAGCCCAACCAACCGTCGCCCAATGCGCCGGACAATGACAGGCGTGGTGGGGAGCGGCGCTTCGGCCCAAATAACGCGATGCGCGGTCCCGCGATGGAGCTCAATCAGCCGCAGCATGCGCCCACCAATGCGATGCGCGGCCCCGACCGGCGCTTCGGTCCTAACAATGCGATGCGCGGTGCTCCCAACCGCGATTTCAGCGGTGTCCGCAATTTTCACCAGAATTTCCGCGCCGAGCGGCGTTTCCATGCCATGCGCTATATCAGACCGCGGGGCTTCTATGAGCGCCGCTGGACCTGGGGCGAGACGCTTCCGCCGCTGTTCTGGGCACGCCAATATTGGATCATTGACTTTGCCGATTACGACCTGCCGCCACCGCCCATCGGGGCGATCTGGGTCCGGGTCGGCGATGATGCGCTCCTGATCGACCAGGACAGCGGCTTCATCATCGAGGTCGATTACGGAGTCTTCTATTGAAGTAACCTCCCCACCCGCGACTAAGACGCGCACTCCGCCACCGGCAAGCCTTTCTAGGTTCGCTGGCGCTCCCCAAGAAAAGCTAAGCCAAGGGAAACAGTAACGCGTCATAACGCCCCTTACCTGGGCCGTTCCCGTGCTATAAATGGTCACCGTGCCGTCGCGTCCGACGCGCATTCTGAAATTCATCCGGGTACGGTATATCCATGGCCAACGTGACGGTGATCGGCGCCCAATGGGGCGACGAAGGCAAAGGCAAGATCATCGACTGGCTCTGCAACCGCGCCGACATGGTGGTGCGCTTCCAGGGCGGCAACAATGCCGGGCACACCATCGTGGTGGGCAACCAGACCTACAAGCTGTCGCTGCTGCCGTCCGGGGTGGTGCAAGGCAAGCGCTCCATCATCGGCAATGGCGTGGTGGTGGATCCCTGGTCGCTGCTGGAAGAGATCGCCCGGGTGGGCCAGGCCGGACTCCGCATCACGCCCGATATCCTGGTTTTGGCCGAAAATGCTGTCCTGGTGCTACCGCTGCACCGCGAACTCGACGCCATGCGGGAGGAAGCCGCCAGCCAGAAGCTGGGCACCACCAAGCGCGGCATCGGTCCCGCCTACGAAGACAAGGTGGGCCGCCGCGCTTTGCGCGCCATCGATCTCACCGATCTTGGCGCTCTGCCCGCCAAGCTGGAGCGGTTGCTGGCCCATCACAATGTGCTGCGCCGGGGCTTTGGCCAAAAGGAAGTCAATGCCGGCGCACTGCTGAAATCGCTGAGCGAGATCGCTCCCAAAATCGTGCCCTTCATCGGCTCTTCCTGGCGCGAGCTTCATGCGGCGCGAACCGCCGGCAAACGTGTTCTGTTCGAAGGCGCGCAGGCCGTGCTGCTCGACATCGATCACGGCACCTATCCCTTCGTGACCTCGTCCAACACGGTGGCGGGACAGGCGGCAGCCGGCGCCGGCATTGGTCCGCGCGAGATCGGCACCGTGCTGGGCATCGTCAAAAGCTACACCACGCGGGTGGGCGAAGGCCCCTTCCCCACCGAATTGAAGGACGCTATCGGCGAGAAGCTGGGCGAGCGCGGCCGAGAATTCGGCACCGTCACGGGGCGCAAGCGCCGCTGCGGCTGGTTCGACACGGTCCTGGTGCGTCAGACCGTGATCACCGGCGGGGTGGACGGTATCGCGCTCACCAAGCTGGACGTGCTGGACGGATTTGACGAGATCAAGGTCTGTACCGGCTACAATCTGGACGGCAAGATGCTCGACCATCTTCCCGCCGGCGCGAATGCGCAGGCGCGTCTCACGCCTGTCTATGAAACGCTGGAAGGCTGGAAGGAATCCACCCATGGCGCCCGAAGCTGGGCCGAACTTCCCGCCAATGCCATCAAATATGTGCGCCGGGTGGAAGAGTTGGTCCGCGCGCCAGTGGCGCTGCTTTCCACCAGTCCGGATCGCGACGACACGATCATGGTAAGAGATCCTTTTATTTAATTTCCCCCAGCGGCTTCGCCGCGCGGGGAAGAAAGCAACGACCAAGCTTCAAGATTGTTTGGCGCTGAAATTTAACGGGCCGTGGCCATTGCCAAGGCCCGGCGCGGTGCGGATGGCATGCTGGACGAAATCATGGGCCAGGCGCACCGCTTCCTTAAGCGCTTTGCCCTGCGCCAGACCACAGGCAATTGCGGTCGAGAGCGCGCAACCGGTGCCATGAGTATGGCGCGTATCCTGCCGCGGCGACTCGAAAATCGAGACTTTGCCATCGTGATCCGTCAGCACATCGCGCACCGTCGCGCCCTGGCCGTGGCCGCCTTTGATCAGAACGTTGCGAACGCCCAGTTCAGCGAAAGATTTGGCTGCGTTTTCAATCGCCGCTTCGCTGTCAGGTCGTATGGCGGTCAGTACTTCACATTCCGGCCAGTTGGGCGTGATCAGAAAAGCGTGCCGCAGCAGGCGCGATTTCAGGATTTCGATTCCATGATCGTCCAGCAGCCGGTACCCGCTGGATGAAACCAGAACCGGATCGAGCACCAGCGGCAGAGAGACATTTTCCAGGGCGTCCGCCACGGCCCTGGCGATGGGGCTGCTGCCCAGCATCCCGATCTTGATCGCGTCGGCGCCGATATCGCCCAGCGCGATCTCGATCTGCCGTTCTACCGCCGGGGCGCTGATGGTCTCGACGCCATGGACCCCCTTGGTGTCCTGGACCGTCACGGCGGTAATCACCGTCTGGGCATAGACCCCGAACGCTTGCGCGGTCTTGAGATCGGCTTGAATGCCGGCCCCGGCCGAGGAATCCGAGCCCGCGATCACCAGCAGGCGACGCATCGTGCCTCAGGCCGCCGCTTCTTCGATCGCGCCGGCGATGGCGCGCACCACCGCGCGCACGGTCTTTTCGTCCTCGCCTTCGGCCATCACCCGGATCAGGGGCTCGGTTCCGGATTTGCGCACCAGCACGCGGCCGTTCTCGCCCAGCTTGGCTTTGGCGGCATCGATCGAGGATTTCACCCGCGCGTCGTCGAGCGGCGAGCCTTTGCGGAAACGCACATTCTCCAGAATCTGCGGCAAGGGCTCGAACAGGTGGGCCGCCTTGGAGGCGGATTTTCCCTCCTGCGCGATCACCGCCAGAACCTGAAGCGCCGCCACCACGCCGTCGCCGGTGGTGCCGAAATCCGAAAGGATCACGTGGCCGGATTGTTCGCCGCCCACGTTGAAGCCGCTCTTGTGCATCTCTTCCTGCACATAGCGGTCGCCCACCGCCGCGCGCGCCAGTTTCAGGCCCAACCCGCCCAGATAACGGTCCAGGCCCGCGTTGGACATCACCGTGCCCACCACCCCGCCGCCTTTGAGCATGTCGGCTTTCGACCAGCTTTTGGCGATCAAGGCGAGAATCTGGTCGCCGTCGATGACCTGGCCTTCTTCATCCGCCATCACCACGCGGTCGGCGTCGCCGTCGAGCGCAATGCCGAAATCGGCCCGCACTTCGCGCACCTTGGCGCACATCGCCTGGGGCGCGGTCGAGCCGCAATCGAGATTGATGTTGAGGCCGTCCGGAGAAACCCCGATTGGCACGATGTCGGCGCCCAATTCCCACAACACCTCCGGCGCCACCTTGTAGGCGGCGCCATTGGCGCAGTCGATCACGATGCGCAAGCCGTCGAGGCGGAGATTGCGGGGGAAGGTTCGCTTGGCGAATTCGATATAGCGCGCCTGGCTGTCGTCCACGCGCTTGGCCCGGCCGATGCTTCCCCCGGTGGCAAGGCCGGCTTCCAGTCCGCCATCCATCAGATGCTCGATTTCCAACTCCACCGCGTCGGACAGCTTCTGCCCGTCCGGGCCGAAGAACTTGATGCCGTTGTCCTGATAGGGATTGTGCGAGGCGGTGATCATCACCCCGATATCGGCGCGCAGCGACCTGGTGAGCATGGCGACGGCGGGGGTCGGCAGAGGGCCGAACTGGAACACATCCATGCCCACGGCGGTGAAGCCGGAAACCAGTGCGCTCTCGATCATATAGCCCGAAAGACGCGTGTCCTTGCCGATCACCACGCGATGACGATGGGCGCCCCGGGTGAAGATGCGGCCCGCCGCCATGCCCGCCTTCATGGCGATTTCGGGGGTGAGGACCGAGGCGTTGGTACGGCCGCGAATCCCGTCGGTGCCGAAATATTTGCGCGTCATATGGCGTTAAATCCTGCTCAAGCGGCGGTCATCCTAACCTAATGCCGTCCTTCGTTAAAATCCTTCACCTGCAAGACGGACTGGATCGCCAGGGCGGCCTTGAGCGCGGCTGGCGCATGCGTGCGCAGATAATCCGCCCCCTGAAGATATGCGTAAAGCTCCGCCGCGAGGCCCGCGGCCAGGACCGGCAGGCCGGCCGGATCGCTTTGGCCTGTAATTTTTCGCAAGAAAGATTTTCGCGATACCGACACCAGAATGGGCAGGCCGAACTGGGCTTTGAGGTCGGGAAGATGCCGGAGCAAGGTGAGAGAATTTTCCGGGTCGCTGCCGACAAAAAAACCCATGCCGGGGTCCAGGATCAGCCGATCTTGGGCGACACCGGCCTTAGCGAGGGCGTCGAGCCTTTTTCCGAAGAAAGAGAGCGCGCGGCCAAAAATGTCGGTGGAGGGGACATTTACGCGCGTGGCTGCGCCGTCATTCTGGATCGCATGCATCACGATCAGCTTGGCTTTGGCCTGAGCCATATCTGGGTAAAGGGATGGCGCACCAAAGCCGTGAATATCGTTGAGATATTCCACGCCTTCAGCCAGCGCCCAGCGCTGCACGGAAGGCTCGAAACTGTCGATGGAAAGGACCGTTCCTTTTTCCTTGAGCGCCGGAAGCACCGATTGAAGGCGCGAGATTTCGGTGGCGGGCGCGATCCGCTTGGCGTCGGGATTGGACGACGCCGCGCCGATATCTAGAATGTCGGCCCCCTCTTCTATCAACTTGAAGCCCTGCGCCAGCGCCGCCTCCGGCGTGAGATATTTCCCGCCGTCCGAAAACGAATCTTCAGTAATGTTGAGGACGCCGAGAATCTTCATAAAAAAAGGGGCGGCTGAAAAGCCGCCCTTTTTAACACATTGCAACACCGTTCAGTGGCCGGGTTGGGGCTCGGGCGTGATAATCGGCGGCGGCTGCTGGCCGCGGGGTTTTCCTGCGACGGGCACCGAGGTGCCCTCGCCACGCGGCGGCAGCACCGGGTCTTCATACGGGGTGCGGACCGGCGGAATGCCCTTGAGCAGGGCCGCGATCTCGTCCCCCGTCAGCGTCTCATATTCCAAAAGGCCGCGGGCCAGAAGATTCAGGTCCGCCAGGTTGGTGGTGAGAATGTCTTTCGCCTTGGCGTAGCATTCGTCGATGATGCGGTGGATTTCCGAATCGATCTTCTGCGCCGTGGCTTCCGAGACATTCTGGGTGCGCGAAACACTGTGGCCCAGGAAGACTTCTTCCTGGTTCTCGGCATAGGCGATCGGACCCAACTGGTCCGACATGCCGAAACGGGTGACCATGGCGCGCGCCATGCGGGTGGCCTGCTCGATGTCGCTCTGGGCGCCCGTGGTCACTTTCTCATGACCGAACACCAGTTCCTCGGCGATGCGGCCGCCAAAGGCGACGCAGAGATCGGCCAGCATCTTCTGGCGGGTGAGCGACAACTGATCGCGTTCCGGCAGGCGCATCACCATGCCCAGCGCGCGGCCGCGCGGAATGATGGTGGCTTTGTGGATGGGATCGGAGCCCACGACATTCAGCGCCACGATGGCATGGCCGCCTTCGTGGAAAGCGGTGAGCTTCTTTTCTTCGTCGCTCATCGCCATGGAGCGCCGTTCCGCGCCCATCATCACCTTGTCCTTGGCGTCTTCCAATTCAGTCATCATCACCACGCGCTTGCCGCGACGGGCGGCCAGAAGCGCGGCCTCGTTGACCAGATTGGCGAGATCGGCACCCGAGAACCCCGGTGTGCCGCGCGCCAAAATGCGCGGGTCCACGTCGGGCGCAAGTGGCACTTTCCGTAAGTGCACGCGCAGGATTTTTTCACGGCCGGCGAGATCGGGATTGGGCACCACCACATGGCGGTCGAAGCGGCCGGGGCGCAGCAGCGCCGGGTCCAGCACGTCGGGCCGGTTGGTGGCCGCGATCAGGATCACGCTTTCATTGGCTTCGAAGCCGTCCATCTCGACCAGCAACTGGTTGAGAGTCTGCTCGCGTTCGTCATTGCCGCCGCCCAGGCCTGCGCCGCGATGGCGGCCCACCGCGTCGATTTCGTCGATGAAGACGATGCAGGGTGAATTCTTCTTCGCCTGCTCGAACATGTCGCGCACGCGGCTTGCACCCACGCCCACGAACATCTCGACAAAGTCCGAACCGGAAATGGTGAAGAAGGGCACATTGGCTTCGCCGGCGATGGCGCGTGCCAGCAAGGTCTTGCCGGTGCCGGGAGGGCCGACCAGGAGCACGCCCTTGGGGATGCGTCCGCCCAGGCGCTGGAATTTCTGCGGATCGCGCAGGAAGTCCACGATCTCTTTCAGATCGTCCTTCGCTTCATCGACACCCGCCACGTCCTCAAACGTGACGCGGCCCTGGCGCTCGGTGAGAAGCTTGGCGCGCGACTTGCCGAAGCCCATCGCCTTGCCGCCGCCTGATTGCATCTGACGCAGGAAAAACACCCACACGCCGATCAGAAGCAGCATGGGGAACCAGTTCACGAAAATGCCGACCAGAGACGGCATGCCGTCGTCGGCGGGCGAAACCGCGGTATCGACATTGTGGGCCTTGAGCATCGGCCACAGCGTGTTGTCGTTGGCGGGAACGGTGGTGGTGAAGGGCTGGCCCGTGGTCAATTCACCTTTGACCTGTTCGCCCTGGAAGGTGACCTTGCGGACCTGGTTCTGCACCACCTCTTCATTGAATTTCGAATAGGAGATGGCGCTGGCCGTCGCATGGGTCCCCGTTCCCTGGAACAGGTTGAACAAGAACACCAGAAGCACCGCGATCAGGATCCACAGGCCGAGATTTCGCAGATTGTTCAAAGAGGCGTCCTTTCGTAGGGCCTAATGCACGACCTTAAAACACAGGGGCGCGCGCGCGCTCCGGACTTCTCATAGATAGGAACGTTTCTAGCGCATTGCCAGCCTGGAAAACGTTAAGAAATTCGCGTCCCCTCGGCTGATAGCGCCATGGAACGCGACGGTTAAGGCCTTTTTGCGGCTGTCCGGGAACTTTCTTTTGCCAAAACAAGCGTTTCCGGGCCGAACAGCCGCACCGCGCGGGGCGCAGGGTAAAGGCGGCAGCCATGCAGGGTTGCCCCATTTCCTAATTTTCCCCGGGCGAGACGGTCGAACAGCCGCTCCAGCGCCTCGAACCGAGGACGGTAAGTCTCGCCCGACACCGCGATCAGAAGGGCCGCCAGGGCGCGCAGGCCAATTTCGCGCGGCGCCGCGCCCAAGGCCTTGGCGTCTAGTACCACATGCTTGCCGTCGGGCCGCGCTGCTCGCGCCAGCACGGCCTCGGTCGCCAGTTCCAGTGCGGCGCGCGCCCGGCCTAGATGCGCTGCCGCATCGGCGATGCGGGCAGAGGACAGCCCTGCCGCTTCCAGGGCCGGCAGCAGCGCGCGGATGCGGCTTCGCGCAAAGCGCGTCTCGCTGTTCATGGGATCTTCCAGCCATTGCTGCCCCTGCGCTTTGAGATAGAGGCGTAAATTTGAGCGGCCGATCCCCAGTAAAGGACGCGCCAGGTTCAGACCCTCAAAGCCGGACACCGGGAACGGCGCCAGCGCGCGCATGGCCGAGAGACCGTCCAGGCCGCTCCCCCTGCCCAGGCGCAACAGGAAAGTCTCGGCCTGGTCGTCCAGCGTGTGGCCGACATAGAGACTGGCGATGCCGTGACGCTTGAGCCAGCGCCCCATCAGGCCGTAACGGGCATCGCGCGCCAGTGCCTCGATGCCGGATTTGGGACGGGGGCCTTTGCGGGTGAGGATATGAACGGAAAGTCCGGCTTTCCTGGCCGCGGCGGCCGCCTTTTTCGCTTCGCCCACCGAGCCGTCGCGCAAGGCGTGATCAACCACCAGGACCACCGGTTTGGCGCGTCCATGATCCTTCGCCCAACCGGCCAGAAGATGCATCAGCGCAAGGGAATCGCCACCACCCGACACCGCCACCGCCGCCGGCCAGGGCGCGCCGATGTGCGCCATCGCCGCGGCGAAGCCACCCTCAAGATCCGATTCCTTTCCTGGAACCGCTTTATCGGCAAGCGGCTTTGCGCGCGCCGGCTGCGGCCGCGAGCGTGGCCGGCGGCGCCTTGGGGTATCTGCTCTTGAGCGCGGCAAGGGTGGTGCATCCTCCACTGGTCTGGCCCTCCGCGATCAGCGACTGGCCCAGCTTCAGCATACTGTCGGGGCTGCGGCCGGAGGTGGGATATTTCTTGATCTGTTCGGCAAAGGCGCGCGCGGCATTGGAATAATCATGCTGCACATAAGCGATGTCGCCGATCCAATAGATCGCCTGGGCCGAAAGATCGCGGTCATCCGGATTGGCGTCGGCATAGGCGCGGAAGGCGGCGCTGGCTTCGGCATATTGGGCTTTGCCCAGGAGATTCATGGCCCGGTCATATTGATTCTCGCTGTGCGATGCCGGCGGTGGGGCGGTATTGGCGGGAGCGGCTCTCTCCGGCAGGGTGCCCAGAACACCGGGGGGCTTGCCCAATTGCTGGGGGGCATCGGCGGCATCTGTGTCGGCCGGCGATGCCGGCGGTGGCGCGGCTGCAGTATCGCCGATCGGCGGCAACGATGCGCCCGGCGCCATGGCAGCGGCAGGACCGTTGGCTGCCGGAGGCACAGCCCCGCTCGCTCCCGTCCCGCCGCAATTCAAGCCGGAATCGCCCGCGCCCAATTGCTGGGCCGACATCATGCAGAGCCGATAGGCAAAATCTTTCTGCTGCGCGTCCATCTTCTGGCGCAGTTCCTGGATCTGGTGGGAAAGCTCCTCATTGGCGCCGGTGAGGGTGGAGAGGCTTTCAGTGAGGTTGCGCGCCTTGTCCTCGAGCTGCTGAACGCGATCGCCGAGCTGCTTGATCTGGGCGTCCTGGCCGTCTTCATGCGCCTGGCGGGCCGCTTTCTCTTCGTCGCTTTCACCGAACAATTGGGCATGGGCGGGATAGGCGCTGATCGCCGCTCCGGAAAGCGTCAAGCCCAGGGCTAGAGCAAGTTGAGGCCATGTTGGCCCGCTGCGCCGGCGGGGTTTTGCGGCGTGGGCAGGAGAAAGGCGCGGCGCGTATAGGAAATACGGGCAAGCCTTTCGACGAACCCACGACGCAAAAGACCCCGGCCCTGCGGGTTGTGTTGTGGCGGGCACCCGCGGTGTCGCCGCGCTTGACCGTATTGCCGATACGCTCTTCGCGCGGCTCCTGGCGGATCGCCTCGCCGCAACACCACGCAGCCGAGTCAACATGGCCCCAACTTGCTCTGAAATGGCAGCGCGCGTCTTCATGGCGACCTCTAAAGCGGGCCCAGGAAAAGTGTGAAGCGGTTTTCCGGGCGGCGCCGGAGGCGCCATTAAAATAATGGGCGCGTCCGCGCCCGGGAACCGCGACAAACAAAAAAATAGATCATTTTCGCGATTCAACGAATAGCGAAAATGATCGCGAAAATGAAAAGGGCGCGGGGCGTTCGCATGCCCCGCGCCCTTCCCGATAGTTCAAACGGCGATCACGAGTTCGCGCCACCCGTGATCACGCTGACGCCGCGGCGATTTTGTGCCCAGCAGTCCTCATTCGATTCCGTGCAGATCGGACGTTCCTTGCCATAGGAGATGGTTTCCAGACGGGCGGCGGAAACGCCCTGGGCCACCAGATATTCCTTGACGGCATTGGCCCGGCGCGCGCCCAGCGCGAGGTTATATTCGCGGGTGCCACGCTCGTCGCAATGGCCTTCGATGTTGAGGCGCACCGAGGGATAGCGGCCAAGCCACGCCGCCTGCTTGTTCAGCGTGTTCTTGTCGGAGTCCTCGATATTGTACTTGTTCAGGGCGAAATGAACGGTGTCGCCCACATTGACCTTAAAGTCCTGGGCGCTGCCAGGAATGATGCTGGAGGTGACAGCCTGCTGTTGCGGGGGCGGTGGCGGCGCGGGCGGCGGGGCCGTGTTGACCGCTTCTTGCTTGTGGGTACAGGCGGCCAGCAGCAACGCCGCGGACAGCACGGCAAATTTCATGGTGCTGGAAAATTTCATCATGGCAATTGGTCTCCCGAGAAAGTGAAGGCGGCGTGGACGGTGCCTGAGGGAATTGTCCATCCGAGGGCAAAACGTGTAAGGCGGCAAAAAGTAGCAAAAATCCGGCAGTTTCAGTTTCGATCGTGGCAGGCCGCCACCTCAGGCTAGGTCTCGCATATGCGCCCGGGAACTCTTTAGGGCAAGCTAATTTTTCCTCAGAAACGGGCTTCGCATGGCTGTTATGTAACCAGCGGAAACAACGGCTTGCCCCGGGCCTATTGGATGAGAGGTGACCAGGCCGGATCGGAGGCATCACCGGGGGTCATCACCCGCTGCTCGTTCCTTCCCGTAACGTCAACGGACCAGATCTGGGAGCCCCGATTATTCTGGGCTTCGCGGGTGAACATCAGCACCCGGCCATTTGGCGCCCAAGTGGGGCCTTCATCGTGATAGGCGTTGGTGAGCATGCGCTCACCCGAACCGTCGGGCCGCATCACGCCGATCTGGAAATGGGCGCCCTGTTCCTTGGTGAAGGCAATGAGATCGCCTCGGGGACTCCAGACGGGGGTGCCGTTCTCACCGGCGCCGAAACTGATTCGATGCTGGTTCGAGCCGTCGGCATTCATCACATAGACCTGCTTGGAGCCCCCGCGATCGGACTCGAAAGCGATCTGGCGTCCGTCCGGCGAGAAGGACGGCGCACTGTCGATCGCCGGGTCGGTGGTGAGGCGCTCGACCGCGCGGGTGCGCAAATCCATCACATAGATGTCGGAGTTGCCCGCGGTCTCAAGCGCCAGTGCCACCTTGTTGCCATCCGGCGCGAAACGCGGCGAGAAGGTCATGTTGGGAAAATTGCCCAACTCTTCCTGCTTTCCCGTCTCCAGGTCGAACAGATAGATATGGGGCTTGGTGGCGATATAGGACATGTAGGCAATCATCTGCGCGGTGGGATTGAAGCGCGGGGTGAGCACCAGATAGTCGCCACGGGTTAGGAAGATGGGATTGGCGCCGTCCTCATCCATCACCGCCAGGCGCTTGACCCGCTTCATGGCGGGACCGGATTCCGAAATAAAGACGATGCGGGTGTCGAAATAACCGGTTTCGCCGGTGATGCGCGCATAGATCGCGTCCGACACCATATGGGCGACGCGGCGCCAATTTTCCGGCTGGGTGAAGAATTGCTGGCCCAGCATCTGGTTCTCGCTATAGACGTCCCACAGCCGGAACTCGACTTTGAGCCGGCCATCGGGCTGAAGCGAAACCTGGCCTGCCACCAATCCTTGCGCGTTGATCACCCGCCAATTGCCGAAATTGGGGGCCGCATTGATGTTGGTGATGTGATCGACAAAGGCCTTGGGGTCGATGGCGTTGAACAGGCCCGAGCGCTGGAGATCGGCACGCACCACCTGGGCGATATTGGCGCCGACCTGGGCCTGGGCCGGATCGGCGGACAGGAAATCGGGAATAGCGATGGGCACTGGCTTGATGTTGCCCTGGGTCACGTCAACCTGAAGCGCCGCCGAGGCGGGCAAAGGTGCCAGCGCGGCAATGGCCAGGATGCAGGCGAGCAGAAAGTTCCTCATGCCATTCTCCAAAAACATATCGGCGATCCTGGTTCCCGATCCCGGCTTTTTTTTGGTGTCATTGATTCATCATCTGGCGGGGGTCGAAGCGCAGCGGATTGATTTCGCTCCATTGGCTGTAGCGGTCGGCGGGCAATTTATAAGGCTGGCACTTGAAGATAGCGGCTTCGCCGGCCGAAGCGGCGGCGCGGTTATAGGTGTTGGGATTGGCATTCGATAATGACGGCGAACTCGCCGAAGCGACGGTGCCGTCCGGGTTGAGCCTGAGATCGAAATCCACCACCAGGTCATTGGCGTTGGGCGCGCCCACCGGTGGGCTCCAGCATTGATAGATCTGGCTTTTGAGCGCGTCAGCGAGGTCGGCGGTCATGGCATTGGCGGCGCCGATACCTTGGACGGTGCGTGGCCCCACTTTGGTATTGGGCGGAGCCTTGGCCGGCGCGGTAAGCTTGTTCAGAAGCGCGGCGAAATCCTGGCTGTTATTTTTCTGCTTGGTTTCACTGGTTTGCTGCTCGGTCTTCTTTTCGGGCCGGATCTTGAATTGCGGCATGGGCGGGACGGGCGCGGGCTCGACTTCCTGGAATTGGGGGAGCGCCGGCGGCTCCATCTGCGGCACGGGGATCTCGATCTTCTGGGGCTCGGGCGGTGGCGGCGGCGCCATCGCCTGGATATTGGTCACCCGCGTCACAGTGATGAGATCGACCGGCACGGCATGGCTTTCCTCCGAGACATTCACCATCCGCGACCAGGTGACATAGGTGGCGGAGATCAGCGCGGCATGCAGCAACAGCGACAGCGCCAGGCCCGCATGGGGACTGCGCGCCGTTGTCGGGCGCTGCGGGCGCTGGCCGAAGGCGCCTTTATTGTTTCTGATCGGGCTTGGGTTTTTGGACATCCGTCACCAGGCCGATATGGGTGAAGCCCGCGCTGGCCAAAAGCCCCATCACCACCATCACCCGGCCATAATCCACCGTCTGGTCGCCGCGCACGAAGATGCGCTGGTCATAGCCGTTCTGGGAGATAGCCTGGAGCTTGGGCACCAACTGATCCTCGGTCACCACTTCCTTCTGCAGATAGATTTTGCCGTTTTTGGCGATGGTGACCGAGAGCGGCTCCTTGTCCTGGCCCAGCGCCGGGGCGCGGGTCTTGGGCAGGTCCACCGGCACGCCTACGGTCAGAAGCGGCGCGGTCACCATGAAGACGATCAACAGCACCAGCATCACGTCCACGAACGGCGTGACGTTGATCTCGGACATGGCGGGGCTGCGCCTCCTGCGCCCGCGCGATCCGACATGGTGCATCACATGCGGCATTAGCGGATCTTTTCCTCCAATTGCCGGGAGAGGATCACCGAAAATTCGTCGGAGAACGCATCCAGACGGTTGGCATAGCGGGCGATCTCATTGATGAAGCGGTTGTAGAAAATCACCGCCGGAACCGCCGCGAACAGGCCCATGGCCGTGGCGAACAAGGCTTCGGCGATGCCGGGCGCCACCACCGCAAGGGTGGTGTCATGGCGCGCGGCAATGGCGCTGAAGGAATTCATGATGCCCCAGACCGTACCGAACAGGCCGATAAAGGGTGCCACCGATCCCACGGTGGCAAGAAAGCCCAATTGCCGCTCGATGCCGTCGGTCTCGCGCATGATGGTGACGCTCATCGCCTTGTCGATGCGGTCCTTGACGCCCAGGAGATGGATTTCCTTCGGCGCGCCGCCTTCGAAGGCGCGGCGCCATTCGCGCAAGGCCGCCACGAAGATCGCCGCCAGCGGGTGATCATTGTGGGCGGCGAATTGCTGATAAAGCTCGTCCAGCGATTGGCCCGACCAGAACACCTTCTCAAAGCGCGCCGCCTTGCGCTTCAAGCGTCCTAACACGATCCATTTGTTGATGATGATGGCCCAGGACCAGAGCGAGGCCAGCAGCAGAAGCACCATCACCGCCTTCACGATCACGTCGGCGCGCAGGAAGCTTTCGACAATGGAAAAGCCGCCGCCTGCCGCATTGGCCACCCCCGCCAGACCGCCGATATCGACATTGGTGGTGGGGGCGGCAGTAGGAGGCGCCATGATGCCGGTGGCGGCGGGGGTGCCCGTGGGCGCGGCTGCCGGTCCCTGTTGCGCCATCGCCGGCGCGACCACAAAAGCCAAAATGACAAAAAGGACAGACGCGAGCACTCGCTTGAATGTCATGGGAACACCTTGTTTCGCGCGAGGGACACGCGGGCAGGAAGAGCGCATTCAAAATTGACCGAAGTAGGGCGCAAGGAACGGAATCACTCTCAAGTATCTGTTTCTGCAAGAAAAGGTGTCAACAAAGCGCAAAGCGCGATGGGCAAACGCCGAGGACGTCCTTCCAAGGTAACGATACAGGCCTCAATTTGGCCATCCACCAGCAAGGTTTCACCGGCATAGATTTTCTGCAACGCGCGAAGGCGCGCACCGGACAGCGATATCAACTGGGTCCTGACGGTCAAGGCATCGTCCAGGCGCGCCGGGCGGTGGTAGCGCAGCTTGGCCTCGGTGAGGGTCCAGGCGGTGGGTTCTTCGGCCTCAAGCTCGGCCATCCGCGCGACACCCGCCAAACGGAAGAATTCGGTGCGGGCGCGCTCCATGTAGCGCAGGTAATTGGCATGATAGACCACGCCTGAAAGGTCGGTGTCCTCGTAATAGACGCGCAACGGCAGTACGTGAATCTTGCCGTCGAAATGACCAAGACCCGATACGGTCATGCCGCTCCCCTTGGCCGCAGGAAAGTGAGCATCTCGACATCCTTGTATCGGGCGCGGCCCGCTTCGCGGAAGCCCGCGCCTGCGGCCACTTGGCGAGAGGCCAGATTGAGCGGGTTGATCATGCACCAGCTCTCGGCCGCCTCGAGATGGGCATCGCCCCAAGCAAGGATTTTCGCCACTGCCTCGCGCGCGAGACCTTTGCCATGGAAATCGGGCGCGATCACCCAGCCCATTTCCGGCGCCTCGCGATAAGGAATATCGATCGCCCGCCTGGCGAAGATGAAACCCACACTGCCCGCATAGCTGCGCGTGGCCCTTTCTTCGAGCGCCCACATGCCCGAGCCCATCAATTGCCACTGGCCTTGGTTGCGCAGGAAGCGCTGCCAGATCTCCTCTTCGCTTCTTCGCGCTCCGCTGATGTGCCGTAAAACGCGCGCATCGGACCACATGGCGAAATGGGCGGGAAAATCGCCGAGCCGGTGGTCGCGTAGGATCAGCCGCTCTGTCTCCAATTGCGGAACCGTCACGCGTCATCCTCGCCGGAGGAAAAGAGGCCCATCTGGGCGGGATCGCGTGGCGGAGCGGCAAGGCCCAGATGGCCGTAGGCCGCGCCAGTCAAAAGCCGTCCGCGCGGGGTCCTCTGCACAAAGCCTTGTTGCATCAGATAAGGCTCGACGATTTCCTCGATGGCGTCGCGCGCTTCGCCGAGCGCCGCCGCGATGGTCTCAATGCCCACGGGACCCCCGCCGAAATTCTCCGCGATCAGCTTGAGGTAGCGCTTATCGAAAGCGTCCAACCCCTTGTGATCCACTTCCAGCCGCGTGAGCGCGGCATCGGCGATCTTCGCGCCGACCTTGGCGTGGCCGCCCACCGAAGCGAAATCGCGCACGCGCTTGAGCAGCCGGCCGGCGATGCGCGGCGTGCCGCGCGCGCGTCCGGCGATCTCGCGCGCGCCATCGTCAGTCAAATCGAAGCCCAAGACGCGGGCACCCCTGGCCACGATCGAGCAAAGTTCGTCGGCATTATAGAAATTGAGCCGCACCGGAATACCGAAGCGGTCGCGCAGCGGTGTGGTGATCAGGCCGGAACGGGTGGTGGCGCCGATCAGGGTGAAAGGCGCGAGCTGTATCTTCACCGAGCGCGCCGACGGTCCCTCGCCGATCACCAGATCGAGCTCGAAATCCTCCATCGCCGGATAAAGGATTTCCTCCACCGCGGGATTGAGACGATGGATCTCGTCAATGAACAGAACATCGCGAGGCTCGAGATTGGTGAGAACGGCGGCAAGATCGCCCGCCTTGGCCAGCACGGGGCCGGAAGTGGAACGGAAATTCACGCCCAACTCGCGCGCCACGATGTGCGCCAGGGTGGTCTTGCCCAGGCCGGGCGGGCCCGAGAACAGCACATGATCCAGCGCCTCGCCCCGCGCCTTGGCTGCTTCAATGAAAACGGAAAGATTGTCGCGCGCCTGTTGCTGGCCCACGAAATCGGCCAGCCGCTTGGGACGAAGCGAGGATTCCAGCGCATCATCTTCCAAGCGCTCCGGTGCGACCACGCGTTCCATGTTGCTTTTGGCCATCTCGCCTTTCGCCTTGGCCATCTAGCGCCCCATCCCGCGCAGCGCTTCGCGGATGAGCGAGCCCGTCTCGGCATTGTCGCCCAGATCGTTCACGGCGCGCGCCACCGCTTCGGCCGCGTGGCCGTCGGAATAGCCCAGCTTCAAAAGGGCCGCGACCGCGTCGGCGGAAGGCCCGCGTGGCGCGGTGATCGGCGCATGCGGCTCGGTCCCATCCCGCATCATCATGGCGGGGGCCTTGTCCTTGAGTTCGGTGGTGATGCGCAAGGCCAGCTTGGGGCCCACGCCCGGCGCGCGCCCGATCATCGCCTTGTCGGAAAGTGCCAGCGCCCGCTGCAACTCGCGGGGGGAAAGCGTGGAAAGCACCGATAGCGCCACCTTGGCGCCCACGCTTTGCACGGTCTGGAGCAGCCGGAACCACTCGCGTTCCTCGGCGGCGGCGAAGCCGTAAAGACGGATGGCATCTTCGCTCACTTTCATCTCGATCATCAGGCTGGCATGGGCGCCCACCGTCAGGCGCGACAAAGTCGAAGACGGGCACTGCACCAGATAGCCCACACCGTTCACGTCCAGGATCACGCCGTCCTCGCTGACAAGATCGACGACGCCGGTCAACTTGCCGATCATCGCGCAGCCATTATGCGGGCGCGGGTGCCGGCCAGATGAGCATGGGCAATCGCCGCCGCCAGCGCATCGGCCGCATCGGCCTCAACCACGCGGCATGCGGGCAAAAGGCGGCGCACCATGAACTGCACCTGTTCCTTGCCGGCATGGCCCGCGCCCACCACGCATTTCTTGATCTGGTTGGGCGAATATTCGGCGATTTCCAGGCCGGCTTGAGCCCCCGCCAACAGCGCAACCGCCCGCGCATGGCCCAGCTTGAGCGCGGCGGAGGGATCGCGCGCGACAAACGCCTGCTCCACCGCCAAGGCATGGGGCGAAAGCCGTGACATCACCTGTGCAAGCTCGCGATGAAGGATCATCAGCCTTTGCCCCAGACCCGTGCCCGAGCGGGTGGCGATTACGCCGTGTTCGATGTGGCAGAGCCGCGTGCCTTCGAGCGCGATCATTCCCCAACCCATCCGTGTGAGACCGGGGTCGAGGCCAAGAATGCGAATCGCTGCGGCGGCCATGGCACCTTTGTGCCTGTTCCGTTCGCGTGCTTCAATGCGGGAGCGACGGTTTATCCAGCCAGCTTGGCCACCAGAGCGTCAGACAATTCATAATTGCCATAGACGTTCTGGATGTCGTCGTGATCGTCCAGAATCTCGATCATCTTCATCAGGCTTTCGCCCGCATCGTCCGATACGGCCACCGTGGTTTGCGGCCGCCAGGTGATAGTGGCGGACTGTGGCGCGCCCAGTCTGGCTTCCAGCGCCTCGCGCACCGGGGCGAAATTTTCCGGCGCGGTGATGAATTCGTGGCTCTCGCCATCCGAGATACATTCCTCGGCGCCCGCGTCCAAGGCAACTTCCAGCATCTGGTCCTCGCTGCCTTTGGCGGCGGGATAGGCGATCACGCCCACATGGTCGAACAGGAAAGTGACCGAGCCGGTCTCGCCCATCGCCCCGCCATATTTGGAGAAGGTGGCCCGCACATCGGCCGAGGTGCGGTTGCGGTTGTCGGTCATGGCCTCGACGATGATCGCCACGCCGCCCGGGCCGCGGCCCTCATAGCGGATCTCGTCATAATTCTCGGCGTCGCCGCCCACCGCCTTCTTGATGGCGCGCTCGATATTGTCCTTGGGCATGGACTCCGCTTTCGCGGCTGCAATCGCGGTCCGAAGCCGCGGATTGTGGCTGGGGTCCGGCAAGCCTGACTTGGCGGCCACGGTGATTTCGCGGGCAAGCTTGGAGAAG
>Ga0134128_10001198_pt1 | contig 34182 bp, 33 predicted proteins | sample KB31754_FD_96462 | JGI IMG/M metagenome (GOLD analysis project Ga0134128, IMG submission 96462) | Terrestrial soil microbial communities with excess Nitrogen fertilizer from Kellogg Biological Station, Michigan, USA - KB3-175-4 | ecosystem: Environmental > Terrestrial > Soil > Unclassified ...
AGTCAATGCCACCACTATCAACGGGGGCGCCGGCAGTGTCACGGCCAGCGCCAACGGCGCTGCCGGCAATGCCAACGGTTTCGGCGGCTTAATTGACTTTTCGGCTACGCAAGTGACGGCCGGTACCGGTGGCATCACACTAAACGCCAACGGGGGCGCCGGCGGCGGCGAAATTCAGGCAACTCTGGACAGCTTCAGCGGTGGCTCGGTCTTGGCCTTCAACGCCAATGCAGCCGGCACGGTCTCCGGCTTCGGCGGTCAGATCAATGTATTTGCCACCAATACCGGTGACAGTTTGGTCTTCGGCAATCAAGCGGGGCAGATCTCCGCTTCAGCTGCGGGCTATGCGACGGACGGAAGCTCGCAACCCGGTGGCTCGATCGCAATCACCACCGCGGCCAACCTGACGATAAATGGAGCCGGCATCAATGTCTCTACCTCGGCGCCCAACGGCGACGGCGGTACGCTTTCGTTCACGGCAGGCAGCGGCGGTCAAGGCATCATGCAGTTAATCGGCAACTTCTCCGTGAACTCTGCGGGCAACGGCAACGCCGGCAGCTTGACTCTCACCTATGCCGACGCGCATCCGCTAAACAGTGTCGACACCACCGGAGCAGCTGTGGTCAACGTGGCTAATTTGACCGCCCAGGCACCCGGCACCGGATCTGGTGGCAGCATCGTGGTCACCAACTCGCTGACGTCATCGCCGGTGGGCATCGCCAACAACGGCACCATCAATGTTACGTCAGCAAGCGGCGCCGCGGGTGCTCTCCAGCTATTGGCGGCCGGCACCAGCAGCGCTCCAACGCAGGACATCTCGGTGGTAGGATCCGGCACGTTTGCCGGTCCGGTGATTGCCATCGGACAGAACGTCTCATTCAATTTGACTAATACAGCACCGTTTGCCGTCACCAATATTCAGGCCATCGGCGGCAACCTGACGATGACGGTGCCCAATCTGGTGCTCGCCGACAACACGGCAATTCTCACCTCTACAGGCACTGCCACCATAACTGCCGCCAGCCTCAATAACAACAGCACCATCAGCGCGGGCGGAATTTTGACCGTCAACAACACCGGTAATATGTCGATTTCGGGCACCGGCACACTAACGGGCAGTTCACTGACGATTGGCAGTTCGGGCGGATCCCTCACCGCTGAGCAAGCTACTTTTAACGGCATAGTCAGCGGTAGTGCTGCTACCTCGTATTCACTGACCAGTGATACCAGCGATTTGAACGTAGGCTCGGTAACCGCCAACAGCGGCAACGTCAGCCTGGTATCGAATACCGGCAACTTGACGGTTAAAGCCGGCTCTACAATCATGGCCAACCTGGGCAACGTGGTGATCCAAGAGAACAACACAGCTGGTGTAATTAGTTTCGAGACCGGTGTCACCGTCGATGCCAGTTCCAACACAGGCACGGCAGGCACAGGCGAGGTCTTCTGCGTGATCGGTCCGCTGCCGGGCAGCCCTACAAACACTACGGCACCGTCCAACATGACTGTCACTACAGCCAACGGCGGTCAAGTATTCTTCGGCACCAATAGCATTGCCAGCGAGTGCTGCAATCAATCGGCCAACGCCAACGGTGCCAACATTGTGTTCAACACAGGCAGCGATCAAGCAACCAACATTATTTTGACGACTAACGATGCGTTCGTAGCCTTCAATCAGGCTCCCGCACCGCCGCCGCCTCCGCCGCCGGTAGCGCTGCCGCCCGGACATGGTGGCATACCCCCGGGACTGGGCGGATTGCCGCCGGGATTGGACGGTGTGGCGCCTCCTGGATTGGGGGGCACAAACCCCGGACAAGGCGGCACGCCACCTGGACAACAGAAGAAAGCAATGTTGGACGATGAGAGCGGTTACGAAACGGTTAGCTTTGTGCAAACGGCGCCTGCCGACAGAGTCAACAATGCAGACATTATTGTTGACGCCGATGCCGATGCCCAGTAGCCAACGTTATTGCTGATCGGCGTTGAATTCTTCGTCCGGCTTGTCCAAGCCGAACAGATTGAAAAACTCGTGAACGGGCTCTTCTCTTTGCGCCGACAGCATGTCGTTGGCCCAGCCCGCTAGATATTGAGCATAATCGTGATTGCCGTGTCGCTCGTACAGGCGAGAAAGATTTTGCAGCATCTGTGCCACCATGACGTGCTCCTGTCCGTACACGGCTTCGTACAAAGCGACAGCGTGCTCGAACAAAACTTCCGCTTCCTGATGACGGTCGTTTTCCGCGAGGTCTAGCAAGAATTGAAAGCGTTTGGCCAAATCCGGGTTGCGGCAGCCCATTGCCTGGGCGGCGGCACTAGCTTCGGCGAAGACGGCCTTGGCTGCTTGCAAACATTCGCCTGTGCATTCAATCGATGAGCCCGCCGTGCGGCGTATCTGGGAGCCATCCCTTCCGGCAAGCGGGCTTCCAGGCATATGTGTTTCACCATTCATGCAGGCACATCCGAGATCTTGTGAGTGCAACGACGCCGGCGGCAAAGCGCGTGTTCCGCCGCCGCTCAAGCCGATTCGGAGGAGGCCGCACGCTCGCCTGTCAGCTGAGCAATTACTTGGGAAACAATTTGATCGGGAGGCTCAGCGGCATCAACAACGACCGCTTCTTGGGGCGAAGGCTCTTCTAATGTCGAAAATTGGCTCTCTACCATGTCGCTTTTCATGTAATGATCGCGCCGGGCCGCAAGCCGCAGGCGGGCCGTGGGCTCATTGACTTTCAAATAAACGAAGGCCACGTCTTGATCGCCTGTGCCCAGCTGCTCCCGATATGAATTTTTCAGTGCAGAGCAGGCCAGAATGTGGGCTTGTCCGTCGGAAAGCCATCCGGCGATGGCTTGTTGCATGGAGCCAAGCCAGGGCGCGCGGTCTTCGTCGGTCAATGCGATGCCGGCCGCCATTTTACTTTTGTTCGCCTGGCTGTGAAAGCTATCGGCATCGACGAATTTTGCGCCGGTCTTTTTGGCCAATTGAGAGCCAATGGTCGTTTTGCCGGACCCGGCCACGCCCATTACCACCACTACTTTTGGCATTGCTTTCGACAAATCGCCGGTTCCTCAGCCATTACGGCATGGTATGCGGCAAATTATACAATCGCCAAGAGGCGCCGCCGGCATCTCAAGGGTCGATCGGCTGGGTAATATTTAGGTAGAGTCTTTTTGTAGAGTTAAAGTGAAACACAAACCGATTGTTCTTTTTTCCGGGCTGCTTGCCCTCAGTCTGACGGCAGCGTCAGTGGCGGCAATTGGCCAAACGTCACACCGCGCGTCGGCAGCCCTGGCCAGCGATGGACAAGTGAAGTCGGGCGAGCGCCTACTCAAGCGCGCTGAGCCTTTGAAAGCGAAAACCGCCTTTGAGAAGGCGTTGGAAAAGCATCCGGATTCACTGCCGGCCAAAATCGGTTTGGCCGAAGCGCTGTATGGTGCCGGTAATTATGCCGCTGCGCTTTCGACGATCGACAAAGCAGCGCAACAGCTCAATTCGCTGGGAACAACCGTGCGTCCGTCCGTGCGCCTGCGCCTGCGTCTGGCCAGAGGAAGAATTCTGCGCGAGTTGCAGCGCTTTGACGAGGCAGCTGCGGAGTGCTCGCTGGCCATCGAGGCGAAGACCAACTCGGCTGAGGCGTATTCGTGCAGAGCTGACGCGTTGGATGCGATGGGCAAAACGGACAAGGCAATCGAAGATTTGTCGAAGGCAATCGAGATCGCACCTGCTGATGCGCAGAAAGTTTTGCAGAGAGCGTTGCTTTATCGACAGGTCGGACAAAAGGACAAAGCGCTCGCTGACCTGGATGCTGCCGTGAAACTCGATCCGCAGCTCATCACCTGGCGTGCATCGTTCAACAGAGAGCAAGGGCGCAATGAAGAAGCGCTTTCCGATTACACCACTGCAATCGATTTGCAGTCCGGTGACGATCGGGCTACGCAATATTTCAACCGCGGAGTCATTTACGAAGACCTGGATCAACATCGCAAAGCCATAGATGATTTCACCGATGCCATCGCGATTAATAGTGATTCGCCGTTGTACTTCGCGCATCGCGGCACGTCATATTATGGTGTGTGCGATTTTCGGCGGGCGGTGGACGATTTCAGCACCGCAATCTCGATGCAGGAGAAAAACGGCGATTTCTTCTTCAGGCGCGCAAACGCGTATGAAGCGGAAGGCGATAAAAAACTGGCGCTTGCCGATTTCGATCAGGCCATTAAGCTTGACGGAGCCACTCATCCTCAGTTCTATCTGAAACGCGCCGAGTTGCGTGCAGAGATGGGAGAGCACGGCGAAGCGATTGAGGACATCAGCAAAGCGATTCAGATGAGCAAAGGTGACGCCGAATTCTATTTCGATCGCGGCGTTGAAGAGGGAGCTGTCGGACTAACGCAGAAATCTATCGACGATCTTTCCAGCTCGATTGATAAAAATCCGCAGTTTGCCAAAGCATACAAGCGACGCGCAATTGCTCGAGCCAAATTGGGCGACAGCACAGGCGCCGCCGCCGATTTACAGAAATGCTCGACGATTTATGAAAATGAAGGCGACAGACACGGCATAGCTGAAGTCGGTAGGCTTTTACACACAATCAAGTCCGGCGCCGGCTGTCCTGATTAATTTGGCTGGACAATACCCACAAATTTGCCACAATTGAATATTAGAGTGGAGACTAGGGATCGGCAGATCCAACTAGCTCGGTCGCCCTGTGCACCCTGCAGGTAGTTACCAAATCTCCGGACACTGCTCGCAGGCTGCGAGCACAAGCATTATCAGGTCTGCTCATGGCTCGTGAAGTCGCCGACAAATCCGCAGAACGCAGTGTAGAAGCGCCATCGAATCCTGGCGCAGCCAGTGAGGTGCAGAGGCAGACTGCTAAGGGTACCGGCTCTAACAAGCCCTGGACGGATACAGGCATCGCAGCGCAGCATCAGGCCAACATTGCGTCGGCCGGATGGAAACCAGCGGAGAACGCGGCCAACATCCCAGCCAACGGACCAATCTATCGCGCTGCTAGCGCCGGGCTTTTAGGCGACGTTAATCCAGGCGCAAGCCCGGACATTCCGGCGCCGCCGGCCGGCGCTAGCGGCGCCGACCGCACACAGACTACCTCTGCTGCTGCCGCAAGCGATGGCAGAGGCGCTGCCACAATGGGCGACCGCACCCCCGCCGTGGCCTCGGTCGGGCAACCAGCCGAAACAGCGCGCCCGGGCTCGGAGCGCCCCCAAGCCAGCGCCGCCGAGGCGACAGACCAGCAGCGCAAGGTCGACGAAATGCTCAAGCGGCCGGAGAATGCGCAGCTGGCTGCGCAGGTCACCGAGATGCGCGCCAATATCGAAAAGATGGATCCGCACTCCCGTGCAATCGCGCAGCAGGGATTCGACCAGATGCTTGCCCGCGGCGTCGATGGAAAGCATGAGTCGTACGCGCCTCAGCTCAAGCCTGAGCAGATAGCCAGTACGTTGAAGAATCTGAATCACGCGATGGGCCAAGATGCGCAGCATTTGAGCTCGCTGATGGGCAGCGATCAGCCGCCGGCAGGCACCAGCCTCAACAAGTCCGAAAGGGAAATGAATCGGGATTTGGTTGTAGCCCAGGCATTGAGAAATTACGGCGACACGCGCGGCGTGCAACAAACCGGACACCAAACTTGCTTGCTCGACGGCAAGATTGCCGACCAGGCCCGGTTGAGCCCCGACAAATCGAGCCAGGTTCTAGACTCGGCGATGACGTCAACCAACGGCTACGCGACGATGCCGGACGGGCATCAGGTAAAACTCAATGATACGTTTATGCGCCCGGACGTTACAGCGGCGCGCTCTGTGGGCGGGGCTAATGCCGAGGGCATGTCGGCCGATGTGCGCATGCTCACCGGCACCTACGCCAACGCGCTGACGCAAAGGCGCGGGCAGGAATTCAAAATGAGTGCTGACGGCGTCGGCGCCGGCCAAAATGACACCGGAGACAGACTTGTCGACATGAGTACCGGCAAGAATCTCAAGATGACGTCCGACGGAAGAGTAAATCTGAACGGTACTGGACGCTTCATCGACAGTCCCAACGTAGGACTCGATGATTCCATACGTCTCAACGCGATGACAGGCAGCGACGGAACAGTGGTCAGCAATGCCAGGTCCTGGGGCGAAGGTGGACTGACCAGCACCAGGAATTTCGAAAATGTGGACAACGCCGCGCAGTTGAAGGCGGCGCTGGATAAGAGCGGCGGCAGTGTTCAGGTTGGACTTAACGCGCACATCCTTTTCGGCAACGGCGGAGTCGGGGCTGAAGGCGGCGGACACCTGACCAGTATCACCGGCATGAGCGCCGACGGCAAGATGGTGCAAATTCAAGACACCAACGGCGGCACCAGCGGCTGGTACAGCGCCGACCGCGTGATGGCCGCAATCAAGAACGATCGGAGCTTTGATACCACCCCACGCGCTGGAGAGAATGCAGCAATATTCGATCGCACGCCGCACGCGCAGGCGCCAAGCGAAGCGAGTGGAGCGCCGGGGTCGCCCGGCAGAGTCGGCCCTTCCGGTTCAGGCGAACGTCCGAGTTTGGCTCCGTCGGAGTCCGGCGGCGCGGTTCCGCGCGGTTCCTTCGTTCCGAGCAGCATGCCCGACACCGTTGCCAATCCTCACGGCATGGTGGACAATACCACGCAGCGCGACAACATCAACAAGAATGCCAAGCCGGAAGACATAAGCAAAGACGATCAGCAAAAGCGCGACCAGCAGCAAAAAGAGCAGGAAGAAAAAATCAAGGCGGCTTACTGGAAATCGTTGGAGCAAGCAGAGCAAAGACGGCATGAAGAAGAAGAGCGTAAACGGCAGCAACAGCAACAATAGACTCACTCGATTACATTGAACGTCGTCAAAAATTACGGTCCGATTCAAAGCTTCAGTCTGCCTGAAGTGTGGCGCGAGACTTCTTATCCACAACAACCTATGGTGTCGCGGACGATGACCACATACACGGTCGCCAACGACGACAGCGTGGAGATCAACCTCTTTTTCCGCGGCACTCCGGTTTCGCAAAACGCGGCCGCTGCCTTTCAAAATCTGCTTGCTTCAGTTACAACCGAGCGTGAATTAACTGCCGACGAAGTCACCGCGCTTGAGCAAATTTTCGGCAACGCCGGCAAAAATCAATATACGATGCAGCCATACATGGGACGCACGCCGGTGCCTGCCTTCAATCTATCTTCGGCAAAAGTCACCAAATTGAACGGCGTTGGCGTCGCCCTTGTGTGGGGCAATTTTCAAAACGCCGAGCGCGTTGCCGGCAAAGAATTTTACGGCTTGTTCGTTGCCGATCCACGAAGCCCGGCGATGATCTACGAATTGTTCTACCAGGCTGACGACAAGATCAAATTTCTTTGTTACCTGAATGACTTCGAAGCGGCGTTACACTCGATCAAGTGGATGTGAACTGCGGCGCGATGCGCCCCCGCGATGCGCCGCCCTAGGAATAGAAGCCGTAGGCACTGCGCCAGTAGACCCCCTGCTGGTTCTCAGGGAAGTTGCCCAGATCTTCATGATGATCGATTTTCATTGAAGAGCGAACTTCCATCGGTTCGAGATCTTTGGCGAAGTTCAAAGCATCTTCAGGTGAGTCTGCCACCACTTCGTAAGTGGTGACGAATGAGGGGATCGGTTTATTCGGTTCAATGGCGAAGTGCCATCGACCTTCGATAACCAGCTTGAACCATTTGGAGCCGTTCGATTTGCGATTGATAATCTCGCGCACCAGCCACAGTGCATTGTTGTCGGAGCGGTCCCACTCCAGCGCTTTCCAGGCATTCTCCCAGGCCGATTGGCGATCCGATTTGCCTTCCCAATGAGCGCGGCCGACCTCTGCATAAGTGCGGGACAGATCGCCCATCTCCTCCTCGGCGATCTGATTGCGAGTCAAAATCCGCTGGATGAGTTGTGTTCCGATTCTGGCGGCCTCGTCATGACGTTTCATGGCATTGAAAATGGAAAGTTGCAAAACGCGCACCTTCATTTCAAGGTCGCCGGCCCTGATACGCTCGCTCAGCTTCATAGCTTCCTCGAGCTTGCCCAGGCGTTTCAGCAAGATGGCGTAGTTGTAGTTGATCGAATCATGATCGCCGTTGGGGCAGGCAAGCGCCTTGTCGTACGCTTGGTATGCCTCGTCATACTGCCCCTGGTCGGAATACAAGTTGCCGAGCAATTCCCAGAGCGGCCACGCATTCGGCACCCGGCTAACACCGTCTTGCAGGACGGCAATAGCGTCTGTTGCGTTGCCCTGCTGCTCGAAGGCGAGGGCAATGATTTCAAATCCTCGCGCGTGACGGTTCTTGAGTAGCTCATTGCCGACGGCGACAGCCTGCTCGGACTGTCCCTGCCGAATCAGGTTGTAAGCTTGCTCCAGTAATCCGTCGACTGTTTGGGGGTCGATCATCACACTTCCGTGACTCTTGCCAACTATTTATGCTCTGGTCTCAGATTCTATCTGAGATGAGGCAGCTTGACGCGTCTAGTTTTGAGATTGCAACCATTCCGCGACGAGTGGGCGCTTTACCTTGCGAGTGGCGGTCTTGGGCAAGTCGCCTTCGTAGAAGAAGATGCGGGTCGGACGTTTGTACGGCGCCAGATTTTCGCACAGCTTGTCCATCTCTTCCTTCACCCGCTTTTGCACTTGCGTTTTGTCGCCTTTACACTCCGCGCTCAAGGCGTCCGAGGCAACCACAACGGCGCAAACCTCTTCGGTTCCTTCCTTGAACCCGTCCGATTGCTTGCGCGAGAGAACGCAGATTTCCTTGATGGTAGTGCCGCCGCCAAGGGCGGTCTCCACCTCTTCAGGAAAAACCTTTTTGCCGCCGCCCAGCACGATCAAGTTTTTGATGCGTCCGGTGATATGCAGAAAGCCTTCGGCGTCGATGTGTCCGAGATCACCTGTGTGGAACCAGCCGTCTTTATCGATAACCTCATTGGTCAAGTCTTCGCGCTTGTAATAGCCCTTCATCACGTGAGGACCGCGGCAGAGAATTTCGCCTTCGGTGTCAGCCTTGTCTTTGAGATCGATGCGCAGCTCGACGCCCGGCAATGCTCTGCCGACTGATCCAAGGCGATTGGCGCTCAACGAGTTGCCGGTAATTACCGGGCTGGTTTCCGTCAAGCCGTATCCCTGCAATAGCGGTATGCCGAGGCGCTCGAAGAAATGCGCGACCTCCACGTCGAGAGGCGCGCCGCCCGAGACAAAGACCCGCAATTTACCGCCGAATTGTTGATGCACCATGCCAAACATCTGGCGTCGCATCTCGTGCGGCATGGCTTCGGCTTTCTCCAATCCGGCTTGCAGCTTTTGAAGCATCGCCTCGCCTGCCTTTTTGGCCTCGCGCTCGATTGCGCCTTTAAGCGTTTTGAAAAAGAGCGGTACCGCGATCATGCCTGTAATCTGGCGCTCTGCCATAGTTTTGATAATCTCTTGCGGAAAGAGGCTCTGGCAAAAACAAATGGTGGCACCCTGCGTAAGCATGCCCAGGAATCCGCCTGTAAGCTCGAGCAAGTGATTGAGCGGAAGTATCGAGAGAAAACGATCGTTTTCCGTCAGTCCGGCCATTTCTTTGAACCGCGTCACCTCGAACATCAGGTTGCCGAAGGTGGTCATCACGCCCTTGGGATTGCCCGTGGTGCCTGAGGTATAGACGATCAAGGCCACTTCGTCTTCAGAACGCTCGCGACGTTTCGCCTCCTTAGGTGCCAGTGTGCTGATCCCGGGATGCTCGGCATCGCCCTTGCCTGGATCTATGTTTAGAATGTGCTTGATGCTCGTCACCTTTTTGGCCAATGCATCGACGACGGGCATGTGCTTCGAGTCAGCAAGCACCACCTTTGGTGTGCAGTCGGAAAGAATATTTGTCAGTTCTGCCTCGGTGAGTTTTACATCGAGAGGCACGACTATTGCGCCGGCACGAATGGCGCCGAAAAAGGCCACGCCCCACTCCGGTTTGCCTTCAGAAAGAAGAGCGACGCGATCGCCCGACTGGATGCCCACTTCAATGAAATACGAACTGAGATTTTTCGCCTGAGCGGAAAGCTCGGCGTAGGTCATCTCTCGCCAGGCACCGCCTTCCTTTATACACAGAGCTGGTCGGTCGGCGAATTTTTCCACACGCTCCTGGATAAAATCAAGAACCGATGTCGCCGATTGCGCTTGTGTCATGGCTGGCTCCTTGCCTCGGAAGTTTTTGCACTCATAAGGGTATACCACGGCGCTCGGTGCCCGCTGTCCTTGTAGCAAACAGTGCCGCAAGTGTGCGGCCGAAACCGGACACATCAGTGCCGCTTCGGCGGCGCTATGAGGAATCACCTTTTTCGGTAAGTAATGAATGATGCCAGTGCTGGTTGCTATGCCGGAAAAGCCATCCGGTGGGCTTTTCGAAAATCAGCCACTTTCGCTTGACGACATCGTTTTCGGTGATATCTCATAGCGACGGGCGGGACGATCCCCGCGCCGGACGCAAGGAAGGCTCGTGGCGCTGGGCGCAAGCCAGGCTCGCGGTGCTGGGCGCACCAATCAATGTCTCGCTGCATTGGTCCGGAAACCGTTTAGCCAGGGTGCCTGAAGTGGCAGCCCTGGCTACTAGGAGGAAACAGCATGCCGTGTGTGTGTGATCAACATTGCTGCTCTTGATTGCTATGGTACCATACATATGGATGGAATCGACATTAAAGATGGCGCCGCAAGTAAAAGAGATCGAGGCTCGCTCAATCCTCACCCCGCAGAAGATGGGGGCGCTTTCCAAGCACTATGATTTTGCCCTCAATCCTTACGCCGGCTGCGCCTTCGGTTGTTCCTACTGTTACGTGCCGAAGTTTCCCAACGCCCGGCATGAGCCCGCTGAGTGGGGGATGTGGGTCGAGGTCAAAACCAACGCTCCCGAACTTATAAGGAAGGATCGGCTCAAGGTCTTCGGCAGTCGCATCTTCTTCAGCTCGGCGACCGATCCCTATCAGTATCTGGAACTTAAATACCGTCTGAGTCGGCGCTGTTTGGAGGAGCTCGTACGCTACCAACCGGCTCAGGTGACGATGCATACACGCAGCCACCTGATGCTGGAAGACCTGGAGCTGCTCAAGTCCTTCGGCGATCGGCTGCAGGTGGGCGTGAGCATCACGACCGACGATGAGTCCATAGCAAGGAAATTCGAGCCAAACGCACCGAGCATTGCCCGCCGGCTGGAGCTAATCGAGGCCCTGTCGGCAAATGGCATAAAAGTGTATGCGTCAATCTCTCCCTTGTTGCCGTGCAATCCCGAGCATCTGGTGGAGTTGATCAAGCCTTATGTGCGCAGAGCCTGGATCGACCAGATGAACTGGACCGAGGTGAACAACCAGCCCGCGCTCCTCGAGGAGTACAAAAACTTTTTTGCCCGGGAGAATTACGAGCGCTTGTGCCGCCGGATTCAGGACGCATTCACGGCGGCATTTTAGTACCAGATGTAGTGGCAAAGTGACGTTCACTGCAGTCTCAAGGCTAATCAGCCCAGGCTGCGGCCAAATCTTAACTGTGAATCCGGGGCTTTCCGCTTCTTGCTTGTAGGCCGCGGGTATATTAACATCTGCGGTATCGGTGGCGAGCGTTCTTGTCCAGCCCGCCGAAATTGATCAACAACGGTATGTCCGAGAAATCCCCAGGCAAATCTGACAAAAAGAAAGACTTCCAGCCGTCGGAAGGGCAAATCGACACGACGTTTTTCGGCCATCAGCAGTACGAACTCGCTCTGGCGCGCATTGAGCTTTACTGGAAGCAGAAGGGCATCGACGATCTCAGCGAGATAATCTATAAGGACGCCGCTGCTCTGAAGAAAATCGATTTCAATGGCGTTCAAGATTTCAAAGAACGGCTGCGCGACGCCTTCAGGGCGGCCGGCAAGCGAGGGGCCGAGGCTTATGCTAAGGCTGTGTATGAGGAAATGACCCAGGGCGCCAAGAAATTCGGCGTTGGCGCTTATCTCACGACCACCTCAGTGCCCAACGATCCGGATCTCAAGCCCGGCGAATACGGCAAGTTTTATTTCATGGCTCCTAACGGCGACAAGCTGGAAATTCCGTTTTAGGCTTGGCACCATATATGGTGTCAAGCGGGCTTAAGCCCGCCGCTACGATAGCGCGGCGTTCGGTTTGTAGCGGCGAGCGGCAGCCCGCTTTACCTGGCGAACGGCGATGAGACGTGCGTGCTGCGCGCGCTTACTGCTCGCTGCATCATGGCGCCGGCAGGGGGGATCGGGCGATCCTTGCGGTGCGTCAGTTTCCACCAGCTGAACTCAGTACCGCTCTTCGTCACATTCGGCGTCAACTTCCAGGTGTCGGTGGTGCGCGGATCGATGGCGATCACGTGCAGTCCGTCCGTGGCCAGCAGCACATTCTTGCTGGCTTCATTGAGCCCGGGCAGGCTCACCGGCACATCATAGGTGTGCCCGTTCAACTTCATGTCTACAAGCGGTGCCGACACGCTATCTGAGGCGCCGACGACCATGGACTTGTCGCCGGATTTGAAAGCCTTGTAGGAGTCAGGCGCCGTGTAGATGTTGCCGCCTAACTCCGCCATTTCCAGACAGGTCATTTTGAGAAACGCTTTGTAGAGATGGTCGTGCAAAAACTGATCGCTTATCTCGGCGGCCAGCGGCTCTTGTAATTTCTTTGCTCCACCAAAAAGCTCTTCGTCTTTGAGTGCATTCATCTGCGTGCCGTCATCGAGACGCACGACGTGCGCCTTCAAGTTGACGTGGTTGTCGATGAAATCATTGTGCGGGCGCATCCACTGCAATTCCAGCTTGTTCTGCGAGACTTGACCGGCGAGCGCCAGTTTGCTCGCTTTACCTTGAAGACTGTGCTTCTTGCCTGTCAGTTGATCGAGGTAAGGGATGCCCGCTTTGAGAAAGGGATTGCGTGGGTCGTATTGCTCGAAGAGATCGATGGCTACTTGAAATAATTGTGCCGCCCTGGCGTTTTGCTTGAGTAAACGCCGCGCTTGCGCTTCGGCATAACGCGATTCGCCGAGGAATTTGCCTGGTCCCAGCGAATTCTCGAAGCCGTCGCCTGCTTGCTTGAAGCACTCGGCGGCGGAGACGAAGTCGTTAATTGCCATGAAGTAGGCACCCTGGCGGTACATCTGAGAGGCCTGCCAGGCGACCATGTCCCGCTGCGCTTGCTGGAGGTGCGTTTCAACCTCGGCATGCCCCTGCAGCTTGAATGTGGCAGGTTTGCTTTCTTTCTCGCTGTTCGAGTCGAGGTCGCCAAAAGTATTCGCCGACAGGCACGCCGGTGCTGCAGGCATTGCTGCCGCCAGTGCCAGGGATAAAATAATCTGCCGCAATTTCATGATCGTCGCCACAAGGGGTGGGCACAAGCATTATGCCCACTTTGCGGAAGCGATACGCCAAGCTGGGTCGGTTTTTCAGGAAATGGCAGACAGCAGGCGGTCGATGTCGCGCCGATTGGTCAGGTAATGCAGGGAGGCGCGGACGCAATCAGGGTAGGGAATGTTGCGCAGCATGACGCGGTCGTTTTCCAGTCCGCGCATCAGCTCTTTCGACGTTTTTCCTTGCACCGTGAATGATACCAATCCGGCGCAATCGCCTGTCCATAACAGTTGCGTCCCCGGAATCTTGTCCAACTCACGCCGCAGGTAAGCGACATTATCCTGCACCTGCTGCCATCGTTGGTGCTGCGGCGCCCATTCATTGTGCAAGTTTACGGCTTCGCGCAATCCGGCAAAAAGTGGAAACGGCGCGGTGGCAATCTCGAATCGCGAGGCATCATTGATACCTCGTTCGAGAGCTTCGACCCCACGCCAACCCACATAGGTGGGCTTGAGCTCGGGAATTAGTTCGCGCCGGATGTACAAAGCGCCCACGCCTTCGGGACCACACAACCACTTGTGTCCGGTGATGGCATAGAAGTCGCAATCGAGATCGGTGAGATCGACTGGCATCACGCCTGCCGATTGAGCGCCGTCGAGCAGCAGTTTCGCATTCTTGCTTCTGCAGGCTGCCGCTATTTCTTTGGCAGGCAGCATGCGCCCCGTATTCCACAGCACGTGGCTGAGCACCACCAGACGGGTTTTCGGCGTGATATTGTCCGCGATGGCGCGTACTGGATCGACTTGTGCATCTATCAACGGCACGAATCCGACCTCGACGCCGAAGCGTGCTGCCAACTGTTCAGCAATGGCGACGATGCTTGGATGTTCGCAATCGGACATAAGCAAGTGATCGCCTGGCTTCCAATCGAAGCCCCACATGGCGATGTTGCAGCCTTCCGTGACGCTCGATGTCAGGGCGATCGATTCGGCTTCCGCATTCAGCACATGAGCGAACGCAGCTTTGGTTTTGTCGGACTCGTCTTGCAGCCAATGCAACATCTTTGCTGAGAAGGGACCATTGGTTTGCACATAGTCGTAGCTGCAAAAAACTGCAGACATGGCTTGTTTCGGAAGCACGCCCTGCCCGCCGTAATTGAAATAGGCTTTGTTGCCCAGGGCCGGGAAGTAAGAGCGATGCTCCTGCAAATCCTTCGTGAAGGCATCTGTTCCGCTCATCTTTCTGTCTCCCGGGCGGCGCCTTGCCCGCCCCTACAGTGTGGACAGCATATCAGACGACGCAAAAAGCTAAATGACGGCGCGGAATGCTTTGATGAAAGCTTCGTTTTCTTCCGGCAAACCGGTGGTGATGCGCAAGCAATCCGGCAGTCCGAATGCGGCGAGAGGCCGAACTGCGATGCCCTTGCGCAGCAGTCCTTCATGGATTTGGGTAACCTTGTCGGCCGAACCGAATGGAACCATCACGTAGTTGGCATGAGAAGGCACATAAGCAATGCCCTGGCGCTTGAACTCGTCGGTGATCATCTTCATGCCGGCGTCGTTGTTGTCCAGCGTGCGCTTGAGATAATCGGTGTCCGCCAACGCCGCGACGCCGGCGGCTTGAGCCAGTATGTTAGGCTCGAACGGCAGCTTCACTTTGTTGACGTAGTTGATGAGATAGTCGTGTCCCAGTCCATATCCAAGCCGGATGCCGGCCATCCCGTAAGCCTTGGAGAAAGTGCGCAAAGTAAGCACGTTGTCGTGGCGATACGTCATCGAATCGGGAAACTCTGAGACGCCCATCGTGAATTCGAAGTACGCCTCATCCAGAATGACAAGCACATGCTCCGGAATCTTCTGCATGAATGTTTCGAATTCCTGGCGCGAAAAAATGGTGCCGGTGGGATTGTTAGGATTGCAGAGATAAACAAGCTTGGTTCTGTCGCTGATCGCCGCGGCAATGCCGTCGAGATCGAAGTGGTAATTTTTCAGCGGCACTTTGACGAGATTGGCGCCGTGGGAATTGACAAGCACGTAAAAGCCGATGAACGTGCCTTCCGACGTCACCACTTCATCATCACCGGCCACAAAAGCGCGGATGATATTGGCCATGATGCTTTCGGAGCCGCTGCCGACGGCGATGTTTTCTACCTTGACGCGATAAGCTGCGGCCAGGGCTTCGCGCAGTCCGAAGGCTCCGGATTCCGGGTAGCGGTTCATCGAGGACACTACATCTTGGATGGCGCGGCAGGCGCTGGCCGGCGGCCCGAGTGGGTTCTCGTTGGAGGCTAGATGAATGAATCGCTCGATGCCCAGCTCTTGCATGAGCTGAACATTGGGACGGCCTGGCGTATATGCCTTCAGTTGCTCGATGTGCGCAGGCACCAATCTCTTCGGCACCGTCGAGCTGTCAGACTGAACCGCATTTCTTGATGGGTCAGTCATAGCTGCCAGTCGCTCGATGAAAGAGGTTGCCATTGAAGAGGGTTTCCTACTAATTGAGATGCCGATTGGACGGTGGACATCTGAACAAAGTTTTTCAGCAGGGCGATACATGCCTTAACACGGTACGTTAGCACCGAAATTCCTTGTCCACAAGCACTTGCAAACTGTCTGAAGCGCAGATCAGAAAGCTCTAATGCCTCTGCTGTCATGGGATTCGGGGGGACGTTTAGTGGCCACATCGGCTTCCGGAGCTGTGATATGATTGGTAGAACCCATGGGCATTGCGGGTGTAGTTCAATGGTAGAACGGCAGCCTTCCAAGCTGCACACGCGAGTTCGATTCTCGCTACCCGCTCCAATTATCAAGGCAGGGCCGCGCCCTGCCTTTTTTTTCGACCCGGCGCTGCAGTTCGTATCTGTTTGAGGGAACGTTTTCGGCACGGTAGCTCCGGCACCAGATGTGGTGCTAATCATCTAATCATCAGAAGTATAAGCATTTTATTCGCATCGCGCATCATTGCCCGGCCGGCGATTTCATCTCGACAAAGCCATCGGAAATTTTAAGAAGATCCTCTTCAGGAATGCCTTCTTTGTAGGACTTGAGGGCGGTTATGACGGACTTGCCGGACAAATTCGCGTGTTCGAACTGAACCATCATATTCTGCGTATCATCGCCAATCCATATTGTCGAGACAACCTTCTCATGACCGGCATTGTCCACGCTGTATTCGTATCCATGACAGGGATGCCCGTTTACGACCTTGGCGCCGAGCTCTTTCCCGGATAGGGCTTGTCGCTGCTCTGCCGATAGCGCTTGTCTTCGGGGGTCCAACATGATCGAGCTAAACCGGTCTGCAGTCATGGGAATCTTGAAGCACTTCTTTTCACGATTTAGCAGAGATATCACCGTCTTTCCCGGGAAGTCGAAGATGATGCTGAGGTCATCAGTGTCGAAGCGTATGTGTTTTCCGTCCCACATCTGGCGTGTGGTTGATTTGCCGTTAGCTGAGGGGGCCTCATACACCGACTCATACAGTTTCATGCGGCTGTTCATCTCGGCCAAGATGCGATCTCTTTCTTGGTTCGACAAGAGCTGCCGTTCTTCTGCGGGAGACGAGAACGTTTTGGGCTGATCGGATAGTGCCACATTGGGTGTGTAATCCCTAAAACCGGTCGCCTCTGCAACACGCGTGGGAAACGTGAATCGAATATCCAAATGCTCGGGAGCGCCTGTGGGTAGTGGTCTATACGGCGCTGCATCCTCCACGGCTTTTAAAGCGACGTTATCGATTAACGCTTGTCCGGAGCTGCGCACCAACTTCAAATCGGACAGCTCGCCTCCTGAGTGAACTTTGAAACTGACAACCGCGTTCTTGAATTCGCTATTCTGGGGAGGGAACCAGTGCTTCTTAAGGCGGCGTTGCAGGTCTGCCATATAGGGTGCCGAATCAAAACTCGACGGCTGACTGACGCTGTGGTTAGAGGCTGACGATTGAGCGAGTGCTACGTCTACTTTTGGTTCAAGCACGAAAACGGCAAGAACTGTTGTGAGAACCATTTGCGGCCACACCAATTCGGAGCCGCGGCGATCGCTGAATGTCCTTCTGTTATTGGGTTTCGAGGCACAATCAGCCATTCCCAGTTCCTCACGCTATTAGCACTAACGTATCAGAATGCGCGACGGGCGAGTCCCGTTTTACCAGATTAATCAAGTATTGGTCGTCTGTCGTCCGCCATCGGCCAGATTTGGGGTCTATGACCGACTCGACAGATCGTGTCGCCACTACATATGGTGGCAATCACTGAGCAAGCGCGGAACCTAATCGAACAATGCTTTGCCGAGATCACGATTGCCGTGCAGTACTCGCATGATCATAACTTCTTCATCTGAACGATTTGATAGAGGATTAGATAATCGCCTTCGGTGATGGAGCGATAACCAGGCTTCAGGTCGTCTCTGGTTCTTCTAAGGCGGGGCTGCTGTCTGAGTTGCTCCCATCGGTGTCGCAGCCTTTCCCTGTGCCGGTCAGCTGCAGCGATATTATCCTCTGCGATATGCGCGTAAATGTCTTCGATGTCTTGACCGGCTTCTTCGGCAAACGTAATGCGGATCACTGGTTCCGTTTTTCCAGGATCTCGCGTCTCTTCGCGTCGAGACGTGCCTCAAGTTCTTGCTCTGTGAGCACTTTTCCCTGGGCTACTGATTCCTCAGCCTCGGACAGCGCTCGCAGGAGCCACTGCCGTTTCATTTCTTCTACAAGCTGTTCCTGGGCTTCGGGCCCGAGATTCTCGACCAATTTGAGTACTTGCTCGAAAGTACTTTGCTCTTCAGGTTTGCGCCGAGCCATAGTCAATTCCTCTACGGTTACCAGTATAGAGCATGGCGTCGCGACCCACCGTTCCTGCCTTCGAGAGCGGCAATCGGTGGTAGAGGTAAACAACAAAAAAGCCTTCGGATGTTCCGAAGGCTCTAATGAATTTGGTTGCGGGGGACAGATTTGAACTGTCGACCTTTGGGTTATGAGCCAAAAAAGTATTGGTTTTGACGGTGGTTCCCTTGACTAGATAAAATCTTCTAGAAGTGCGCTCCATTGGGGCTTACGAGATTTAATCCGGTTGACTGGCTTTGATCGATCTAGCCGATTTATAATGAATTTGCGCTAGGCATTGCGCTAGGCGTTTTGGATCGGTGAGTATAAATGGCAGAAAGCGAAAAAACGGGCAAGAAGTTCACTGCGAAGCACATTCGGGCGCTTACCTGTCCCGACCATTTGAAGCAACGTTATATTTCAGTGTTGCCCGACGTTCATTTATATGTTTCGGTCGGACGGGGTGGCAAGAAGGCCTTCTGCTTCCGAATTCCGGTAGAGCGCAGTTGGCGCGGTTTAGACTTGAACTGCAAGTTCGAGGATACGCTTCCAGATGCGCTATTACGCGACATCATGCTTGAAGCGCAATCGAGAGCGGCCGAATTGACGGCACGTCTTAATCGCGGCGAAAACGTATTTGATCAGCAACGCAAAGGGTCCTCGCCGAGCCTGCAGGAGCTGTTCGATCATTATATGGAGCAGCACTTGGAAAAAAGAGGAAAGCGCGTCCTAGACAACGAGAACAATTTCAAACGCTGGTTCGCCAAGAAGAATCTAGCCAAGAAGAAAGCAAACGATTTTTCCCATGAGGACGCGGCAAAGCTCCACACGCAGATGGAAAAAACTCCCGGCAGCGCAAATCGCGCCGTGCAACTCGGTCGGGCAATGTTCAACTTTGGCATTAAGACTCGTTTCATTTCGCGCACAGACAATCCGTTTGCCGGCGTCTCGCTTTACCGGGAGAACGAGCGAGACAGGGTCCTGTCGGACGAGGAAGCAGCCAAGCTTTTGACTGCGCTTGAATCCATTCCCGCCATTCATTCAAGAGAGCGCACATTACGCGATTTCATCTTGCTCTCGCTTATGACGGGCGCGCGCAAGTCAAACGTAATGACTATGCGCTGGGACGAACTGGATCTTGAGGAGGGAACATGGACCATTCCAGCAGCGAAAACGAAGACTCGGCGCGCGCAAATAATACCGCTAGGGGCGATCGAGAAAGGAGTGCTCACCGCGCGTGAACAACTGCACAAAGATTCCAAAGAGATTGACGATGATTGTCCGTGGGTCTTCCCTGGCAAAGGAGCTTCCGGGCACATGGTCGATCCGGGCAATGCTTGGGAATCGCTGCGCGACCAGCTTGGAATGAACGATCTATGGATTCACGACCTGCGCAGAAGTCTGGCATCATCAATGGCAAATACCGGCGCCGATGTTTCGATTGTCCGAGCCGCCCTCAACCATACCGACACGCGCACGACCTTGAAGGCGTACATACGGACGAACCAGCAAGTACAACTGCAGGCGAGGCAGAAGGCGCAGGACGCCTGGCTTGAGGCAATGCAACGCCAGAAGGAGTCTGGCGCCGATTCAGCTGATGACGAGAAGACTCATGGGAACGATAAAGCTCCTGTCTTGATATCCAAAGCGAAACGGAAGAAGAACCGAAAGAAGTAACTTTGTCCAATTAACCATCACGTGGGCCGTAGCCGAGCCGGCATCCACATGACAACAAAACAATATGCGAGAATGACCGCCGGTATCGATGGTATATCGAATCGCAATCTTGCGCTCTGCCGCCAAAGGCACTAATCTATTGTCAAGTCGCGATGCTGGACATCTTATAGAAGCGTTTTCTCCTGATGTCAGTCTTCAGGTGCATTTCACTAAGAGTGGCCTCTGTCCTCGGGTGCAGAAGAACTAACTGCATGTTTGTTGATTTCGAAATCAAATCGTATGGCAAGCACCGCCACTACACTCATCGTAGAGAGGGGCAGATGAACACAAACCAATCCAATATGGAATACGATCTCCGAGTTATGAAACGCAATCTCCGCGTAACGCAAAGACGTGAAGGCAAGACGGTCACGTTTAATTTTCTTGACGGCGATGTAGCCGGGCTTATGCAGGATGCGCAAGCGATTCCAATTCCATGGCAGTTTGAGTTAACGCCGCTTGATGGCGTTGCAACTGTTACGGAGAAAGGAAAAGTAACGCAATTCGGCGTGGGTAAAGATGCAATTCCTTGGATGACTTTTCAACTCTGTTGATTCGTTTGAAGCTGAATGTTCGGATACCGAACACGACGGTTATACATTGATGAATTCAGAACCAAGCCTATTGAACCTGTCACCAGAGGCAATCGGACGACAAGCGGTTCGATCCATTGGCGGTTATGTATACCAGCTGTATCAGAGCGTCCTCGCCTGGCTGAATCTAGGGCAGAACGACATTCTCTTGCTGGAAGTCGCTGAAGACCACGCGGTGTTGCGCGGGTCCTTGGTATCGCAAACTCAAATCAAAGACGATAAAGCTTCAGGCAACATAACGCTGCGCACGGAAAGTGTCATAAGCCTCATCAACTCACATTGGGACCTTCAAAACTCGAACCCGGACAAGACCGTTCATTCTGCGCTTCTTACGACAGGGGCGTTCGGTACAGAGCAACAGCTACCTTTCCCAAATAAGATGGCCGGGCTAGAGTACTGGCGTGTAGCTTCCCGGGATGCCAGTGATCTAAAACCACTTCGAGATGCGCTGCTGGCAATAAACATCAAGGACGAAATAAAGACATTTATTGGTTCCGCGAGCGATGAAGACCTGAGAAACCGCTTGATCCGGCCAATTTCGTGGATCGCTCAATCGAGCGATCTTGCTATCGTGAAACAGTCGGTGAAAGACGCTCTCGTGCGCCTGGGCGAGAAGCACGGTATCCTGGCACAAGATGCGGAAAAGGCGGAGTTCCAGTTGTTGGGCGCCGTTATCGAAGCGATTCTTCTCAAGCCAGACCGCCAAGTAAATCGGGCGGATCTTATGCGCGCTTTTGGAGAAGCCACGAGCATGTCGATGCCGATGCAGACGGTCCAACAGATGGCTATGGCAGGCGCCTTACTTGGCACCTCATCTGCACTCTTGCCAGGCACGTCCACGATTGCATCTGTTGATCGTGTTAATCTGCCACCACGAATAGCAGACCGAAAAACTCTCGTCTCGGAGTTATCAGCGGCTGCCGCACAAACTGGTTTGCTCTGGTTACACGGAAGCAGCGGCCTTGGTAAAACAACGTTGGCACTGCAGATTGCTAACAAAAACCGAGCAGAAGAATGGCTGTTGGTTGATTTGCGCGACTGTAAACCCGAAGATGTGCGCGTTCGGCTTTTCTTTGCTGCGCGACAGATGAGCGAGCGCACTGTTCGCGGCGTTATATTAGACGATTTCCCTGGTGAACAATCCGCGAACACAATATTCAAGTTAGCTCAGTTTATTTTTGAGTCGCGACTAAATAATTCGACGGTCGTCATAACCAGTCACTATGAGCCTTCGCCAGAACTCACGGCGCAATTTGGTTCCTCAAACATAGACGTTCAATCCGTGCCTTACCTGGACGAAGAAGATGTCGCCGACCTCGTTAAAGCGCAAGGAGGCAACGCCGACATTTGGTCAAAAGCAATCCATGTCTTTTGCGGCATGGGACACCCCCAACTTGTAAACGCCTGCATTCTCTCGCTTAGCTCTCGCGGCTGGGCGGAATCGGAAATGTTTACGGAGGTGATCGTGCCCGGGGGCGGCAAAGAAACTCGGAAACAACAAGATGTCACATTGCGGCGGCTGATCACGGAGTTGCCAGATCATATTCGAGCGCTCCTGTATCGGCTGTCTCTAGTTATGTCTGGGTTCGACCGCAACTTAGCCATGTCGATTGCAAATGCTCAACCCGCTGTTCAACATCCGCGAGACGCTTTCAATTACCTGCTAGGACCTTGGATAGAAAACCGCGGCGAAGACCGATTTGCTGTCTCGCCGCTAGTTAGCAATTCGGCGCAAGAAAATCTTTCGCCGACAGAACAATCGGCAGTGAGAAAGAGCGTTATTTACGATCTGATCCAGCGGGAGCCCTTTCCCGCCGAGCATCTTTCTCAATTACTCCTGAATGCTTACATCGACCAAGACGCCACAGGATTGATTGTTTTTTATCAAATTATGATCACGAATGCTACCGACCGAGCGACTTTCGCAATGTTGGCCAGAGAGGTGTCCAGCTTCCCGTCATTTATAGCTAGGGGTACCGATCTGCTGTTTCCGAAGGACAAATCCGTTTCTGCCATGCTTCGGATTGTCCAATGTCTGGTTGCAGTTTCAATAAGTAGCGAGAACCTGCCAAACATCTTCGAACGTATGGTGGCTGAATGTCGGCAATTGGATGATGCAGAACTTGCACCAGTCCTAACGTTTATGGGTATCACCATGACGTTGATGTACCGGGATACGAAATTGAATCCGCACCTGTGGATGGACGCACTAAAGGGATTCGACAATTTGCTCGATCAGCTGCGACAGCAGGGACTCGATCCGAATAAGCTCTTTCAAACTGAAGGACTCAAATTGGATCAGCTTCTGTTTGGTATACAGGCAACGTCCACTAGGACGGTGGAGGACTTGCACCAGCTATTCGAGATTCTCGACGGCATGACAGATAACTTGCGTGACTCGCTACTGAAAGGCGTCGATCATCTGGATGGCACAAGACTCATGGTCGACAATGCCTGGCTCAACGAGAGCAAGAGTTCGACTTTGCAGGGCGAGCCAGCTGCCAAGCTTTATGCAGATATGGTCGTGCTAGCAGCGAAATGGCACCGAATCGACATTGCTGTTTTCTGCCTATGCGCCCAAGTGGTTATGCTCGATGAATATGCTGGCGAGTCGGGACAGGCTAAAACATTATTGGAGGCCGCTCTAAAACAATATCCCAAGAACTATCATCTACTTCGACGTTTGCAAACCTTGTTGTATCGCAAAGGAGATTTTGCAGAATGCTTGTCTGTTTACCAACGCATTCAATCTGATACCGATGCCGGCGATCAAGTAGATCGGCTCTATTCAATCCTCGATGCTGCAAGGAGTGCAGTAGAGCTAAACGACTTGCAACAAGCGCGATCCCTGTTCTACGAGGGATCACTTGCCGCAGAGAAATCAGCCGGTCCGTTCGTTCCATTTGCGGCCAGCCTGTTGGCGGATTGTGCTGTGTCGGAATTTCTTGCGGGCAACAAGAAGGCTGCGCTGGAATTTCTGCTAAAAGCTCTTAAACAGTCAGATAGCGTAAATCCAGATGCGGGACTTCAAGCAAAATACTGTCTCAGTATGATTCCGCATGCAATCGCATGGATGCGGCAGGAAATTGCAGCTTCGCCCAGAACAAAGTTTGAGATGAAGGCTGGCCTATGCAGCAATCCTTCTCCTGATGAATACTTTAACGAGCGCCCTATCCCTCCCAAACATGTCGTGTGGTATCAACTTGCAGAACTTGAGCGTGAAGCTGGAGCGGAAGCCGGAATCGCAGTAGAACTGCGTTCTCGACTAAATGGTAGCGAATATACCTATTTGGAAGGCACTCTGTCTCGTGCAGTAATCGGTGCGGCGAGCGCAGCCCACAATGTAGACGCAGCAATTGCGGAACTGCCTCGCTTTTTGCATCTCAGTAGCATTTTGAACAGACAACCACGGGAAGAATCGCTCGAAATTATCTTAAACACTAAAGCTTCAGTGATCCCGGTAGCGCCAAATCAATGGGACTCCGCAGAATATTTCGACGGTTTTCGCTTTGTGATGCTTGCATTTTCGATCTGTGCATATTGCGACAACCGAGAAGATGCGATGATCGAGTTTCTCGAAAAATTGCGCCAACAAGCCGTTCCTGATTCCAAGTCGCTCGCGTTCATCAATCTCCTGCTCGACAAAAGCTCGACGATCCAGCACGGCGACCTGTTCAATCAAGTCGCATCCAGCCTAGCGGCGTGCCGGACGAATCGCGGGAATTTGCCACCGGATACCGCAGCTCTGCTGACAGTGTATGTGGCACTCTGGCTAAATCAATCCGGCTTCGACGATTTCATCGCAAAACCAATAGTTCAATTCACCTCTGATTTGTGGACCACAATCACCAAGGAAAAACGAGCCGTCCTGAACACTCCGAGCCTTTCCGTTCCTGCTATTGAAGCCGTGTGTAGTAAGCCATCTTTGCTCCCCACCAAACTAGCTGAACTTAGCCTTGCAATTGATCGCGTGACATCTTTCTATCTTCCAATCGAAACTCGGGCAAAGCTGGAGGCGTTTATACAACGAGATCAAAGCAACTCTGCCGCCGCCACTCCTTCTGAGAGCCATTCTGCCTCATAGTCAATTAACGGTTGTCTTCTCAGCCTTTCTGGCTTTCAATTGCTCCGCATGTCTGACGAGGAAAAACTGTGGCTGCGGTCGATGCTGCTTTCGAATAATGAAGCTCGTAAAAGCTCACCAGACAATCCGTCCGAACCTCTGACATTGATCGAGCTACACACACGTTGACGCCGAACCTGGTGTTTTCCCTATGGTGCGATTTTCGAAAGCGGCGGTACGATGAATATGGTGCTCGACGCACCAATCTAACCGAGGCAAGCCAAACGACCAGGCGCCTCGGCTTTTTGTTTGACCAGATTTGACGGAACACTTCTCTTCATTTCTGCCAATTTCCCGTTCTTCAACTTATCCGATCAGGCTTTGACATTTCCTGATCGGCGTTCGCGCACCCACGCTCGTGCTTCACAAGGAGACTGCCAATGTCAAATACAGAGAACATACAGGCCGTTCAAACGACCGCCATTCCAACAATCATATCGAGATTTCAATCAGATCTTCTCACCCGTCGAGAAGCGGCAGCATACCTGGGAGTCACTCCCGAAACCTTAGCTGTGTGGGCTTCGACAAGGCGATATCCACTGCGGTTCGTGAAAATTGGACGGCTTGCCAAATATAAAAAGTCGGATTTAGACGCCTTCATTGCCAGCCGCACCATCGGCGGCACTAACTTTCCGTTAAGCCGGAAGGCATTTTAACGCTGCATACATGCAGTATGTGACAGGAGCAAATTATGGACCACCAACAACTCGTTGACATATTCATCACCGGACAGGAAGTGACCGTGCCCGTTGAAGAAGTATCCAGATTCTATCAGTGCCTGATCCGCACGCTAGACGCCATGGGCAATGCGGTCGTCTCTAAACCGGCGAATCCGCTAGCACTCGCTTACATGCTTCACAAAATCGCTCGCGAATACATACTTCGCCGAACGAACTATGCGGATGCCGAACAAGCACTCAGAGTGTCGCTGCGCATCTTAGCCTACCTAGCGGCTGATGATGCTGAGATCCAAGCTGAAAGCTACCGCCTGTTAGCAATCCTATTCACACTTCACAGACGGTTCGATAACGCGCAACTATGCGATGCCAAAGCGGTCGCGTTGGCGATGGGACTCGAACTGAGCGATGACGCATTCAGAAAGAATCAATAGCCGATCTCGTTCGGCAACTGGAGGAACCAATGACACCCCCGAACAGGATTTTTCAACTTTTTTCGGTGCGCCAGGCTGCCGAGCTACTCGGCCTGTCTGAGCACACCATACGCAGACTTATCAAACAACGCAAGTTGCCAGTCGTGCGCATCGAACACCGCGTCCTGCTAACGGCGAACGGTCTTGCGCAGCTAATCAAGAAAAACACCTACAACGCGAATTAGGAGCTTTGCCGACTCGCGTACACGGACTAAAAACCATTTTCGACAAGGAGAGCTTCCACAGCTCTCCTTGTTCGTAAGGAGCAAATTATGGAAAAACTGAAACTCGAACAGACGATTGTATTTGGGAATGCTGCATTCACTCAGGCAGAGCTGGCTGAGACCCTCTATGTGCAGCTCGTAGAGAAGCTATACGCGCTCGGCGAAAGCGTTGCATCGCGCATCGAGTCACCAAGGCTCGTTGCGGACGCGCTTCTTGCAGCCGCACAGGCGCATATCAAACGAAGGAACGGATATCGCTTGGCGGAGAAAGCTCTCTTAATCGCGTGCCGCATTCTCAGCTCAGAGACACCGTCGGATCAATCCAAACTGTCTGAGGCATATAAATTTCTTGGCCATGTTTGCTGCCGACAAGGCAAGCATTGCCAGGCTCTGAAATACAACACGCTGGCTGCACTCTTGCTGGTCAGCGCACAGAACACTTCTCATAACCGGGGGCGCTAAGCGCCCCTTTTGCTTTCAAAGCATGAAGAGGTTTATATGACAAACATAGATTTCGATGCTTGCTACGCGGCACTACAGTTGAACTTCGGTGCCAGCTTGAATGATGTTCAAAATGCATGGCGCAAGCTGTCGCGAATTCATCACCCCGATCAGCACACAACAAATCCCAGAGCGCATAAGCAGGCTCTGGAAAAGCAAAAGCAGATAAACAATGCGCGCGATGTTTTGAAGAAGTGGTTTGAACAGAACCCAGACGTTCCGCCACCGCGCACGTCCACATCCGGCTTCCAATCTGGGGCAAAGTCCGAAAGCACTAAAAACACGTCGAACCCAAATAATAGCAGTGGCCATTCGACAAGCAGTCGCGGCTCTAGTCGGCAAAGCCAAAAGGGCGGTTCTCAATCAAGCACATCGAACAAGTATCGAGAAAAGCAGACTTCTTCTGGCACCGAAGGCGGCAACTTCGCCGATTGGTTTCAGTCATCCGAGCTGCGTCTCACGCCACTGCAAAAATTGGTGCGCGCGTTGAGTTCAGACGAGAAACATGGCAATGGCGACCAACTTGCACTGATGCAAATCGGCGCCATAATCGGCGCGATATTTGCACCGATGTGGATGCTCGTTTCACTTCTTAGAGCGCTCTTCCCGGAGACACCGTCGGCATTGCCTGACGGTTTACAACTGCTGGTTCTCTGTGCATCCGGTTATATCAGCTCGTATCTATTCCGCTGGTTCTTTGCTGAGGCTGAAATACTGAAGCTACAAGAAAAGCCCGTCTACCTTAGCGCTGCCGACTCGACGGCGGCGGCTATAGAGCAGTTCAAGGCTATACTTTCCAAACATAAAGCCTGCTGTGCTGAGTGGAAATTTTACGCAGCCGGCGAAACTCACGAGGCAGTTCTTGAATATGAAGAACAGCTGGCACCAGAGCTGAAACCGAAAAGGCAACTATCAATTCGCTTCGCTGCGAAAGCAGCCGTCCACGGTTCAGTGGTCGCCATGCAAATAAAAGTAGCGTCGCCTATAAATTCATTTTCTTGCACATCGCTCACCAAATCGATCATCTCTGCTCTCAAGGCACAATTCAAAGACATGGCAGCATGATGCGCTATCGCGCCGGTGACGCCTTCCGCATCCGCCGGCGTTTTACTACTTTATGGTATCAGACGACCCGTCTTGACTCGCCCCGCTCTTATGGCTGCGAGCGAAGGCGGGCGAAAGACGGCAGCAGTAAAACTTGCACGCCTTCGCCCGCTCGATTTTAGCGGAGCGGTCAAGACAAACGGGGCGAGCAAAGGTGAGCACACTCTTTAACTGGCCTCGTTTGCGCTCAGGACGGAGCAAATCCGGCAGCGGTTAGCAGCCGCGGTGGTAGCCGTCCGATGACTGTCCAAGCTAATCCAGGCAAGTTAACCGCGCTCAGCAAACGCCAATACATGTCCATCAAGATCTAAGCAGTAGCCGGCAACATCGCCCCAATCACGTTTTATTGGCTCGCTCAGCGGACGGGCACCATGTCCGAGCGCTCGTAAATAGTAGGTCCTGCAATCATCAACGACTAAATACATTTCAGCACGCGGAATACCATGCGCGGAGCTTGGATCAGGCAGTGCGGAGCCAAGTAATTTCTTAATACCTGTTTCCGGCATTAGACCTAAGATACAGTTGGCGGCAAGCTGGAATTCTGTCATGCCGGGCACATTTAGGCTCGGCTGTAGAGCCAGCACCGATGAATAGAAATCGGTGCTTTTCTGTTGGTCCTGCACATAGAGAATCGTGTGTGTGATCATAGACACCATCATGAGGCTTCCATGAGAGCCTCGGTCTTCTCGCCGGCGGGCACCAAGTCCGGGCGATGCCGGTGCTTTATCATCCTGAACGCAAGATACACGAGCGGGAAGATCCCAAAAATGATGAACACCGCGTCGCCAGGCAGGCGCAGCCATTCCAACACGTTAATTAGCGGCTGCCGGTAGAAATCGGGCGTGCGCGCATGCCAGTAGCCGTTAGCTAGGGCGTCGTAGAACTGCAACGCGCCAATGGGGAACAGGTTGAATACCACCATCCACGCCAGTCCTAAGTTCAGACCCCAGAACGAGAACTTCATCGCTCGCTCGGCCGCCTGATCATTGGGCAGAAAGTAGCGAGCAACGAAAACGAAGAAGCCCACGGACAGCATGCCGTAAACGCCCATCATCGCCGCGTGTCCGTGATTGGCCGTAAACTGCGTTCCGATCTCCCAATAGCTCACGATGGGCAGATTGATGAGGAACCCAAAGATACCAGCGCCGACAAAGTTCCAGAAGCCTACTGCTGCCAGAAACATCACTGTCCAGCGGTGAGGGAAGCGCTCCGACTTGTGGAGCACGCTCTCGCCTCGCTGCCCTTCTCCAAGGCGCATGAACTGCCACGCTTCGTACGTGAGCAGCACCAGCGGAATAACCTCCATTGCCGAGAAGAAAGCGCCGCATGCCATGTGAACGGCGGGCGCTCCCGAGAAATAGAGGTGGTGCATCGTGCCTACGACACCACCTATCGAATAGAGGATTATATCGAGGTAAATCAGGCGGGTAGCAGTCTTCGGGTGCACAACGCCAATGAGCACCATTATGTAAGCCACGGCAATAGTGGTGAACAGTTCTAGAAAGTCCTCCACCCAGAGGTGCACCACCCAGAAGCGCCAGAAGTCCATAATGGCAAACGGCGTGTGGGGACCATAGACCATGCCCACGCCATAAAATAGGGGGATGGAGAGCGTGGAGTAGAGGAACAGCCAGGGCATGTTGCCTGGATGCTCATGGGCGAGCCTCCCGCGTAGCCCACGGAAGATTATCACCGCCCATAGTACCAGTCCGCCGGTGAGTGCAATCTGGAATGCCCGACCGAGGTCAAGATACTCGAAGCCCTGCGCGCCCAGCCACCACGCCATGTTGCCCTTGATTATGCCCCTATAGCTCAGATACTCGCCCCCTAGTGACAAGGTAACGACCGCCACCAAAGCGACGAACAGTATCACCGCCAACTTGTCCTGGTGCTTCGGTTCGCTGCCCGAAATCATCGGCGCGAGAAAGATTCCCAATGCCATATACGCGGAAGCCACGAAGAAAAGTGCCAGTTGCAGATGCCATGTGCGGGATGTCTGGTATGTGAACCAGTTGCCGATAGGGATGCCGAAAAAGGTCGCCTGCTCAGCGTGGTAATGAGCGTTCAGTCCGCCGCACAGCGCTTGCGCCAAAAACAAGCCCGCGACAACCAGAAAGTACCAGACGGTCGCGCGCTGCGCTGGCGTAAGCCGCACCTCATGAGGGTTGCGAAAGACAACCGTTTCCGGTGCAGTCTCATCGCGGTGCCAACCAAGCCGGTGCCAACGGCCGAATGCAAACATCGTCGCGCCAATACCGCCAAGCAGCGCAACAAGCGAAACCGCAGACCAGAAGACCGCGTCGGCAGTAGGCACATTGCCGACTGTCGCGTCTGGCGGCCAATTGTTGGTATACGAATAATCTTTCCCCGGGCGTTGTGCAGTGGCCGCCCATGCTGACCATGCGACGAAGCTTGTCACTTCACGGATCTCATCCGGGTTATCGAATTTCGGACCCTGCAGCCCTGCCTGTGTCACCCCGCTGCCTAGCCACTGCCCATAGCGTCGGAGCAGGTCCTGCCACGCTTCCACCTGTGCCGAGGTCCAATGCACGATTCCGTTTTCGACGCCGTGCGTCTTGAAGTCATCTCGAATCCGCTGCGGTGTGTCAGGAGCATTGCCATAGTGGCGTTGCATCACGGCTTCCATGCTATGTAAGGCATCGGCAGTGAAGTCAGGTCCAAGATATGCTCCGTGCCCGAAGATGGTCCCCTGCTCCATGAGCCCGCGTGTTGCGAAAAGCTGCTGTCCCGCCAGCACATCAGCGCGCGTAAAAACGGTGCTGCCGCCGGGTCCGACAAAGCGATCAGGGATAGGCGCATGCTCGTTATAAATGGAATACGCCAGATACCCGAGTATTCCGAAGCCCACCGCGAACGTGAGGACCGCAATCTGCAGCCAGGACCGGGCAATAATCATCCCGCGCGCCGGATCGACATTCATCTTTTCCAATTCCACATCACCTCGCTTATGCTTCAGCGTCAATTGAACAAATGATTAGCCGAATTTGTGGTTAGCCATCTGATCAAGCAACTGATTGCTTCGAGATGGAGTCACTCGGCTGAAAATCTAAACAGTGACGGGCTTGCTTGATTGTTTCATCGCCCGTAAAGATGGGTGAGAGAAAGCTCACAATCAGCACAAAGGGCGCCGAGAGCTTCCATTTCCAGGACATAACAAGTCTCCCAGATTTAAGGGCGGAATTCAGGCAATTAATGCTAGCAGGAGTTAGAATAGATATCAATATCTGGATATCTGGCTCAGCCACAGGAGCAAGAAACAAGCTAATCTCGTCGCTGCGTCTTCTCGGAGGCAGTTGAGAAACTATGATTTCCCAGACAGCCGAATATGCATTGCGGGCAGTGGTTTTTCTGGCCAAGAATGCCAATACAGCGTACACAACCGACCAGATCGCCAAAGTGACACAGGTGCCGGCGCCGTACCTTTCTAAGGTGCTGCAACCGCTTATAAAAGCACGGCTGGTTCAATCCCAGCGAGGCTTGGGCGGCGGATTTAGCCTGGCGACCCCAGCAGGGAAGATAACTATTCTTCAGGTAATAAATGCAGTGGACCCAATCGAGCGAATTGAAACCTGTCCTCTTGGGTTAGAGGACCACACCTCGACCTTGTGCCCGCTTCACAAACGACTTGATGATGCTATTGCACTGATTGAGGAAGCATTCGCTAAAACCACAATCAGTGAACTGTTGCAAGCACCGGCGGACAATCCACTTTGTTTTTTTCCGCGCGTAGCCAAGCCATGATCATTGACGAAAGAGGAGAGCTGTTATGTCATACACGATAGTTACTGACGTTTGTGAAGGTGTGGGAGACTGCGTCCCGGTCTGCCCTGTTGAGTGCATACACTGGGCAGAAGGAAAGACGAATGCCAAAGGCACCAAGTACCCCTGGATTGATGATTCGACATGCATCGATTGCGGTGCGTGTTTGTCCGCATGCCCGGTCGAAGGCGCAATCCTTGATGAATGGAAACCTGAATTGCAAAAGCCGTAGGAGCAAGAAGTGGAAAAGGAGGAGGAGGCAGCCATGCAAATAACGCAAGATACAACCGTAAAGACCATTCTCGATTCACACCCGGATGCCGTGCAGATTTTTTTACAACATGGTGTAGACGTCCCATCAGAGTGCGACGAGAGCATTCTCGATACCGAACTGGCCATTTGCGACAGCATGTGCCACGTCGACGACCTCGACGGACTGATCCGCGATCTGCAGAAGTTTATTGACTCGAAGGCGCTTAAGTAAGGAGATATGAAATGAAACCTGGAAGACACATTTGCACGGCGTGCAATGCCATTTATGAAGAACCACATGAAAAGCTCGATCCAAAGAAAGCATCATTCGAGTCTTTGCCAGAAGACTGGAAATGCGAGTGCGGTGCAGGCAAAGACAAATTCCAACCTTGTTCTTGCGTAACGCTTGAGAAACCGGCTCAAGAGCACAAACATGACAATCACTGCACGCAAAAATCAAAATAAACGGCGATACGAAGCTGTCCGAGGCGCTGAAATCCAATCCGACAATTCTGGATCGAGAAATGGTTGCCGACGAGTGGCACATCTTCGCGTGTAGGCCAAGGAGAGCAAATGACAGAGCGTGAATTGAAGGATCTTGAAGGATACGATGAAAAGAAATTTGTCCGTAAAGAGGTGCATGTCGGACCGCGCAGTACAGTGGCTCTGATCCACTTACTTCCGGGGCAGGAAGTGCCAAAACACTCGCATCCTGGAGTTGAAATAATGTTGTTGCCACAAAAAGGCGAAGCGTTGCTGACCGTGGACGATCACAAAGAAGTCGCTCTGAAGCCCGGAACCTTTTTTTCTGAACTGGGAGAAGGCCACTCGTTCAGCATTAAGAACAACGGCACAGCTCCTTTTCAGATGCTCGCGGTGCAGGTCAAGTTGGATTGAACGGCACGCGGAGAGTTAGATGTATGGGAGTAAAGATGAATCTTATACCCGACGACAATTTGGAACTAACCGCCGAAGAGCAAGGATCTTTGGCCATGCCGACAATTGCGCTCATCGTAGCCGTCTGTTTTCTTGTATCGGCAATTATCAGCCTGGGCGGAGTGATCTTTAGAATACCGCAGTTGGTGCATCCATTCGGAGGCTCAACAACGTTCGATCTCAAATTCTATGTGGCGCTGGTCCTCCTTGGAACAGCCGTGCTTTCTGTAGTTCAGTTCCAGCGTAGAAGTACATTATTTTCAGTATTAGCGCGATGGTTGGCAGCGGCCGTCATTGTACTAGGCATGAGCGATGATAGTGCCGCGACAATGCAAGGTAGAGCCGATCTGGTGTTGGCCGGAACCGCAGTAATATTTCTGACTACTAGCAACGCGCCGTTGAAACGTTGGGCTCAGTACATCGCAATGATCATCGGCGCATCAGCAGCCTTCTCGATGCTTGCACATACATATGCATTGACTTTCCTACTGACCACACAATACATCGCTGCAATTTCTATCTCCTCTTCGCTACTTTTTTATTTTGTCGCTTTTATAATCTTTTTTGCTCGGCCTACATTCGGTCCCGCCTCGATCTTTTTGTCAGCCCTGAGTGGTGGCAGAATAGCCAGGCGAATAATATTGCCACTTATGCTTGTCTATCCGTTCTTGGGCTTCGTAACCGGTATTGGCCCAAAGTACCAGCTCGACCTGACAGTACTTGTACTCTTGACCAATTTCGGCGTCCCCATTGTCTTGTGGTTTGTTGCTGTTCAATCTGATCGAGCAAGCAGAGCGAGGCTCCACGCATACGAACTGGTTGCTGAAAACGAAAAGCTCAATGCTAACTTAGCGCAAGCGGTGGCTGCCGAGAGCGCCGCCCGAGGTATATCGAAGACGCAAAATCAATTCATGGCAAATATAAGCCATGAATTACGAACACCTCTGGCTGCAATTCTTGGCGCCACCCAACTCAATATGCTGAATGGACAATCAGAGGAGCAGCGTGAGCTGTCTAAAATGGCCAATGAATCTGCTCAATCGCTTTTAGAACTTGTGAATGAGTTGCTCTCGTTCGCGACAACTCAATCGCACACGGTACGCTTGACTTATTTTGAAGTAGACTTGCAACCTTTCATGGAAACAACCATTCAAATGGTTCAGCCAATAGCAGATCGCAAAGGGTTGAAGATTTTAAGTTCCGTTGCTCCTGATGTTCCTAAACGTATCAAGACGGACGCTGTGCGCCTGCGCCAGGTGCTAATGAATTTGCTCGACAATGCGATTAAGTTCTCGCTGCCAGGTTCGCTGAACGTGAACATACAGATGTTGCATGATGCCACCGAGGATAGTGCTATTTTAAAATTCGGCATTACTGATTATGGACCTGGCATAAGCAACGAAGATCAGGCGCGAGTATTTGAACCGTTCACGCAACTAGATCCATCAGCGACGCGTGAGCATGGCGGTGTCGGCTTGGGATTGAGCATTAGCAAAACGTTGGTTGACTTGATGGGGGGTGATATTGGAGTTGATAGCACTCCGGGCCACGGCTCTACGTTCTGGTTCACTATTCCTTTGCTAGATGTGCAATCAGTGGCAGAACAAGAAGCGTCATCGGAAACATTGCGTGGCGACATTTTGATCGTTGAAGATAATGC
>Ga0134128_10001201_pt1 | contig 34097 bp, 22 predicted proteins | sample KB31754_FD_96462 | JGI IMG/M metagenome (GOLD analysis project Ga0134128, IMG submission 96462) | Terrestrial soil microbial communities with excess Nitrogen fertilizer from Kellogg Biological Station, Michigan, USA - KB3-175-4 | ecosystem: Environmental > Terrestrial > Soil > Unclassified ...
GCCTGCGGAAAAACACGTGAAGGTTTCGACGATCGCTCTCCAAAAGGCCAAGCGCCTCGTAGAATGCGGTCACGACGTCATCATCCTCCTCGACTCCATCACCCGCCTGGCCCGCGCCCATAACACCGTAGCCCCCGCATCGGGTAAAGTGCTCTCCGGTGGTGTGGAAGCAAACGCCATGCAGAAGCCGAAACAGTTCTTCGGGGCAGCCCGTAAGATCGAGAACGGCGGCTCGCTGACGATCCTCGCGACAGCCCTCATCGACACCGGCTCCAAAATGGACGAAGTGATCTTCGAAGAGTTCAAGGGTACCGGTAACATGGAATTGCAGCTGGAACGCCGTCTGTCCAACCGTCGTATCTACCCCGCGATAGACCTGGTTGCATCGTCCACCCGCCGCGACGACCTGCTGCTGGAAAGAGAGGTTCTCCAACGCATGAATCTCCTGCGCGTCTATCTCAATGACATGAACGCAGAAGAAGCCATGAACGAGCTGCTGAAACGCATGCGCGGGACCAAGAGTAACGAGGAATTCCTGGCCAGTATGAACGGCTGAAGCGGTCCGGCCGCCGGACCCAGCCGGCAAGCTAATGGTATAGCCGCTTCAGGTAAGCGGCGTTAAGCCAAACCAGTCCGCCGCAAGGCTCAGACTTAAGCCAGCGAACCACCGGTTCGCCGCGCCGCAGGGCGCAGACTTAAACCAGCGAACCATCGGTTCGCCGCGCCGCAAGGCTCAGACTTAAGCCAGCGAACCACCGGTTCGCCGCGCGGATAGCGCAGACTTAAGCCATTGCGTCGATCTTCTGCGCAAGCTTCCTGTCCTTATCGGTGACGACATCGCCGGCGCTACGCGTCGACAACCGGATCTCGACCGTATTATAGACATTCGACCAGTCCGGGTGATGATCCATCTTTTCGGCTTCAAGCGCCACCCGCGTCATAAAAGCAAAAGCCTCGGAAAAATTCTTGAATTGGAATTTCCGGTAGAGTGTATTGTTTTTTTCTTCCCACATGGCGTATGATTTTTAACAGGCCTCCGGCCTGTTTGCTAAAAAATTAAGTGTCCCTTATTCTTTATCTTCTCCTGCGCCAGCTCCATTACCAGCTGTACACCGGGCACACCCCGGATCGAGTTCATCAGCAGCTGTAAGTTCTCATCCGGCACCACATCGCCCTTGAGCAGCCACAGAAAATCCAGGTGCTTGAACTCGGGCAGCAGATATTCCCCGTCGAACTGGTTGTTGTACAGAAAGTGTTGCAACGAAGCACTGGGTTCGCGGTATTCGTAGACCCCGAAATAGTATTTGCGCTGCTTCCGCGTCAGCTGGATCTCGATCTCGTTGTTGATCCGGAAATCGAACCGCAGGCGGTTGTTGAGCTGCCAGCAGAATTGATAGTTCTTTACCGGCGCCACCAGCCCCAGCAACCGGGTGTCCTCGAAGAACTCCCCCGTCATGTCCTCTATGTTCAGCTTCAGCTTCATGGTGTCATGTCAAGGCTCAATCTTATGGTCGCAGCGGCCGGCTTTATGGATTCAGCCGCGCAAACGCCAGCCGCCCGCGGTTGTTCGCGCCGGCGATCACTTCATACGTATATTTCACGATCATCAGCTCATTGTCACAGGCATTGTCGTCGGACCCGCTGTAGAGGGCCAACGCCGGGATATTCCGGCTATAAAAGGAAGTATAATCCCCCGCCCGGCTATAGGCGCTGTCCAGCCGGAACGAAAGCCCCTTTTGTTCCTTCACCTCGCGGCAGATACCCCACCAGGCAGGTGAAGTGCCATAGCCGCCGACGACAAGCGCATGCGAGTTATCCACTGCAGGATCGAGCCGGTCCAGGTCCAGGGCATAATTCAACGGCGCGACGCCTGCGGGCAGATGCGCCGCCAGCCATTTCGACCCATACGCACCCTGTTCCTCGCCCGAAAAAGCGACGAAAAGATAGTTGTTGGCTTTGAGCTTCGACGCCGCCAGCATCCGCGACAACTCGATGAGCCCGGCAACACCGGAGACATCGTCCGTCCAGGCCTTGCCCGCAGCGGCAGCGCCCCCGCCTTCGGCAGCGCGGGCAGCGGCAGAATCCATCCCGTCGGCGGCTGCGCCTATCCCATCATAATGCGCCGCGATCACTACCGTCGAGGCAGCCCCATTATCAAGATATCCTACGACATTGTGCCCTGACCGCTCCTTTTCGGAAAAAGCCACCTTGAGCTTCAGATCGAGGTCGGCCTCATCATCCTTTAGATATTTCCGTTTGGCCTCACGGGTGATATACACCACCGGGATCGCGACCGGCTCAGCCCTATCCCGGGCATCGAAAGCCAGGTTATCCGGTGTCTTCCCCGAGTTATAAAGGATCAGCGCCGTGGCCCCCTTCTTCTCGCAAGCCACCGCCTTCGCCCGGATAGCAGCCCGAAGATCATAACGGGGATTGCCCGCCCCTGCTTCCAACAACTCCCGCAGATCCTGAAACCAGGGTGCACCACTTTCCTGCAAGGCAATGGCCGGCGACCCCGAAACACTTCCCGTAGCGCTAAAGGCGAGCGGGAAATATTCCTTATTGAGGACAAATGCATGGTCGTTCACGACCAGAAAAGCATCTGCGCTCACTTCACGGCCATTATCGATCTCGAAAGCCTGGACCCAACCCTTGTTGTCGCCCCGCGGTTGTACACCCGCCTTACCTAACTCGCTGATAATGTAGTCGCTCGCCAGCTTGTCACCGGGCGTACCCATCCTGCGCCCTTCCAGCCTGGCATCAGAAAGATACCGTGTGTGGGCTTCCAGATTGGCGAGGACGATCTTGTCGGCTTTTTTGCTCTTTTGTGCGAAGGTGGGGGTCTGAAAAATAAGGATCGGTAACAGGGTAAGGATTGGACTCAAAAATTTAATACGGAAGATCATACAAACCGGTTTAACATAACGATCTGTGGTACAAATGTATACCCGCAGAGGGGTCTTCCAAAGGTAAGATGGATTTATTTTCTACACTCACCTTTTTTCCTTTAGTTTTGCAGATTGCCCTTTCCGGAGTTGACCCGGCGGCTGGACCGTAGACAGGGCTTGTTAAAAAAGCATATGGCGTTACCGCACCTTATTAAGTATGTATATACCAATGGGACCGACGAAGTGATTCGCCGCGGAAAAAAGATCCATGCCATTGGTTATGTCGAACTCATCGAATACGACGAGCTGTTCGAGTCCGTTACGTTCCGCGTCAAAGACGATAGCTATAGTACCTATTATAAAGTGTACGTACAGAAATTCAAGGACCCCAAGTCCTTGTCTATCCGCTGCAGCTGCCCATACAACCTGGGCGATATCTGCCGCCATGAGGCCGGCGCATTGATCCAGCTGCAGGAGCTGCTGGACCGCAATATGCTGAAAGCGCAAGAAGTACAATACGACCAGCGGCACACGGTGGTCAAAATGAAGTTCATCGATCTCAAGACCATCCGTCTCCTCTGCTCACCACAGACCCTATCCGACGCCGAGAAATATCTTCGCGCCCAACGCGCCCGGATCGAATTTGCCAAAGACGAGGTCGTAAAAGCATCCGTAGAGATCGAAGATCAGCTCTACCAGGTCGTACTCCGCAAGAACGAGGAACGCAATTTCGACACGAGCTCCGATTACCCCGACATCGTTCACCCCCTGTCCCTGCCCAAGGTTATCGTGTTCATGCAACTGTTGCACGCGCATGGGGCACATTATTTCGACAGCATCCGCAACTGGGACAAAGAAAAGAACAAGCTGCTCGAAGCCTATGGCTATTCCCTCTCCGACGATCTCAACGGGAAATTCGAGTTCACTTATAAGGATGGCAAACCCTTCCTTCGCGTCCTCGATACCTCGATCAAACGCGTCGCGCCTGTAGCCAGCACCCGCCCGAAACCTGTAGAGGCCGAGGCCAATGCCGTGGTCGCGACGGAAGAGGAAAAGCTCATCGGCAATGCGCAACGCCTGGGCGTCGTCTTCAATTTCAACCAGGAGAACTTCCCCGGCTTCCTGCTGGATGCCATATCAGGCGAAAGCAACGAGGAACAGACCGCCTACGCCAGCAAGGTCGAACGGATGGACCTTTCCAAATTCGTCAACCTCGAGGCGTTCAATGAGACCGACAGGCAGACGGTCCCATCCCTCCGCAAGATGCAAGGGAGCGAGATCAACAAATACCTCAACCGCAACTCCCCCTTCAGCGGCATCTGGGAAAATATTGTCCATCATGAGGAAGACGACCTCCCCGAAGAGACTAAAAAGCTTATGGTGGAATATCTCCACCCCAAGCTGAAAAAGCTGTTCGTCGAGCTGAATGCCAACCCCTTTGTCTTTTATCTCAATGGGCATAAACCCTTTAAGACCACCAACATCCAACCCGTGGGTCTCTCCGGGGACGTGGTGACCCCACAATTTGCGGTCTCTGCCGAAAAGGGCGGCTATGAGGTCTCCTGCTATGTCAAGATCAACGGCCAGCCCGTGGACATCAGCCGCAACGAATGCCAGAGCCCGCTGATCTTCTTCTATAACAATAACCTGTACTTGTGGAACAAGCCCGAAGATATCGCCCTCGTCGAAAAATTCTCGGGCCGCGAAAGCCGTACGATATCTAAAGCGTCCTGGCCTGCACAGTTGAAAGACTTTGTCCTGCCCCTCACCCGTGACTATCAAGTCGATTTCGATAACGGCCTGATCCGGGAAATAAAGGATGGCGATCCTGAACGCAAACTCTTGCTACAGGAAAAGGGCGACTATCTCGTCTTCCAACCCCTGTTCTCCTATAAAGGCTTCGAGACCCGCCCGGGCGGAAAGGATGAGATCGTCGTCCCCGACGGCGAGCGCGTCCTCATCGTCCACCGCAACAAAGAAGCCGAGCTGCAGTTCTTCCGCAAACTGGAATCGCTGCATTCCGCTTTTATCCACCCCGAAGGCTCGCACAGTCTGGCGCTCAAGGGCGCGGACGTTTTGAAGAACAACTGGTTCTTTCTCTTCGTCGACGCCATGGAAGAAATGAAGGTGCCGGTGTTTGGCTTCGACGCCCTGAAGAATTTCCGTTTCAACACGGCAAAACCTCAGACCAAGATCCATATCAGCAGCAATACCGATTGGTTCGACGCCCGCGTAGATATCGTCTTCGGTGACCAAAAGGTGACCATCGCCGATGTGAAAAAAGCCCTCGGCAACCGTCAGCAATTCGTGCCGCTTCACGACGGCACCCTGGGCGTTCTCCCCGAAGAATGGATCAAGAAATACTCCCTGCTCTTCCGTGTCGGTGAAGGCAAAAGCAACCAGCTCCGGCTCTCGAAATATCATATGAGCGTCATCGATGAGCTCTATGAGAACCGGAACGAAGAAGAGCTGATCATCCGCCTGGAAGAAAAATATGAACAGCTCCGCGAATTCAACCGCATCCGCGAGGTACCGCCGCCCGGCCATCTCGAACCAATCCTGCGACCCTACCAGGTCCATGGGTTCCACTGGCTGAACTATCTGCAGGAGGTGAACTGGGGCGGCATCCTGGCCGACGACATGGGTCTCGGTAAGACCATTCAGGCGCTGAGTTTTCTCCAGCATTTCAGGGATGAGAACGGACGCCTGAACGCGCTGGTCGTTTGCCCCACAACGCTGATGTTCAACTGGGAGAATGAGATAAAAAAATTCACCCCTTCCCTCACCTACCATATCCATCATGGCGGCGACCGGACACGCAGTAAGGAAGCGCTATCCCAATACAACGTCATCATCACCACCTACGGTACCCTGCGGAGCGATATCAAGCTGCTGCTGGAACTAGCCTTCGACTATGCTGTACTGGATGAATCCCAGGCCATCAAGAACCCGAGTAGCAAAGTGACCAAAGCCGCGTGCTTACTTCAGGCCAGACACCGCCTGTGCATGAGCGGTACCCCGCTTCAGAACAACACCTTCGATATCTTCGCGCAGATGAACTTCCTGAACCCCGGGATGCTGGGCAGCCTCGAGTTCTTCCGCCAGGAATTCGCCGTACCCATCGACAAGTTCGGCGAACAGGACCGGAAAGAACACCTTCGCAAGCTGCTCTATCCCTTTATCCTCCGCCGCACGAAGGAACAGGTGGCCAAAGACCTGCCGGATAAAACGGAGACCATCCTCTTCTGCGAAATGGAGGATGAACAACGAAAGGTCTATGAAGCTTACCGCAACGACTACCGAGATAAGATCATGGGAACGATAGAAAGCCAGGGCATCCAGCGCTCGCAGCTCACCATCCTCCAGGGTCTTATGAAGCTGCGGCAGATCTGCGACTCCCCTGCCATTCTCAATGAATCGGATAAATATCCGAACCATTCGATCAAATTAGATGAATTGGCCCGCGAGATCACCGAGAACATCGGTGACCATAAAGCGCTGATCTTCTCCCAGTTCCTGGGCATGCTTGCGCTGATCCGCGAACGGCTCAAAGAGCTGGATATCAAATTCGAATATTTCGACGGCAGTACCTCGGCGATAGAACGCGAGCGGGCTATCCAAAGCTTTCAGAACGACGATTCCTGCCGGGTTTTCCTGATCTCCCTCAAAGCGGGTGGTGTGGGTCTCAACCTCACTGCGGCAGATTATGTCTATATAGTGGATCCATGGTGGAATCCTGCCGTGGAACAGCAGGCAATCGACCGGACCCATCGTATCGGTCAGACCAAGAACATCTTTGCCTATCGTATGATCTGTAAGGACACCATCGAAGACAAGATCCTGCAGCTGCAGGAAAAGAAGCGCATCCTGGCCAAAGATCTCATCGCCGATGATGACGGATTCGTCAAGAGCCTCACGCGCGCAGATGTGGAATACCTGTTCTCGTAGCCGACACAGCCATTTACCGATTTATCTTAAACTCAAAGGGGTCCCTTCACCCTTATGCCAGCTATTTTTGCCACTGGTACCATGGCGGTTATGACCTCCCGCCGCCGCGGAGTATTTTAGCAGACAATTTGTAAGGATTTAATATATGAGCAAGTATTTAGTTTTGGTACTGGTAAGCCTGATCTTATGCGCAACACGTTCGTACTCACAGTCGAAGGTAAAAGGCTTTGTCTCAGGAAGCCTTGTGGACACTACGGGGGGCAAGCGAACCCCGATGGGAAATGCAACGGTTTCCGTCACACCGCTTGGGGGCGATTCGACCGATGCGGTATATACAGTTTCCGATAAAAGGGGTGATTTTACCGTAAAAGGCATCACCGCCGGTGAGTATAAACTACTTATCACATTCGAGGGGTATCAGGCCATCGACCGTCGTTTTACCATTTCAGACAGCGGCTCGATGGTCAACTACAACACCCTGTATATGCAGCATGCGGATAACATGCTCGAGGCGGCGATCGTCCAACGCCCGCCCATGGGGATCAAGAAGGATACTACGGAATACAATGCCAGCATGTTCGCCGTCAAACCCAACGCGGTAGCGGAAGACCTGCTCAAAAAGATGCCGGGGATGCAGGTGGATAACAGTGGCAATATCACCCATGCCGGGGAGAAGGTGACCCGCGTCCTCGTCGACGGGAAACGCTTCTTCAGTGACGACCCCAAGCTGGCCACCCGCAACCTCCCCCCGGATATCATCGACAAGATTCAGGTCTTCGACGACCTCAGCGACCAAAGCAAATTCACCGGCTTCGACGACGGCAACCGCGTCAAGACCATCAATATCGTGACCAAAAAGAACGCCCGCAAAGGCTATTTCGGGAAATTCGTAGGCGGCGACGGCACGGACGATTATTATGACGAAAGCCTCAACCTCCACCGGTTCAATGGTAACAACCAGCTATCGCTGCTGGGCCAGGGCAATGATGTCAATAAGCAAAACTTCACCGCGCAGGATATCTTCGGCAGCGGCGGCGGCGGACGTCGCGGTGGCGGCGGCGCTCCTTCCGCGAGTACCAGTTATCAGTCCAATGGCGTGACTACCGTATGGGCCGGCGGATTCAATTATAAGAACACCTTCGGGACCGATCCCAATCATTCCACCGATGTCTATGGCAGCTATTTCTATAACTATCAGCATGTGGTCCTCACGCAGACCGACAGCGCCATAAGCCCGGTGCAAAATAACGAAGGTATAGACTCCGCGATGACCAATGTCGGCAACAGCACCAATATATCCCGCATCTCCGCCCATCGTATCTTCCTGAATGTAGAAAGCCGGCTCGACAGTAACAATTCCATCATCTTCCGGCCGAATATCACCATTCAGCAAAGCACGCCGAGCGGTTCTTCGTCGACAAGGCAATACGATAACCTTGGCAATCCCGTGTTGTCCGAGGCCGGCAATACAAGCAGCGAGAATACAGGCTTTAGTATCAACAGCACGAATCTCCAGTTCCGCCACCGGTTCGCCAAACCCTTTCGGACCCTTTCACTGGACCTCAACACTACCGCCAATGTCAACAATGGGACGGGGTATAGCTATTCGGTCAACTCTTTCTGGCCCACGTTAGCTAACAAGACGCCGTTCCATGTCGATACGCTTAACCAGTTTTACAGGGACTCGTTGCACAATTTCACCATCAGCCCGACCCTATCGTATACCGAGCCGCTGAACAAACACCAGATCCTTCAGTTCACGTATAGCCATGTATACAACAATAGCACCACGATCAACAATACCTACGATTATGTGGATTCGGTAAAGGCCTATGCCCAATTCGCCTACTTGTTCAGCAACTCGTATAAGTTTACATCCAATTCGGACCAGGCGGCCCTCGCCTGGCGCATCCAACAGAATAAACTCAATCTGAGCGTCGGTTCGGGTATCCAATGGACGGAATTCGACAGCTACAATACGACGAAACACATCCCCGTCGACCATGGCTATATCAACTATACGCCAACGGTGAATCTATCCTATCAATTCACGAACACCCAGCATCTTCGGCTAAACTATTCCGGCCGGACGGGAACACCCACCCCGGCACAGCTCCAACCGCTGACTACCACTTCCGACAGCATCAACTACCAGGTGGGTAACCCCGGTCTGAAACCGCAGTTCACCCACTCGCTACGCATCCTCTATGCGAATTTCGATCCGGGTACGCAGCACGTGATCTTTGCGACCCTCAATGCCAGCACCATTGTCAACGACATCCAAAGCGCCATCTATCAAAACGCGGAAGGCGGCCGGACCAGCACCTATACCAACCTCAACGGCACCTGGAATGTCAACGGCTTCTTTAACTATGGTTTTCCGCTGGCGCATCCCAAGTCCAATCTCAACTTCATGACCAACGTTACGTATACCCAAAGCCAGAGCCTGCTGGCGCAGGATTCCGCGTCGTATTTTGCCGGGATTGGTATCGCGCATGAATACACCAAGACTACCGGCCTCAACGAGACGATCCGCTGGACTACCAATATCAAGAAGAATTTTGACATGAATTTCAGCTCGACCACGGGCTATACAATCAATAAGACCACAGGTATCAGCAGACGTTCCGGTGACTCGACCACCGGTGGGCACGGCGCCTCCGGCGGCAGCAATAGTCTGAACACCTTCAACGAGACCCTTTCGGCGGAGTTCACGGCGTATACCAATAGCGGCTGGCTGATCGCGGCGAATTTCGATTATACCTATACCTACACATCGTCAAAGATATATACGGCCCATATTCCTCTGTTCACGCCGAGCATCGCCAAACAGCTGTTCAGAAAAAAGAATGGCGAGCTCCGGCTAACGGTCTTCGATGTACTGAATCAGAATACATCGGTATCCGAATCGGTGGCTGCGGGCGGCGCACAGACCTTTCAGCGGACCAACGTATTGACCCGTTATGCGATGCTTACTTTTACGTATAACCTGAATAAATTCCCTGGCACCCAGCAGGGGAGGCGGTTCCCGCCCGGTATGTTCCCCGGCGGCGGTCACTGGCACGGTGGTGGTGGCGGCGGTATCCGCGATGGTGGCGGCGGATTCCCGATCAATTAAGACCGCGCGGCGTTGCCGGATAGCGGGATGGGTGCACGCATCGATCAACCTTTGATTAATGGCTCTTACGCTTGTATGGGCGCAAATTGTTACCTCCTACCTGGGATTGACCTTGGAAAAGTACAGAGAGAAGTGTTCCAAAAAAACGGGGGAGATTGGAGGAGGGGCGGTATATGTCCTTGTAGATCCGGGATTTACGGACTTCATATTGGACGAGTTCGTGGTTCATCGATATTGAATTAGAGGTTTCCTAAAATAAGGTAGTGATGATAACGCTGAAGATACCCGTTTATTATACAAGTAATTGTTAAAAGTGACCGTAGTTTTGCTATTGCAACCGGTTTGAAAAGGTTTTATCTTGTCGGAAATCCTTTCTTATGAGAAGCGCAACCCTCACATTCGCGCCTATTATTCTCTCCGCTTCCCTTTCCGCGCAAGGGGTATTCTCCAACAACACACAGGTGGTGCTGGAAAAGGTGATCCAGGATTATCCCAATCATTTCTATAACATCAAAGGGCAGCTCATCGGGCAGGCTTTGCAGACGGCCCGGTACAAATCGACCCTCGAGATACCCGGATCTGCCTCCAGCACGGTAATCCTCGCTACGACTACCGCCGGCACGGGGTCGGACTGGCGCTGCGTCGTTCTCCAAACCGCGGATTTCAACGAAGCGCGGAACCGTTTTGCCGAGATCTACGACCAGCTTAGCAACAGCATTATCACAACGGAAAAACAAAAGACCTTTATCCTCAACGGCCAGTACGAGACGCCCACTCAGGACAGGAAGTATACCGAAGTGCTGTTCTCGCTTCTGCCCGGCGTAGGCGAGATGAAACGGCTCCACGTCGATCTCACCCTCAACGCGGCGGATCAGGGTTGGGTAGTCGCCCTTAACGTCTCCGATCAGGGGCCCCGGGAAATAGCAAGATACTAGACCATCAACGTATAGCTGCGCAGGACCTCGTCGATCTCTTCCAGCCGAAAGGGTTTGGAGATATATTTATTCATGCCCGCCTCCAGACATTTTTCGCGGTCTCCTTTCATGGCGTCGGCCGTCAGCGCGATAATGGGTAGATTACACCAGGGCTCGGGCATCTTTCGAATATGCCTCGTAGTGGTATAGCCGTCCATCTCCGGCATATTTACGTCCATAAAGATCAGCACCGGATCGCACTGCGGGAGCCGCTCCAGCGCCTCCTTGCCATTGCTCACCTGGATGACCTCGAAACCCATCCGCCGCAAAACCTCGGAGATCAGCAGCATATTGATGGCATCGTCGTCGGCAACCATGATGCTCGTCGACTCGGTGATCCGCTCCAGGTTGTTCCGGGGATGTGCGAAATGCTGTCCTTCCTGTCCCAGGTTCATCCCGAACATCGAAAGCAGGGCGCCATAGAGCTCGTGCATCTTCACCGGCTTGGACAGGAATTTGTTGATACCCACTTTAGACGCTTCGTGCTGGTAGACATTCTTCTCCAGCGAAGAGAGCATGAGAACAAAGGGCAGGTTATTGCCCGACATTATTTTATTGAGTTCCCTGACCATGGTGATGCCATCCATCTCTGGCATCAGGTGATCCGTCAGGATGAGGTTATAGTTTTCTTTCTTCTGCCGCGCCGCCTTGACCATAGCGATAGCCGCCGCGCCGCTGGCCGCCACATCGGCGGTGATGTGGAAATAGCCAAAGATCTCTTGCATCAACTCCCGGTTAGTGGCGTTGTCGTCTACGACCAGCACCTTTTCGAGCAGCGCCTTTTGCGGCAGCTGCACCTCCGGTTGTTCATTCGCGATCTCGAGCACGAGATGCAGGGTGAATACACTCCCCTTGCCGGGTTCGCTTTCCACTGTAAGCTGGCCGCCCATGAGCTCCGCCAGACTTCTCGATATGGTTAGCCCCAGACCCGTACCGCCATATTTGCGGGTCGTGGACGTATCCGCCTGCGTAAAGCTTTCGAACACCTTCTGCAGCTTCTCACGCCGGATGCCGATACCCGTGTCTCTTACCTCGATGGCCAGCTTGATGAACGATTTGCCGTCGTGCTGATAGCTATTGCCGCTCTTTTTGATGGAGACCAGGATCTCGCCTTCACCCGTGAACTTGATGGCGTTGCCGAGCAGGTTGACCACCACTTGCCGGATACGAACCGGGTCGCCCAGAAACTGCGAAGGGATGGTGGGATCGACGCGGTAGAGCATTTCCAACTTCTTTTCAAAGGCCTTCAGCGTAAGCATATCCACCGTCTCTTCGATGATCTCGTCGAGTTTAAATAAGGTATGGTCGATCAGCAGCTTGCCTGCCTCGATCTTCGAGAAGTCCAGGATATCGTTGATGATCTCCAGCAGCCCGTAAGCGGATTTTTTGACATTCTGAAGATAATCGCGCTGTGATTTTTGTAATTCCGTGGTCAGCACCAGGTCGGTAAAACCAATGATCCCGTTCATCGGGGTTCGCAGCTCATGGCTCATGTTGGCCATGAATTCGCTCTTCGCATGGCTGGCAGATTCCGCCATCTCCTTGGCCTGCACCAGTTCTATCTCGATCTGTTTCCGTTCGATGGCCGCGGCAAGCGATGAAGCATAGGACCGAAGGATCGCGAATTCGGCTTCATACCATTCCCGCTCTTCCTCCGTCTCGTCGAAACCTACAAACCCCCAGAACATGCCATTCTTCAGAAAGATCGGCAACGACACGCTCGACAGCACCTTAGCGCGGTCCAGGATATCGACCACCCGCACATCGGTCTCCTTGCTTTTGTAAGCTACAAAGGGCAGATGTTGCTGCAACGGTTCGACGATCGCCGTGATCTCCCCAAAGGGGATATTGTGCATTTTCTCCTGGTTCTGGCGATAATCCGCGGGCTTTCGCGTCCATTCGTGTGTCTGGCTCGTCTTCCAGCTGCCGGAACCGCTGTCGAAATGATTCTGGAACAAAAAGGCGCGGCTGACCATCGCCGTACTGCCCAGGGCCTGTATCGATTCGACGATGGCCTGGTTCAGATCCGTATTGATCAGCAGGCTATGGGTCGCCTGTGACACGGCCTGGAGCAGATGGTCTTTTTTCCGGAGCTTCTCCTGCGCGATCTTCTGCTCCGTGATATTGCGGGACGTACAGATAAGCTTCACCAGCTCGTTCTCATCGAGTATCGGCTTGATGATGCTCTCCAGCCAAATATAGACCCCGTCCTTCCGAAGCACCCGATAACGTACAGTGATGCTGTTCTCTGTTCCCTGCAAGATCAGGCTTGCCGTAAACGCCGGCACCTGCTCCGTCGTCAGGAATTTATGCCGGTCCTCCGGATGTACATATTGATCGAAGGTGCGACCGATGATATCGTCGACTTCATAGCCCAGAACTTTGGTCACACTCGGGGATAAGTACCAGATCGTTCCATCGGTAGCGTGTACGCTGATAATATCTTCCGAGTTTTCGGCGAGAAGCCGGAATTTCTGTTCGCTGTTCAGCAGCGCATTTTCCGATTCCTTTTGGAAGGTGATGTCCTGAGCGATACCGAACTGCATCTGTTCATCCACGACTTTCCCCTTCACGCTTAGATAGCGCATCCATCCCTGCTTGGTGATGATGCGGCAGGAGAAGGACGTCTCGTATCCCGTGTTCTCCTTGTGCTGAATGGCTTTTGCAAATTCTTCCGCTACCAGCGCAAAATCTTCCGGGACGACGTAGAGATGCAGGAAATTGTCGATGGGTACCTTATCGGGATCTTCATCATCCATAGCCAGCAACGCCTTGAACTCCTTACTGAGGAAGAGTTCGCTGCTGATGAAATCGAGGTTCCACGAGCCCATTTTGGCATAGGTCATGGCATAGGACAAGGTGCGGATGGCTTCTTCTTTGCTTTTCTCCATCTGCAGCTTTTCTGAAACATTCAACCCGATGCCCTGAATTTCGTTGACCTCGCCGTCATCGTCGGACAGCGCCAGGAACTCCCATTCCGTCCAGATGAACTCACGCGACCGACCGATGGGTTTCCGGATCAGCAGCCGGTATACCTTGCCGGGATTGTTCCAGCATTCGGCCGCGACCTGCTGGCAACGTGCTACATCCTTGGGAAAGATGGTAGTATAGAATAGAATGTCGGGGATCTCGGTGTCCGTATAGCCAAAGGTTTCCAGGAAAGCCGGATTCGCATAGGTGAAATGACCGGCCCTGTTGATCCGGATGACATAGTTGGTTTGCGAGCGTAGGATCGAGGCGAGGAATTTCTTCTCGTTGAGCAGCTCGTTCCGCGCATTCTGGAGGTCCTTGTAATTCCTCTCGCCTTTTTTGAAGGCAGGCTCCAGCACCAGGATGATCAGCCCCACGATGGCGGCGATAAGCGAGATCAGCTTCCCCGTGTCGACCGTGGACACTTCGCCGTTCATCTCGCCCACCAGCGCTGAATAATGCTGGTTGATCTCCCCCATGATGACATGGAATTTCTGCTCGTTGAACAGCAGGTTGCGTTCATAAAGCCTTCGGTTGATCGCGAGCATGCCCGTATCGGCCTGCGCCAGCTCCTGGCCGACGGCCGTCATCGACTCGAGATAGGGCCGGGCGGTAGAAAGCAATAATTTGATCTGAAAGATCTGCTGCGGGACCGGCGAAGGCGTGGAACCTGCCTGCTGTTGCAGCGACGCCTGATTTTGCTGGATCTCGCTGACGAGACTGGCAATGGTGTCGCGGAGCACGGCGGTCGTACTCGAGTCGGGCTTGCCCAGCAGCAGCAGCGATTCTTTGACAATTTGCTGGCTCAGGGTCTGTTGGTGGCCACTCTTGTTGATCGCTTCGATTAACTCCTTGTTTTCCAGGGATCTTATGCGGTTGATATAGTATCCAAAGAAATTGAAAAGAAGCACCAGAACCAAGAGGACCACCGATATCCTTACTAGTTTACGAAAAGGGCTTTTCATGAATATTGCACGGGTCTCGATTCCTATAGGAACGAAAAATCGCCGGTTTAAGTTTCCGGGACTATAAAAAAATCGGGGTAACTACCTAGTTCTGGGTAGTTAATAGTTTATAGTTTGTTCCACTATAGACCCCGGGGTTTCCCGCCATTCGTATTGTTGGTTGCGGAGTTGGGGCTCGAAGCCGGCCTCGCGGATCGCGGCCTGGATGCCTTTTGCCGTAAACCGGTGCGGTGCACCCGCAGCGCTCACGACATTCTCTTCCAGCATGATACTCCCGAAATCGTTGGCGCCAGAATGTAGACATAATTGCGCCGTCTGTTTGCCAACCGTGAGCCAGGACGCCTGGATGTTCTTTACATTGGGCAGCATGATGCGGCTGACGGCGATCATCCGGATGTATTCTTCCGGGGTGGTTAGATTATGGACGCCCCGGATCCGCGTGAGTAAGGTGTCTACATCCTGAAAAGTCCACGGAATGAACGCGAGGAAACCTTTGGCGTCGGCGGGTTTCCTGGCCTGGACCTCCCTGATCTTTATCAAATGCTCCATTCGTTCCTCTAATGTCTCGACATGCCCGAACATCATCGTAGCCGAGGTCGTGATATATTGTTTGTGGGCTTCATGCATAATATCCAGCCATTCCTGTGCTCCGCATTTGCCTTTGCTGATCAGCCGGCGGACCCGGTCCACCAGGATCTCGGCGCCTGCACCGGGTAACGAGTCCATCCCGGCGGCCCGCAGTGCTGCCAGCACATCGTGATGGCTCATCTTTTCCTTTTTGCAGATATGTGCCACCTCGGGCGGCCCCAGCGTATGCAGCTTCAGGTTGGGATAAAGCGCCTTCAGCTGCCGGAAAAGCGTAGTATAGAATTCGAGACCCAGGTCCGGATGATGACCACCCTGTAACAATAGCTGGTCGCCTCCCCATTTAAAGGTTTCTTCTATCTTTCGTTTATAGGTGTCGATATCGGTGATATAGGCATCGGCATGGCCGGGGATGCGATAAAAGTTGCAGAACTTACAGTTGGCTATGCACACATTGGTGGTGTTGACATTCCGGTCGATCTGCCATGTCACCTTTCCATGGGGTACGGCGAGTTTCCGCAGCTCATTGGCCACCTGCATCAGCTCCGTCAATGGCGACTCCTGGAATAACGCTATGCCTTCTTCGATCGTAAGGAACTCTTTGCTCAAGGCCCTTTCGTAAAGTTTTGAGAGGTTCATTCTGCAAATTTAGTATATTAGATCAACCTGAGAACTAACTATGCTTAGCCAAGAGAGACATCTACTGCTTATCCGCCGGCCCCTACGTCAACCTGGGAGCCGGGTGTGCCGTTTTCTTCTTCTGCTGCACGTTGCCCTCCTTTCGCTCACCGGGGCGCTGGGCGCCCAGGAGACCTTTGTCCAACCCGCGGCAAAGCTCATCACCTCTTTTCCGTTCACCACCTTCACCGGTGGCGTGATGCTCATCAGAGCGCGGTTGGGCGAATTTCCCGATACGCTCAATTTCATCCTCGATACCGGCAGCGGCGGCATCTCACTCGACTCGAATACCTGTGAGCGGCTAAAATTAAAGCCCGTTCCTTCTGACAAAACGATCCTCGGTATAGCGGGGGTGCGGCCGGTAAAGTTTCTGTACAATCAGACCCTTCTACTGCCCGGGCTGGCTGTCGACAGCCTCAATTTCCACGTCAATAATTACGATATCCTCACCAGCGTCTATGGCGACCAGGTCGACGGCATCATCGGCTATAGCTTCTTTTCCCGCTATATCGTCAAGATCAACTACGACTCGATGAAAGTCTACGTGTACACGCACGGGAATTTCCGCTATCCGCGGGGTGGGTATCTTATAAGACCCATCATCGCCAGTCTGCCAATCGTGAGTGCCGAGGTCAGGGACGCCAGGGATGTCAATGCCCGTTTTTATTTCGATACCGGCGCCGGTCTCTGCACGCTCCTGTCCACGGATTTCGCCGCCGACAGCGAGATCCTCGATAAGCGCCGGAAGATGTTCTATACACAGGCGCAGGGACTGGGTGGAAAGGCCAGTATGCAGCTGACGACGGTGCGGGAGGTCCGGCTGGGGCCCTACCGGTTCCGAAATGTGCCTACTTATGTATTTGATGATCAATATAATGTGACGTCGTACCCCAATTTGGGCGGGCTCGTGGGGAACGATATCCTCCGCCGTTTCAATGTCATCCTGAACTACGAGCACCGCGTCATCTATCTGATGCCCAATTCGCATTACCGGGACTTGTTCGATTATTCGTATACGGGGCTCGGCATCTATTGGATCGACGGCGAGGTGCGGGTGGGCGATGTGATGAAGGGCAGCCCGGCGGAAAAGGCCGGGCTCAAAGAGGACGACGTCGTCGTAGCTGTCGGGAATAACTTCAGCAACAATATCCAGACGTATAAAAATCTCCTTCAGAACCCCGGCGATAAGGTCAAGATCATCGTCAAGCGCAACGAGCAGCTCGAACAGCTGGTATTACAGGTCAAAAGCATCAGGTAGGCGGTGCCCGCTGGCCCCGATCGATGGCCATTCGGCCTCATCCGGTCATTTGAAAACGCGGTAGCGTTTTCGTCTGAAAGACGATCATTAGCCCTTTGTCGGAAAATGCGCTAATTTCCCCGACGCGCATTTTCCGGCACATATTCACTAAATTGCCCTTTCCAAAAAGGAAAATTTAATGATCAAGTACCATAGATTTCAACTGGCTAACGGGCTGAGAGTCCTCGTTCATGAAGACGCTTCCACTCCTATGGTCGTCGTAAACGTCCTCTATGATGTCGGCGCACGCGACGAAGACCCCAAAAGAACGGGCTTTGCACATCTTTTCGAACACCTCATGTTCGGCGGTTCCGTCAACATCGAGGACTTCGAGACCCCCCTCCAGCTGGCGGGCGGCGAGAACAATGCTTACACCACCAACGATTTCACGAACTACTATATCCAGCTGCCTGCGGAGAACATCGAGACGGCCTTTTGGCTCGAAAGCGATCGCATGCTCTCCCTGGCCTTCAGCGAAAAAAGCCTCGAGGTCCAGCGGAAAGTGGTCATGGAAGAGTTCAAGGAGCATTATATCAACAAACCCTATGGCGATGTCTGGTTCAAGTTGCGGGAGCTGGTGTATAAGCAGCACCCCTACCGCTGGATGACGATCGGCAGTGAACTGGGTCATATCGAGCAGGCACAGCTCGCCGACGTCAGGAACTTTTTCTTCAAATATTACCGGCCGGTGAATGCCATCCTCGTGGTCGCCGGCAAGACCACGGAGGCGCAGGTCAGGGAACTGGCGGAAAAATGGTTCGGCGATATCCCCGCCGGCGAGAAATATGTCCGTAACCTGCCGCAGGAAGCGGCCCAGCACGAGCCGCGCAAGATGACCATAAAGGCGGCAGTCCCCCTCGACGCCCTGTACAAGGCCTATCCCATGGCGGCACGGACCGAACAGGGGTATTATGTCGCGGACCTGCTCACCGAAATACTCGGCGGCGGAACCTCGTCGCGGCTGCATCAATCTCTGATCAAGGAGAAAAAGTTGTTCAGCCAGATCGACTGTTACCATACCGGCTCCGTCGACCCGGGCCTGGTGGTCATCGAAGGGAAGCTCATCCAAGGGGTAAGCATGGAGACCGCCGACGCCGCGATCGAAGAAGAGCTGGCGAAATTGATGGCGGCGCCCATCAGCGAAAAGGAACTCGACAAGGTAAAGAACAAAACGGAATCCGCGATCGTTTTCGAGGATATGAGCGTGATGAACCGCGCCAATAGCCTCGCCATCTATGAGCTGCTGGGCGATGCGGAGATGATGAACACCGAGCTCGGGAAATACCGCGCCGTCACTATCCGCGAAATGCTGGAAACGAGCCGCCGCATCTTTGACCCGAAGAATAGCAATACTTTGTACTATTACAGTGACACCAGCACCAACAGCGACAAAAACTGAAATCACCATGCCAACGACTACCCGAAATAAATTAGATCGCACCAGTGCTCCGCCGATAAAAGACGCCATCGAATTCGAACTCACTCTTCCGCCCTATAAGAAGGCAACGCTGTCGAACGGCGTGGAGGTCTATAGCATCGATATGGGCAACGAAGAGGCCATGATGATCAACTGGATCTTCGACGGCGGCAACTGGTGGGAAACCAAAAAAGGCGTGGCCGCGGCCGCCAACACATTGCTCAAGAACGGCACGAAGACACGCAGCGCCTTCCAGATCAGCGAGCACTTTGAATATTACGGCTCTTTTTTCAACCGGTCCGCTCACCACGAGACGGCGGAGCTCACGCTCCATTGTCTGAACAGGCATATCGGCGAGCTGCTTCCGGTGGTAGCCGAGATCATCACGGGTTCCGTGTATCCGCAGGAAGAGCTGGACATCTATAAAAAGAACAGCCAGCAGCGTCTGCAGGTAAGTTTGAAGAAAAGCGATTTCGTAGCGGCCCGGCTCATCGAGGCATATCTCTATGGCGCCGACCACCCCTATGGCCGGTATAGCGAGCTGGCGGACTACCAGGCGCTCGAAAGGGAAGACCTCACCGGCTTTTTCGATACTTTTTATCGCCATGGCGCCTGCCGGATCATCGCGGCGGGCAAGCTGCCGGCGGATCTCCTCACGCTGCTAGAAGCGAATTTCGGCAGCCTGCCGATCCATGCGCCGGCGGGAAGTACGACCCGGCCTTCCTTCGCCATAAAACCGGCTACGCAAAAACGACACAATGTCTCCAATGATCCGGGTGGGGTACAGGGGTCCATCAGGATTGCCCGCAATTTCCCCAACCGGCATCATGCGGATTTCCAGAAGATGCAGGTGTTGAATAATGTCTTCGGCGGCTACTTCGGTTCCCGGCTGATGACCAATATCCGCGAGGATAAAGGATATACCTATGGCATCCATAGCTATCTGCTCAATAATGTCCAGGAGAGCGCCCTGATGATCAGCACCGAGGCCGGCAAAGAGGTCTGCGCCCCGGCGATCGAAGAGGTTTATAAGGAGATGAACCTGCTGCGCGAAGAGCTTATTGACGATGAAGAATTGCAACAGGCCCGGAACTTCACCATCGGATCGATACTTGGCGATCTCGACGGTCCGTTCCATGTCGCCGGCCGGTGGAAGAATATCCTGCTCAACGGGCTCGACGGCAGCTATTTTAACGAGAGCATCCGGATCATCAAGACTATTTCGCCGGAGGAGCTGCGCGAGATGGCCAGGAAATACCTGGACCCCGCTGCATTCTTCGAACTAACGGTGATCTAGCCGCCGCCAAAATTTCAAGTACAGTTCGGATTGAATCTCGTAACTTGAACAAAAGAATCGTATGAATTTCCTGCTCCGCATCGTGATCACCGCGGTAGTTGCGTTTGCTTTATCTTATATTTTGCCGGGTATTCATATTGATAATTTTTGGGTCGCGCTAAAAGTTGCGCTGGTGCTTGCCGTGCTGAATTTTTTGCTGAAACCCATCCTGGTGATCCTGACCTTACCGATCACGCTAGTTACATTCGGCCTCTTTCTTTTTATTATAAATGCTATTATGGTCTGGTTCGTCGGACATCTGGTAAGCGGGTTCTATATCCATAGCTTTCTCTGGGCGCTGCTTTTCAGTCTGCTCCTGAGTCTGCTGACGCCCATGCTGTATAAGGAGACAAAGGATAGTGATAATGCCTAATAGATGAACTTATGTACTTTGAAAGAAAAAACAGTACCAGCGAAGAACTGATCCGTCTCTACAAAGGTATCCTGCTGCCCCGGATGATCGAAGAAAAGATGCTCCTGCTGCTGCGCCAGGGGAGGATCACCAAATGGTTCAGCGGCATCGGGCAGGAAGCGGTCGCGGTGGGCGCCACCCTCGCCATGAAATCGGAAGAATGGATCTTCCCCTTGCATCGTAACCTGGGCGTTTTCACCAGTAGGGAAATGCCCCTCTCCAAACTCTTTCATCAATGGCAGGGCAGCCCCGACGGCTATAGCCGTGGCCGCGAACGCAGCTTTCACTTTGGCAGCCGCGAACATGCCATCTGCGGGATGATCTCCCATCTCGGCCCCCAGCTGGGTGTCGCCGATGGCGCCGCGCTGGCCTATAAACTGGAAAAAAATAAAAAGGCGACGCTGGTCTTCACCGGCGACGGCGGTACCAGCGAAGGCGACTTCCACGAGGCGCTCAATGTAGCCTCCGTGTGGGACCTGCCCGTGATCTTCCTGGTCGAGAACAATGGGTATGCCCTCAGCACCCCCGTCGACCAGCAATACCGCTGCGAAAGCATCGTCTATAAGGCACAGGGGTATGGCATGGAAGGCGTGCGTATCGATGGCAATAACATCCTCGCGGTCTACGACACGATCGCTAACGTCCGCGAGTATTGTATCAAATACCAGCGTCCCTATTTAGTGGAATGCATGACCTTTCGCATGCGCGGCCATGAAGAAGCCAGCGGCATCAAATATGTTCCGCATGAGCTATTGGAAGACTGGGCCATCAAAGATCCAATACAAAACTACGAAGGCTGGCTAAAGGAACAAGGCATCCTCGACGAAGAACAGATCGCGAAACTGCGTGCAGAGACCCACCAGACCATCGAGGAGGAACTGGAAAAAGCCGGTGGACCGGTACATGGCGTGGCAAATACCGGAAACGTGTTTGTCGTCGACACGGAAAAGGAGCTCGCCGATGTCTATGCCCCCGCCTCCGACGATAGTCTGGCCCCCTACGAGGAAGGGCCTTACGACGGCCCCGAAAAACGATTCATCGACGCCATCAGCGAAGGCCTCGCCCAATCCATGGAGCGGCACGACAACCTCGTCCTCATGGGGCAGGACATCGCCGAATATGGCGGCGCCTTCAAGATCACGGAAGGTTTCCTGGACCGTTTTGGCAAGGATCGTGTCCGCAATACACCCCTCTGTGAAAGCGCCATCCTCGGCTGCGCCCTCGGCCTGAGCCTGGAAGGCTTCAAAAGCATGGTGGAGATGCAGTTCGCCGATTTCGTCACCGCAGGCTTCAACCAGATCGTCAATAACCTGGCGAAGATCCACTACCGCTGGGGCCAAAATGCCGATGTCGTCATTCGCATGCCTACGGGAGCGGGAGTTGGCGCCGGACCGTTCCATTCCCAAAGCAACGAAGCCTGGTTTTTGCATACGCCCGGCCTCAAGATCGTCTATCCCTCTACGCCCGCCGACGCTAAAGGGCTGCTGATTGCCGCGATCAACGACCCCAACCCCGTATTGTTTTTTGAACATAAGGCGCTTTATCGCAGCATCAGCGGCGCCGTTCCCGAGGAGTATTATGCAATAGAGATCGGCAAAGCCCGGACCGTACACAGGGGAGACGACCTCTCCATTATTACTTATGGCGCCGGTGTCCATTGGGCGCTGGATTATGCCGCGGCACATCCCGAATTCTCCCTCCACATCCTGGACCTCCGGACGCTCCTGCCCCTCGATTATTCCGCCATCCGCGAGGCCGTCGCCCAAACGGGTAAGGTCCTGATCCTGCATGAAGACACCCTCACCGGCGGCATAGGCGCCGAGATCGCCGCCTGGATAGGGGAACATTGTTTCCCTTTGCTCGACGCGCCCGTGCACAGATGTTGCTCTATCGACACGCCTATCCCGTTTAACGACACGCTGGAGAAGAACTTCCTGGCCCACGACCGGCTGGATGAATTTGTGCAAAAACTGATGGGATACTAGTTTTGCACCATTCTTGCACAAAGTTTTGCTTTAAATAATAGATTTCTTATCTTTAATACAAATAGGATAAGGTTTAATGGTTATGGAACTGATTAGGGCGACCTCCCGTTAGGGAGGTTTTTCCTTTTATAGGATGTCCCATGTTTTCCCTTATCTCAAACTACAGGCTACTCCGGGTGTCTTAATCAGCCGAAGCGGCTCTACTCCACGCCAGCCCCCTGGCAGACCAACGGTCTGCTGCCCGAAGGGTAACCGAGCCGGAGGCGAAGGTTACGAACGTTCCCGAGGGAACCGAAGGGAACGACCGAGGCAAAGCGAGGAACGACGCTTTGTCGAAGGTCTAAGCGAGGAACGAAGCTTGCCGAAGTTCATTGGACGTCTGCGCAGCAAGGGTTACTTTCTCCTACTAACCTTGCGCAGCAGACTCGCCGATAAACCACTGCTCCTTATTTTTGAACAACACATTGAACGTCGTGAAGGACCCGTAGATACGCGTAATATATTGTTGAAGATTTACCTTCTCTTCGTCACTGAGTCCCTTGTGACCATTGATCTGCTGTTCGAGTACGCGCAGCCGGTCCCGCGCCATCACGATCTTATGAAAGAAAACGTCGATGGGAACTTCTTTTGGTTTCACACTCTTGTCGCCGGGGTGCAGCACCATCATCCCGCCCCGCCATTTGTCACCCAGCGGTACGACCTCCGACAACCCACCCCATAGCCTGAGAATGCCGAGCAGCGAGCGCTCGGCCTCGGAGGCGGTTCCGATCTCCGTGGTCACATTTTCGGGGATGATCTCGTCGAGATTCGGGTCTTCTTTGTCGATCTCTTTTAAACCATGATGGATAAACGAAATGAGATAAACGGCATATTTCACGCCTACGATCACTCCGGGCCCGTATTGTGTATGCTGCAGGCGGGTGCCGATTCCAAGCGTTAGTTGGTCCATATATATATTAGTTGAATGTTTACGGGCGGTCCTTCCGGTCTTTCTGGTATTCTTTAAGGGCGAGTTTGATATAATCGTAGAGATCATAGTCCGTCGCCTTTTTGCAGAATTCATAGGAAGGCCGGTACCGGACCATAAAGCTGTCGAGCTCGTCGCCTTCCAGACGGGTTATTTTGAGGACGACACTCCGGGCGAACCGGTGGTCTACATATTTATCGTGTTCTTCGTCGATCAGTCGACCCTGGAAGGCCTTAGCCCGGCGGATCTTGTCCTTTTGCAGCATCCCGATAAGGGCGTCGATATCCACCCCCGCGCCGAGCCCCCCGCTTCCATCCGTGATCTTGAAACCCGGCTTTTTATAGTCGAAGTATTTTTCATAGTCCCGCCTGTTCTGAATGGAGTCGTCCCGATAGCTCCGCGGCATGACCTTGACCTCCTGCAGGGTCACGGGGTCCACATGCAGCGCGATATCGAAACCGGAGGAATAATTGATGTCCCTGATGGCGAATTTGCTGGTCGCCCGGCCGAGATAGGAGAAATAGATCGAATCGCTCAGGCTGACGACTATAATATAATTACCATTGGAGTCGGTGATGGTGCCCTTACCGGTGGTGCTGATGACGCTCACCCGGTCCAGCGGCTTGGTGCGGTACATATTATATACCGTTCCATGAACGGTGACGTCCTGCCCCCAAACCCTGGTTAAACAGCCAACAACAAAGATCGACAACAGCAGTAAGGTCCTTTGGGTAGAAAGTCTCATTATTAGGTGATATTACTATCAAAAAGGGATATACACAGCGGGCGCCGGACAGTTTTAACGATGATTTGGCAGATGCGTGAGGACCTCTTCGATCACCTTCGGAAAGTGCTCATATTCCAGCAGATGTATCTTTTTGGCGAGGGTTTCCGGGGTGTCTCCCGGTTCCACGATCACCTTTACCTGCCGGATGGGTTCACCATGATCATAATGTTCATCCACCCAATGGATCGTGATCCCCGATTCCTTCTCTCCCGCCGCGATCACCGCCTCGTGGACATGCCGCCCGTACATTCCTTTACCGCCATATTTCGGCAGGAGGGCCGGATGGATATTGATGATGCGACCCGGATAAGCCCTGACAAGCGCCTCGGGTATCTTCCATAAAAACCCTGCCAATACAATAAGGTCTATGTTTTTCCCTTTCAGTTCGTCGACATAGGCCCCGCCGCGGAAAAAAGGCTCTTTTTCGATCAGCAGGGTCGGGACTCCCTCCTTTTCGGCAACGGCGAGCACCCCGGCTCCCGGCTTGTTACACACGATGAGACACACTTTTACGTTTACAGTGCCGCGGAAGTAGTCGATGATCCTGGCGGCGTTGGTCCCCGTACCCGAGGCGAAGATGGCGAGATTCATGCGCCAAAACTACGGCGGCTTTGTCACGCTTTTGTCAAAGCGCTTGACACAATTTGCCGCCAATTGTTCGCTCACGTTGCTGACAATACTATGACATAGGGTCAGAGCGATTTGTCATAATACGCTGAAACCCACGCCCAACAAAGGAAAAAAAAATTTTCGCATGTTGATAGATTGTTAAAATCCTGACTTATTTTTGCAACCTGTTAAGGAGATTTTTCACATTTATACAACATTTTGTATATATGACCAACCATAGACCAATAGTCAAAAAGTTAATATTCAGTATCCTTCTTCCCACTCTGGTTCTTTTAGGATCTACTTCTATTACACAAGCTCAAGACGGCAAGGCTCTCTTTCAATCCAACTGCGCATCTTGTCATAACCCGTTCAAAGTCGTTACGGGTCCTGCCCTTCAGGGCGTGACGTCCCGGGTTCCGGACAAGGCCCTGCTGCACGCGTGGATCCACAACAACCAGAAGGTGTTGGCGTCGGGGAATCCTTACTTCAACAACCTTTTCGTGCAGTTCAACAAGACGCCGATGAACGTGTTCCCCGATCTTTCGGACAAGGACATCGACGCCATCCTCAACTACATCGAGACGGCCAAGCCGCCGACGGCCACCGAGCCCGGGAATCCGACCACGCAGGCTGCAGAGAGCGATAACACGCTGCTCTACGGTATCCTGACCCTGATCCTCGCTGTTATCATGCTGATCCTTCTGCAGGTCAACAGCAGCCTGAAGAAGCTCGCCGATGACAAAGACGGCATTCCCGCCCATGAGCCCATCCCCTTCTGGCGCAACAAGGTCTACATCACCTTCATCGTCCTCATCCTCTTCGTGGTAGGTGGCTATATGGTGGTCCAGGGCGCTATCGGCCTCGGCCGCCAGCAAGGCTATGAACCCGTTCAACCGATCTTCTATTCGCATAAAGTCCATGCCGGCATCAACCAGATCAGCTGTCTCTACTGTCACAGCAATGCGATGGACAGCAGGCACGCTACGGTCCCGCCGCTGAACGTATGTATGAACTGTCACGCCGCGATCAACGACTATACCCATGGTCCGAAGCTCTACCGCGAGGATGGCTCCGAAGTCGACGGCACCGCCGAGATCCAGAAGCTCTACAGCTATACCGGCTACGATCCCAAAACCAGCACCTATGACCCCTCGAAGGCGCACCCGGTAGAATGGATCAAGATCCACAACCTTCCCGACCACGTATTCTTTAGCCACGCGCAACACACCAAGGCCGGTAAAGTACAGTGCCAGACCTGCCACGGTCCCATCCAGGAAATGAATGAGGTCAAGCAGTTCGCCCCCCTCAGCATGGGTTGGTGCATCAACTGTCACCGTACTACCAAGGTTAATTTCCCCGACAGCGCAGGGAACAATGGCAACAAGTTCTACAGCATCTATGAGCGCTTCCACAAAGACCTCCGCACAGGCAAAATGGACAGCGTAACTGTTGAGAACATCGGTGGCACAGAGTGCCAGAAATGTCATTACTAAATTCTTCTACCCCTCCGAGGGCTAAAGACCCCGCGGAAAGCATAAATAGTTTAACTACTCAAGATATGAGCGACAAAAAATACTGGCAAAGTTTCGGAGAGCGCAATAGCAGTGAAGCGTTTCAGAAATCAACGGAAAACGAGTTTAACGAGAGTTTGCCGTTGGAAGGCCTGGATGGAAAAGGATTGCTCGACGCTAAACATCCCCGCAGGGATTTTCTTAAATATTTAGGTTTCAGCACGGCCGCCGCTACCCTGGCCGCCAGCTGCGAAATGCCCGTTCGTCACGTAGTTCCGTATCTCAATAAGCCGGACAATATGATCCCCGGTGTGGCCGATTTCTATGCCACGACCTATACTATCGGCGGTGATGTGATCCCCCTGGTAGCCAAGGTTCGCGATGGCCGCCCCATCAAGCTGGAAGGGAATACGATGGCGTCGACGACCAAAGGTGGTACTTCGGCCCGCGTTCAGGCATCGGTCCTCGATCTCTACGATACCGGCCGGCTTCGTTTCCCCGTTCAGATAGTCGAGGGCAAACCCCAGGAAGTAAGCACCTTCGAAGCCTTCGATAAGATGGTTGGAGATGCCCTCGCCGCTGCCGGCGGACCGGTCGTGCTGCTGACGCATACGCTCACGTCTATCACTTCTAAACAAGTCATTACCGATTTCCTTGCCAAATACCCGGGCAGCAAACACGTTCAGTACGATGCCGACTCCTATAGTGGTATCCTGCTGGCTGCCGAAGCGTCGTATGGCAAACGCGCCATCCCGACCTATCGCTTCAACCAGGCGGGTGTGATCGTGAGCCTCGGCGCCGATTTCCTTGGCACCTGGCTGTCGCCCGTGGAGTTCGCCCGGCACTATTCCGTAGGCCGCAAGGTCGACCCTAAGAACCCGGCGATGAACAAACACTATCAGTTCGAAAGCCTGCTCACCCTCACGGGTAGCAACGCCGACGCACGTTATACCCATAAGCCCAGCGAGACCGGCGCCGTAGCCCTGGCCCTGCTGGCCGCACTCGGTGGTTCGGTCACCGCTCCTGCCCTGCCCGATAACATTAAGGAAGGTATCAAAAAGGCAGCTGCCGACCTTACTGCCGCTAAAGGCAAGGCCCTGGTTGTCTCCGGCAGCAACAATACCAACGTCCAGATCATCGTCAACGCGATCAACGAAGCCATCGGCGCCAATGGCACCACGGTCGACTGGGCCACTCCCAGCCAGGTTCGTCAGGGTATCGATGGCGACATGACCGCTCTCGTGGCCGACCTCAACGCCGGTAAGGTAGGCGCGCTGATCGTTTACGGCGTTAACCCCGCATATGATTATTACGATGCTGAGAAGTTCAAGGCCGGTCTGAAGAAAGTAAAGACCGCCATCTCGCTCAACGACCGGCTCGATGAGACCACGGAGCTCACGAAATACGTTCTCCCCGCCCCCCACTTCCTCGAGAGCTGGGGTGACACCGAAGCGAAACCGGGCTATATCTCCTTTCTTCAGCCCACGATCGCTCCGCTCTTCAAGACCCGCCATTTCCAGGAATCGCTGATGAAATGGAGCGGTAACAACACGACCTACGAAGCTTATTTCAAACAATACTGGACCGGAAAATTAGGCAGCGTCGAAGCTTATGAAACGGCTCTTCAGAATGGCGTCATCGAGCCCACGGCTCCCGCCGCCGGTACTGCCACCTATAACGGCTCGAAAGTTGCCGATGCTGCCAGCGCCATCGGCGCCATCAAAGGCGGCGGTCCCTTCGAGATCGTTGTCTATCAGCCCGTGAGCATGGGTATCGGCGCCCAGGGCAACAACCCCTGGCTGCTCGAGCTCCCCGATCCCGTTACGCGGATCGCCTGGGACAACTACGCGATCATCTCGCCCAAGGTCGCCCGTGAGAAGTTCGGCATCGACCTTTCCACCCGCCGGGAGTCCGATCATTATGAGGTCTATATGGACAAACAGCTGATCAAGCTGAAGATCGGCGGTAAGGAAATGACCATTCCGGCGATCGTGATCCCCGGTGTACACAACGAAGTTATTGGTATCGCGGTAGGTTTTGGCCACCAGAGCGCCAATCCCGCCCAGACATCGGAATATATTGGCCGCGCCGCTGCCGGTGCAGGTTTCAACGCCTTCCCGCTCCTGACCTACAATGGCACTACGGTCGACTGGTACAACACCGGCGCCGACTTTGAAGATGCCAAACAGATGTTCAAGCTGGCGCAGATGCAGACCCACGGGACCCTGGAAGGCCGTACCGAAGTCGTAAAGGACATCACCTTCGCTACCTTCAAACAGAATCCCAATACGGTTTACGAACAGCGTGAAGAAGAGCTGAAACCTTTTGGCGGCATCGAGAACTTCGATAAGGAAGGCACGTTGTATCCGCTGTATGACAAGCCCGGCATCAAATGGGGTATGTCCATCGACCTGAACTCCTGTATCGGTTGCGCGGCCTGCGTCGTAGCCTGCCATGCGGAGAACAACGTACCGGTGGTCGGCAAGCACGAGTGTCTCCGGTTCCACGATATGCACTGGATCCGCATCGACCGCTACTATTCCACGCCGACCAGAGATCTCGATAACCCCGAGGACGTACAGGTCGTGTTCCAGCCGATGCTGTGTCAGCATTGCGACAACGCCCCCTGCGAGAACGTTTGTCCGGTGAACGCCACCAACCACAGCAGCGAAGGTCTCAACCAAATGGCTTACAACCGCTGTATCGGTACCCGTTACTGCGCGAATAACTGTCCGTATAAAGTAAGACGTTTCAACTGGGCCGATTACACCGGCGCCGACAGCTTCCCGAACAACCAGGACCAAAAGATCGTAGGCGTCCTCGATCCGGCCGTCTTCCAGATGAATGACGAGCTGACGCGGATGGTCCTCAACCCGGATGTCGTTACCCGCAGCCGTGGTGTAATGGAAAAATGTAGCTTCTGCGTTCAGCGTTTGCAGGATGGCAAGCTCAAGGCGAAGAGAGAGAACCGCGTTCTCGAAGACATGGTCGACATACAGACCGCCTGCCAGCAGGCTTGTCCGACGGAAGCCATCGTGTTCGGCAATGCAAATGATAAAGACAGCAGGATCAGCACCACGCGGCACGAGCAGGCGGTTCGCCTTTACCGGGTGATCGAAGACGTGCACACGCTGCCGAATATCACCTATTTTGCGAAGATCCGTAATTCCGATGTTGCTTTCACCGCGGAGGAGTCCGGCGATAACGAATCGGTAAACGGCGAAAAGCATTCGTAGTAGTCAGTAGTAGTCACAAAAATTTTTGGCAAAAAGCTCAATATATTATGGCATCAGCACCGTTGCAATACGAATCACACACAAGAGCACCGCTTGTAGAAGGCCCGAAGAATTATCACCAGGTCACTGAAGATATCGTACGCCCTATCGAAGCCGCTCCCTCCAGGCTTTGGTGGACGGGTTTCCTGATCAGCGTCGCCTGTCTCCTATTCGGTATCTGGTCCGTCGCCGAGCAGGTGATCTATGGGGTCGGTCAGTGGAACCTGCACCGTACCGTAGGTTGGGGCTGGGACATCACCAACTTCGTGTGGTGGGTCGGTATCGGTCACGCCGGTACCCTGATCTCCGCGATCCTCCTGCTGTTCCGACAGGGTTGGCGTACCGGGGTAAACCGCGCCGCTGAGGCCATGACGATCTTCGCGGTTATGTGCGCGGGCCAGTTCCCGATATGGCACATGGGTCGCGTCTGGTTGTGTTTCTTCATCATGCCTTATCCCAACACTCGCGGTCCCGTTTGGCCGAACTTCAACTCTCCCCTTCTTTGGGACGTGTTCGCTATTTCGACCTACTTCACGGTGTCGGTACTCTTCTGGTACTCCGGTCTGATCCCTGATATGGCTACGATCCGCGACCGGGCCAAGCTCAAATGGCGGAAATTCTTCTACGGTGTCACCGCCTTCGGCTGGACGGGTTCCACCAAACACTGGCAACGGCATGAGGCGCTGTCCTTGGTTCTCGCAGGTCTGAGTACGCCGCTGGTACTTTCGGTACACACCATAGTATCCTTTGACTTCGCCACCTCGGTTATTCCCGGCTGGCATACTACCATCTTCCCGCCCTACTTCGTTGCGGGCGCCGTGTTCTCGGGTTTCGCGATGGTGAATACCCTGCTGGTGGTGAGCCGCAAGGTGCTGGGTTTGCAGGAATATATCACGATCGAGCACATCGAGGTGATGAACAAGGTCATCGTGCTCACGGGCTCCATCGTAGGTATCGCCTATCTCAGTGAGTTGTTCGTAAGCTGGTACAGCCAGAACAAATTCGAGAACTGGGCCTTCGCCCAGAGCCGCGCCAACATCTTCAGCCCCTATGGCTGGGCCTATTATATCATGATGGGTTGTAACGTGCTTTCGCCTCAGATCTTCTGGTTCCGCAAGATGCGCCGCAACCTCACCGTGACGTTCTTCATGTCGATCCTGGTGAATGTGGGTATGTGGTTCGAACGGTTCGTGATCATCGTATTATCCATCTACCGCGACTATCTCCCCAGCAGCTGGGCTACCTACTATGCCCCGTCTATCTGGGAGGTCGGCTTCTATGTCGGGACCTTCGGCTTGTTCTTTACGTGCTACTTCCTCTTCTCGAAATTCGCACCCGTGATCGCCATCGCCGAGATCAAACATATCCTGAAGAAATCCGGCGATGTCTATAAAGAGACGGATAAGGTAGATCATATCGAGAAAGAAAGTATCGAAGAGTTCGCTCACGAATATGCGCATGCGCATTGAGGGCATTTAAAAAACTAAGAGCAAAAAGCTATAAATATGGCAGTAAAAAAATTTGTAGTTGGGATTTTCACGGACGAGGAAGTGCTGTTCCCCGCGATCAAGAAGGTCCGTTCCGCCGGATACAAGATCCATGATGTCTACACGCCGATGCCCATCCATGGTATGGACAAGGCCCTGGGTCTACGGGACACCAGCCTGCACACCGCCGGCTTTATCTACGGGATCACGGGTACCACCACGGCCCTCACCGGTATCGGCTGGATCTTCAACTCGGACTGGCCGATAAACATCGGCGGTAAATCGCACTTCGATCTGCCCGCATGGATACCTATTACGTTCGAGTTGACGGTATTGTTCTCCGCGGTAGGGATGTTCCTGACCTTTTGTTACCTCTGTAACCTGGCGCCCTTTATCCGGAAACATCATTTCAACCTGCGCTCCACGGACGACCAGTTTACCATGGTCATCGAATGCACGGAGAAAAGCAATGAGCAAGAGATCATCGCATTTTTGAATAGCGTAGGTGCGACCGGCATCAACACCCAGGTGGCGGAAGCCGGCTGGTGGATAGGCCGTTACGATAACGATAAAACTCCATTTCAACAAAAAGGAACTGCTTTAGCATGAAAAAAATAGCTGTCTTATCTTTCGTGATACTCATGGCCGCCGGCATTTTCACCGGTTGTAGCGAAGTTCAGCGCGACCCCGGAAGGATCTATATGCCGGATATGGGCTATAGCAGGGCCTACGAGACCTACGCTACTACCGAAGAGCAAAAGGCGGAGCTGCTCAGCAAGGGTATTCACTTCAGCAATACTCCCGTGCCAGGCACGATGAAACGCGGCGAGCTGTTGCCCTTCCTGATAGAAAAAGATAAAATTGGCGACACGACCGACTACCACGCTTCCAGGGACGTTAAGAGTCCCCTGACCTCCATGGATACGGTGGAAGCGGAGCGGCTCTATCTCGTCAACTGTGCCATCTGTCATGGTCCCAAGCTGGACGGCAACGGTCCGCTTTACCGCGGCGGCGATGGCCCCTTCCCGGCTGCTCCTGCCCAGTTCGTAGGCAAGGCACAATATGAGAATATGCCCGAAGGCCAGATGTTCTACTCGGTTACCTACGGCAAGAACAAAATGGGTTCATACGCCTCCCAGCTCAGCACGAAACAGCGCTGGATGGTGATTGCATATATCAAGTCGAAACAGGCAGCGGGTAAGGCAGCCGCTTCTCCGGCTGCCGGAAGCAGCACCGTCGCCGACTCGACCGCTAAAAAATAAGTAATTTCTAAAAATCATTGTTGATGTCATCGTATAAAGAACATTTTGAGATACCGGCCCGATACAAGCAATGGTCCCTGGGCCTGATGACTGTGGGTGTGATCTCGCTGATCGTAGGTTTCATCCTCTACGGCACCCATGATCAGGGCACTCGTTTCTGGGCGACCCTCATGCACAATAGTGTGTATTTCCTGCTTATTACCAATGCGGCCATGTTCTTTTTCTGCGCCGTGACGCTGTCGCTGGGCAGTTTTATCATCACCTTCCGCCGTGTCACCGAAGCCATCTCCGCTGCGGTGATCCCCATCGGCATCATTTGCTTCGTGATCCTGATGTGTATCGTGTTTGGCGGTCATACCGCGATCTACTCCTGGCTCGACAGAGGCGCCGTAGCCAAAGACGAGCTCCTCAAAGAAAAAAGCGGGTTTCTCAGCGTCCCCTTCTTTACCATCTGGACGATACTCACCATTGGCTTGTGGATCGTCCTCGGCTATAAGATGCGCAAACTCTCCCGTAGCATCGACGAGACCCCGCTTAACCGCGAAGAGGGTAAAAAATATATCTTTAAGAACACCGTCTGGGCGGCGATCTATATCGTTTGGTTTGCGCTCACCGTGGCCGCGGTTACTCCCTGGCTGTGGCTCATGAGCATCGACGCACATTGGTATTCAACGATGTACAGCTGGTATAACTTCGGAAGCTGCTTCGTTTCCGGCGTCGCACTGATTACGATCTTCGTGATCTATTTCAAGAATCAGGGCGCCCTGGAGTTCGTCAACGAGGAACACCTGCATGACCTGGGCAAGTTCATGTTTGCCTTTTCCATCTTTTGGTGTTATCTGTGGTTCGACCAGTTCATGCTGATCTGGTATGCCAACATTTCCGAGGAGACGGTTTACTTCCAGCCCCGGTTCAATGGCGCCTATGCCGGCATCTTCTATTTGAACTTCATAATCAACTTTATATGTCCCCTGCTGATCTTCATGAAACGCGGCTCGAAACGGAACTGGGGCACCGTAACTTTTATGTCCGTACTTTTGATCTTTGGACACTGGCTGGACTACTACCAAATGGTGTTTGCGGGCGAACATATTTCTCCTGACCGCGTACCCTTGAACCTCTTCGACTTCGGCATAGCACTGGGTTTTGTAGGGTTGATCATGTGGCAAACGGGCAGGGTTTTCGCCAAATTCCCGACGCTGGCTAAGAATCACCCTTATGTGAAAGAAAGTATTGTTCATCATACTTAAAATCGTTTTTCTATCATGTCAACTTTTTTTCTGCTACTGATCCTGTTGTTAGGTTTCCTCATCACCTTCCAGATCGCCAAGGCTAGTGAGTACGTGGGGGTATTGAAAGGAGAAAAGAAAAATTTTGAGCAGCATAACCGCATCAACGGTTTCCTGATGATCGTATTCCTGGTGTTGGGTCTCATCGGCGTCTACTGGTGCAATGAGCTCTTCAAGGGAAGGATCCTGGGCGAATCCGCCAGTAAACATGGAGAGGAGATCGATCGGATGCTGTACATCACCATCGCTATCACCGGCGTGGTATTCGTAGCCACCCAGATCCTGCTCTTCTGGTTCGCCTATAAATACCAGTATTCCGAAAAGCGCCAGGCCC
>Ga0134128_10001202_pt1 | contig 34035 bp, 31 predicted proteins | sample KB31754_FD_96462 | JGI IMG/M metagenome (GOLD analysis project Ga0134128, IMG submission 96462) | Terrestrial soil microbial communities with excess Nitrogen fertilizer from Kellogg Biological Station, Michigan, USA - KB3-175-4 | ecosystem: Environmental > Terrestrial > Soil > Unclassified ...
CGAGAAAAGAGCGAAATCCGCGACGGCATGCGGATCGAATGGGATATGCCGATCAGGGTGGACGACGGGCTGGTACTCCGCTGCGACATCTATCGACCGGTCGCCGACGGAAAATACCCGGTAATCATGACACTTGGGCCCTACGGCAAATGGCTCCATTTCGAGGATCTCTACAAGACACAGTGGGAGCGGATGTGCGCCGATCAGCCGGACGTGCCCACGGATTCAACCAATAAGTATCAATGCTGGGAAGTTGTCGATCCTGAGAAATGGGTCCCCGACGGCTATGTCTGCATCCGTGTCGACAGCCGCGGCGCGGGCCGCTCGCCCGGAGTAATCGACATCTGGTCATTGCGGGAGGCGCAGGATCTCGCCTGCTGTATCGAATGGGCGGGTACGCAGCCGTGGTCGAACGGCAAGGTCGGCCTCAACGGGATTTCCTACTACGGCCAGAACCAGTGGCAGACCGCGGCGCTGCAGCCGAAACACCTCGCAGCCATCTGCATCTGGGAAGGTGCCGCCGATTTCTATCGCGATATGGCTCATCACGGCGGCATCTTCAATCGCGGTTTCGTGCAGGACTGGTCGAAGGCGCAGGTCTATTCGGTCCAGAACGGCCGCGGCACCCGCGGTTTCAAGAGCCGCATGAACGGCGACTGGGTATCGGGGCCGGACACTCTTCCGGAAGAACAGCTCGGCCGTAATCGCCGCGACTTCTACGAAGACTGTATCGCGCGAAAGCTCGACACTGATCCCTACTGGCAATCCCGCATGCCGGACTGGACCAAGGTGAGGACGCCGTTGCTCTCGGCTGCCAATTGGGGCGGGCAAGGCTTGCATCCGCGCGGCAACTTCGAAGGTTTCGTGCGAGCCGCATCCGACCAGAAATGGCTCGAGGTACATGGCATCGAGCACTGGACTCATTTCTACACTAACTACGGAGTTGCACTGCAGAAGAAATTCTTCGGGCATTTTCTCAAGGGTGAGAACACGGGCTGGGACGGTCAGCCGAAGGTCCTCCTCCAGGTCCGCCATCCCGGCGAGAAATTCGTCGAACGCCGCGAAAACGAATGGCCGCTCGCGCGCACGCAATGGACGAAATTTAACATCCATGCGGGCGACATGACCCTCTCCCGCAAATCGCAATCCTCAGCCGACACCGTGACCTATGCCGGGATGAGCGAAGGCGTGACCTTCCTGTCCGAGCCGCTCGAGCAGGACACCGAGCTTACGGGCCCGATTGCCGCAAAACTCTGGGTATCCTCGGAAACGGAAGATGCAGACCTATTCCTGGTGGTGCGCGCCTTCGCGCCCGATCTCAAGGAGATCACATTCCAGGGCGCGCTCGACGCACACACGCCGATCGCGCAGGGTTGGCTGCGCTGCTCGCACCGCAAGCTCGATCCGAAACTCACGTTGCCCTACCGCCCCTATCACACCCACGACGAGGAGCAGAAGCTCACACCTGGCCAGGTATATGAGGTCGACGTCGAAGTCTGGCCGACCTGCATCGCTTTGCCAAAGGGCTATCGCCTTGCGCTTTCCGTGCGCGGCACGGACTACGTATTTCCAGGGGAGCCTGGTGCGGGCGTCGAGACGCTCGGAAAAGTCTGGACCGGCGTCGGTCCTTTCACCCATGACGACCCGCGCGATCGTCCACCCTCCGTGTTCGGCGGCGACGTATCGCTGCACACCGGGCCGAACCGGCAGGCCTATGTGCTGCTGCCCGTCATTCCAAAAGCATGAGCATCAACGATCATTCGCGCTGATCAAAATGGCGAATAAAGAGGAACACGACGACCATGAGCTATCGTGAGGTGAGTGAAATCCGCGACGGCATGCGTATCGATTGGGACATGCCGATCACGATGGACGACGGCATTGTCCTGCGCTGCGATGTATTCCGGCCCGTAAAGAACGGCCGGTATCCCGTCCTCCTGAGCCATGGCCCCTACGGCAAGTGGCTGCATTTCGAAGACGGTTACAAGACCGCCTGGGACCGCATGGCGCTCAAGCATCCTGATGTGATGGGCGGCTCCTCCAATAAGTACCAGAGCTGGGAGGTGTGCGATCCGGAGAAATGGGTGCCGGGTGGCTATGTCTGTGTTCGCGTCGATTCGCGCGGATGCGGCCGCTCGCCCGGCTATGTCGAGCATTGGTCGCCGCGCGAAACGAAGGACTTCCATGACTGCATCGAGTGGGCCGGAACCCAGCCCTGGTCAAACGGCAAGGTTGGCCTGAGCGGCATATCCTACTACGCCATCAATCAGTGGCAGGTCGCGAGTCTGCAACCGAAGCATCTCGCCGCCATCTGCGTCTGGGAAGGCTTCGCCGATTTCTACCGCGAACTCAGCCACAATGGCGGCATCTACAATACGTTCGCGCAAAATTGGTACGACATGCAGGTGAAGACCGTGCAGTACGGCCTAGGCACGAAAGGTCATCGCAGCCGCATGAACGGCGATTGGGTATCGGGACCGGAAACGCTTACCGCCGAGCAAATGGGTGCGAACCGCTACGATCTCGGAAAGACCTATTTCGCGCATCCTCTCGATGACGACTTCTACAAGGCAATGCTGCCGGATTGGTCGAAGGTAAAGGTACCCATGCTTTCCGCCGCTAACTGGGGTGGGCAGCCGCTTCACCCTCGCGGCAATTTCGAGGGCTTCTATCGCGCAGCGTCCCGGGATAAGTGGCTCGAAGTGCATGGTATCGAGCATTGGACACATTATTACACCGACTACGGAATCGGCCTGCAAAAGAAATTCTTCGGCTATTTCCTGAAAGGCGAACGCAACGGTTGGGACAAGCAACCGCGTGTGCAGCTCAATATTCGCCATCCGGGCGAAAAATTCGTGATCCGCCACGAGAATGATTGGCCGCTACCGAGCACCCAATGGACCAAATTTCATTTGGCCACGGACGCGCAGAAACTCGTCACAACGGCTCCAACCGGTTCGGCAAAGGTTGCCTTCGACGCGACCGGCGACGGCGTCACGTTCCTGACCGAACCGATGAAGGAAGAAACCGAAATCACCGGCCCCGTAGCCGCCAGACTTCACGTTTCATCGTCGACCAGCGATGCCGACCTGTTCCTCGTGCTCCGGGTGTTCTCACCGGACATGAAGGAAGTGGTGTTTCAAGGAGCGCTCGATCCGCACACGGCAATCGGGCAAGGCTGGCTGCGCGCGTCGCACCGCAAGCTCGACAAAGCTCTGACTCGGCCGTTCCGCCCCTATCACACCCACGATGAAAAGCAGCCGCTCAAGCCCGGAGATGTCTACGCGCTTGATATCGAAATCATCCCGACTTGCATCGTGGTGCCAAAGGGCTATCGCGTGGCGCTGAGCATCCGTGGGCGCGACTATGTCTATCCCGGCGGCTCCGGCGGCAAACTGTCCAACATGAAAAACGAGTTCACCGGCAACGGGCCCTTCCTGCATGATGACCCGCGTGACCGTCCGCAGGAAATCTACGGCGGCACGACGACGTTGCACCTCGGCGCCGGCCGCGAGAATTACGTTTTATTGCCGATTATTCCACCCCGCAAAGCTCCGCCGATAAAGGTGAAGGCGAAAGCAACCGCACGCAGGCCCGCAAGGCGGACGGCGCGCAAGAAACGGCAGTAGCCGCGGGCCGGGGCTCGGACGCCCAATTAGGCCCCAATAAAGAAGAGGTGAGCCTCAGCGAACGGCGTACAGGTAAAGGTGGCCCCTTGCCCTTCCCGCATCCCCGGCCTACCGGGAATTTGCGAGGAAATTTGCAATATCGCGGTTTCGCGAGAACCAGAGAATGTAAATAATGGGCTCCCAATAGGGCGTTCGATGCGAATTCCCTACTCAGTGGAACAGGGGATTATTGCGGCAAAGCAATAAATTCCAACGCAGGGACAGGGAATTTCAATCGCCAAAACCAAAGTCATCGCCCGAGCAGTACGGTATACTTAACTCAAAACGCCGCAGGAGTATCGCACAATGGCGCAGACCAGGGCTGAGACCTGCGCGACCTCTACATTTCTGGCGTCAGATCGCTGTGCACAATAATCGGGGCCAGCGATGCGCCTTCGTAAGGCCCCGCAATGCTGGCGGGGAAAAGAAAAACCGAACAGGGAGGATTCTCATGCTGAACCGTAAACCGTTATTGGAAGGCCTTGCAAAAATACTGTTGTCAGCTGTTGCACTATTCGCAGCCGCAGCGAGCAGCTATGGAGCCGATTATCCAGATCGGGCATTGAAGCTAATCGTGCCCTGGGCCGCGGGTGGCGACACCGACCTCATCTTTCGACCCCTGGCACCCCTCTTGCAGAAATATCTTGGTCAGCCTGTGGTGATCGCCAATGTCGGCGGCGCCTCGGGGACCGTTGGAGAGCGCGAAGCGGCGAGCGCCGCGCCTGACGGTTACACAGTCTACGGCGCGCACGACTATATCCATTCTGTCTATTTTGCCGGAATGATTGACCTCAAATATAGCAGCGCCTTCGAACCGGTTTGCATGGTCTCCTCCACCCCGTCGGTCATCACAGTCGGTGCAAAGACCCCCTGGAAGACGTTCAAGGAATTGGTCGACGACGCCAAGAAGCGTCCGGATCAGATCGTGGTGGGCGCCTCGCTGGGATCGACCAGCCAATACTCGATCGCACTCGCCGCCAAGGCAGCCGGTATCAGTTTCAAGTACGTCCCTTATGATGGAACGGCCAAGCGCATGAATGCGCTGCTCGGTGGGCACATCGATGTTGGCGACAGCAATCTCACCCAGAAGGGTAAGGTCGATGCCGGTCTGCTCCGCTTCCTCGCCAACATGTCGGAGAAACGGACCAGTGGACTAGAAGACGTACCGACTCTGAAAGAGCTCGGTTACGATGTCGAGTATTCCGTGAACCGCGGTCTCATGGTGCCGAAGGGGACACCAGCCAACGTTATCGCCAAGCTCAATGACGCCTGCGCCAAAGCGACAAAGGAGCCGGAATACGCCAAGGCTATGCTGCTGCAGGGCACCGAGGTACGGTACATGGATCCGAAAGCGTACGCGGCCTATCTTCAGAAGACCGACATGCAGACCAAGGACATCGCCAAGGCTCTCGGACTGCTAAAGCGCGAATGATGCTTAGCCGGGACGGTATTTCCGGGCTCGTCTGTCTCGCGATCAGCGTAGTGCTGCTGACGCAGACATTCGGGCTGCCGCCGGCCACGATCGTTCCGGTCGGGCCGGCTTTCTATCCACGTATCGTATTGATTCTGCTCATGCTCCTGAGCATGATCTTGATCGCGCTCGACTTCCGGGCGATGCGCGCCGCCCGCGCGGGCGGACCCGCCGCCGTAGCGCCGGCCGCGGGCCTGCCGCCGAACTACCGGCTGGTGCTCGCGACATTCATTGAATTCGGACTCTACATCGCATTGCTGCCCCCGCTCGGCTTCCGGATCGCGACGTTCCTGTTCGTGCTCGCCTTGCAGATCACGCTTGAATGGCCGCGGAGCAACAAGCATTGGGCGCTCGCTGTTCTGGTTGCGGCGGCGACGAGTCTCGTCTGTTTCCTGATCTTCCAGGATTATCTGTCGGTACTGCTGCCGCGCGGCACATGGAGCAACATGTGAATCACTACGAGTTGCTCCTCACCCATATTGGGACGGTGCTGCACCTGGAGTACCTGATCCCGCTGCTGATCGGCACGATCGCGGGAGTGATCGGCGGCGCGCTTCCGGGCGTCACCATCACGATGACGGTGATCGTTGTACTGCCGTTCACCTTCGGCCTCGATCCGCTGCAGGGCCTCGCCGCCATGATCGGCGTCTATGTCGGGGGTTCCGCCGGTGGCTCAATCACAGCGAGCCTGATTGGTATTCCAGGGACGCCGTCCGCTGTGGCAACGACCTTCGACGGCTTCCCGATGACAAAAAACGGTGAGGCCGGTCGCTCCGTGTGGGTTGGCGTGTGGTCTGCATTCATCGGTGGCGCGATTGGCGGCCTCTGCCTCATCGAACTCACTGGCCCGTTCGCCTCGCTGGCGCTGGAGTTTGGTCCGTGGGAATTTTTTGCGCTGTTCGTATTCGCATTGTCGATGGTCGCCGGGCTGGTCGGGCGATCAGTAACCAAGGGGCTGCTCTCCGGTACCATCGGCCTTGTCGTCACCATCGTCGGCCCCGACCCGATCTTGGGCGTGCAGCGTTTCACCATGGGCATCCACCAGCTTGAGGGCGGCTTTGATTTCCTGCCGGTGCTGATTGGCATATTCGCGTTCGCGCAGTTGATGCCTGACGTTGAGCAGATCCGTAGCGGTGAGCAAGCGCTCGCAGGTGCGTCGAGACAGGTCAACCTGAAGGTCTCACACTTGTCTGTGTTCTGGGACATCCTTTGCCGGCCGTTCATTCTGCTCTGGGTTACATTCATCGGCATCGTGATCGGGGTGCTGCCGGCGATCGGCGGCAGCGCCGCCAACATCATGGCCTATGATCAGGCCAAAAAATTCTCCAAACGGCCTGAAAAGTTTGGAACTGGTATTCCCGAAGGCATTGTTGCGTCGGAAGCCTCAAATAGCGCGAATGTCGCAGGCTCGTTGATGATGATCATGGCCTTCGGCATCCCCGGCGATGCGGTCACAGCCGTGATGATGGGCGCACTAACCATCCATGGTATTCAGCCAGGCCCGCTTTTTATTTCCCAGCAGCCAAAAATCGCATACGGCATCTACGCGGCATATCTGGTAGCGCTGCCGTTGATGGTAGCAGTGATCTGGGTCGGGTCGCGTGCCTGGTTACGCGTCATCATGATGCCAAAGGCGATGCTGATTCCGATCGTTCTGGTTCTCTGCGTCATCGGCGCCTATGCACTCAGCAACAGTATGAACGACGTATACGTACTCGCACTGTTTTGCGTGATCGGTTACGCAATGGTGAAATCACGTATCCCTCTCGCGCCGCTGATACTCGGCGTAGTGCTCGGAGACCAGATTGAAGCCAACCTCATCCAAGCCGTTTCTACCGATGCGGACCCATGGTTATTCATCACACGGCCTATTTCCGGCGGCTTGTTGGCAGCCTCCCTTCTTTCGGTCGCATTGGCAGTCTGGCAGCATCGACGTGAGACAAACCGCGTTGCTTCAATCGCCGTTGAAGAACCCGACACCGATTTTTAATCGAGCGTCCTGACCAAACGCCGTCGCTAAATTCCGAGGTAAGCCGCCTGCACCTGCGGGTTATTTGCCAATTCAGCGCTGGTGCCGTGCATAATCACCTGGCCGCCTTCGAGCACATAAGCCCTCTGCACTAGTCCCAGCGCACGGCTGACATTCTGTTCCACCAGAAGAATCGCCGTGCCCATTTTGTGGATCTCCTGGATCTTTTCGAAGGTGACGTCGCACATCACCGGCGCAAGACCGAGTGAAGGCTCGTCAAGCATCAAAAGGCGCGGCTTGAGCATCATGCCACGTCCGACCGCGAGCATTTGTTGTTCGCCACCGCTCATGGTGCCTGCCAGCTGCTTCCGGCGCTCAGCAAGGCGCGGAAATATGTCGTAGACGAGCTCAAGCGAACGCGCACGTTCTGTCTTGGCGCGCGGCGCGTAGGAACCAATCTCGAGATTTTCATTGACTGTCATTTCGGGAAATACCTGGCGACCTTCCGGCACGTGGGCGATCCCGAGCTCGGTGATCTTATGCGGCGGCAGCGAAGCGAGATTTTCCCCCAGGAACGTAATGCTACCGGCGGTCAGCTTCACAAGGCCGGAAATGACTCGCAACGTCGTGCTTTTGCCGGCGCCGTTTGCACCGAGCAACCCGACCGCTTCGCCTTCCCCGACATTGATGGTGACGCTGTCAATCGCAGGCACTCTGCCGTACGACGCACTGACGCTTTTAAGCTCGATCATGATGGCGTCCCCGCAGGGGTCTGCGCGTAGCCAGAACCGAGATAAGCGCGGATGACTTCCGGATTTTGCACAATTTCTTTCGGGCTGCCTTCGGCGATCTTCTGCCCGTGGTCGAGCACAATGATATGCTTGGCGACCGCCATGATGGCACGCATCAAATGCTCGACGATCACTATCGTGAGGCCACGGCTCGACAGCTTGCCGACCAAGGCGACAGCCTGATCGACTTCGGCCGGATTAAGGCCGGCCATCACCTCATCGAGCAGCAGCAGCCGCGGCTGCGTTGCCAGAGCTCGGGCCATCTCAAGCCGGCGCTGGTCGATAGTCGTCAGATCGCGCGCCGCCGTGCTCTCGCGCGCCGATAGGCCGACGAAGTCGATGGCTTCACGGGCCTTGACGCGCGCTCGATCGGGGCTTCGATCGCGCAGGAAGGCTCCAGTCATGACATTGTCGAGCACCGTCATGCCTCCGAACGGTTTTGCGATCTGGAAGGTGCGCGCAAGTCCATGGGCGCAGACGTCATGCGGGCGCAGGCCAACCATCTCCTCACCAAATGCGGACACCGAGCCGGCATCGGGCCGGTAGAAACCCATGATGAGGTTGAACGCGGTCGTCTTGCCGGCGCCGTTGGGTCCGATCAACGCCAGCGTTTCGTTTTCCCGGACGGTGAAGCTGACATCCTGAACGGCGCGAAGGCCGCCGAAGCGTTTGCTCAAGTTATTGATGACGAGGGCGTCAGCCATTCATCATCCCTTCGCCGATTTATTGCGACGGCGGGCGTAAACTTCGTAGACGTAGCCCATGATGCCCGTGGGCCGCCACAGGATCACCGCCATCAAGATCAGGCTGTAGACGGTGAGCTGGACGCCGCCGATTGAGTTGCCCAGCCAACTTTGCAGCAAGGCGGACGTCGTCTCCAGCAGCACGGTTCCGATCACCGGCCCCCATAACGTGCCGACCCCGCCGACGATGGCGACGAGCGCCGCTTCAATTGAGACGTTGAAGTTGAACGCGGTCTGCGGATCGATGAAGTAGATGTATTGCGTGTAGAAGGTGCCGGCCAAAGCTGTGAGGAATGAAGAAATCATGTAGATCTCGCGCTTAACGCGCGGCACGTTGATACCGATGGCTTCGGCCGCATCCTCGTCCTCGCCGATGGCGACGAGGTAGTAGCCGACACGCGATCGCTCGATCCAAGCCGTGATGGCCAACGCGATGGCGAGCAGACCAAGCACGATATAATAATACGGCGCCTTGCTTTCGAATTGCATCATCAGCGGCGCATTGCCGAGATTGGGGATCGTCGTACCTTCAGCGCCCCAGGCAAAGTCGCGGAATTTGAGGAAGATCAGCATCAACACTTGAGCGGTCGCGATGGTGGCGATGGTGAAATACGGCCCGCGCAAACGAAAGCATAGCCAGCCGATCGGCAAGCTCGCGAACATCCCCACAAAGCCCCCGGCGACCATGCCGATCCACGGCGAGATCCCGAAATCTATCTGCAGCAAGGTCGATGTATAAGCGCCGAGCCCGAAAAACGCTGCATGCCCAAGTGAAAGCTGCTTGGCATAACCACCCAGCAAATTCCACGCGGTACCGATGAATGCAAACAGCAGCACGCGAATAAGAATTTCAAGTGCAAAAGAACTTTTGACCAAAAGGGGCAGCACCAACATTATGGCGATCGCGATGGCGAGCACGAGCCCGCCCCACCCTCGAAGCTGCATCAGCGTCGCCTCCCGCCGGCCAGACCGCTTGGCCGCACGGCCAGTGTCGTGAGCAGCAACAAGAAGACGACAATCAATCCGGAATCCGCACCGATGAACTGGATGCCGAGCGATTCGGCGACACCCATCAACAAGCTGGCGATCAAAGCGCCGATGACATTGCCGAGCGTGCCGAGGACGACGGCGACAAAGGCCATCAGAACAAAGACCTGCCCGACCAGCGGATACGCCGGATAGAACGGCATCAGCAGCGAGCCCGCAGCGCCTGCAAGCGCCAAGGCGATGCCGAACGCAACCGCGAAGACGCGGTTGGGATTAATCCCCATGAGCTGCGCGACGTCGCGATTTTGCGAAGCCGCCCGCATCGCCTTGCCGAGATCGGTGGTGTGCAGGAATACCCAGAGGATGCCGCTCAGGCCCATCGCAAACACGAAGGCAACCAGCTTTGCCACCGGGATGTAAAGCCCGCCGATATGCAAGGCCTCGTCCGAATACCACGTGTGTACCGTGCGGTAATTCGCCGTCAGCAACATCAGCGCCAAATTGAGAATGAGCAGCGAGAGCGCAAAGGTCAGGAAAATCTGGGGCAAATCATTAAGCCCGAGAACCCTCCGGATCAGGAATTGCTGGACCAAAACGCCGACGACGAAAAGCACCGGCATCGACACGATCAACGAGACGATCGGATCGATGCCGAACTGCGTGGCCAGGAAGAAACTGATGTACATCCCGATCATCACGAATTCGCCTTGGGCGAAATTGACGATCTTCACCACGCCGAATATCAGCGTGACGCCGATGCTCACCAGAGCGTAAATTCCCCCGATAAGCAGGCCGTTGATGACGGCCTGGGCCACTATTTCCCACATTGCGGCTGGCGGCGCTTAGGTTTTCATAAGCGGAGCGCGGGCGTCTTCTTTCGGAAATACGCTGGCTAGATCGCCGTTTTGCCACTGGACGCCGATCGGTCGTCCATAGACGTTCTTTCCGTCCGGACCGAACTTCACCTTTCCACCCGGCGCCATTGCGGCGTAGCCCTTCGAAACATCGAGCGTGGACAGCGCATCGCGCACTTTTTGCGGATCGGCTGAGGCCGCCCGCTCAAGCGCATCGGCCAGCATGAACGTCTGAGCGACCAGGCCGCCGGCATACTCAAACAGGAATTCACCCGTCCGTTTCTTGTACTCGGCGTTCACTTTCTGGGAATCGTCGCTCATGTCGTGATTCCAGTGCGCTAAGCCTTGCAGGCCTTCCGCGAGTTCGCCGACGTTCTTGTAGAAGTCGGGAATGACGAAGCCACCAGAACCGCCGTTGATTGCGACGTTGAGACCGACCTGCTTCACGGTGCGCACGATCAGGATAAGGTCATTAAGATACGAAACGGAGAAAAGGGCATTGGCGCCGGACGCTTTTACCTTGTTGATGAGCGGGCTGGCGTCTGTGAATCCCGCCGAATAGGGTTCGAACATAACGATCTCGACGCCTTCAGCGGGGGCTAATTCCTTCAGCCCGTTCGAGGTCGAAGTGCCGAACGCGGTGTTCTCGAAAATCACCGCCACCTTCGGCTTGTCGCCGACGAGCTTCGACATTTGCAGCTGCGCCTGGGCGAACTGGGAAGCACGCGCGAACGGGGTGAACGTAAATCTGCGGCCTTTGTTCAGCATGTCGGAGCTTGAGCCGGTGATGATCGGCACCTTGGCGCGTTCCGCAACTTCGCTGGCAATCAAAGTGAGAGCCGAGGCAAAACACCCGTGAATGGCGGACAACTTGTTTCCGGAAATCAACCGGTCGGTTTCGGTGCGGGTGACGGTTGTATCGCTCTGCACGTCGGAGATAACGAGATTGAGCTTGGCGCCGCCAAGCGACTTGATCCCGCCGGCCTCATTGACCATCTCGACTGCGAGCTTGGCGGCGGCGACACAGCCCTGCCCGATTTGCGCCATGCTTCCTGTGCTCGGATACAGGCCTCCGATGTTTACCGGGTCCGCTGCCCAGCCCCTGAGGGGGATCGCGCCGAACGCGGCGGTAGCAATTGCGCCGCCAGCCGCCTTGCGGAGAAATTCTCTACGGCCTTGCCGTTTCGACAATTCCAAACCCTTGGAACGTTTCATGTATCCCTCCCTGGGAAATTTAATGAGATGTTCTTTTCGGCATCCTCAGTCTTATGTTGCGTCGACGATGCAAACTCTGGGTAACCAAACGCAAGCATGGCACAGATTATTTGCTGCCGCGAGAGGACTGCGCGCCGCCATGCCATCTCCCATCCAACGGCCAATAGAGATCTCAAAGTTTTGCCAGTTGATCTTCCACGTCGAAACGTGGCCAAGCAAAAAGCGGGAACATTAGCGAATATGCGCGGAGATTTTCGGCAAGGCCTGCCGACGAATTACCAATTTAGGAATGCGGAGACTCGTTGTTTGACGGCGGAAACCCGCTAACGGCCGGCTTCCTTGCGACGTTGCAGGGGAAATCTCTGGAGATCGGAATGGATGGCTGGGGCGCCAGGATTCGAACCTGGGTATGGCGGAATCAAAATCCGCTGCCTTACCACTTGGCTACGCCCCAAGAGCTACCGGAAAGCCGCAGCGAAGCGATTTCGCTTGCGGCGGCGGGACCATAGCGGCGTGGCCCCGACCAATCAACGTCCATGCGCAATATATATACATAAGCGTGCGTTGACCGGGTTGCGGTCAAGGCTAGATTACAACGATGACCTATCGTGCCCCTGTAGCCGACATCGCCATCGCGCTCAAATACGCAGCGGGCCTTAAAGATGCCTTGGCCGAAGGCCTTTATGGCGACCTCGACGAGGAGACGATCGACTCCGTGATCGCCGAAGCCGGCCGATACGCGAGCGACGTCATCGCGCCACTCAATAAGATCGGTGACAATTTCGGCACACCTTTCGAGAACGGCCGCGTCACCACGCCGCCCGGCTGGAAAGAGGCTTACACCGCCTGGGCCAGCGCCGGGTGGAACGGGCTTGCCGCGCCGTCCGATTGGGGCGGACAGGGCCTCCCACACGCCGTGAATGCTGCATGCGTCGAGATGTGGAATTCGGCCTCGATGGCTTTCGGCATCGGGCCCGTGCTGACAATGGCGGCGATCGACGCACTCCACGCTTACGGCAGCGAAGCGCTTAAAAAGCAATATCTCGGCAAGCTCATCAGCGGCGAGTGGATGGGCACGATGCAACTCACCGAACCGCATGCCGGATCCGACGTGGGTGCATTGCGCAGCAAGGCTGAACGCGCGCCCGACGGAAGCTACCGCATCACAGGCTCAAAAATCTTCATTACCTATGGCGAGCATGATCTAACAGACAACATCATCCATTTCGTGCTTGCTCGCCTTCCCGATGCGCCTGCCGGCACCAAAGGCATTTCGCTCTTCCTGATTCCGAAGATCATGCCGGATGGTACACGCAACGATGTGCGCGCGCATTCCGTCGAACACAAGCTCGGCATCCATGCATCGCCGACCTGCACCATGGTCTATGGTGACCACGGTGGCGCCATAGGCTTCCTTATCGGCGAAGAACACAAGGGCATGGCGTGCATGTTCACAATGATGAACCGCGCGCGGCTTGCCGTCGGCCTGCAGGGTGTCGGGATTGCCGAAAGAGCAATGCAGCAGGCTTTGTCCTACGCCCGCGAACGCAAGCAGGGACCGGCTGACGCGATCATCGCCTATCCTGACGTCGTGAGGATGTTGTTGACCATGCGCGCACTGACCGCAGCGGCGCGCGCGATCTGCTACGCCACGGGCGTTGCGATTGACCGATCATTGCGCGCAAAGACAAATATTGCACGCAAACAGGCCCATGATCGCGCTTCACTGCTCACTCCGGTGGCCAAGGCATTTTCCACCGATATCGGCGTCGAGGTCGCATCCCTCGGCGTTCAAGTGCATGGCGGAATGGGCTATATCGAGGAAACCGGGGCTGCTCAGCACTACCGCGATGCCCGGATCGCCACCATTTACGAAGGCACGAACGGCATCCAGGCGCTTGACCTTGTGGCGCGCAAAGTGCCGCTGGACGACGGCAAGGCCGTTTCCCTCTATATCGATCAGCTTCGGCAAACGGTGAAATCGGTTCAAACCAGCAATGCTCCCGCATTCGGAGAAACCGCGGCGCGGCTCGGCGAGGCGGTAGATGCCCTTGAACGTGCAACGCGTTGGCTGCTCGCGCAGAACTCTTCCAACGCCGCACTTGCCGGCGCTACACCCTATCTTCGGCTGTTCGGCAATGCCGCCGGCGGATGCATGCTGGCGGAAGAAGCACTGGCCTCGTTGCGCGGCGGCGACGGCACCGGCCGCGCTACGCTCGCGCGGTTTTTTGCTGAAAACATCGCAATTCAGGCGGGCGGCCTCGAACGAAGTGTCACCGAGGGCGCCGGCGGCATTCTTGCCGGGCAGGCCGCGGTCGACGAGTAAGCGCAGAGGGTATTCGACGCCATGGCATTACAAGGCAAGACCCTATTTATCACCGGCGCATCGCGCGGGATCGGCCTCGCCATTGCGCTCAAGGCTGCCGCCGAAGGTGCCAATATCGTCATCGCCGCAAAGACTGTGGCGCCGCACCCCAAGCTTGAAGGCACTATTCACACCGCTGCCGCTGAAATTGCGAAAGCCGGCGGACGGGCGCTGCCGCTGGCCGTTGATGTGCGCGACGAAAATGCTGTGCAATCTGCCCTTGATGAGGCCGCAACTAAATTTGGTGGCATCGACATTGTCGTGAACAATGCCAGCGCCATCCAACTGACCTCGGTGGCGGCAACGGACATGCGCCGCTATGATCTCATGCAGCAGGTCAATGCACGCGGGACATTTGTGGTATCGAAATTCGCGATTCCATATCTCACCCGGGCGGAAAATCCGCACATTCTCACGCTGTCACCGCCGCTCGACATGGCCGAGAAATGGTTTGCGCCGCACACCGCCTATTCGATGGCGAAATTTGGCATGAGCCTCGTCGTTCTTGGCCTTGCCGGTGAACTACGCGGAAAAGTCGGCGTCAACGCATTGTGGCCGCGCACGACAATCGCCACCGCCGCAATCCGAAATCTATTGGGCGGCGACACCATGATGCAACGCTCACGCAAGCCGCAGATTCTGGCCGAGGCGGCATGCCGCATTTTCAACAAGCCGAAGACCTTCACCGGGAACTTTTTGATTGATGATGCTTTCCTCGCCGGTGAAGGCATCACGGATTTCGACCAATACCGCGTCGACCCCAGCCAGCCGCTCCAGATGGATTTCTTCGTGCCGGACAACTGCCCACCTCCCGCGGGAGTGAGCCTGGACGCAAAATCGCGATAAGGACTTCCACCAAAGCCCTTGAGCGTCTAAGTCTAAGCCATGTCCACACTTCTCCTGAGCCATCCCGCCTGTCTGAATCATCTAACGCCATCCGGTCACCCCGAGCGGCCGGACCGATTGCGCGCGATCGAGCAGATATTGGAAGATGAAAAGTTTCAGACACTGGCACGCGTGGAAGCCCCGCGGGGGCCGCTCGATGTCATCGCGCTGTGTCACCCCATGGACTACGTCGAAGCGATCCGCGACGCCTCTCCGGCGGAAGGCCTTGTCCGACTCGACGCCGATACTTCGATGTCGCCGGGCAGTTTCGAGGCCGCCCTTCGCGCGGTCGGCGGCGCAAAGCTGGCTGTCGATGAGATAATGACCGGCAAGGCCACGAATGCTTTCGTTGCGACGCGTCCACCTGGACACCACACCGAAACTGCCAGGCCGATGGGATTCTGTCTTTTCAACAACGCGGCGATCGCGGCGCGCTATGCGCAAAAAACCCACGGCGCCGAGCGGGCGGCGATCGTCGATTTCGACGTCCATCATGGCAACGGTTCTCAGGACATTTTCTGGGCGGACAAATCGGTGATGTACTGCTCGACGCACGAGATGCCGCTTTATCCGGGTACCGGTGCGGTCGGCGAACGGGGCGAATTTGGCACTATCGTCAACGCGCCGCTGTCCGCCGGCGATGGCGGCGACGCATTTCGCGAGGCGTTTGAGACCGTAATCCTTCCGCGCCTGCGCGAATTCAAACCTGACATCCTGATCATCTCCGCAGGTTTTGACGCACATACGCGCGATCCGCTCGCCAATCTCAACTTAGTCGAAGCTGATTTTTCCTGGGTTACCAAGAAGCTGATGGAGCTCAGCGAGACAACCGCGCAAGGACGGATCGTGTCCCTCCTCGAGGGTGGCTATGATTTGCAGGGACTGTCACGTTCGGTCGCGGCCCACGTCACTGCGCTGATGCACGGCTAAAAATACGCTATTCTGATATCCAATTGACGGGTTAGGACTGTCTTACATACTACCGGACACCGACATGGCCGAAATCAACGCCGACATCAAAAAAATGCCCTTCGAACGCGCGATCGAAGAATTGGAAACGATCGTCAAACGCCTGGAAGAGGGAAAAGTCCCGCTTGAGGAGTCCGTCGCCATCTACGAGCGCGGCGAGGCGCTTAAAAAGCGCTGCGAGGAGCTGTTGCGCCAGGCGGAAGCCCGCGTCGAAAAAATCACACTCGATGCCAATGGAAAGCCCGCCGGCAGCGATCCGCTCGACGTCGATTAATTGCCCCTTATGGCCAAATTGGTGTAAGGCTGTGGGTCCGGCAGGCATTTTGGGCAGTCCCTGTCGGAAATGCCGGTAAATTTGACTGTTCGGAGTTGCTTTGTGTCGGAAGCTTCCAGATCCCCCCTGCTCGACCGCATCCGTATCCCGCGTGACCTCAAGAACCTGTCGCCCGAGCAGCTCAAGCAACTGGCGGACGAGTTGCGTGTGGAGACCATCGATGCGGTTGCCAAAACGGGCGGTCATCTCGGCGCGGGGCTCGGCGTTATCGAGTTAACGGTCGCGCTGCATTACATTTTCGATACTCCGGACGACAAGTTGATTTGGGACGTCGGCCACCAGGCTTACCCGCACAAGATTCTCACTGGGCGGCGCGAGCGCATTCGCACGCTTCGCCAGGGTGGCGGCTTGTCGGGATTCACCAAGCGCGCCGAAAGCGAGTACGACCCCTTCGGCGCCGCGCATTCCTCGACATCAATCTCCGCCGCACTTGGCATGGCTGTCGCACGCGACCTCGAGGGCAAGAAGCACAATGTTATCGCCGTGATCGGGGACGGCGCCATGTCAGCCGGCATGGCGTACGAAGCCATGAACAATGCTGGCGCGCGCAACGAACGCCTAATTGTCATCCTCAACGACAACGATATGTCGATTGCGCCTCCTGTCGGCGCCATGTCGGCTTACTTGTCGCGGCTGTTGTCGGGACGGACCTACCTCAAGCTGCGCGATGTCGGCAAACAACTTACGGCCCATCTGCCCAAGCGTCTTGATAAATTTATTACGCGCGGCGTCGAGCATGCACGCGGCTTTTGGACCGGCGGTACGTTATTCGAAGAGCTCGGCTTCTACTATGTCGGTCCCATCGACGGTCACAACCTGGACCATCTGCTTCCCGTCCTGCGAAACGTACGCGACGCCGAAGCGGGTCCCATCCTTGTCCATGTTGTGACGCAGAAGGGCAAAGGTTACGCGCCGGCTGAAACCTCGGCCGACAAATATCACGGCGTAGTCAAGTTCGATGTCGCAACCGGTGCCCAGGCAAAATCAAAGTCTCGCGCACCACAATACACAAAGGTCTTTGCGGACAGTCTGATCAAGGAAGCACGCAAGGACAGTGGCATTATCGCCATAACGGCCGCCATGCCTTCTGGCACCGGCCTCGACCTATTCGCGAAAGAGTTTCCCAACCGCTGCTTCGACGTCGGTATCGCCGAGCAGCACGCGGTGACTTTCGCGGGCGGCCTTGCGGCCGAAGGGCTCAAGCCTTTTGCGGCAATTTACTCGACGTTCCTCCAGCGCGCCTATGATCAAGTCGTTCACGATATCGCAATTCAAAAACTTCCCGTGAGGTTTGCGATTGACCGCGCTGGCCTCGTCGGAGCGGATGGGCCTACGCATGCCGGCTCATTTGACGTCACATATCTCGGCTGTCTGCCTGGCTTCGTGCTGATGGCGGCGGGCGACGAGGCCGAGCTCATGCATATGGTTGCGACCGCAGCCGCGATCGATGACCGTCCATCCGCTGTCCGCTATCCGCGCGGCGAAGGTCTCGGCGTGCCCATGCCGGAAGAGGGTAAACCGCTTGAAATTGGCAAGGGCCGCATTGTTCAGGAAGGTCACAAAGTCGCGTTGCTTTCCTATGGCGGTCGTCTCGGCGAATGTCTCGCGGCGGCAAGCGAACTCAAGGCTCTCGGGCTTTCGACCACTGTGGCCGATGCGCGCTTTGCCAAGCCGCTCGACGTTGACTTGCTCAAACGCCTCGTGCGTGAGCACGAAGTACTGGTGACCGTCGAAGAAGGGGCGATAGGGGGCTTTGGTGCCTACGTGCTGCAGGCCCTGGCCGAGCATGGATTGATTGATCGGGGCCTGCGCGTGCGCTGCATGGTATTGCCCGACCTGTTCCTCGACCAAGACACGCCTAACGCGATGTATGCCCAGGCTGGTCTCGACGCCAAAGGGATCGTCGCAAAGGTATTCGAAGCGCTCGGCAAAGACGCAGCCGCCGAAACGGTGCGGCTGGCCTAGCGTTCAGAGCCTCTTTTTGCGCGGCACCTTCTTGCCTTTCTTGCGTGCTTCCGAAAGTCCGATCGCGATTGCTTGCTTGCGACTCGTTACCCGTTTGCCGCTGCGGCCGCTTTTCAGCGTGCCCTTATTGCGTTTCTTCATTGCACGCTCCACGTATTTGGAAGCGCCTTTGGAATATTTCCGTGCCATATTGCTTCTCCTAAATTGGGCAAACGTCGTCGCCGCTACAAACGCGTCAATTCGATCACGGTAACCGCTGTGCACGAGACATTGTTCCGCGGCGCCACCTTGAAAGGATTCCGGCCGTGAGCACGCCACGACAACGCGTCGATCGCCTGCTGGTTGAGCGGGGCTTGTTCGAGAGCCGCGCCAAAGCGCAAGCCGCAATCGAGGCCGGTCTGGTTACAGCAGACGAACATATCGTTCGCAAGGCCTCTGAAGAAATTCCGGCTGACGCCAGCTTGCGGGCAAGTGCGGCCCATCCCTACGTCTCGCGGGGCGGTTTGAAACTCGCGGCCGCTCTCGACCACTTCGGGTTCAACCCGAAAGGACGCATTTGCCTTGACGTGGGTGCGTCTACCGGCGGCTTTACCCAGGTCCTGGTCAATCGAGGCGCGAGGCTTGTTTACGCGGTAGATGTTGGGCATAGGCAACTACATGGCTCCTTACGCACACGTACGGACGTGAAGTTGATCGAAAACACAGACATTCGCTCGCTCTCCCCAGCCCGCCTTGGCGATGCTCCGGATTTTATCGTCATCGATGTGAGTTTTATCTCCCTAAAATTGGCCATGCCACCGGCGTTGGCGCTTGCGAAATTACCGGCGCAACTGATCGCATTGATTAAGCCGCAATTTGAGGCCGGCCGTGCCGCCCTAAAAAGGGGGGTCGTGAACGATCCGTCCGTGCGTGCCGCAGTCTGCGATGATATTGCCAAATTCGTGGCTTCCCTCGGCTGGCACGTACTGGGCATTGTCGATTCACCGATCGAAGGCGGCGATGGCAATGTCGAGTTCCTGCTGGGAGCCACGCGTGACTGAGCAACTGACGATCACTCGCCTTGGTCACCGCGGTGACGGCGTCGCCGAAACCGCTGGCGGGCCCATCTATATCCCCTACACTTTACCCGGTGAGATCGTGACGGTTGAGGCGGTTGCCGGGCATCCGGACAGAAGGCATCTTGTGCATGTCGAAAAGCGCAGCCATGAACGCGCCGAACCGGTCTGCAAGCATTTTGGCACCTGCGGCGGTTGCGCGCTGCAGCATTGGTCGCTGGCGGAGTACCATCTATGGAAACGCTTACTCGTCGTTGAAGCGCTGGCGCAAGCAAACATCGTCGCGCCGGTTTCAGACCTGATCGACGCGCACGGCGCCGGGCGCCGACGGGCTGTGCTGCATGCGCGGCGCGGGGTGCATGACGTTCTCGAAGTTGGCTTTACTGCACCGCGCGCTCATCATGTTGTACCGATCGATGCGTGTCCCATTCTCGCGCCAGGCCTTGGCGGGGCTCTTGGCGCTGGCTGGGCGATCGCGGAAGCCCTCAAGCCTGCAGGAAAACCTCTCGACATTCTGGCGACGGCGACCGATTCCGGTCTCGACATAGACATTCGAGGGTCAGGCGTACTCAGCCCCGACCGCATGACGGCACTGGCGCGACTTGCCGAATCCCGCAAGATTGCGCGACTGACGCGGCATGGTGACTCGGTTGCGCAACAAGGTCAGCCGATCCTGAAGATCGGCAGAGCCGAAGTCCCCTTGCCGCCGGGTGCTTTTCTGCAGGCGACGGCCGAAGGGGAAAATATCCTGGCGCGAATGGTGACCGAATATGCCGGCAATGCCAAAAACGTCGCCGACCTGTTCGCGGGAATCGGAACCTTCGCACTGCGGCTTGCCGAGCGGGCGCGCGTTTCCGCCGCCGACAGCGACCTTTCGGCGGTCAAGGCACTTGAGCAGGCCGCAGGAAGAGCTACCGGTCTAAAACCCATCGCAGCGCAGACACGCGACCTTTTCCGCCGTCCGTTCATGTCTGCGGAACTGAAAGGTTTTGATGCGGTGGTTTTTGACCCGCCACGGCAGGGCGCGGAGGCCCAGGCGCGCGAACTGGGCAAAAGCGCGGTGCCGGTCGTGATTGCGGTGTCTTGCGACGCCGCTACATTTGCCCGGGACGCGAAGATACTGATCGGTGGAGGATACAAGCTCGACGCTGTCTCACCGATCGATCAATTTCGTTATTCCCACCACGTGGAAATTGCAGCGAAGTTCGAACGATAAACTATCGCGTGATTATTTTATCGAAAATCGATTCCGCCGCCCCATCGTTCTTGCCACATCTTTTCGCCGATAGTGCATGAGATGCGTGGCGCTTCCGACGATGCGGGCATCACGCGCGCGTCGGGCTGGCGCCCTGCAACTTCGAGCACAAGTTTCGTGCGCGTCGCTTCAATGAATTTTTCACGTTCGCGGATCGGCACTACAAATGCACCCGGTCCACCGATCACGCAGTCCTCGTAGTAAACGTCCAGGTTTTCGATATCCATGGTTCCGGCATAAGGCCGTTTAAGCATGATCGGTAAGCCATTGATCGTGATGCCTTCGGCGAGAACATCGTCGCGTGTCGGCACAATGAGAGCTCCCGCATTGTTGGCACCATCCCCCGAAACATCGATGACGCGGCGCGAACCCCTGTAACCACTATCGTTGAACAGCGGCTTGGCAAAATTCAGCGCACCCGAAATCGATGTTCGCGAGGCGCGTCGGTACGGTGCTCGCGCAATTTCAGCGGCGACTGCATCCGCTGCTTCCGGCCCGTCAATCACGCGCCAAGGCATGATTATCTTCTGATCGAATTGGCTCGCCCACTCAAAATATGTAATGGCAACCTTGCCATGCGCCCCTTCCCGTAAAGCCTGCAGAAATTCTTTTGAAGTCAGAGCGAGAACATAGCCCTCGCGCTGGAGAGCCTGCTCGTCCGGGTCCATCGAGTAGGAGACATCGACCGCGATCACAAGTTCGACGTCGACAGGAATTGCATTCGGCCGCTTGTCGGCGAAAAAGCGTGGAACGCCCGCAATCGCCAGACCCGCCATCGCAACCGCGCCTAACGCCAGCGCGGCGGCGAACACAATACGGCCCGGCATCTTCATTCCTTTCGCCCCTGGGCCGATGTTGCCACAGCGGCGCGCACAAGCAAACGGCAAGGCCGGCCAAGTCGTCCTCGGTCGGCCTCACATTATTGCGAGTGCGTCGCCTTCAGCTCGACTTGATATGCTTGGACCTCATTGAGCGGAGTGCCGTGATCGCCAGGAGAGCCGTAATGATGTCCAGCGCCGCGACAATGATAAAGACCGAAGTCCAGCTGCCTGTGGTCTGCTTTATGTAGGCTGCCGCCGGGCCGCCGAGAATCGAACCAACGCCCTGCGCGATATAGAGGAAGCCGTAGTTCGTGGCGGCATATTTGGGGCCGAAAGTGTCGGTCAGTGTCGACGGAAACAACGAGAAAATTTCGCCCCAACCGAAGAACACGAGACCCGTGAGCACCACAAACAGCGCGGGCCTGTCGATGAATGCGAACAATACGAGGATTGCCGCACATTCGAGCGAAAAGGCAATGAACATCGTCATCTCACGGCCGATGTGATCGGAAACCCATCCGAAGAACGGACGGGTCAGGCCGTTCGTGAAGCGTGACAGCGTCAGTGACAGCGGCAGCGCCGCCATCCCGAGGACGAGCGCTTGCGAGACTTTAAACTCGTTGGCAAACGGCCCGACGTTCGACACGACCATGAGACCCGATGTCGACATCATGCTCATCATGACGAAGAGCAGCCAAAAGATGGGATTTTGCAGCATTTCCCGCGGTGTGTAGCTCCGTTTGGCCTGCATTGTCGTTGCTGCTGCAGGCGAATAGCCGGCCGGCACCCAGCCGTCAGGCGGAATGCGCAGCCATTGCGCCGCGATGATGCCGATCGCACCTTGAATGATGCCCCACACCACCAGTGTATGCGCATAGCCTGCGCTCTTGATCATGCTGTCGATCGGGAAACTGGTGAAGATCGCACCAAAGCCATAGCCGGCGGCGGCGAGCCCCGTCGCAAGACCGCGTCTATCCGGGAACCAGCGCACCATCAAACCAATGATGCCGACATAGATGATACCGGTGCCAAAACCGCAGATGACGCCATATGTAAAGTAAAGGGCCCAGATATTGTCGACATAGCTCGACAATACCCAGCCGCCGCCCGACATCAGCGCACCGACCGAGATCAGCATCCTTGGGCCGAAGCGGTCGACCAGGTAGGCCTGCAAAGGCGAGCACCAAGTTTGCAGAATAATAAGCAACGAAAACGTCCACTGCAGCTCAGCAAGGGTCGTTCCGAGTTTTTGGTTGAGTGGGCCGGTGAAAAGAGTCCACACGTATTGCGGGCTGGAGATCGCCATCATCGCGATCAAGCCGAGCACCAGCTGGGCCCAACGATTCCAATACCACGCAGATGTCTCTACGGTCGCCGTCGCTGTCGTCATGACCTACACCCCTGATACGCTTCCGTTGCCCCTTTTGCGTATTGATTATTTGCGCCTTTCAGGCGCGCCGCAATGGCAAGTTGAAAAAAATCGTTGCAAAAAACGCGCCAAGAGACAGATGCTCGGCCCTAGCTTTCAATGGGCTCAGTCGCCACGATTTCAATGCCAAATCCGGCCAGCCCCACATAGGTACGCTTGCTCGATGTGAGCACGCGAATTGATGAAATACCGAGGTCCTTGAGAATTTGCGCACCCAGACCAATTTCACGCCACTGCCGCGACCGCGCGGCATCGGCACCGGTGTCTCCATCGTGGGGAATCTCCGCAACCGGCACGCCCGCGGTGCCGTCGCGCAGATACACGATAACGCCGCGCCCTGCCTTTTTGAAGCGCGCCAATGACGCCCGGATCGATTTGGCACCGCCAAAAACGTCGCCGATGACGTCGGCGCGATGTAGCCTTGCCGGAACATCCTCCCCGTTTCCGATGTCGCCGAAGACGAAGGCCATATGGTGGACACGGTCAAAAGGAGTGACGTAGGCAAAGCCCTGGAGCGGACCGATCTCCGAAGTAAGCTGGAATTCTCCGACGCGTTCCACGAGTTTGTCGCGGCTCTGGCGATAGGCGATCAACTCGGCGATCGAGACCTGCGCGAGCTTGTGCTTCTGCGCAAATTGAGCGACCTCGGGCCCACGCATGACTGAGCCGTTGTCGTTCATCAATTCGGCAAGCACCCCGACCGGGGGCAAGGAAGCCAGACGGCAGAGATCGACGCAGGCTTCGGTGTGGCCAGAACGCATCAGCACGCCGCCATCGCGCGCCACCAACGGAAAGACATGCCCGGGCCGCACAAAATCCGCGGCGCCGCTGTTGTCGTTGGCGAGTGCCCGCACCGTATTGCACCGTTCCTCCGCCGAAATTCCGGTCGTCAATCCATGACGGACATCGACCGACACGGTGAAAGCGGTGCCGAGCGGAGCCTCGTTTTCCGCAACCATCGGTTCCAGGTGCAGCCGCCGCGCCTGCTCCGCGCCGAGCGGCGCGCAGACGATGCCTGACGTGTTCCGGATAATGAAAGCCATTTTTTCGGATGTGCAGTGTGAAGCCGCAACGAAAAGGTCGCCTTCATTCTCGCGCTCGTCATCGTCGGTGACGACGACGATTTCGCCTTTTGCGAAGGCTTTGATCGCTCTTTCGACGCGCTGGTGACTATCCGGCACTGCTTGACCTCGAAGGTGGCGTCACTTGCCTTGTTTGAACGGCCAAGCTGTCCCCTCACCGACCTGACCGCGATGCATCAGATAATGGTCGGCCAGGACACAAGCCACCATCGCCTCGCCGATCGGCACCGCACGAATGCCGACACACGGATCGTGCCGGCCTTTGGTGACGATATCGGTATCATTGCCGTAACGGTCGACGGTCTTGCGTGATGTCAGAATGGAGGACGTTGGTTTGACCGCAAATCGGGCGATGATCGACTGCCCGGTCGAAATCCCACCGAGGATCCCGCCGGCATGATTGGAAAGAAATAGCGGCTTGCCGTCGTTGCCCATGCGCATCTCATCGGCGTTTTCGATGCCGCTCATCGCCGCCGTTTCAAATCCATCGCCTATCTCCACGCCCTTGACCGCATTGATACCCATCAGCGCGAAGGCAAGATCGGCGTCAAGCTTGGCGTAAACCGGAGCCCCGATACCGGCCGGCACTCCTTCGGCAATGACTTCGATGACGGCGCCGCACGAGGAGCCCGCCTTGCGCACTCCGTCGAGATAGTCTTCGAAAAACTTGGCCTGCTTGGCGTCGGGGCAAAAGAACGGATTCTTGCCGACTTCGTTCCAATCCCAGCGCGAACGGTCGATCTTGTGCGGACCCATCTGGATCAGTGCGCCGCGCACCCGAAGACCGGGCACAATCTTGCGTGCGATCGAACCGGCGCCGACCCGCGCCGCCGTCTCACGCGCCGAAGCCCGTCCGCCGCCGCGGTAATCGTGGATGCCGTACTTGACGTCGTAGGTGTAGCCGGCGTGCCCGGGACGATACTTGTCCTTGATGTCGGAGTAGTCCCTCGAGCGCTGGTCGACATTTTCGATCATCAGCATGATCGGCGTACCGGTCGTCACCTGCTGACCGGTCTTTTCGTCGGTAAACACCCCCGACATGATTTTTACCGCGTCCGGCTCCTGCCGCTGTGTCGTAAAACGGGACTGGCCGGGGCGCCGCCGGTCGAGTTCGCGCTGAATGTCCTCAACGCTAAGTGGAATCCGCGGCGGACAACCATCGACCACGCAGCCGATTGCCGGCCCGTGGCTTTCGCCAAAGCTCGTAAACCGGAACAAATGACCGAAAGTATTGAATGACATAGGGGTTCTGCGCTCGCGCGGTTAGGTAACCCGCGCCTTTCCTAAGGTCAAATAGGCGGCGATTGGCGCATAATATTGCAGTATGTCTTGGCCTGCGGTCCCGGCAAAGCCTCATTTGGCCAGATGCCCTGCTCGCTGTTTGTTCTCAAGACTATAGAACGACTGCACATTCATCCTTCGTTCAGGTGAAATCGACGAATTGTACAGAACCAGCGTCAGGCCACACATGCTCTCGCCGAACAAGCCAACAATCGCGAATCCGTCGCCGCCACGATTTCGCACGGCTGAATTCTCACCGCCGCAAATCGCGGTGCTGTTTGCTGCGATGATCCTGCTGATATCGATACCGATCTGGACGCATCCGCTGCCGCCACTGTCGGACTACGTCAATCATCTGGCGCGCATGCACGTCATGGCGACGCTTGCAAAGAATCCGCAGCTCGCCGGCTTCTACAACGTGCATTGGCAGGTCATTCCCAACCTGACCATGGATATGATCGTCCCGCTGCTGGCGCGCATCATGAATATCTATCTGGCCGGTCAGGCCTTCATCGTTCTGATGTTTGCGTTGATCATTTCCGGAACATTGGCGCTCAACCGGGCTCTCATAGGCCGATGGTCGGCACTCCCCCTTTTCGCCTTTCCACTGCTCTACAACTACATTTTTCTCGTCGGATTGATGAACTACATTTTCGGAATTGGCGTGGCGTTGTGGGCGCTCGCAAGCTGGGTCGCCGTGCGCGAACGAACCTGGCCGATCCGGCTCTCGGTATCGACGGCTTGCGTCATCATATTGTTCTTCTGTCATCTTTCGGCACTGGGGATTTACGGCGTCGGGCTGCTCTCGTTTGAAATCCTGCGGCTGTGGCAGCAGCGCCTGGAACCGTGGCCCGCGCGCATCGCTGATTTTCTGATGAGTGGGCTGCCGTTTCTTGCCGCGGCGCCATTGCTCTACGCCAGCCCCACGATGCAGCTGGTATCCGGAATTTACTGGGATCAGCGCGGCAAAACCGACGGCCTGATGTTTGTGATTTCGGATTATTCCGATATCGCGGCATTCGCCCTGGTAACCGTCATGGTCGTGAGCACGGTTTGGGCCCTGCGCCATCGAATCCTGCGTTTTCACCCGCTGGTTTTCGTTTTGCTGATGGTTGGCGCGGCCGTGTATCTGGCTTTGCCGCGCGTCATGTTCGATACCTACATGACCGACCAGCGCGTCCCCATCGGAATTGCTTTCATGATCTTCGCGTGCGGCGATCTTGAATTGCGTCGGCGCATGGTGCGGCGGGCGTTTCTGGTCGTCCTCATCATCTTGATCAGCGCAAGGTTGATCGAGATCGATCTCAATTGGTCTCAATTGTCGGATTCGACCAGCCAGTTCCGCTCGTCGGTGCGCCGCATCGTGCCCGGCTCAAAGGTATTCGTGGCTTATGCCGACAATGCGGGCGGCGACGACGTGCGCGATCTGGGGCTTGTTCACGCCGCATGCATCGCCACCATCGAACGCTCCGCGCTGGTCACAACGCTGTTTACGGTGGCCGGCAAGCAAGTACTGCACGCGCGTTCCGAATATCGCGACTATGTTGATGCCCAGGATGGCACGCCGCCGTCGATTTCGCAGCTGATCGTGGCCGCAGAACATCCAAAACCCGATACTCCGGCGTTCTGGCTGAACTGGACCAAGTTCGATTATCTCTACATTCTGTTTACCGAGGACGACGCGCCCAATCCCGACCCGGCGCATCTGAAATTCGTGGCGGATGGCGATCGGTTCCAGCTCTATCGCATCCTCAAGCCGCAATAGCGGGCGGCAGCTACGCGTAGCGTTCGAGTCGGCCACCTTCGAATACATAAACCACGCCTTGCGCGATATCGACGAGAGGTGCGGCGGCCGGCTTTGCAATGCCGAGATGCGCGATGAGGCCGCGCGCGGTGCCACCATGGGCGACCGCAACGGTATCGCGCTCGAGGCTCTCGTACCACGCGCTCACCCGAACGGAGACAGCCTGGTAGCTTTCGCCTCCGGGCGGCACGAAGTGCCATTTGTCATGCTCGCGTGCGGCAATGCGTTGCGGATCGCGCGTGTGCAGCTGGGCGATCGTGAAGCCTTCCCATGCACCGAACGCGATTTCGGCGAGCCTTGGCTCGATCAGATACCCAATGGCAGGCAGACCAAGCGACTGGCGTGCGAGCTCCATTGTTTCGCGCGCGCGTCCGAGCGGACTCGATACGAAATCAAATTCGGAAGCGTGACGGCCGATCCGGGCGAACAGGTCGCGAAGAATGTGCCCGCAATGCACCGCCTGTTCACGACCGCAGGCATTGAGTGAAATGTCGCGTTGGCCCTGCAAACGGCCGGCGACATTCCAGTCGGTTTCGCCGTGACGGATATAATAGACGGTCGGACGCTGCGTTGCCGTCCCGGGCATTACTCGTTCTTGCCGACCGAAATATCCGGCGCATCGGGATGCTTGATGCCGACGATATGATAGCCAGCGTCGACATGATGAATCTCGCCGGTCACGCCGCTTGACATGTCCGAGAGAAAATACACGCCGGCCTTTCCGACTTCTTCAAGCGTGAGGTTGCGCCGCAGCGGCGTGTTATATTCGTTCCACCTCAGAATATAGCGAAAATCGCCGATCCCCGACGCGGCGAGCGTTTTCAGCGGGCCGGCGGAGATCGCGTTGACGCGAATATTCTTGGTGCCGAGATCGGCGGCAAGATATCGTACCGAGGATTCAAGCGCGGCCTTGGCAAGTCCCATGACATTGTAGTGCGGCATCCATTTCTCGGCGCCGTAATACGTCATCGTGAGCAGGGAACCGCCATTCGTCATCAGCTTTTCAGCGCGCTGGGCCAAGGCCGTGAAAGAATAGCAACTCACCACCATCGTCTTGACGAAATTGTCTTCGGTCGTGTCGACGTAGCGGCCGTCGAGCTGGTCTTTGTCGGAAAAGGCAATGGCGTGCACCAGAAAATCGAGCGACCCCCAGGCTGATTTTACGGCCGCGAATACCGCGTCCATCGAGGCCGCGTCGGTGACGTCGCACTGGCCGACAACCAGGCCATCCACTTCCTCCGCCAGCGGCTCCACCCGCTTTTTCAACGCGTCACCCTGGTAAGTGAACGCGAGGTCGGCGCCGTGGTCGCGGCACGCGCGGGCTATGCCCCACGCGATCGAGCGATTGTTGGCCACGCCCATAATCAACCCGCGTTTGCCGCGCATCAGAGCCGAGATTTCCGGCATGGTCCTTCCTGTCTTCGCCGGTGAGCGCCGGCCGCTTCCTATGGCACAGGGACTTTTGCCCATCAAGCAAAGCACCGACGCGCGCAATTGTCGCTGTAATTCAATTCATTTTTGGGAATATGTTTGGACGGGAGGGGTTTTTCTGACAATTGACAGTGGTCGACGGGTGCGCGGCCGGCCGGGTCAAGCGCCTGTACGTTGCGAGGTTGAGGGAGGCCCTGGTTGCCCGCGTTCCAGAAGAGCGTCGAAGCGACAATCCCCGCTCTGCGCCGCTATGCGCGCGCTTTGACGCGGGACGCCGATATCGCCGACGACCTTGTGCAGGACACGCTGGTGCGGGCGCTGCGTTCTGAGCATCTTTTCCATGGCGGAGACGTACGAAGCTGGCTTTACACGATCCTCACCAATCTCAACCGGAACCGGCTTCGTTCCTTGGCGCGGCGCCCGATGCTGTCGTCGATCGAAGACAACGATGCTCCCGATCTTGCCGGACCGGAAGCAGGCGGGCGCGACATCGAACGTGCGCTCGCCACGTTGGTGGAAGACCAGCGCAATGCGTTGCTGCTGGTGGTGCTGGAAGGCCTCAGCTACCGCGAAGTTGCTGAAGTGCAAGGTGTGCCAATCGGCACAGTGATGTCGCGTCTGGCGCGTGCGCGCGTCCAGATCAAAACCTACCTCGACGGCGGGCGCCCTGCGCTTCGCCGCGTGAAATGAGAGAGAAAGAGAGAGAGAAGGTGAACCCATGATCGATCGCGATTCACCCATAACCGAGGATGAGCTGCACGCTTATATCGACGGCGAATTACCGGCCGACCGCATGGAGGCCGTAACCGCCTGGCTTGCCGATCATCCTGAACAGGCCGTGCAGGTTGCCTCGTGGCGCGCACAGGCCGAGAGAATCCGCTCCCGCTTCGGCGCCGTCGCCGAAGAACCGGTGCCGGAACATCTCAAGCTCGATCAAATCATCCGGAACGACCGCGCCAACGGAAGATCCTGGATGGCGCGCGCGGCCGCAGCCGCTGTCGCCGCGTTTGTTTTCGGCGGCGCCGCCGGCTGGTTCGCGCATGGCGCATCGATTACGACGCGCACCGGGTCCGAAGCGGTCGCGAGCGAAGCACTCGACGCATACAAGTTGTATGTGGTCGAGGTGCGCCATCCGGTCGAGGTGCCCGGCAGCGAGCGTGCGCACATGACGCAATGGCTCTCGAAGCGGCTCGGTGAAGAGCTGCGTATTCCCGACTTGCAATCGATCGGATTGAAGCTGGTCGGCGGCAGGCTCCTGCCGGGGCCGACCGGTGCCGCGGCCTTCTACATGTATGAGGGGCCGTCAGGCGAACGCTTCACGATTTACTGTGCAAAAGCGAGCGTACCGGAAAGCGCGCTGCGCTACCGGGGCGGCGAACGCGCGGCGGCATTCTATTGGGTCGACGACAAGATCGCCTATGTGGTGAGCGGCCCTGCCGATCGCGAACGCCTCGAAACGGTGACAAAGGCCGCCTACGAGCAGATCGACAAGAGTGCCGCGAAGAAGTCGTAACGATGAAACCCGACCGCTCGTTCCCGCTTACGCGGGAACGAGCGGATGCGTTTGCACCGCTTACTCCATGTCACCGCGCGGGTCGTAGGGCTTCTTGTCGCGCCAGGTCTTCATCAGTTCCTTGAATTCGTCGTCGACGCCTTCAGGCAACACGATGCGCACCGTCGCCAGCAGATCGCCGGCGCCGCTTTTCGCCTTCAGCCCTTTGCCCTTGAGCCGGAAGGTACGGCCTGAATTGGTGCCGGCGGGGATCGCCAATTCCACCGCACCGTCGAGCGTGGGGACGCGGACTTTGCCGCCGAGTGTCGCCTCGTAAAGCGTGATCGGCAGCTCGAGCCGCAGATCGGCCCCGTCGGGCTTGAACAACGGATGTGGCGCGACATTGACGGTGATGAGTGCATCGCCGGCTCGCCCATTTGCGCTCGGCCAACCCTGCCCCTTCAGGCGGATCTGCTGACCGCTCGCGATACCTGCCGGAATCTTGACCTCAACATCCTTGCCCGTCGGCAAATGCACTCGCGTTTTCGTGCCCTTGGCCGCATCGCCCAGCGCAATGGTGAGCGAAGCGTGCAGGTCCTGCCCGGCGCCGCTTGCGGATCCGAAATCCTCCGTCTCGAATTGCGTGCCAAATCCGCGGCCCGCGCCGCCGCGGCCGGCGCGCGCACCGCCGAACATTCCGCGCAGCAGGTCATCGATGCCGGCACCGCCGCTGCCTGAGCGCCTGAAGCCATCGGGACCGAAGCTGAAGCTTTCGAAATTCGCGCTGCCACCTGGCGCAAAGCCGCCACCGGGTTGCGCGCCGAAACCCTCGAAGCCCTGGAAGCGTGGCTTGCCCTCGGCGTCGATCTCGCCGCGGTCGAAGGCTTTGCGCTTCTCAGCGTCTCCCGCGATCTCGTAAGCGGCATTGAGCTCCGCAAACCGCGTGGCGGCTTTCGGATCGTGCTTGTTGGCATCAGGGTGCAGTTTCTTTGCAAGCCGACGATAGGCACTCTTGATGTCGGCCTCGCTCGCACCCTTTGAAACCCCCAGGACGTCGTAGGGGTCGCGCATCGTATTCAGACTCCCGTGAAATCCCCTGGCCCGCCGGCAGAATACCGGCGACTCGGCACCAGCAATGTGGGGTTCCCGCGTGGCGGATGCAACGCGGCTGGAGACCGTCATTCCGGGACACCGCCATTTCACATCGAAGGCTCGCGCAAGCGCCATTAAAGCGATGGACCCGGAATCCAGATGCTTGGCGCTTCCTTGAGGCTGGGTTCCGGGTTCGCGCGTTTTACGCACGCCCGGGGATGACTATTTGAGTCAGGACCGCTTCCAGGGCTTGAGCGAGCGCACTTCCCAGTCGCCTTGCTGCTGCTTGCAGGCTTCGCCCTGCACCCATGATTGCGAACTGCCGCTGACGAAACTCGCCAGGAAATCGCGGCATGTCTGACCATCCTGGGTATAGGCGGAGGCGATCGGCGTCACCGTTCCGCGCGTTCCGGTACGCGGATTTTCCCACGGCATGCTGGTGTCTTTCTCGCCGCGGTTGAGCACGGCACTGGCCGCGGCACGCGCATAGGCGAGATCGGCGTCGGGCGGCAATTGGGCCACTGCCTTCGCACCGGGCGGCGGCGTAATGGTGCCGGTCTGTTCGGCTTTGTCGCTGCCGAAGAGGGAATCGAACTGCCCGGAAAGACTGCAACCGCCGAGCGGGAGCGCCAATGCCCCGGCAAACGCCAGGCCCCGGCATAGCCGCGGCCATAGGCGCGACGATGCCCATCCACTATAAAGGCCGCCGTATTGACGGGTCTTAGTCCCGGCCACGCGAAGCACCCCAGCAGATGTCCGACACAACACCGATTGAACACCCGAGTTGGTTAACGACTGGTGATTTCACCGCCGCCGACGAGCCTTTGCGGCTGTTTGCCGCCTGGTTGACCGAAGCGACAGCCACCGAACCGCGTGATCCGACCGCCATGACGCTTGCAACGGTCGATAGCGGCGGGTTCCCCAATGCCAGGATGGTGCTCCTCAAAGGCGTCGATGAACGAGGATTCGTCTTCTATACCAATATGGACAGCCAAAAAGGGCAGGAGTTGGGTGCGCACCCGCGTGCGGCGCTTGTTTTTTACTGGAAATCGTCGAACCGCCAGGTCCGTGTGCGTGGCAATGTCGAGCACGTCGCCGACACGGAAGCCGACGCCTATTTCGCCTCGCGTCCCAAGCAGGCCCAGATCGGGGCCTGGGCGAGCAAGCAGTCTTCGCCGCTGGAAAGCCGCCTCGCCTTCGAAAAGGCAGTCGCCGTCTATGCCGCGAAATATGCCATCGGCGAAGTCCCGCGTCCGCCCAATTGGTCTGGCTACCGGATCGTGCCGCTCTCGATCGAGTTCTGGCAGGAGCGCCCGTTCCGGCTGCATGACCGTGTCGTGTTTAAGCGCGAGGGTCTCGGCGCGCCCTGGAACAAGACGCGGCTTTATCCCTGAGCTAGGCTCAATCGTCACAGCCCACACCCGAACCACTCAAAGGACGGAATGCCGAACTCGCCGACGAACCAGCCACGCCGCACATTGCTTCTCACCGGAGCAAGCCGCGGCATCGGCCACGCGACGGTCAAGCGCTTCTCCGCGGCCGGTTGGCGGGTGCTGACATGCTCTCGTCATCCGTTCCCGGAAAATTGCCCGTGGGAAGCGGGCCCCGAAGATCACATTCAGGTCGATCTTGCCGACGAAGCCAACACCAACGCGGCAATCGCCGAGATTAAGCGACGGCTCGAGATGCACGAGCTGCACGCACTCGTGAACAACGCGGCGATCTCGCCCAAGGCTGAAGGCGGCAAGCGGCTCTCCACGCTCGATACCAGCAATGACGACTGGCATCATGTCTTCCAGGTGAACTTCTTCGCGCCGATCATGCTGGCGCGCGGACTGATGGACGAACTCAAGGCCGCCAAGGGCTCTGTGGTGAATGTGACATCCATTGCCGGTTCTCGCGTGCATCCTTTTGCCGGCGCTGCCTATTCGACATCAAAGGCTGCGCTTGCGGCTCTCACCCGCGAGATGGCCGCAGATTTCGGACGGCTCGGCATTCGGGTCAACGCCATTGCGCCGGGCGAGATCGACACCGTCATGCTTTCTCCCGGCACCGACAAGATTGTCGAGCAAATCCCGATGCACCGCCTCGGCACGCCCGATGAAGTGGCCAAGATCATCTACGTGCTGTGCACCGACACGTCGTCCTACGTGAACGGTGCGGAAATCCACATCAACGGTGGCCAGCACGTTTGAGATAAATCTCCGCGTGCGCCTCTCTGTTGTCGTGGCCGGATTCTCACCACGCCGTCATGGCCGCGCTTGTCGCGGCCATCTCGCTTAGGACGGCACCGCATCCCACGCCAAGAGGGATCACCGGGACAAGCCCGGTGATGACGAATGAGAGGCAATGCGCATCACCTGTGATGACACGGAGTATCTGGCGCCGCTCTCCGTCGTCATTCCGGAACGGCGTCATGGCCGGACATGTTCCGGTAATGACGTTGAGAGCTTGTAGGGTGGGCTAAGGCGCACTGATCTCGGGCTTGCCCGAGATCAGCAATCTGGAATTCCCAAGTCGGCTAGAGCCGACTTGGGTGCGCCGAGCCCACCGCGTATGTGCAGCAACATCAATGCCGATGGTGGGCTCGCGCCGCCGCCGCGCTGACCGCGCGCCGGCGCCGCTTAGCCCACCCTACAGACTAGTCTTTCGTCACGGCGCCGTCATGGCCGGGCATAGTCGTTCGCAGAACGGCGTCGCTTCGCTCGCCTATGTCCCGGCCATCTCGATTCATGGGCACGGCATTGCCCGCCTGAATGGGATCACCGGGACAAGCCCGGTGATGACGAATGAGAGGCAATGCGCGTCACCTGTGATGACCCTGAGTATCTGGCGCCGCTTCCGTCGTCATTCCGGGTCCGGCGTCATGGCCGGACATGTTCCGGTGATGACGTTGAGAGTTCGTAGGGTGGGCTAAGGCGCACTGATCTCGGGCTTGCCCGAGATCAGCAATCTGGAATTCCCAAGTCGGCTCGAGCCGACTTGGGTGCGCCGAGCCCACCGCGTATGTGCAGCAACATCAATGCCGATGGTGGGCTCGCGCCGCCGCCGCGCTGACCGCGCGCCGGCGCCGCTTA
>Ga0134128_10001203_pt1 | contig 33969 bp, 33 predicted proteins | sample KB31754_FD_96462 | JGI IMG/M metagenome (GOLD analysis project Ga0134128, IMG submission 96462) | Terrestrial soil microbial communities with excess Nitrogen fertilizer from Kellogg Biological Station, Michigan, USA - KB3-175-4 | ecosystem: Environmental > Terrestrial > Soil > Unclassified ...
GCTCACGTTCGAGCTCGTCCTGCATTGAACTAATTTGCTCAAATAATGCGACGGGATCAAGTCGCTCGAAGATGGCCCTGAGTTTCTCCTTGGTACTTGTCGGCACTGCCGCCGACGTGAGAATGCGCTGGTAGGGCGGTCTGGCTTTGTCATACTTCTTTTGTACGTTCGAGCCATGCCGGCTTTTACTCAACAGCTTCAAAGATGGCTGTGCGGCAACTTTTGGCGGCTAAGCGTGCCGATCGAACAACGATGTTTGCTGCGGCACCGGTTCGACGAGCTCGGGGATGTCTTGCGCGGGTGAATTGACGCGCGGGGAGACTTGGTACATTTGCAGTTGGTCATCGGCAAGCGGTTCGAGCGCCGGCTGAAGTTTGGCGAAGTCTTTTTCTTCCGGATTGAGCCAGAGCGATTCGAGTTCCGGACGCACGATCACCGGCATGCGATCGTGTACCGGTGACATCGTGTTGTTAGCAGCGGTGGTGATGATCGTGCACGTGCGGAGCACTTCGCCGTCGGGCGAGCGCCATTCGTCCCAGAGACCGGCGAAGGAAAATAAATTGCGTGCCGGTTGGTGGATGTACATCGGATTCTTGAGCTTGCCTTCATGCTTCCATTCGTAGAAGCCATCGGCAGGGATAAGGCAGCGCTTGCTTTTCACAGCCTGGCGGAAAAACGGTTTTTCAGCCATTGATTCGCAACGCGCGTTGATGACTGGTTTGGTCTTTTTGAGATCTTTGACCCAGAAGGGAACCAGTCCCCACTTGAGCATGCAGAGGACGCGTTTGCCATCATGCATCATGACGGCCGGTACGAGTTGCGACGGTGCAATGTTGAAACGCGGTTGGAGCTCTTCAGCTTCGCAGAGCATTTCTTCGATGCCCCAGCGCTCGATGAGCTCTGCCTGTCGTCTTGTTAAGCTGTAGCGTCCGCACATTTTGGTTTCCTCGAAAGCGGGCTTTCGCCCGCCGCTACCATGACTTGACTAACTGACCGGCGCGCTGGTTTTGCGCAGGGATGCCACCACTTTGGTTATGATGGCGGCGGCTTGGTGGCAGTCTTCGGCAGTGTTGAAACGGCCGGCGGAGATGCGCAGCGAGCCGAGCGCGAGGTTGGTTCCAATTTGAAGAGCCGACACCACATGCGATGGCTGCTTGATTCCCTTGTGGCATGCTGACGCGGAGGAGATGCAGATGTCTTTCAAGTCGCATTGAACGACGGCTGCCTCGCCTTCGATGCCGGGCACCACCACGCTGACGTGGCCGGGCAGCCGTTTGTCGAGCTCGCGGGGACCAGTCATTCGTACGCCTTGTATTGCGAGCAAACTTTCCGCAAGTATCTTTTGCATCTGGCGAAGTTTGGCTTCCGTTTCCACCAGTTCTTTTTGTGCGCACTCGGCCGCTTCGCCGATGGCAACGATGTTTGCGACTGGTTCCGTTCCAGGAAAGAGCGCCGACTCCTGCCCACCACCAAAAACAATCGGCATTAAGTTGACGTTTTGCCGTTTGAAAAGAATGCCGATCCCTTTTGGTGCGTAAAACTTGTGCCCGGACAGTGAGAGCGTGTCGGCGGCAACGCGCGCGAGATCGATTTGTAACTTGCCGGGAACTTGCACCGCGTCTGTGTGGAAGAAGATGCCGCGATCGGCCGCGAGTTTGGACATCTCTTCGATTGGGAAAAGGCTTCCGATTTCGTTGTTCGCCCACATCAATGAGATGATTGAAGTTTGCGGCTTGATTGCTTTTTCGAGAGCGGCGGTGGAAACGAGTCCCTCGGAGTCAACCGGCAAATAGGTGACGTCCCAACCATTGCCTTCGAGGAATTTGGCCGGACCCAGACACGAAGGATGTTCGATGGCGCTCGTTATTAGATGCTTGCTGCCGCCTTGGGCATCGATTGCCCGCGCGCGACCGAGGATCGCAACGTTGTTGCTGTACGTTGCGCATGGTGTGAAATAAATTTCAGACGGAGCGCAGTTGAGCAGTTTGGCCAGTTGTTTGCGGGCGTGTTCGACAGCCGCATGGGCGAAATGACCTGGCTGGTGTATGGACGAAGGATTGCCGAACCCGCCTTCCAGAAAAGGCAGCATCGCCGATTTCGCTTCGTCTCGGACGCCGGTGGTTGCGCTGTTGTCGAGGTAGATCATGGATTTATCGTCGCGGCGGGCGGAAGCCCGCTCTAGCCTGCCAAGATAGCATGTTAACACGTGCCGCTTGCCATTCAAAGGAAGAGGCTGGACAATTCGAAACGGATGGCGTGTGGTTATATCGTTTTGATTCTTCGTTTTTCGTTGTTGGTGCTGCTCGTTATAGTGGCACTCATGCTTAACCTCTGTCTGGGGGCGGTGTCCGCAACTCCGCAAGAAGCTCTGCAGGTGCTGTTTTCGCCGAGCCTTGCGCACGGAAATTTGACTGACATCATCTGGCAGATTCGCCTGCCTCGCTTGCTATGCGCTTTCGCCGTCGGCGCCGCATTGGCGGTATCGGGGTACCTGTTGCAGTCGCTCTCGCGCAACTATTTGGCAGACCCCTACCTCACGGGAATTTCCAGCGGTGCCGCGCTGGCCGTTGCCGGCGCAATTGTGTTCAACGCATCATTTGCCGCGCTTCCAATTGTCGCGCTTATAGGCGGACTGCTCGTCAGCTTGCTGGTGGCATTCATGGCGCGCACTCCGGCGGGACTTTCAATGACGCGCTTACTGCTTGCCGGCATTGCAGTTTCGGCCGTTTGCAGCAGCCTCATCACTCTATGTCTGACGACCTTGGCCGGTGCCGGCCGCGTGCAGGCGCTGTATTACTGGTTGGCAGGCAGCATCAATGGCAAAGGTTGGATTGAGCTGCGCACCACCTCCATTTATCTGATCGTTGGGTTTGCGGTGGCAATCATCATGAGCAAGCCCTTGCGCATGCTGAGCCTTGGTGCTCAGTCCGCTGCCTCACTTGGGCTGAACATCGCGAGAGTTCAATGGACTATTTTGCTCACCGGTGTCGTCTTGTGCGGCGCGGCTGTTTCGCTGAGCGGCATCGTCGGCTTCGTCGGATTGGTGGCACCGTATGTGGCGCGGACTGTATTCGGCCGAGATGAGCGAATGCATTTGTGCGCTTCGGTTCTCGGCGGTGGTGCGCTCGTTTTGTTTAGCGATCTCGCCTCGCGCACGCTAATCTCCGGAATGGAATTGCCGCTGGGAACATTGCTCAGCCTCATCGGCGCACCATTTTTCCTGTGGCTGGTCGTAAAGCATAAGGACGAGGTTGAGGCATGACAAATGCCGGCGAGAAAGACGTTTTGACGGCAGCCCACCTTCATGTCGGCTGGCAGGGAAAAACTGTCGCTCAAATTGATAGTTTGAGTTTGCACCCTGGTGAGATTGTAGTCATAGCCGGGCCGAATGGCGTCGGCAAATCTACCACGGTGAAAACGCTCGCGCGGCAGATCAAACCTATCGGCGGCCATATTCACTTGAATGAAACCGATATCTGGATGTGCCCGCCACGGACTTTCGCGAAGAGCGTCGCTTACGTAGCGCAGAACATCGACCCACCTCGCAATATGCCGGTAAAGGCTCTCGTCGCTCTCGGCAGGAACCCGCACCAAGCATGGTGGTCGTGGCAAATCAGTACAGAGGACGAAGCGGCCGTCAAATCCGCCCTCGATGCGACGGAAACTTCTCACCTTACGGAGAAGGAAGTCGGCACGCTGTCCGGTGGTGAACTTCAGCGTGTAGCTTTAGCAATGGCATTGGCGCAGCAGTCGTCGCTCATTTTGTTGGATGAACCGACCTCGCACCTGGATTACAAACACCAATTGCAGTTGGTAGAGCTGCTGAAGAAAATGCGCTCACAGCAGCTCGGCATTTTGCTCGTTTTACATGACTTGAATTTGATCGGCAGATTGGCCGACAAGGTTGTTTTGTTGCGAAAGGAGCCGGCCGCACCTAGCAAGATATTTGCCTCGGGCACGCCGGCGGAAGTTCTCGTCAACTCGAAGCTGCGCGATGTTTACGACATCAATGTTGCAGTCGTGGAAGATACCGCCAGTGGTATCAAGAGTTACGTTCCAACAGGCATTGTCGATTCATAGGCAACGCCTCGCGTCGCCCGGGCGGTGCGTCTATCGCCAGTGGTGATGACGATGCGGTGCAACGAAATACGCGGGTTGATACGTCTGATACGTCGGGTACTGATATTGATACTGAGACGCGTTGTCCCAACGATTCTGCGGCCGGAGTGCGTTAAACAACAGACCGCCGATAAGTCCCGAGGCTAATCCGCCAATCAAATTTTGCGGTCCGCCGCCCCATCCGCCGCCCCATCCGCCGCCCCATCCGCCGAATCCATAGCCGGGCGGCCCGTACTGCGGTGGAGGTGGTGGCGCATAGGCACCATCCTGATACTGTCCACGTCGCGACCAGTATTCGGGATTCTGACTAGCTAAATACTGTTGATAGCGCTCATCCTGGTATGGCTCGCCATTGTTATAACGATAGCGCTGCGAGTCGGTCATCGGGTATCGATATGCCGGAGCCGGTCTGACCCGCTGGTCTTCACCGGGCCAACCGAGCTCTCGATATGCTTCATTGGTGGCATCGCGGTCTGAATACGCCGCGTCCGGGTAGGTTACATTCGGCTGATACGTAACATCTGGCTGATACGTTCCATTCGGCTGGTAGGTTCCATCGGGCTGATAGCCCGCATTCGGATCGTACGTCGGATCCGGTTGGTAGGTCGCGTTCGGATCATCGTAACCCTGTCCGCCAACTGAGACCCAATCTCCATCTACATTAAGGAGGAGTCCGTTTTGTCCGTACGGTGATTGTGAGTTCCACCAGTCGGTTTGGCCCCACAGCCACGCGTCATTATCGCCGTAGAAATTCCAACCACGGTCCCGGTTCCATCTCCAATGTTCACCCATGCGCTCATAAGATGGATTATATTCGTACCCGCCATTGTTGTTCTGCGTCGGAAAATAACTGCGATTGTTGAACGTGTGATTTGCCAGATTGCCGTGACCGTTCGTCTGGTTCGGATTGCTAATGATCGTTTCGTTAGCATTTGACGGATTGGCGATTGCTCGGTAATGTGCACCGGTTGCCAGTCCAACTCCGACTGCAGCACCGGCTGCGATACCACCGACAACAGCTCTACGAGCGGAATGTGGTGGTGTGGCTGTCGGCTGCTCAGTGGCGTGTCCGGGCTGCATTCCGGTTCGCGGATGCGGATACCCCGGCGCTGCCACCGGTGCCGGCTGTCCGACTTGTGCCGGTCTGGGGACAGTCTGCGTGTGGTCCGTGCGCGTGTATACATTATTAGGTTGCGGTAGCGTTCTTTGCACAATCGGCGTGTGCGACACGTCTGTCGGTGGTGGAGTCGGTGTCGGGTGTGCAATGACTTGCGGGTGCGCAATGACTTGCGGGTGCGCCATGACCTGCGGGTGCGCAATAACGGGTTGGGTTCGCGGAGTCTCTATATGAGGTTGGGGAGTTGCCGGGCGCGCTGAAATGGCCGGTATGGCGGCGTGGGGGATTTCCGCATGAGGAGCCGCCGGAATTGCCGGACGTGCCGGTGCCGCAGGTGCCGCGTGCGCTTCTACATGAGCAGCCGGAGCGGCCGGGTGTGGCGGAGCCGCCGTGGCGACATGCGTCTCTGCCGGCTTTGCCGGTGGCGGCGTCAATGCCGCTTGCCTCAGCTTATTAGCTTCGGCTTCATTCGGCGCCTGCGCGGCTGCCTGGATAATTTCACGAGATTGCGATTGTTCTAGCATTTTTAGCCCTGAGCCCAGGGACTTTCATGATCGGTCAGCGGTGTGGCCTGGTCAATGGGAAAACCACCACGCACCCAGTGGCCTCCACGGTTCCGGCACATGAATTCCGGCTTATGGATAGGGTTCGTAGTTTCCCCCTATTTGATGAATGACCTTTCCCTTACCTTTAATGAGTGAGTATTGCCCTATGTCCAGAGACTCTATAGATAACGCGAATAAGCAAAACGCTGGTGGTGATGATGCCGCCGCCCATTCCGCCTTAGGGCGTGAGGCTTACGTATTCGGCGGCGCGCTTAAAGATTCAGTGCTGGCTGCCGCGCATAACCCGTGGTCCCTGGCCAAGGTCGGCATCGGTGCTGGGCTCGGACTGGGGCTGACGTTGCTTGAAAGTCGCGTGCCGCCTTTGGCTGTCGCCTTGCAAGCAGTTGGGTTGAGCAGCGCCTTTAGCGCTCTGCCTGGATTCATTAGAGATGGAAAAACGGCAACCGATGTCTGGTTGAAAACATGGAACGGCACGGGCAACTTAAATGCCGATCGTACATCGATGCGTGGCATCAGCGATGGAATCGTTGACTTTGGTTTGCTGGGCGCAGGTTCGGTGGTATCGCCAGCGGTGCGTGCTTATCAGTTGGCTCCGCGCTCCCGGGCAGCGTCAATTGTTCCATGGTATTCGCCACCCGGACTTCCGCCTACGGTGGAAATGACCCATAATTTTGCCGACGGACTCATTAATGTCGGGCAAATAACGACTAACGTAGTGCGTGCCGATGGCTCAACCTACGTGGGGCACAGCGCGGGCTTCGCTCTCAAGGGAGAAGACGGACTCTTCCTCGGCGCCGCGCATACGCTCGACGGCGCCAATAAAACGAGGATCGAATTTCCCTTTGGCGGCAATTATGCCGTTGATTTGCTGGGAGTCGATAAAGAAAAAGACATGGCGCTGATGCGTCTCGTCAATCCGGACTTCAAATTACCAGGATTGAAGCTGAGCGAATCGGAGCTCCGTCCCGGGCAACCGACGATGCTGGTAGGCTTTCCTTTCGATCGCGAGGTCTCAGCATCGATGAGCTACTTCAGACGCGATGATGAGTTGGCAAATGCGCCATTGGCGTTCCAAGGCAAAGCGAAAATGGGATTTTCCGGAGGTCCTCATTTGACCGAGGATGGCCAAGTTGCCGGCATGCTATTACAGACGAAGCCGTATTGGTTCGATGTTTTCCCAGGAAAAGTCCAACGTGCCAAACGCGGACGCAGTGAAGTGACCTACGCGGCATCGGCGAAGCAAATGCGCGCCTTCGTTGAAGCGAATCGGAACAACCCGGGCGTGCGGCTGCCGACCTTCGAGTCATAGCTCCATATTAGTGCGCGAGATGCATCAACATCAGCACGCGCGGGACAAATACAAATGCGCCGATCATCGCCGCAATAACGGCCGTGCACAAAACAGCAGCGGCAGCCGTGTCTTTGGCATCGCGTGCGATGCGATGGAATTCATTGTTGGTGGCAATGTCGACGAGGCGCTCTAGTGCGGTGTTCACCAATTCGGCGGCAATCACAAGTCCGATCGCCAGAGTCAAAAGCGCCCAGCCGGTAGCATCCACTCTCAAAAGAGCTGCGGCAGCCGCCACGACTACTGCCATTGCTACATGTATGCGCAGATTGCGCTCTGCCTTGAATGCAATATAAAAACCGCGAAATGCGTGGAAGAACGATTCAATCACGCTCGCTGTGCGTTCGGCTTTGCGGCGCCAGGATCCCGGGATGGCAATCAATCGCGGCTTGCGCTCTGATTCGGCGCCGCCTCGCTTCTGTGTCGTGTCGCGTACAGGCTGATTAATGGTTTTGTCCTCAGGACGCGTCCTACCGATCTGACGATAGCACTTTTGTAGAGATATCTCCTGGCTCAACCGTGTGTTTTGAGATTACAGGAGTAAAGTTTTACAGTCGAGTCGATATACCTTACTGTTGGTTTATGTCGGTTTATATAGAGTTCGACGATGGTCGTGCTGCGAGTTCCCGACAAGCGGGCTTTGCCCGCCGTTACAAAAACCGCGCGCGCGAGGTCATCGTCTAAATCCGGCTTTATCTAATATCTGTTTCTGCCGGCGGAACATCTCCTTTTCCTCAGCCGGCTCCATGTGGTCGAAGCCGAGAACGTGAAGCATGCCGTGCACAAATAGGAATGCCATCTCGCGTTTGAAGCTGTGCCCGAGCTCCTCGGCTTGCTCGGCGGCCCGTTCAACGGAGACGATTATCTCGCCGACCTCCCAGGGCACGCCCGGCGGCGGCGGGTCGAGATCGAGAGGAAATGAAAGCACATCCGTTGGTTTGTCTTTGCCCATCCAATCTTTATTCAGTGCTTTTATCTGCTTATTGGACACAAGGGCTACGCTAAAGCTTCCGCGCCCGGCAAGGGCTGTGATGGCGCGCTTCTTGAGGTGGGGCGGCGGCGCTGCAGCGAGATTGGCGAACACGCCCAGCCTCAGCTTTTCGTAAGCGGCTTCGAGCTCGGAAAGGTCCACCGGCACGCGTTTTTGCCTGTTGGAAACCGTTAGCTGTCCAGTCATTTTGTTGCTCTTGGGGGCTCGCCATGCTACCATTTAATACAGGAATAGTTTCAACCGTCGTAGACACAGCTGTAGTCTACGGCAGTTTGCTATTTAGGCGCTCGCCGCCGGGTATCAACCTGGGGGAATTTTGTTGATTCAACCAAATCTCAATCAAGTAACCACTCTTGCCGAGCAAGTTGTCTCAGCTTTTGGATTATCGCTAGTCGATGTGAAACTCGGCCAACAAGGCAAGAATCGCACGCTGGAAATCACGATATACAAACCGGGCGCGCATGTCAGTCTCGGTGACTGCGAACAAGTCAGCCGCAAGCTGGAAGCAGTGCTCGATGAGCAATCGCCGCCGGTAGTTGATGGAGCTTTCTTGCTCGAAGTGCAAAGTCCGGGAATCGATCGCAAGCTCAGCTCTGAGCGTGAGTTTGCACTTTTCTCCGGACAAAACGTCGAGGTAAAAACCAAGCAAAAAGTCGATGGTTTAGGCTCGGCATTTACAGGCAAACTGACTGGATTGGCCGATGGACGAGTGCTCGTCGATCACCCCGAAAAAATCAGCGACCGTCCGAAGCACAAAAAATCCAAACAGGAAGCCGAGGCGCAAGCGCCGGAGTCGATCGCGGTGGAGATGAGCAACATCATCTCGGTGCGTTTGATACCAGGCGATCCACCGGGCGATGCAGGCATCGCCCCTACAACTGAATAGACAATTGAATATTGGAGGATAAATCGTGATCAAAATTGGCGACAAGCTGCTCGAAGCGGCTGAAGAACTGGAGCGCGAACGTAATATTCCGCAAGAGGAATTTATTTCGTACGTTTGCGATGCCATCGTTGCTGCCTACAAGAAGAAAGTGCCGGACCATGATGTAGAAGGTGTCCGCGCAATCTTCGACACGGAAACCGGAGAAATCGGCATCTTTGCGCCCAAGGAAGTCGTGGAACGGGTAACCAACGAGTATCACGAAATCAGTCTTACTGACGCTCGCGATCTGATTCCTGACGTAACGGCCGGCGAAGTGCTGGAAATCGAAGTGACTCCGGCCGACTTTTCCGAATTCGGACGCATCGCTGCTCAAACGGCAAAACAGCTGATCACGCAGCGTTTGCGCGAAGCGGAGAAAGAGCTGATCAAGAAAGAGTTCGAGACTCGCAAGGGAACTTGCACCACTGGTCAAATCGAACGTATCGAAGTGATCAGCAACAACCGCAACAACGTGATCATCAACCTCGGTCGCGTTGAGGGTTGCATGCCGTCGAAAGAGCAACTTCCGGGTGAAACATATCGCGTGGGCAACCGCGTTCGCGTGTATGTTCTCGAGTTGCGCGATACCGGCCGCGTGCCGCAAATTATCGTTTCACAAGCGCATCCTGAGCTCGTGCGTGAATTGTTCGAACTCTACGTGCCGGAAATTGAAGACGGCACCGTCGAGATCAAATCAATTGCGCGTGAAGCCGGCTATCGCACCAAGATTGCCGTGCACTCCGAAGATACTGATGTCGATCCGGTGGGCGCCTGTATCGGCACCCGCGGCGTCCGAATTCAAAACGTCGTGGCAGAATTGCGCAACGAGAAGATTGACGTCATTCGCTTTTCTGCTGATCCGGTGGATTACATCTCCAACGCGCTCAGCCCGGCTCGCATCACCACCGTCGCTTTGTACGACGATCAAGAAAGCGGCCGCCGAGCCGAAGTCATTGTGCCTGATGATCAGCTCAGTCTGGCCATTGGACGCGGCGGACAAAACGTACGCTTGGCTGCGAAGCTGACCGGTTGGAAGATCGACATCAAGTCGGAAAGCCAATCCGGTGGTTCGTACAAAACAACTACCGATACGGTGGCTCGTTAATTCCGACATTTGACAGAACGTAAACCAGCCGAGGTCCTGAGAATTTGCCTGTCATGCAGGCAACTCAGTCCGCGGCGGGGGTTGGTCAGGCTGACTGTGGATTATCACAACGGTACCGTTGTGCTCGACGGGTCGCCAAGCGGCAAAAGCGCCGTGCTGGGCAGGTCTGTTTATCTCTGCCGCAAGCAACGATGCCTGCAGCAGGCGCTCAAAGGCAACCGGTTGAAGATCGCCTTGCAAGGTGGCCGCGGGCGAAAGGAACAGCCAAAGCGTCAGATCAAGTGGCCGCTTGAGTCAAGTCTTATCCACACTCTGACAAGTACGTGCACAGAAAGCTAAGAATCATGCCACAATAGCTGTTTGGAGGTAATTTGAATGTCCGATCGTGTCCGTATTTATGAGCTTGCGCGCAAGATGAACCTGCCTGCGCCGGTTCTCATCGACGCGTGCCGAGAGCTTGGATACGACGTGAAAAGTCACTCAAGCACTATCGACGGGCACGTTGTTGGTCTGGTCATTGCTCACTTAGGCAAGAAAAAACAAGCGCCGGAAAAGGCAGAGCCGAAGACGTCTGCTCCGACAGCCAAGCCACCGGCAGCCAGTGGCACCAGGGCGGCTGCCAAAGCGGCAGCGGCGCCTCCGCCTCCTGTAGTCAAACCTCGCGTGCTGGCTCGCTATCGCAAAGAAGACCGCATTGAAGCTGCTGAGCCGGTGGCCGAGCACGCGCCGCCAGAGCCGATTGCCGCACCTCCCGAGCCCTCGCCGGCAGTGAGAGCGCAAGCCGAAGCGGCTGCGGCAGCAAGAGCCCAAGCCGAAGCGGCTGCGGCAAGAGCGCAAGCCGAGGCAGCTGCGGCCGAAAAGCCGGCGGCACCGGTTGCCAAAGTTTCAAAACCGCAGCCCGAGCCTGTTGAGCCGGCTGCATCGCCATCCGCTCCGCCGCCGCCGCCGTCGAAGGCGGTAATGGAGCAACGTGCCCAGATGGAAGCCATCGAGCGCGCCGCCGAACGCGCCAGAAAGCAAAAGGAAGAGCAAGCCGCCGCGCAAGCTGCGCGCGAGCAAGCCGTAGGCAAACAAAGAGAACAGGAAGCCGCTCGCGCTCGCGACCGCGGCGACGATGGTCGTCGCGGAGAACAGCCTCCCAGACAAAATCGCGATAGAGAACAAGGTGGTGGAAAAGTGGATGAAACCGCCTTGCGCGACGCATTTGCAGCGGCAAAACCATCTGCGCCGGCGCAGCCGATTCGCATTGCCGCGCCGTCGTTTCGCGCCACTCCTCCTCGTCCGCCCAAATCACATCGCTCCAATCAGCCGCCCGAGCGTCATATGCAGCAGACGCCCAAGCGCGAAGACAAGCGCCCGGCGGCAGCAGTTGTTGAAGTTCCGCGCGTGCTCGCTCTGAGCGGGCCGCTCACGGTGAAAGAACTGGCAGAAAAAATGGGCCAGCCGGTGGAAGAAGTTATCCGCCGCTTGATGATGAAAAACATTCTGCGCACCGTCAACCAGATGGTCGAGCTTGATCTCTCAAAAGAGCTGGCCGTCGAGATGGGCTACGAGCTCGCCTCGCAAGAAGACATCGACATCGCGGCTCTGGTGGCAGCGGAAGAAGCGGCGCCTAAAGAAGAAGTACTGACTGAAGAGCAGAAGGCCGCGCTGGTCACACGTCCGCCCGTGGTCACCATCATGGGACACGTCGACCACGGCAAAACCAGTCTTCTCGATGCGATTCGCCAGACGAAGTTTTTGCTTACCGACGCCGAACATGGTGGCATCACCCAGCACATAGGCGCTTATCACGTCGAAGTGCCGGCCGAAGACGGCAGCTTGCGTCAGATTGTTTTCCTGGATACTCCGGGCCACGAGGCGTTCACCGCCATGCGTGCTCGCGGGGCAAAAGTTACGGACATCGCCATTCTGGTGGTGGCCGCCGATGACGGCGTCATGCCGCAAACGATCGAAGCTATCGATCACGCTAAAGCCGCCGGCGTACCGATCATCGTCGCCATCAACAAGATTGACAAAGGCGATGCAGACCCCGAGCGCGTGCTCACCGAGCTTATGAATCACAACGTGGTGCCGGATAAATTCGGTGGCGATACCGTGACGGTCAACGTTTCGGCTAAGAAGCGCATCGGGCTCGACGAACTTCTCGAGATGATTTTGCTGGTCTCGGAAATGCAGGACTTGCGTGCCAATCCCGAGCGCCCGGCTATCGGCAGCATTGTCGAAGCCGAGCTGTCCCGCGGCAAAGGTGCGGTAGCCACGGCGCTGGTCGCCAACGGCACCCTGCGCGAAGGCGATTGCATTGTCGCCGGCAGTGCTTGGGGCAGAGTGCGGGCATTGTTTGACGACCGCGGCGAGCGCGTGAAGGCGGCTGGTCCATCCATGCCTGTGGAAGTGCTTGGATTGAAGGAAGTGCCGCAAGCAGGCGATCACTTCGAAGTCGTACAAGACGAACAAGCAGCGCGCACACTCGCCGAACAGCGCAAAGAGCAAGAAGTGCGCAAGCGTCACGTCAGCCTCGAATCGTTTCGCGATCAATTGGAATCCGGGGAAATCAAAGAGCTCGACATTATCGTCAAAGCCGACGTGCAGGGCTCTGCCGAGGCTGTTGCCGATAAGCTCGCCAAGCTGTCGGCCAAGGAAGTCACCGTGCGCGTATTGCGCACAGCCTCCGGCGATATCTCGGAAACAGACGTCAACCTGGCTGCATCTTCTAATGCGATTATCATCGGCTTCAACGTCCAACCGGACGCCAACGCCCGTAATGCTGCCGAGGCAGCTGGAGTGGATATTCGTACCTACAACATCATCTATCAGATCATTGATGACTTGCAGCTCGCTATGGAAGGCAAGTTGCAACCGATCAGGAAAGAAGTCGAGGTCGGCCTTGCCGAGATTCGACAGCTATTCAAGTCCAAACACGTCACCATCGCAGGCTGCATGGTCACAAGCGGCAAGATTCCGCGCGGAGCAATCGCGCGCATCGAGCGCGAGGGACAGACGATTTATGAAGGCAAGCTCGACAGTCTCAAGCGCTTCAAAGACGATGCCCGCGAAGTGGCGGCCGGCTTCGAGTGCGGCATGAGCTTCGAGAAGTTCAACGACATCCAGGAAGGCGACATCGTCCATGCATTCCACGTTGTCGAAGAGAAGCGCGAACTCACGCGGTAGGGGCGACCCCGCGCGTCGCCGTCGCATGTACCAGCACTCTTTTGCTGGAGGAGGTATCAACTATGTCTACCCCTCGTAAACTGCGAGTGGCGCAGTCAGCCAAGAAAGAGCTATCTGAGCTCATCCGTCGCGATCTCAAGGACGACCGCGTCGCAGGCATCGTTTCAATTACCGATATCGAAGCCAGCGATGATTGCCGCCGGATGAGGGTGTTCGTTTCCGTGTTTGGGGATGAGCAGCAACAGGAAGGCACTTTGGCCGCGCTCAACGACCACGTGGGCGAAATTCGCGGCGAGCTGGGCCGACGTTTGCGCTTGCGCTTTGCGCCGGAGCTCAGCTTCAAGCTGGACAATTCGCTCGAGCGCGGCGCTCGGGTGACGGATCTGCTCGGCAAAATCGCTCGCGGCGAAGTGTAGTGCAGCCAACCTACTTTGGCTTTCTGAACGTCGCCAAGCCCTCAGGCATTACCGCACATGACGTGGTGGCCATCGTCAGGAAAACCTTGCGCATGAAGCAAGTTGGTCATGGCGGCACGCTGGATCCGGCGGCCACCGGGGTCTTGCCTGTCGCTGTCGGCAAGGCTACGCGCTTGCTGCGGTTTTTAGCCGGCGACAAGACGTACCTGGCTGACATCCAATTGGGACTGCCTACCACCACCGACGATACCACCGGCGAACCTATCGCCGAGAGTAATGCTATTCCGAATGCGGCGCAAGTGGAATTGCAACTCGATGCATTCCGCGGCGCATTGCGGCAGGTGCCGCCGATGTATAGCGCTGTGCACGTGGACGGCCGGCGTTTGTACGAGATGGCGCGAAAGGGCGAAGCACCGGATTCAGTACCGGAACGCCATGTGGTCGTGCTCTCACTGGAGTTGCTCTCGTACCAGCCCCCGCTTGTCACCGTGCGCATCCATTGCTCGGCCGGCACCTATATTCGCTCGATTGCCCGCGATCTCGGCGCCAAGCTCGGCTGTGGCGGATGCCTGAAGAGTTTGGTGCGCGAGCAAGCCGGACCTTTCAAGCTCAGCAATTCTGTTGCCCTTGATGAGCTGAAGCGGAGGGCGGAGGATGTTTCCTTGTTGCGCGAGGTTCTCGTCTCGCCGCAGTCAATTTTAGAGCTCGACAGCTACAATATAAATGAAGGTCAAGCTCTGCAATTGCAGCGAGGTCAGCCGCTGGCAGTGCCCGCCGACGAAAAAACCGGCGAGAGCGAGCATATTCTGGCGCTTTTAGAAGGCAATTTGATCGCAGTTTGCAAACGAATGCCCGAAGGCGGCGGTTCACTTGTTAAAATTCAACCAGAGGTCGTTTTAACAGATGCAAATCAAGCCGGCGGTTAGCCGCACCACCATTATCAATTTCACGATTGTCATTCAGGCCGGACTGCTGCTTGTCGCCACGGTTTGGAGCTATTTTAGCGGCGTCAGCCTGGGCGCCTACCTGGCCTTCAATTACAAAGCCATGCTCATCGGTTGCGCGGTAGGGGTGGCCATGGCGGTGGCCGGCTATCTGCTATTGAAGTTGGCTCGCACTGCCAATATTTTGCCGCAGCTGCGGGACACGGTAGACAACTTTTTGACGCCTCTGTTTTCCACCGTCAACAGATTCGACATTATTCTGATTGCTTCGCTGGCTGGTTTTTGCGAAGAGGTGTTCTTTCGCGGTGTCATCCAGCATCAATTCGGCATAGTGCTGGCCAGCATCGCTTTTGCACTCTTGCACGATCCCAGCTTGCGCAACATCACGTACACGATCACGGCGCTGGTTTATGGATTCATCCTGGGCTACCTGTTTATTTTCACGGGCAGCCTCTGGGCGCCGATTGTCGCGCACGGTGTTTATGATCTGATTATTTTGTTGTTGCTGCGGTACTGGCTGAAACCGCCGGCTTCACCGGTGGGCCAACGATAGCATCTTTTTTGGCACCGCTGGTGGTGCCGAGGAATTGGTCTTTCGTGATTATTTTCACTGATGTCTTCAGCCAGCTAATAATTTTCTGGCGTTGCGCATCAGCGACTTCCGCGTCGCCCAGGTGGTAGATGACGACGTGCAGCCCATCTCGGCCCTTGATCGCGCGCTGAATTTCGAACTGGTCGGGCGCGTCTTTGAAGTTTTTCACCGAGTATTCGAACATGACGTCGTTGGGATTGTCGCCGCTGATTACGTCCCAACTGAGCGTGCCTTTAGGAGCGAATTTCTCGGAAGCTTTTTGCGTGCTGATCATGTAATCGCGCGCATCGCCTTTGGTTTCACCGCCCAGATAAGAGACAAAGTTGACCATTTTTTGCGGCCACTCAGGATCTTCGCCTTTGGGGATAAACTTCATGATCATAAACTTGTTGGGCATCATCATTCGCTCGGCCGGCTCCCAGCCCAAGTCGAGAGTGGCTGTGAGCGCCTCGTGCTCGTAAGGCGAAAACACAATCGGTGCTACTTCTTTTTTGCGCGGTGGTGCAAAAGGCAAATCTTTGGCCATTGCACCGGGCATCGGCAGGCACAAGTTGATCACTGTCAAACCGAGCGCGGCCAAACCACGTTTTTGCATCCGTATTCCCTCATACCGCACGCAAGTTTTCTTGATGTCAAAAGGATTCCGCGCGCAGCCCATATTGTGAACGAAATGTGCCGGTAAGTCAGCCCACCAGAGGCGACGGCCTTGTCATGACAACCGCGGGTGTCGCTGCGCATCGAGATGTGATGCCGGTTTTCAATCGAGTTCAATGCTCTCTCATAATCGCAGTCGGCCGGCCGTAGGATGAGCGAACGGTCATTATTCATCGCGCCTGGCCGCGAAGTTCGATCGCCGAACATCTGCGCGAAAATCTTTTGCTGATCTATTGCATCTCGGTGTTGGATAATTCTCGGTGAGAGAAAACACAACCTCGTGAAAGTCCTGTGATCCTGCGCAACACAGCGCATCTTACACGAAAAATGCACACTGATCTGTGGTTGCTCCAGTAGACTGAGTTTGTTCTACGCAGTGCTTCTGCGAAGGAGTCGCACTCTATATCATGAAACGTGGTCGCCGAATTTTTCCGGTGGTTGCTGTGAGTTTATCTTTGCTCACCTTCACCGTTGTCTCTGGCGGAGCATCGCGGGCGGCTGAGCAGCCGGCGGCGGTGCAGCTGAAGCCGGAAGTCCTGAACACAAAACGACTCACCATCGAACAGGCAATTAGTGGTGCGATGTCGAATTATCCGCAGATTGTGCAGCGCCTCGAGGAAGTACAAGCCGCCAAGTCCGGTGTTACTTTGCAGAAGATGAGGGAGTACGTCCCTCAAGGGCTTTCTACCTGGGAAAGCGTCGCAGCCAGCCACAATAAATTGACTCAAATCTTGTTCGGCAACCCTGTGCTGGTAGCTAACCCTGGTCCTGGACTTGATCCCGAGCATCAGACAATGCATGGGACGTTCTACAACGGCAGCGGTTTTCTCTTCGACTGGAGCGGCATCGACTTTGGATTGCACAAGGCTCGCATTACCGAAGCGAGAGCCAATGTGGTCCAAGCTCAGGCTCATTTGGGCGTTACGCAGCTCGATGTGGCAGAAAGTGCGGCGCTCGCCTTCTTGAATGTGGTCACAGGACAAGAACAATTGCGGGCTCAGCAAGCCAACGTTCACCGCATGGAGATCGTCCGCGATATCGTGCGCGGGCTGGTCCTTTCGGGGCTTCGGCCCGGCGTTGATTTGTCTATTGCCGAAGCGCAATTGGCGCAAGCACGCAACGGAGAAATCGAAGCCAGGCAACAGTTGAGTATCGCCAATGCCAGACTGGCGCTGGCCGTGGGCGAACCTGGGTTAAATATAGAAGTAGACCCAGCGCCGGTCGAAAAGGAAACGAGACCCGTGCTCACCGTTACGCTCAACGACTTTTCCGCCCACCCTCTGGCTCTGGCTCAGAGGTCGGCTATCGGCATACTGCAGGCGCACAGCCGGGTTGTGTCCAAAAGCAGTTATCCGGAGATCCATTGGCTGGGCGGCATGAACTTCCGCGGATCCGGACTGGATATTCACGGGCACTGGCAGGCGAAGGACGCTTATGGTTGGCTGCCCAACGTCACCAACTGGAACGTGGGCATGATGGTCAACTGGGATTTTCTTGCCTGGGTTAAAAACAACCAGGAAGTGAGAGTGCTGCGACATCGCGTCGCCGCCGAACAAGCAGGTTACAGGCAGATCGTCCAGAATCTGGTCGCCCAGAATCGCGAGGCCAGAGCCATGGTTGAAGGCGCGGTCGCTTTGGCGCAAAATACAGTTATACAGGTTCAGGCTGCCAGTGAGGCGGAGTTGAGAGCACGCACGCGTTATGAGTCGGGTTTGGCCAATATCGCCGAGGTCGCCCAGGCAGAACGGCTGCTGACAGAGGCCCAAGTTCAGATGTCGGTGGCGCGAGTACGCGTGTGGTCTTCGCTGCTTGCAGTATCGAATTCCCGCGGCGATATCAAACCATTTTTGAATCAGATCGCAACGGCAAGGCAACAGGGGATGTAGTGGATGGGGCTAATTAGATTTGCGATGGGTAGACCCGTCACCGTAATGGTGGCGGTGTTGAGCATTGTGCTGGTATCGATACTGGCGATTTCGAGGATGAAGGTCGATATCTTCCCAGACCTGAATTCGCCGGTCATCTGCGTCGTGCAGCCCTATGGCGGCATGGACCCGGCCCAAATGGAAGGCTACGTTGTATCCGAATACGAGCAACACTTCCTCTATTGCACCGGCGTCGAGCATATCGAATCCAAATCGATTCAAAGCTGTTCGGTGATGAAGATATTTTTCCGTCCCGGCACCAACATGTCCGGTGCCATGGCGGAAGTAATGGCGCAAGTCGAACGTTCCAAGTCTTACATGCCGCACGGCACTGTCGACCCATTCGTGCTGCGTTTCGACGCAGGCAACGTGCCGGTAGGATTCCTGGTGATGACCAGCGACACGCGGACAGTCGCCGATGTGCAAGAACTTGCTTACGTTCGTGTTCGCCCTGTGGTCTCGACAATTCCCGGCGCTTCGATTCCGCCTCCGTTCGGCGGCAACCAGCGTTCGATTGTAATCAACTTGGATCCCGAACGCCTGCGCGCGTATCACATGTCGCCCGAGGAGGTGGTCAATGCCATCAACACCGGCAACACGATCATTCCCTCAGGCATTGTGCGTGTCGGTGATAAGCAGCGGATCACGGCGATCAACTCAGTCGTGGGCAACATTCAGCACCTGCGCGACATCCCGATTCGCGAAGGCGCCGGACCAACCGTCATGCTCAGGGACCTGGGCACTGTTGAAGACGGGCAAGATATTCCCACTGGATATGCCACCGTCAACGGACACCGCACGGTCTACATCGCTATCGCCAAGCGCTCGGATGCCTCCACGCTTTCCGTTGTCAATTCAGTCAAGGCGTCGATTCCCAAAATCCAGGACTTGCTGCCTGACGACGTGAAGGTGCAGTTCGTTTTCGACCAATCGATATATGTTACCGAGGCGATGAACGGCGTCTTGTTCGAGGGCGGACTTGGCGCCATCCTCACCGGTTTGGTGGTGCTGCTCTTTCTCAAAGATGTGAGAAGTTCACTTATCGTTGTCTTGAACATTCCCTTCGCGCTTCTGGCGGCCATTGTCGCCATGTGGATGAGCGGACAGACCGTCAACATCATGACGTTAGGAGGTTTGTCCCTGTCAGTGGGGATTCTGGTTGACGAAGCCACGGTTGCAATTGAGAATATCCATACGCACTTAGCGCGTGGTGTGCCACTCTGGCGAGGCGTTTATGATGCCTGCGTCGAGGTAGTCACTCCACAGCTACTCGCGATGTTGAGCGTTATCTCGGTATTCTTGCCGTCGTTTTTCATGACCGGCAGTACGCAGGCTTTGTTCGTACCCCTGTCTCTGGCAGTCGGTTTCTCGATGGTGGCATCGTATATCCTTTCCAACACTTTCGTGCCGGTTTTATCGGCATGGCTGTTGAAACCGCATGCGCCCTCGCATGGACACAATCATGGGCATGAGCCATCGCTCGATTTCGTGGATCGTTTCAAGGGCGTTTACTTGAACGGCATCCGTCGCTTCATGAACATTCGGGTGATGGTGCTGGCTACCTATGCCATCGTGGCTGTGATCTGCTGCGTCACCATTTATCCGTTCCTCGGTCGTGAAATCTTCCCGGCAGGCAATCCGACTGGCTTCCAGTTGCGCTTGAAAGCACCAACCGGCACCCGCATCGAGCGCACCGAAGACATCACCAACCAGGCGATCGGCATCATCAAGAAAACCGTCGGTGCCGAGAATATGCAGGTATCGGTTGGATATATCGGAACGCAACCACCTAGCTACGGCATCAGCAACGTTTACATGTGGACAAGCGGACCGCAAGAATCTGTTTTGTTGGTAGCGCTTGATCCCGAAAAACATATCAATATGGCGCAATTGAAGGAAAGACTGCGCCATGAATTCAACACCCAGTTGCCCGATGTTAATTTCACCTTCGAGGCCGGCGACATCGTCAACAAGGTGCTCAACTTCGGTGCGCCTACCCCGATTCAAATCGACATCAATGGACCCGTATTCGAGCGCGACCGCGCGTATGCCGATAAGCTTTTGGCGGCGCTCAAAAAATTGTCGGATCTGCGCGATGTGGGCATGGTTCAACCGCTCGATTACCCGACGCTCGACGTGCACGTCGACCGCGAGCGAGCCGGACAGCTCGGTGTCACCGTCAGAGACGTAGGCAAGGCGCTGGTGGCAGCCACTTACTCCAGCCGTTTCGTAGAGCCTATCTTCTGGCGCGATGCGAAGAGCGGTACTTCATATCAGGTAGAACTGGAAGTGCCACAAGCCAATATGACCTCCATTGCCGACGTGGAAAACGTGCCCATCAAGCAGAACGGCGCAAGCTCCGTTTATCTGCGCGACGTGGCCAAAGCGAGTTTCGACACGATGGTCGGCGAATACGACCGCTACAACATGCAACGCGAGCTCAGCCTCACCGCCAACCTGGCAACCAATGATCTCGGACGAGCAGCCGCCCATGTCAATCAAGTGATCAAATCTCTGGGCAAACCGCCGAAGGGCGTGTCGGTGAACGTGCGCGGGCAGGTTCCCTCGATGGTTGATACATTCAGCAGCTTGATGGGTGGACTGGTATTCGCGGTGGTCGTGATTCTGCTCATGCTCATCGCTTACTTCCAATCTGTGAAACTTTCGCTGGTCGTTGTTTCCATCGTGCCGGCAATTATTACCGGCGTTCTTCTCATGTTGCTTTGTACCGGCACCACATTGAACGTTCAATCGTTTATGGGTGCGATTATGGCCATCGGCGTGGGCGTTGCCAACGCTATTCTGGTAGTCGTGTTCCAAGAGGAAAAGCGCATGCAGGGAGAGCGCACCGACGAAGCGGCGATACACGGAGCGGTGAGCCGGTTGCGTCCGGTGCTGATGACCAGTATCGCCATGATTGCCGGTATGATTCCCATGGCTCTGGGCCTCGGCGAAGGCGGCGATCGCACCGCGCCTCTGGGCAGAGCGGTTATCGGCGGACTGGCGGCATCTACGTTTTCAGTCTTAATGATCTTGCCGCTGGTTTATTCTCTTGTACAGGCGAAGGCAAGCAAGAAGAGTGCGTCCATGCTTCCGGACAGCCTGCCGGATGTATCTGATCATGTGATGGCGCCTGATGAAGTATCCGGCGCTCTTGAGGAGGTCAATTAATGAAGCGGGCCATTTCATTGCTAATTGGTAGCGCTGCCGTAAGCTTTGTGCTTTGCGGTTGCAATCCTGGCACTGCGCAGCAGAAGGCGGATGAGACCGCCAAGAAATCGGACGTGATGGAAATGAAGGTCACACCTGTCGTCCAGCAAGTCCTTTCCCGCGATTATGAGCTGCCCGGCGAACTCGTGGCATATCAGGACGTCGCGGTCCACCCGAAGGTCGAGGGATTTGTCCAACACATGAACGTCGACCGCGGCTCGGTGGTAAAGCGCGGACAGGTGCTTTTGACCGTTTCCGCTCCTGAGCTCGATGCCAAAGTGCGTGAAGCCTCGGCGAAAGTTCAATCGGAACGCAGCGCCTTCATGCAAGCCCAAAGCAAGTTGAGCAGCGCCAGGGCCGCCGTCAAAGAAGGCGAGGCGAAACTCGATGCCGATGATGCCACCCACACACGTTTGAAGAAGGCGGCAGCCACGCCAGGCGTAGTCGCCGACAACGATCTCGAGGTCTCCGCTAAGCAAGTCGAAGGCGACCACGCTCACATCAATGCACTAAAGGATGCCGTAGAAGCGGCGAAGTCGATGGTGGCGGCGCAAGCCGACACCGTCAAAGCTGCCGAGCAATCTCTGGCGGCCGTCAAGACGATGGAAAGCTACCTGGTGGTCACCGCTCCCTTCGACGGAGTAATCACATCGCGCAACGTGCACGAAGGCAGCTTGGTTGATCCGAAAATGGATCAGCCGATGGTGCGCATCCAGGAAGTGTCCCGGCTGCGTCTGGTGGTTCCGCTGCCGGAGGTTGCCACCGCCGATGTGGAAGTCGGAAGGAAAGTAGAATTCACGGTGCCGGCGTTCCCCGGCAAAACATTCGAAGGCACCATTGCTCGCGTCGGGCACGCGCTTGATCAACACACGCGTACGATGCCTGTTGAGCTGGATGTGAGCAATGCGGACGGACGCCTGGCACCCGGCATGTATCCGTCAATCAGCTGGCATGTAGCTCGCCCCTATCCGACCTTGTTCGTTCCGGCCACAGCGGTGGCCACAACCACTGAAAGAACATTTTTGATTCGAGTCAAAGACGGTAATACGGAAGTTGTCGAAGTCAAACGCGGACAGCCGATGGGCAACATGGTGGAAGTATTCGGCGAGGTGAAAGCCGGAGATGATGTGGCCGTTCGCGCCAGCGAAGACGTAAAATCAGGCACCAAAGTCAGCATACAATTAGCATCGGCTACAGATCTGCTTCCGAAGGAAAAAGCGGCCGGTGGAGAATAAAGGCGATGCCGAAGATTCTATTAGTCGAGGACGAACCCGAGCTGTCATCGGTTATTTGCGAATGGCTGCGCGATGAAAATCATCTCGTAGAGACGGCCGATGCCGGCGAGCACGCGCTCGATATGCTCAGCAAAAATGTCTATGACATGGCGATTCTCGACATCATGTTGCCGGGGCTCAATGGCATAGACGTATGCAGGCGGTTCCGCGCCAGCGGCGGAAGTATCCCCGTTCTCATGCTTACCGCCCGCGCCTCCATCCTCGACAAGGAAGCCGGACTCGACGCCGGTGCCGACGATTATTTGACCAAACCTTTCAACCTGCGCGAGCTATCTGCGCGTGTGCGGGCGCTGCTCAGGCGGCCCGCTACGCAGCCGGTGCTTTCGTTCAGTATTGGCAACCTGTCGCTAGACAGGGGTACTTGTAAAGTAACCCGCGGCGGCGAGGAAATCGCTCTGCACCCGAAGGAATTCGGCTTGCTCGAATTTCTCATGCGCAATGCCGGGCAGGTGTTTAATGCCGAACAATTAATAGATCGAATCTGGGGTTCTGACAGTAATATCGTTCCTGACACGGTGCGCACGCATATCAAAACGTTGCGCAAGAAGATAGATGCACCCGGCGAGCCCTCGCTGATTCAAAACGTTCGCGGACTTGGCTACAAGATCGAAACAACCACTCATTAGAACTTTGCGCTGGCGTATCGCCACGCTGTTCGTGGCGCTGTCGTCGGTGGTTTATGTGGCTGTCACGCTGGTGAGCGTGGTCTTGTTTCACTCGATGATGATGCGTGCCATCGATCGCGAGCTGGAAGTCTTTGCCGGATCTTTCGGACGAGCGATCGATGTGAGCGCGAGCACGCCTTACTTTCGAGACTGGGCTCGCACCGTCAACTCCGAGCCCGGGCGATCGCTGGTAACAATTCAGCTCTACGATGCAAACCAACGTTTGTTGGAAAGTTATGGTCCCAAAGGGTATGAGCACCTGATGCCTACTCTGTCCACCGTGAGATTCGCCGACAAGACCGTGCGGGTGAGAACCACTGAGCTTCGCAGCGGCAAGCGTCCGGTGGGATACATGCAACTCGAACTTGCCACCGAGCGCGTGGACGATGCCACCAGACAGTTTGGCTGGACGATTGTGCTCACCGCGCCATTCGTGCTGATCGGATTGGCACTTACGGCAATTGTCGTGTCCGCTCAGGTGGCGCGTCCTTTCCTCGATTCCATGCAGATGTTGCGGCGGTTCATTGCCGATGCCGGACATGAGCTGAACACGCCTTTGAGTATCGTCCAGGCTCGCATGCAATCGATTTCGGCGAAAATGGAACGTCAGGGGCAATCGATCAGTGAGTTGGCGCCGGTTGAACATTCTTTGGAGCGCATGGGCAAAATCGTCAACGACTTGATGCTTTTGACGGAAGTCGAAGGTCCGCTCGCGGCGCGTCCGGCGCACACCGAGGTAGACCTCAATGAGGTGGTATCGCAGGTGGTGAACGACTACAAAGAGCGGTATGCCGGCAAAGGCATTGCGCTCGAGTACGAATCGAGCCCGGCACGCGTGCATGGATACCAGGATGCCCTGGTGCGTCTCTTCACCAACTTGCTCGAAAATGCTCTAAAGTACACGGACGGCGGTGGAAAAGTAAGGGTGCAGCTAAGGCAAACCGACAAGCAAGTTTTACTGATTGTGGAAGATACCGGCATCGGCATTCCTGGTGACAGCCTGCCGAAAATCTTCGACCGCTTCTATCGCGTGGACAAGTCTCGCTCGCGCGCATCAGGCGGCATCGGACTTGGACTGTCTATCGTGAAAGCAATCGCCGAAGCGCACCAGGGCTCTGTCACCGTTCACAGCGCCGTTGGTGAAGGTACTAAATTCACCGTCAGCCTGCCTGCCGTTTCGTAAGCCCTTGACGGGCGCAGCCTACCTACTTGGATGGAGCACCATTTACCTCGGTAGTGCATGTCGGCGTGATGGTACACTACCGGGAGATTTGGAAGGAGTCCGCGATGGTTTCAAGCAAATTTCGCCTGGTCCTCACCGCCGTTGTGTCGTCTCTGCTGCTTTCGAACCTGGCGTGGAGCGCGGCGCTTGCCGAAGGGGAAGAGAAAACCGGCGTTTTCGCCAACGAGATCCTCGTCGGCGCAGCCGCCCCGTTGACCGGGCAGCAAAAGATTCGCGGCAGCGAAACCATCGCCGGGGGCAAGCTTTTTTTCGATTACCAGAATGAGCAAGGCGGGGTGCTTGGCAGAAAGATTCGCATGGTCACCTGCGATGATAAATATTCAGCTGAAGGCGCCGCGCAATGTTTCAAAGCCAACATCAAAGACAAGTGCTTCCTCGGAACTTGCTTCATGGGCACTGCCGCCGCGTCGGAATTAGTTCCGCTTGCTGATTCGAATCAGTTTCCCATGGTTGGTTTTTCTACCGGCGGAAAATTTATTGTCGACCCGGTTCATCCGTACGTTTTTCAGTTGCGTCCCTCGTACGCCGACGAGGCGGAAGAGCTCGTGAAGGGCATTTGGCAGAAGGCCGGTGCACAGAAGGTACTGGTCGTTTATCAGCGCGATGCTTTTGGTGCCGCTTGCCGCGCCGGAATTTTCCGGGCTAGAGAAGAGCGCAAGTTGACGCCGGCAGTAGCAATTGCGTACGAGCGACTGACGGAAGACGTGGCGCCGCTAATGGCTCAGATCAAAAAGGAAAATCCGGATGTCGTCATCATCGGTGGTGGCGGCGACATGCTGGTTGCTCTCACCAAAGCCTTACGCGCCGAAAAAATGCCGGTAGCTACTTTCTCGTCGAGCAGCGACTTGCTGGTCCAGAGCTTGGGCAAAGCGGCCGACGGCACGGTGATTACCCAAGGCTTACCGATTGTCGATAACGAATTACCTTCCGTGGCTCTCTACCACAAGCTTTGTGCGCAGAAGCACATCAATGCTTCAGCCAGCGGCCTCGAAGGGTTCTTGATGGCGTACACGGTATGCGAGGGACTGAAACGAACCGGCAAAGACCTGACGCGCTCGAGATTTCTCAAGGCGATGGAGTCTATGCACGGGGTCGATATCGGCCTCGGACCAAGACACAAATTAAACTTCAGCGCCAACAATCACGCCGGTTTGCGCGGCATCATCACGTGGAGCGTAATTCGGCAGGGCAAGTTAGAGCCATTCTCTGACTGGAAGCAGCTGAAAAAGAGCTAGTCGCGCTACACGCAGAAGTCTTGCAGTCGGAATCGTGAGTCTCGAAGCTCAGCCATTGCCATGTTCCCGAATGTTGACCGCGACTTAGCAAAGTGCGACACAGCGTGCGCTTCAATCTGATATAAGCATAAGAGTCGACTCGCACTGGCGCTTTTTGGGTACGAAGCAACCAGGTACGAAGTTAGTGTTTGGGCTAAATTTCGAGTGAAGACCTTGCATAATCCGTACACCTTAAGCTTTTCAGAGAAGCGCGTCGCTCGCCTAATGCGCAAATTGGGCACGCTCATTGATCTCATAGAGCGCGATTACTATCTCGATAAAGATCATTTCCAACTTCTTCTCGAAAGTCACTGGCTTAGTGTCAACGCTTCTGCCGGCACCGTATTCCTTCCTACTTGGGACCTCTATCTCTTTGCCGCTCTAAACAGTGATTCCATTGCGGCCGATCCGGAAACTCACGAAGCTCTGCTCGCTGTTGCGGCAGAGCTTCGAAATTAATTTACGCTCGTCTGTCAGAAGCGGCAATGTCAACAGTCTATACTGAAATTCTCATTTAAGACGGCTGAAAGCCAGCATTCATGACGAATTCCGCGAATCAAACAAATTTGGTCAACGAGCTGCGCGCGCTCGGTAATGTCTATCATTACCAGGGCGACTTTATCCGTGCCGAACAACATTATCGCCTGGCGCTGTCCTTGTACGAGAGCTGTTTTCCTGATACGCACGAAGAAGCATTGCTGTGTTTGCTTGGGCTGGTGGAAATTCTAGAGAGCCAGAATAAGCATGAGGAAGCGCGCAATCTCGAGCGCGGCATTCCGGCAATGAACGCGCGGCGGCGGGCGTGCTAATACCGCTCAGCTGAGAAACACTATGCTGTCGGCCGACGACTATTACCGCGGAATGGAAGCACCAAGAATACTCGTTGTTGAAGATAACCCGACCATGCAAAAGGTGGTTACGCTCTTTGCTGCGCGCAAAGGCATATACACCGTGGCGGTAGGCTCGTGTCGAGAAGCTATCGATCAGATTCGGAATGGGTCTGCATTTGGATTGATATTCATGGATTGGAGCTTGCCCGATCGCTCAGGCTTGGAATGCACATCGCTCATCCGCGAGTTCCATGAAGCTCATCATGGCGTGCGCGTACCGATTGTTGCTATGACTGCCAATCTCATGGCCGGTGACCGGGAAAGATGTTTGGCCGCCGGCATGGATGACTTCCTTGGTAAGCCGTTCGGTATGTCCGAGTTCTATCAGAAGATAGAAAAATGGATGCGCGTGCCAGGCACCGTCATTCCGTTTCATGAAGATTCCGGACCGCAGGCTGAAGCCCGTTAGCTCGCCTGACCTGGGACAAGATTCTTCTGTGGTCCTGTTGGCTGGGACGGCGGCGGTAGGACGCGAATTGCACCGGTGATTTTGGACTCTCTTTCTTTATCGTCCACGGTGACAACAATAGGCATGATGTTAGCGGCGTAATCGGTGGGCAACTCCCACGTCCACGTAGCGAGGCCGTCCTGGCCCGTGCTGCGATCGAGAAGAGCGCTGGCTTGGGGAAAGCCTGAGCCCTGGGCCTCGATGCGCGCCTTGGCTCCAGGCACCGTCTTCACGGTTACGTTGACGCGAGCACCAGCATGCGCAACCTTGGGAAATTCAACAAAGGAAAGCGGCAGCGTTTGTTGCGCTTCGCTCGGGTGTGCTACAGGGACCGTTAGGATGAGTTTTTGCGTCCCCGCATCCTTCTCTGTAACAATGATCGGCAGAACGTCGGCTCGATATTCCTTGCTGACCTGGAATCGCCACGACGCTTGCCCGCTTTCGTCGGCTGTCTTTGGCAACAAATTAAGTATCTGGGTAAAACTGAGATCGTTGGCCTCGATACTCAGGTGAGCGTAAGGTTGTCCATGGGCCACAATCGTTAGCTTATCGCCGGCTGTGAGGTGGCTCGGTATAGCCTTAGCGGTGAATGTTGGGGCTGCAGGAGCCTGCCCGCGCTGCCCTGTCTTCGCAGGCTGTGGCGAGGGTAATTTCCCCCCAGGCAACGGCACGCTAAGACCGCTGGCGGTGGAGATAATGCCGGCATTCTTGCCCGGTGGGTGCGCCACCGTCTGCGCCGCCAGAGCGCCGAGTACGGCAGAGCTTACACAGCCGCCGACACTGAGGATAGTCAGCCATTTGAAGGGTTTCACACCGGCATATGATGAGCCCAGCGCTCAAAAGTTCCAGCAGTAAGAGCATGAACCTTCAGGGCGTTCGCTACGTCCAACTGGCCGGACGGCAATGGAAAGACATATGATTGGTAAGGTTCTGCTCGTCGAAGACAATGCAACGCAACAGACTTTGATGAAAGTCCTGGCTAAGCGGTTTGGATTGGATATGCGCACAGTGTGGTCGGCGCCCCAGGCGCTGGAAGCGCTCAACCAAGAGAATTTCGATTTGATCTTGATGGACTGGCAATTGCCGGGCATGGATGGGCTCCAATGCACCAGCTTGATTCGCGAGATCGACCGTGCGCGTGGACGACGGACCCCCGTGGTTGCGGTAACCGCCGCCGACGCCGAAGGCAACCGCGAGCATTGTTTGCAAGCAGGCATGGACGATTTTTTGAGCAAGCCTTTTACTATCGAAGAGTTCGAACAACTAATCAAGCGCTGGCTGCTGGCACCGAATACGGTGCACCATGCCTTCGACGCCGGTGGCGATTTCAATGCAAATAATGAACGGGGGACCGAAGCCCCCCGCTCGTAATCTTGTAGGTTGCGCATTGGCGCCGCCTGTCTAGTAGCCAAGATTAGCGACGCTTTTTGGTTTTCTTCGCAGCGGCTTTCTTGGTGGTCTTTTTCGTACCGGCCGACTTGGTAGCGGCGGCGTGCACTTGAGGTGCTGCAGGCATTTTTTGACGCCCGTCAACGATCGCTTTCAGTTCGGCACCCGGACGGAATGCAGGAATGCGAGCCGCTTGGATGGTGATCTTCTTGCGCGGATCTTGCGGGTTGACGCCGACGCGAGCTCTGCGGTTGCGTCGCTCGAATGTGCCGAAGCCGACCAACATTACGCGCTCGCCGCCGGCGACAGCGCCTGTAACGGTGTGCAGGATCGCACTCATGGTATCGTGAACGCCTTGCTTGGTTTGTCCCGTCATTTTAGCGACGGCATCAACTAATTCTGCTCTATTCATAACTCTCCTTACCTTCCCTCAAGTGGTTTTGACCACAATCACACACTGGTTTGGAAAAAAACCTCGGTGATAGTATCACTGCGTTTTGTGAAGTGCAAGAGCAGATGAGGCACTTCAATATATGATAGATGGCTGGGAGGATCGATTATTTTTGATGACACGATAGCAGCGATCTCGACGGCGCCGGGTGTGGGCGCGATAGCAGTCGTGCGTATGTCCGGCAAGCAAGCGTTCGGCATTGCGCAAAAGATCTTCCGCCGCCATGCGGATGCGGCTTCCCAAGGTGAACTTGGGCGGCGCGTCGCGCCGCCGCTGCAAAGCAACCATGCTACTTACGGGTACATAATCAATCCCGAAAATGACACGCGGCTCGACGAAGTCGTCCTTACCCCATTCCAAGCGCCTCACACGTACACAGGCGAGGATCTCGTCGAGATTTCCTGTCATGGCGGGCCAGTCGTCACCAAGGAAATTTTGTCCTTGCTGTTGAGCAACGGCGCGCGCCTGGCTCGTCCGGGAGAATTCACGCAGAGAGCCTTTCTCTGCGGTCGAATTGATCTTACTCAAGCGGAAGCCGTGCTCGATATCATTCAGGCCAAAACGTCTCGGCAGAGCAGACGAGCACTATCGGCGCTCGGCGGCAGTCTGGGCGAGCGCATTAATGCAGGGCGTGCTAACTTGCTTGCGGTATTAACGCGAGTAGTCGCCGGACTCGACTTCCCTGAGGAGATAGGCGATGCGCCCGAGCCGGAGATCGAGAAAGTAGTGGGCGCCAGCCTCAACGAGCTCGATGAGTTGGCAAGCACGGCTTCCACAGGACGCTATCTGAGGGAAGGGCTAAAACTCGCCATCGTCGGACGACCCAATGCAGGCAAGTCAAGCTTGCTCAACCAACTGCTCAAGTTCGAGCGCGCCATCGTCACCGAGATTCCGGGCACGACTCGCGATTCTCTGGAAGAACTGCTGGACATCAATGGCATTCCGGTTGTGCTTGTCGATACAGCCGGCATCCGTCCCACGGAAGACACGGTGGAAAAAATCGGCATCGAACGCAGCAAAAAGGCAATTGCCGAGTGCGACGTGGTGCTGTTTGTTTTGGATTCGCTAGAAGGCTGGGCTGCTCCCGAAGAGGAAATTGCCGAGCTGCTCAACGGCAAGCCGTTTATCTCTGTGGTGAACAAGATAGATCTGCTTTCCAAGCATCACCTGGAAAAACGATTCGGAACTTTCGGCGATAATTGTTTTTCCCGAGTGATGGTCTCCGCCAAAAGCGGCGCCAATATCAATGAGCTGACTGAGGCAATCGAGCGGTTTGTCTTTCAAGACACTACCGCCGCAGAGTCGCCGAGTTTGAACGCCAGGCAAACCGATTTGTGTTTAAAGGCGGTGGCAGCATTGCGACTGGTGATTCAGACCTTGCACGGCAATTACCCGCAGGATTGCCTCGCTACCGACCTCAAATCAGCGATTGACGCCTTATCCGAAATTTCCGGCGAGTCGGTGAGTGAGGAAGTGATCGCCCAGGTGTTCGCTACCTTCTGTATAGGGAAATGACATGGCACAACTGATGTCGGAAGAGGTCGATACCCCGAGCATATTGATGGTTTCGCCCGGTCCGAAAAAGCAGATTGAAGATCAGGATTGGCAATACGTCACCATCGATTTGATTAGCGGTAGGCGCGACATTCACACGCTTGAAAACGAGGATGTGCTTGTTTGTCGACGCCCTACCGATGAGATCGTTCAGCTTGTCGAGGCGCTTGCCAAGTTAGTGGCTAAAGATCAGGATCAAGTCATCTTTGAACCTTCAGAACCAAGTTTCGAACTGTCCTTTTCGCGGACTAGACGCGGCGGAATTAAAGTCGAGGCATGGCTCGATGCCGGCAACGGCATAAGCGGCATTTGTACCTGGGACGCCGCCGGCATTCGTTTCTACACAAACGAAGAGCATCTCACCAGCTTCGTCAAAGAACTTGCCCAGGACTTCCAAGTTGGTGAGCCCAAGCTTAAACCCGTGGGCTAATATATTGCCATACTCGCAAGAGGTGGCAATGATCAGGCGCTCGGGGCAGATTGTCGCATCGTTATTCTTGACTTTGGTATTCGCAGGCACTGCCTGTGCCGAATCTGCTGGTGCTCTCAAAGACCAGTTGTCGATCATGCGAGCACCGCTGGCGTCAGACAACGAGTTTCATCAACAGTGGCTTGAGTACCACAGTAAAGTGAGTGCACTTCTGGTCGATCATAACTACAAGGTTCTGGATAAATTGTGCTGCGATACGCTTGCCGGTGATCAGATGCTGGCTGCCGGGCTCAATCGAAGTGATTATTTATACAGTGCTTTTGTTTTGCAAGGACGTGACTTCAAACCGCTCAGCGATGGCGAGTACCAGCAGCTAATCGCGCAGCTAAATGAGTGGGCGAAGCAATTTCCGAAGAGCGTTCATCCGACCGTGGTGCTTGCCACCGTGTACGATCGCTGGGCATGGAAAGCGCGCGGCGGCGGATATGCCGAGACTGTTTCCCAAGACGGTTGGCGGTTGATGTCGCAGCGAGAAGGAGTCGCTAACAAGTTTGCCAAAGCAGCGGTGGCAGCGCCCGGCTCATCGGCGCGCGCGTACTACCTCTTGCTGAAGATGGATAAAGATAACGGTGCCTCGAAGGAAGCGTCGGATAAATTATTCAAGGCAGCCGTAGGCAAATTTCCCAATTACCGGATGTTTTACTTCGCCCGCATCCTGGCGCTTCAACCGCGTTGGGGAGGTGCTGCCGGTGAATGGGAACGATTCGCCAACCAATCTGCCGACGCAGTCGGCGGTGTGGAAGGCGATGTGTTTTACGCTCAACTACTCTGGTATGTCGACAAAACTACCTGGTATTCAGATACCGGAATCTACAAATTGTTCAAGGTTGATTATGCTCGGGCAAAACGCGGGTTCGAGGCTCTGCTTGCCGCCAAACCACATTCGTTGGCTGTGATAAGTGCGTATTGCCATGCCGCCGCCACGGCCGCCGACAAGCCCACTGCCCTGAAGCTGTTCGCCAAGCTAAACGGCCGGATGGATCGAGAAGCTTGGGACGGTGAACAGGACTATGCCCGGTGGCGCAATGCAGTCATCTAGAGGTCCGCGGGGTATGAAGTAGGCATGCCTGAAGATGAGCGATTAGCAGAGAAAACCGAGAAAGCGACGCGGAAAGAGGTTGATGCAACTTCTGTCTCGCAATCGACAACCGCGCCCAGGGTTCCTTCATGTGGTGGCAATATCAATGCAAGTAAAAACGAGGCACTCACGTCGCAGCAAATTGCATTGCTGCAACGTGGAGGGTTCGGAACCAATCACGCAGCGTCATGGGCTTATATTCCGCACATGAATGTTCCGCTCGTGCAGCTTGCATACGTCTATTACTCAGCGGGCGATACCAAGAATGCGGCGAAGTATTTCAATAGTGTGATTGCCACGATGAAGTACCAACGCGAGCATAAAAATTCGGTGGTGGCTAATTCGTGCAATCAACATTTCTATGAGATGGCCAAAAATCTCAAGAATCCAGTCGAGTACCAGGAAATCTTGCACATCGTCAACGGAAACTAGGGCGTAGGTCGATCTTAATTTGCATCGTCGAAAAGGCAACGGATATGAATCTATGCCGATCGAACTTCCGTCGGCGATTCTGGCGCCTATAATGGAAAAACTAAGCACGGTCGCAAGGAGAATCAGCATGGCAAAGATTGCGACGGACAACACTGCGAAATACATGCAATCAATTCTGCACAATGGCGATTGCATGAATCAACGCGAATTTCATGGTCTGTACGAGAAGATGCCGGAAGGATTCCGCGCTGAACTGATTCAGGGAATTTGTTATGTTTCAGAACCAGTGTCGCAGCCACATAGCGATCACGATTTCGATTTGATTGGGCTAGCATCAGTCTACGAAACATACACCCAGGGTATTCGAGGAGGAACGAACGCCACCGTCATTCTCGGAGAGGAAGACGAAGTGCAGCCGGATGTCATCTTGCGAATTTCGCCGGAATTCAACGGGCAATCCGGGAATGCTTACGAGGGGAAGTACATAAGCGGTGCACCGGAGCTTGTCGGAGAAATCGCCTACAGCAGCCGCGCGATAGATCTGCACGCTAAAAAGCGGCGCTATCAACTAGCCGGCGTTATTGAGTACATTGTGGTCTGCTTGAAGCCTTTGGAGTTGCGATGGTTTGACCTTAAGCTGAGCAAGCTGCTTAAGCCGGGAAAAAATGGCGTTATTCGATCGAGTGTCCTGCCCGGATTCTGGATCCATGAGCAAGCATTGTTGACGCGCGATAAGACATTGTCGCTGGAGGTGCTCCATAAAGGCCTTGAGTCGCGCGAGCATCAGAAGTTTCTGAAAAAATTGGCGGCAGCGCGGAAATAGGCTACGGAACGGGGTTGTCACGAGGTTGCGGAAGGCATCTGTCTTCGCCCTACTTTGCCTAGTTGGCAGAATGCCTTATACTTGGGGCAGGTAATGCTCATGACAGCCGTGGAGATACACAAGCATAAATACGAGTTCGGCAAAATTGCCGAGCTGCAGCACCAGCTTGCGCACGAGGGCTATACCATCATTCCCTGGCACGACAGGCCGGGTCGGTATTACGGACCACACAGTCACCCGCACGATGAGTACATCGTAGTAGCCTCGGGTAACATCACGTTTACGATCGACCAGCAAGAAATCAAGCTCGAAGCCGGAGACGCGCTCACGCTGCCGGCTCACATCGAGCATGCCGCGCTCAACGATGGCGCCGGCACCGTCAATTACTTTATTTGCACGCGAACGCGAGAGGGCGTCTGCAGCCACAGCAGTGACTCTTAGGCATTTCAACAATGCATTGTCCTGTCTGATCGGCTGAGCAAGACGCCCTGAATCGGCGCGTGCCGCCTGCTAAAATTGCCTACCCGGCGGCAGTTTGTAGATGTCGCTTAAACAGGAGCTAATTATGTCAATGGTAGATATGGAGAATTACGTCGTCCTTCCGGACGGTTCGAAGCGCCCTTTCCAACCAGGAGAAACCGGCGCAGATCTCGCCAAGTCAATTTCCAACAGTCTCGCGCGCAAAGCCGTCGGGCTGCTTATCAACGACGAAATACGGGATTTGTACACCCCGCTGCAGTCGGGTGATCGGGTCAAAATTTTGACACCGGACGATAAGGAGTCGCTCGAGCTGCTGCGGCACTCATCAGCGCACGTGATGGCCGAGGCTGTTCAACGTCTGTTTCCCGATGCCA
>Ga0134128_10001205_pt1 | contig 33950 bp, 39 predicted proteins | sample KB31754_FD_96462 | JGI IMG/M metagenome (GOLD analysis project Ga0134128, IMG submission 96462) | Terrestrial soil microbial communities with excess Nitrogen fertilizer from Kellogg Biological Station, Michigan, USA - KB3-175-4 | ecosystem: Environmental > Terrestrial > Soil > Unclassified ...
ATCAGTGACCACACGCCGAGTCGGGGAGAAGTCCTCAGCCGTGACGGCATCGGCAGACGGAAGTTCGGCGTATACGCATTTAGCACCGGCGAAGTAGCCGTACTCAACGACTACTCAATACCGATGTTCCTGCGTTCGTCCGCCAATCTCAGCGCATTACGCCAATCCGAAGCCAACGGCGACAAGCAAACGCTCAACCGGACCATGAAGCTCGCGGTCGCCTGCGAAATAGCAACCATGAGCCACGGCGGCTACCAGGTCGTCACGCCTTCGACCGCCATCGTGGGACAACGCTAATTCACTGAAACGTTGCTGAAACATTGGCGAAACGACATTGAAACGTTAGCAGCTTAACGTTGAACCCAGCCGGTTGGACGGGGGGTTCCGTTCGATGAAAGTTAACAACGTCAATGAAGCGTATGCAGTTCTTGGATTGCGCCCAGGTGCGCGCATTCAGGAAATCAGCGATGCCTGGAGCGAGCTCACTAAACTTTGGGACCCGAGTCTGCATGCGGTGGGCTCGCGAGCCTATGAACAATGCATCCGCATGCGGGCAGCGACAGAAGGCGCTTACCAGCTGCTGGTCTCGATGAATGGTGTTCAGGCTGCCCCGGCAGCTAAGGACCCTTCCAACGCGCCGGCGAGCGCCCCGATAATCCAACACGTTTTCGCGGGCACGCCCGATGAGGTCTTTGCCGCGGCCAAACAAATGGAGTCGTCGAACCCCCAGGACGCGCTCGAAGCATACCAACGCCTCGGGCATACGGGTCACCTGAAAGCCCAATTCCGCTTGGGCTACCTATATTTTTACGGTACCGCCAAGGATCCCGTGCAAGCCGCATATTGGTGGAAGCGGGCCGCCTCGCACGGACACGTCGCCGCGCAGTTTAATCTTGGGCTGATGTACGAGCGTGGCACAGGTGTACAAAGAGATGAAAGCCAGGCATTGTACTGGTTCGCAGAAGCAGCATCTCATGGCGATGCGGAAGCCAACCGGAAGCTCCAAAGCATGACGATGGCTGTTGAACATCAGCCGTTGAATCAACCAACCGTAAGCCAGCAAGAGCTGCCCAAGCCCGTTTCCCCAAGCCGCGAGCAGCCGGCTCTCGGATGGGCGCAAGTGATGAAGCACAGGGCAGGATCGTAAGCTACTTCATTTTTTTCCAGTAGTCGCTGACGGATGGCGGCAGCTTGTCCATGTTCTTGAGAAAGAGCGTGACTTGCCACATTTCCTCCGGCTTCATCACCTTGTTGAACGACGGCATGCCCGTGAATTTGATGCCGTGGTCGACCTTCCAGTAGATGTACCCTTCAGGATCGTCAGTGACCAGGTCGCCATCGCCAAATAAGGTCGGACCGGGGTTGAAGCCTTGAGCAATACCGGGTGCGGTATTGGATGGTGTGCCGTGACAGACGCTGCAATTGTTTGCATACAGTTTGGCTCCGTCCATCAAGTTAGTTTCATCGGCCGGAATCGGACTTTTATCTACACCCTCGCGCTTAAGTGTTGCCTTGAGCGCTGTACGCGCCACCCACTTTTCAATTTTGTCAGGCCGCTCGTCGCCACGAGCAGGCAGCCAACCGTTGATTATAATCAAATAGCCGATAAGTGCTCCGACCAGCACGGTGCCGACGACGCCAATTACAACGCCCAAAAGTGGCTTCATCAATCAGACTCCCAGGAGAGCTGACCATTGTACACAAACGCCGCGCCGACGTCATTTGCCGCGGGTTTTCTTCGCCAGCGCCAACGATGCTTTGGCGAATTCGGGAAGTTGGGGAAGCGTGATGCTGTCAAGCTTATTTAGTGCCAGCTTCGTGTCGAAGCCCAGTAGCTTGTTCATCGCAGCGGTTGTAGTGCCGGCAGCCTCAGAACTCCAAGTGCAGCGCATGGTTTCAGCGACCACGCCTTCGTGCTCCACAGGCGAAGCCAGGCTTTTCGATGCTTCCGCTTTTTCGGTGCCGTGCGACATGAAAAACTAATTGTCCTGGTTTTGGCTGTCCAACCTTACAGGGACAAGTTGGACTTTCTTCGGACTTTTTTGTTAAATTTGCACGATGGCGAAACAGCAAGAATCATACATTTTGATGCGGTGGCTGTTTTTGCGTCTGCTGGGAGCCATCCATTTGTCGGCTTTCGGCTCATACGCATTTCAAATTCTGGCATTGAACGGCAGCCACGGAATTCTGCCGACTTGCGATGAGTTGCATTCGATTTCGCCGGACCTTGGCTGGCTGCGCTTCTGGGTCTATCCGACTGTGGCGTGGGTTAATTGCAGCGATGCGACGCTACAGGGAATCACGGTTGCGGGAGTGTGCCTATCGATATTGGTCATACTCGGGATTGCCACCGCGCCGGGCTTAGTGCTGCTAGCCGTCCTCTGGCTTTCTCTGGTCACAGGCGGCGGAGAATTCACTGGCTTCCAGTCGGACGGGATGTTGGTTGAGCTCACCGTTCTCTCCCTATTTTTGGTTCCCTGGCAATGGCTGGAGCCACCGTGGGCGGTGCCGTTGAAATGGCGTCAGCAAACAGCGCCACCGATGCCGGCAATCTGGTTGCTCCGAATTATGCTGTTTCGGATCATGTTTGTCTCCGGAGTCGAAAAAATTACAAGCGGAGATCCCTACTGGGGAAATCTGACGGCGCTTGAGTATCACTATGAAACTCAACCCATTCCAACGCCCCTTGCCTGGTATGCGGACCATCTCCCGGCATGGATTCACAAGCTATCGGCGCTGTTCATGTTCGGTGCAGAGCTAATCGCGCCACCGATGATTTTCCTGGGAAGACGATTGCGCATTGCTTCATTCATCCCGATGTTTGCCCTGCATGCAGGTATCGCACTCACAGGAAACTACACGTTCTTAAACTTCCTATTGATGGTGCTTTGCATTCCGCTGCTCGATGATAGTTTGATCAAACGCATTTTGCCTCAAAAATTGGTTCGATCTATTGAAGATTCTCAGGTCGAAGCCAGACAAGGACGGGTGCGAACGACCTGCTTCCACGCAGCTGTTGGCTTCATGATGCTACTTGCGGGCAGCCGGCTTATCGCGTCTGTGTTTACGGAACGATTGTTGCTGCCACCGTTTCGGGCGGCGCTGGATTTGGTGCAGCCGCTGCGTCTTGCAGACCATTACGGTCTGTTCGCTGTGATGACCACTTCCCGACCGGAGATTGTCTTCCAGGGCAGTGACGACGGCATCGCCTGGCGTTCTTACGACTTCAAATACAAACCGGGCGATGATCTAAAACGTGCACCACCTGTGGTAGAGCCGCACATGCCGCGCCTCGATTGGCGGTTATGGTTTGCAGCTATGGGTTCTGTGGACGACAGCCCGTGGGTGCTTAGTTTCGTTCGCCGTTTGCTGGAAGGCTCGCCTGAAATGAAGATCTTCTTCGTCAATGACCCGTTTCCCGCCCGTCCGCCAAAATACATTCGGGCATTCGTATACGATTACCATTTCACAGACTGGCAGACCAAGAACAAAACGGGAGACTGGTGGCGTCGCGACAACAAGCGCGTTTATCTGCCGCCTGTCAGGCTGGTGAACGGCGAGTTACAACCGCCGGAAGGAAACATGTAACCAACACCCCACTACCTCTTCCACTTCCGCCCGATACGCAACGGTGTGCCGACAAGCAGACGAGTGGCCGTCCAAGTTCCGGTGGCATGCCGCGCCGCCCATCTGCCCACCATTGTGCCGCCGTCCTCCGAAAGCCAGCCCTTAAATTCGACGTTATCGGCATGAAGAGCTTTGATGAAGCTAATCTCGCTACCGCTATATCGTCCGCTGATCTCTGCCCTTTCCCCAGCTGAGCGCTCGATAGCATATCCTGATATGACACCCTCATCACCTTTTAAATGAGCGTCCCAAAAGGCTATCGCCCCGCGGATAGGATTCCCGAACAAGTCGTGCGTTCCTTCATCCTCGGAAGAGCATTCCCACTGCCCGGTGAAACCGTCGTCACTGTGCGGTGGCGGAGCGCCCTCATGCGCGGCAGTCGATTTGGCCGGTTGCCCCGGCTCCGGAGCGACGAAGACGCTCGGACGCATCGACTCGCTGGGTTCAGGCAGCTCTTCTAACTTAGCGATTTCAATTTCGATGCGCGCTTTAGTTTGTTCAGACATCTGTGCGACGCCGGCAGAGCGCAAATTCTCACACATGGCGGTGAATGTGCTAATCAATGCTGCAAGAGCAGCCGCATCAGCGCGGTTCTTTTCGACATAGCCGCCGAACAGCTGCCCATCGACCCATCCCATTTTTAGAATTGGATACCAGTTGCCGTGAAGCAAAATGCCGCGTCGCAGATATTCGAAATCGACAGTGTAAGGGAGCTCATCGGAAAGAACGAACCGGCTGATCGCTTCATAACGAGCGGGACGATCCGCCACATCGCGCAGAAAGCAGCGCACGGCAAAGTCGCGAGAGCCGCAGCCGAGACGATAAACGCTGGCAAAATTTCCAGATATCGGCTTTGGCAACCCGAGCATCGTCAGCTCAGGGCTTCCTGCCATCAATTCGCTGTCGCAAAAGCTCAGCGCCGGCGACTGTAGTGCCTCGTTGTAATCTTGCGGAGTGGGCCAGTCCATGTGGAAGACGCTCGCAGACCGAATGCTGCTGCTTATCGTACCTCATCCGAAGCGCAATACGTATTTCTACGATTGTCGTCCTTAAATGTCGATGCTAGCCTAGCCGGACTGTCCCAAAAGATGCTCCGTAATGAACATTGCTATTCCTGTTCGATTTGTTGACGCTGCACCACAGCTGGTGCCGATTTTGCGCAATCGGTGGGATGTTGAGGCGAGCAACTTGCGCATCGAAATCCTGTCATTGCGCCAACCTGAGCACATTAACTGGCAGGAGTCCTGCATTCCCAGCAAACCGGTGGCGGACGAGCTGGCTCTTGTGCTGTGCTATGACTTGCCGAACGCGCGTCTGTTCATCAATTACTCCCATCTGAAGAGCTGGGGCGTGGATTTTGAGACAGCCTTTTCCGTCGCTCGCAGCAATCTCGAAAGCCGACAGCCGGCGCCGTTCACCGAAGTGGCAGAACGTGGATATGTTAATCAGAATGCGGACGCCACCCTTGCCGCGAGATTGTTGACACCGGGCACAATCGCTGCCTTGCGCTTACAAGGCACACCGGTATTTGCCTATCTCGATTCAGAACACTTCTATGTGACAGACTTGCGCAGCATGGACGGACTAGAGAGAATGTTCGGCTGGATGGATCAAGCCCTGGAGAATGCCGACAATCCTGCTTTTCTAACTCCATTCGTGATTGACGGCGCGAGCGTGCGTCCATTGCGTGCCAACGACATCCCTGAAAAACTGGCGAAGGCGAAAATGCGCTGGCGTCAATTGCAACTCAAATTTGCAAAACAGCGATACGACGAGCAGCAGAAGATCTTGGGCTATCTATTTGACCTGCGCGGATGGGACTATTCGGTTGCCGACACCACACTCATCGCGCGCGGCAACGTCGATCTTCTCGGCTGTCACTTGACTCCCGGCAAAAACGTACTGCTGCCGAAGACGGAAACTGTTTTTGTCGACGGATTTCTCAGTCTACCGTTTGCAATGCTGCTTGAGTGCTTCGGACATAAGCTCAGTTTGATGGAAGACAGCTATCCGCCGCGTTATCTGGTGACAGAGCAACTTTCCGGCGCCGACATCGACTATCTCCGACGACGCTTCCTGGGCGGCACATCATCCGCCGCGTGATATACTTCCGTCCATGCCGACGCAAGTAGATGTTCTTTCGCCAAAGCTGGCTGAGCAGGTTCTCACGAAGCTTGGACTTGTCGCGCCGCCGCCGATCACTCTCGCGGGCCTTGATGGCATTTACAACGCCTGGTGTCGGCGCGTGCCTTTCGACAATGTGCGTAAGCTGATCCATGTCAATGCAAACGACCCGGGCGTTCTTCCTGGAGATCAACCGGCTGAATTTTTCGAAAACTGGCTGAAGCACGGGGCGGGCGGAACATGCTGGTCGGGCAACGGCGCTCTGTGTGCGCTGCTTGCATCGCTGGGCTTTGCAGTGTCGCGTGGAGTTGCCACCATGCTGGTGGCCCCGAATCTTCCGCCGAATCATGGAACAGTAATCGTCCACATCGACGGCGTCGACTACATGGTGGACGCATCGATTTTGCACAGCCGTCCGCTGCGCTTGCAGCAGAATGCCGACGAAGCGATCGACAATCCCGCCTGGGGAGTGCATGCGCACAGACATGACGACAAGTGGATAGTCACCTGGAAGCATGCCGGAAGACCGGAGGGCTTCGACTGCCGTCTTGAATATGTAGGCGCAAGCGCTCAGGAATTCAGTGAGCGACACGCGGACACGCGCGGCTGGAGCCCGTTCAATTACGAAGCAGCGGTGCGGCTCATCAAGGGCGCGACGGTAATTGGACTTTGGCAAGGGCAGCGGTTCGAGATTGACAGCACCGGCAAGTTTTCCAGTGAGCAGATCAATGATGCGCAACGCAGACAGTTTTTGATCGATCAAATAGGCATGCATGAAGAACTGGTACGCCATTTGCCTACGGATCGACCAACGCCTCCGCCACCGGGATCGGAAACCGCGCGCCGAGCTGAGTAATTACTCTTTCTCGAGTTGTTGATCGGGCGGTGTGTGTGGCCTGAAGATTGTACCGTGGGTGTGTTTCGCCGGCTTGTGCGGCTTTTGTGCATAAGGCCGGACATTCTTCGTGGAGCCTTTGTCCGCTGGTGAGCTATCTTTGCTCGGCTGTGCATTATCCGCGCGAACCGCAGCAATGCTGAGCACGAAGGTCAAAGCCGTTGCGGCAATACCAACAGCCGTTTTGAACGAATCTCTAAGCGCACGAAGCATAACCGGACAGTTATCCGTGACAATTGTCCCGTCAGCACGTCGATAGAACCGCGCACAGATTTTTCCCTCGGTGTCCAGAAGAAGTTGCTCCGCCTCTTTCTTCGACATGTCGGATAGGTTGTACACAGACAACGCACATTGGGAGCAAGTTCGCACCCGGTCATTGCCAAGCATTCCGTCCCAAGGGACATCACAAGGCTTGGGAACGTCAATAATATCCAGTATGGACTTTTCCTGTTTTTGCATATCCTTCGTCCTTTAGGCACGCACTTCTCCGCTTTTAACATCCCACGCGATGGTGAGAAATCCATGAGGAGACATGAACCACATCCGCCTTTTTCGCGAATTTAATCTGTTCGGCTGTGGTAGATTTTGGGATAGGGCAGAGCTGATGGAGGCTAACCAAAGCATGAAACTATCAATACAACTAACAACCGCGGCTCTCCTCGTTGTACTTGGACAATCTGCCGCCCTGGCGCAGTATTACAATCCGTACCAGAGTAACAATCCGTACTATCCGGCTAACGTACAAGGCTATTACCCCGCATATGCCGGCGGCGTCTATGGTTACAACGGTTATAGCCCGTACAACGTCCCGAGCTATGGGGGCGCCACAATAAATTCGGACGGGTCGATGAACAACAACGGCGTTTCGTGGAACGGCGCAGACCCAACCGGCGGAGCCACCGGTGTTCGCAATGTGCGCGGTGCAACAGCCGCGTATGCAAACCCCGCCTCCGGCGGCGCCAGCGGATTATTGCCGCCGCAGCCTGGCGTGCGACGTGGATTCATCAACAACGCGCTTCGCCAGCCGGTGTACCATCTGTACAGACCGCGCGCCTTCACGTATCACGATTAGAATTGGTTTTTCTTTGGAGCAAGCAATTCTTTGGTGAAGGTATCGACGTAGCGGAGCTTGATATTGGACTTCGCACCGGCTACGGTGCCGTCTGGAAATTGAATGCCTATCGCGTCGACGGATTTGGCTCCTTCGCCCAAAAGACCGTGGGAGAAACAGAACTTGCGCACGAGATTCGTCTTCGCCTTCAAGTCCGCCGATTCCATATAGTTAACTGCGGATTCAGGCGTGGAGAAGAATGCCGTCGATTTGAGCTCTTGCTTGAATGTATCGATAGGCTCTTTGCCGATAGCGGCCATTTGCGCGGCGACCTTGCCGCCATTCGTCGAGGACAGTTCTTTCATCACTTCATACCAAGTAGCAACCAATGCTCTGGCTAAATTTGGGTTGCTCGCCAAAGTTCGCGAATTCACCACGAGCAGATCTTGAATTTCATTGGGAATTTGAGCAGAACTAAACAGGATATGTGCGCCTGGCAGCTTCGCGATCTCCAACACAAGCGGATTCCAAGTCACCAGAATGTTTTCCGGCTTGCGAGACAGCTGGCTGATATCGTCTTCCCCGACATTAACCGTGTGCACGTCTGATTCCTTGAGCTTTGCCGTGTCAAGCGCTCTCGACAACAAATATTGCGACACCGTCTTTTCTGCCAAGTAAATCTTCTTGTTCTTCAAATCTGTGAGCGACATCTTGGTGCGCGCAAGCATGGCGTCGTTTCCATTGCTGTAGTCACCAAGAATGATGATTGAAGAATCGACGTCCGATGCGGCAGGAATATCGAGCGCTTCGATGTTGGTGATAGCGACGGCATCTGCATGTCCAGCGACGAAGCGTTCGATGCTGGGTACGTAGTCTTCCTGCTCTACCTTTATCGAAATGCCGAAATGTTTCGCCCACTTATCCAGGATCTTCTCCTGTTCGGCGTAATACCACGGCATCCAACCCGCATAAGGTGAAATTGCAAGAGTGAATGTTTTAGGCTCTGCACTGTGTGCGGCATTGCTGCACAGCAAGAGCATGGCGATGGTTAGGAGGATGGCTGAAATTATTTGGCCGGGCATGTCAACGGTTCCGAGCTAGACGCGTCTAGTATCTCATTGATTCAGTCGGCTGTGTCCGGCTTTTCCGCCCACCCGGCAAGCGGCCACCGTTCGATTCTTTTGTTTTCTGCAACAATGGTTTGGAAATGATACCGTTGTCGGCGATTTGTTTATCGGTAAAAGGAGATCCATATTCGTGACCACAGCTAAGAAAAACCGACTTCTGACAGTTATTTGGTGCTGCACAATCTTGGTCGGGCTCCTGGCAATGATACAGTCGATTGCATCCGTTCCTGTGCCGTGGGCCGATGCCAGGGTGTGGAGTACCGCCGCTGTATGTGCGGTGAGCGTTTTCGGTCTGTTGAGGTCAATTCATGGTGGGTCTTTGTCAAAGCGAATCTCTATACCGCTATGCGCCATTGCAGGTTTACTTCTGCTGACCTCAGCGGCCGTACAATTCGATTGGATACCATCATTCACTGCGGTAAAACAACCCCGCTTGCCGCTGACACAACAACTGGCAGCACGTTTGCTCAACACAGAGGTCGAACCAGTTCATGAGGAGAAGCCGGGAGCATTGCAAATACGCGATCTTCAGACTAACGGGAGATACTGGCGGCACTGTACGTGGACGACATTCACAGAGTACAAAACTGCTGGAAGCGCCGATCCGGCTCCGTGCGTAAGACTCGATATCCTGCGCCGTCCTACCGAGTTTATGGCCGCCAGAGAGTTTAACGAGTCGATGCGAATCGATCGAGCAATGGGGTTCCGCGTACAACCCTTACCTGGACTCGGGCAGGCAGCCATTCTTGCCAAAGATCCCGAGTGCTTCCCCGGTTTGAATATTCTCGATGGACCAAACATCATCTGGATTTACGTTGGTAAAACCGGAACTGGCGATTGGGTCAACCAACAAGCTGAAATTGAACTCGGCAAAATAGCTTTGTCCGAACTCGCAAAGTAAGATTCACTGATCAGTTCGGTAGCCAGAGGCTGTTCTTAGGGGACTTTTAGGATCCGGACATTTATGCGGACTTTTTAGCGGACTTTGACCAAGGCGCAAGGGTTTCCATGATGGAACCCACGAAGCTCGGACTCGATTCACGGGAGCGCATCGAACTTGTCGACTTATCCGTAGACGTGGCGACCATGCATTGGTCAAACTGCAGCAGAAGTCCGGACAACAAACTGAAGGTACAAAACCGTGATCAGTCTAGCCCCCGGCAAATTTCGTTACATGAAAGTCGGAACTAAGCCATGTCTCAAGTAGATCCGCCAGATCCATTACTAGGGCTCACGCCGGAGCAAGAAGAAAGGCTGAGGCGCGACCTCAATCACAAGGCTTGGACCAGGCGCTTTACGCAACAATGCGTTGGTTGCGCAGAGCGCAACGGATATTAACGAAATTTTGGCCAAAGCAATGGCGACTATTGGCGGTCTAACCGCTGTCGTCGAAAATTGGAACATCGAGTATCAGAGCGTGAAGCCGAAGCGCAGCGGTCCGCACATGACACCGGACTGAGCGCTGAGCAATAATGGCGGCGCTGGAAACGACGTGCAATAAGTAGCGTATGGTCCGTGGTTAATGCCATAATTTGCAAGCTTACGAGGAGTTTCGAGTGCCTTTGCAGTGCTATATCATTGCCGAAGATAAGAAGACAGCGAAAGAAATGTTCGAATCGGAAAAGCCGCTGCGAATACACTTATATGACGAGAGTCTTTTCGTCCGTGATGCTCAGGGATTTACCGACACGCTGCTGCAACCTTTGTGCGAGCTCCTCGCACCGGGTTCCAAAATGCAGATAGTAGAGAGGTCCGCCGATGGCAAGAAAGCGCTTCTGCATTTTCCGAACAACGCCATCAACAAATTTGCGACATTGCAAAACAATCAGATGAAGTCACTCGCTGATCAATGGTTGAAGGCAATGCCGGCAGCATATCAGACGCGACTCAAAATCAAAGATGTAGAGAACGGTCTTCGCTTTCTTTCGAAAATAATGGTCGACGCTAAAGCGTTGAACAAACCAGTGTTTCTCTACGAGTCGCTTTGAAGTCGGCAACAAAATTCTATATATTTTTTCGCTAAAGGTCTTCGCCACTCTGTTTTTCAGACCGTTCGGTACGTACGAGCCGAGCCCAGTATTCATCGCGTTCCAACAGCAAATTAGCACTGACTTGTGATTTCGCCGGCACAAAATCAGTCCAATCCAAAGTCTCCCAACCCAGTGCAGTCCTAAGTCTTTTAATTCTGGCGTCGACTTCAAACGTTCTGAGGTCGTTCAACAGCAGATACTTTGCAGACCAATTTATCACCTTTGTCGAATTGACTGTGCGCGGGCCATTCGCCGGCAAGAATGCGAGCGCCAACAAATCGTACCAGCCAGACAGCAAGCCACCCAACTGTTTTTCGTTCAAGCATCCGAGCCTTCCGACTTGATCAAAGTGCTCGTCCGTTACCAGGCACACCGCGCACCAGGTCGTTTGCACCAACAATTGCTTATGTTCACGACTTACGGTCAACCGTTCCAGGCTAAACAAGCGTGGACCGACAATCTGAATCACGCCTTGAAGCACGGTGCCACGAAAGTAGACCAAAAGTCTGCTATTGAGTGTGACTGAATAAAGATAATGCTCGAATATTTGCTGGAATGCGGCTTGTCCGGCAACCATTGAACCAAGTTCGTGTGGAAGCCCGCTAAAAGCTTCCGGCAAGTATTCAAAACCGCGGGAAGAACTGCTATCCATTTGCTCCGTGCCGACTACAGCGTCCTAATTCGAATTCGATATCGGTTCATTTTCTATCCTCAATGGTAAATATATACCGAGCGAGCGCAGAACGCTAAACGACAAACGCAGTCGGTAGAATCGAAAAACATGAAAACGGGAAAAGCATTCGATCAGGTGTGGGCGAAAGCACTCAAGAAAGCAGGGCTTAGGCACCGCGCGAGCTACCAGCTACGTCACGCCTTCACTTCGCTGTGTATTCAGCAAGGCATTCAGCCTGTCCGGTATGTAGCGGCTTAGCGGACTCCTGGCAAGTGGACAATTTTGGACAGAAATGGACCGAAAATGCCCGCTGGGAGATCACAAAATAGATCACAGCTGGCTCGAAATTCGAAAAACGAAAAACATGGGCGACAACATTTGTCGGCTTCGCCCCTCGGTTCCGACATCTGTGATCTTACCGGCAAGGTCTGCTGCGTAAGCAGTTGCCCGGCTGTGTCCTTTGAAAAGAAATGAGATGACATCGGTGTCGACGACGACGCGCTCAACCATTTATCGACCGATACTTTCTCGCCGCCATTGGCGGACGGTCGCCACGAACTCGTCTAAATCTTCTTCCGCTGGCCGGCTGAGTTCGGAACGGCGTGGCAAGTTGCTCAATTTCTATAAGCCGGCAGCTGCTCGACCAGGTGAAAGACCTGATCGACTGAAGGCTTGTCTCGTTTGGAATTGGTCATGACGGACCTCCTGACTCCTTAATTTTACAATACTGGAGCCCGCGATCCACCATGGACGGCGTCGAGGCGGATGGGCTAAGTGTCTGGCTCACTTCCCGCGCTTCTTTAGCCGGTCCGTAGCGCGTTGTTGCAGCTCTGCGAATACCTCTTCAGCCGGAATTCCACCATGCAGGCGCAGCGATTCTTCTCCCTCATCCAGCGCACGACGCAGCCAGACGAGCTTCAGTTCATCGAATAATTCATCCCTCTCACTGAGCGCGAGGGCATCTGCTAGCTGGAGTACTTTGCCTTCTATTTCCAAAACAATCGAACGCCGTCCTGAAGATAGCTCCGTGCGCTTCGCCCATGGCTCGCGTGGCTCGGCTTCCATGCTCCAACGCGACCTAATTTCATCCACCACATAGTCGTGTTCGTCCGCGGATAGCGGATAAACGAGTTGGGCGATTTCAGTGATTGTTGTTTTTTCTCGCACTGGCTTACTCATCGATAAATAGCTTTCAATTGGACAGCCTGTGATCATCGAGCACTCGCTTGAGCTCTTCCCAATCAGTGATGTCATCGTTGCGGTCGTTCGTTTCCAGCAACTCATCGAGGAACTTGATCGCCTCAGCGACATCCGGCCATCTCACTTTCGATGATGGCAGATCGTTCGGACCTTTGCGGGAACCGGGCATCGCTATGTTTTACTCCCTGCTTTACAGCATCTCCATTTTAACAAACGCCGCTTTCGGAGCGTCAGCCAAGCCCGTAGCGAGAGAAGCGAGCTATGGATAAAGGCGGCGGTGGACTACCTCTAAACGCACATCGGCGCTGCGTTATTCTTGCGTTTGCACCATCGGCGGTGCCTTAAAATGGAGCCTGCAGTTGGCTGAATCACTCGGCGGGCCTGATTTTAACGCCCCGGAGCAATGACAATTTTGTGCCAAAAATCAATCCACGTTGACTCACCAACAATCACACTTTTGTTGATCTGTTGCCTCGATAAGAATCCAACTATTCATAACACCCCGCCGAATCCCGAAACGCAATGCTCTATGCCCGCTTGAGCCAGGATCCTGTACGCAGAGCGCTGGAACAGGCACATGCAAACATGTTCGCTGCTGCTGGTGTCAGTGTGCAGGCAGACATCATTCCATTTCCGCCAGTGATCCAGAAGACCGATACCGGACAAACATAACAACGGAATATCCGAAACTAGCGGGCACAAATCGCGATGAGGCCACCGAGGAGGCTAAACTGCGCTGCGGTTCCCGCTCGTCTGTCCGACGAACGCGCAGTTTAGCCTCCTCGGTGGCCTCATTCAAGGGCAGCACATCCATACCGAAATCCGATATATTTTTGGGGTAGGTTTTGGGTCCGGACATTAAAGCGGACTTTTTACCGGACATATATTCGATTTGCAATCTTGCAAAGTTCAATGCTAGTATGCCTTTATGGGTGTTGGGAGATCCGGACATTAAAGCGGACTTTTTAACGGACTTTGATCGCGAAGAACCGGTTTCCATGATGGAGCCCACGAAGCTCGGCCTTGATTCACGGGAACGCATCGAACTGGTCGACTTATCGATAGACCTAGCGAGCAAATCAGCTTCCTTGAAGCGGAGTCTGCCGGACGGCGTTTGCACGGGATTGGCTGAGCTAGTTCGAACTATGAACTGCTATTACAGCAACCTCATCGAGGGTCACAATACCCATCCGATCGCAATCGAGCGAGCCATGAATAAGGACTACAGCGACGATCCGAAGCAGAGAGATCTTCAGAAAGAAGCTGTCGCTCACATAGCGGTACAACAATGGATAGATGAAGGTGGTCTTGTTGGGCGGGCTACCCGCCTTGATTCCATCAAAGAAGTACATGCTCGTTTTTACGAACATTTGCCAAATGAGTTTCGATATGTTGAAGATCAAGATTCCGGCGAAAAGATTGAAGTTATTCCCGGTGAGCTTCGAAAGCGAGACGTAAAGGTCGGGCATCACGTCGCCGTGAGTCCAGGAGCCGTGGAAAGATTCTTGCGCCGCTTCGAGGAAGTCTATTCCGGTCTAGGTAAGACCGAAGCGTTGCTGTCCATCGCAGCGGCCCATCATCGCTTGTTATGGATTCATCCGTTCCTTGACGGTAACGGCCGTGTGGCTAGATTAATATCTTATGCTCAGATGCTAGAACATTTGAATACCGGCGGAGTCTGGTCGATAGCGCGCGGATTGGCACGTAGTGAACAGGAATACAAGTCGCATCTGATGGCATGTGATCGTCAGCGAGAACATGATACTGACGGGCGAGGAAACTTGAGCGAGAGCGCTCTTATGGCGTTCACCAAGTTCTTCCTTCTACAGTGTTTAGATCAAGTCTCTTTTATGGAACAGCTGATGGAACCAAGTAGGTTGCGAGAACGAATTCTCACTTGGGTTGAACGACAATCAAAAGAAGAACATCTTTTGCCGAACGCAAAAACAATCGTTGAAGCCGTTCTTTACCGAGGATATTTACCACGGGCAGAAATTCCTGAATTGCTCGGCGTTGGTGATCGACAAGCCAGACGAACCCTGTCAGGACTTCTGGACACGGGAGTTTTACAGGCGGATAATGATCGCGCACCGGTAAGATTGTCGTTCCCATCTGCACTCGCGGCCGAGTGGATGCCCGGACTGTTCCCTCCCGAACGCACTTGAACGGATCAACCTTACATTTCAGGCACCAGAAAAACTCAACGTTTAGTCGTTGGTACTAAAGCTCGCGCATGGGGACACCAGCACGCTCGCTGCTGATTATCAACCTCCGACGAAGAACGTCGTCATGCCAACAGAGGAGCAACCCGAGCGGATAGAAAAGTACGCAACCTCCCCAGGTAGCCGCAAATATAAATGCGTATAGGCAAAACATGGACAGGTAAAGCAAAATAGCTCGCCTCTTTACTCCAAGAAAGAGTCCGATGAGAAGGCAAACGAAGAAGCAGAAGCCGAAAAACATTTGATGGAACTTTCCCACGAACCCAAGGCGCGTTACCAAAACCATAGTCAGTCCCAACGCCAATAGGCTTACTATGGGCAATTCACACAATCTGAATCGACGTAAAGACTTGAGTTCCGTGTCCGGATCAGCAATCAGTTTCGTAAGCAGTGGTTGCGGCCACCACCACGGCCACACCAAAAAGAAGGGCACAAAGAGCCACGACAACCGCCAGAATTCGCCATCAATCGTCTTTCTAATTCGCGCAGGGAATAGTGCTTGCTGATCATCAAACTTCCTTCGGGCAGCCACCTGGACCTGGCCATCATCGTTGAGATCGGTGATTTTGTAATCAGCCATGATGACCTTCGGCCGCTCCTCGCAGATACTAGCCAGAAGCGCGACACAAGCTTGGCGCCTCTCACTCACGTCCCACTTGCCGACATTGTCGGCCAAACTCTCATGCTTTTTGCTCGTAATCTCAGCCACTAGTTTGCTGACGGTATCCATCTTCTCCGGCACCCGTGTACCAGAAGTCCCATATGAGAGCCCGACAGTGAGCAGGATAAGCACGCAGATGACCGGCGCCCAAACAATATGGGACTGTAGAGCGAACACTCCGCATACAATTACGGCGACCAATAAGGCCGCCCGAATCAGCCGAAGGCGCCCAAGTGCAAATACCGTGGATATCCGATATATACAAATACGGCAATTGCATGCTACACTTTACTTAACCCGGGAGGTTAAGCCTTTTAGATTAACCCATCAGGTTATGCACACGTCCCATATAATACAGGAGTGAATATCAGTTTTGACGACGGCAAACTTGAGAAGCAGTGCAACGACCAGAAGGTTCGGGTCAAGGTGCATGGCGCCGAACGTGCAAAGCGGCTTGGCCGCCGCCTGGATGATCTGAGGGCGGCGGCCAATCTGTCCGTAATGAAGAATCTTCCGGGAAGGTGCCATGAACTCAAACAAGACAGAGCCGGGCAATTGTCTATCGACCTGGACGGTCCCCATAGACTGATTTTCGTACCCGCCCACAATCCGATTCCTGCCACAGAAAACAACGAGCTCGATTGGTCAAAGGTGACTGCCATCCGCATCTTGGAGATAGTGGACTATCATGAGTAAATCGCTTCCTGAAAATCGTTACTTTCCGGATTACGTCTCGCCGCCGGGTGAGACGCTACTTGAAACAATGGAAATGCTGGGGCTTACTCAAGCACAGGTTGCCGACCGGATTGGAAAGACCCCCAAGACCATTAATGAAATCGTTCAAGGGAAATCGGCGATAACAGCAGAGACCGCCCTTCAGCTTGAGCGCGTTACGAATGTACCAGCAAGTTTTTGGAATAACCGCGAAGCGCATTACCGTGAATTCCTAGCTCGGCAACAAGAAAGACAGAGACTTGAGGGACAAACTGATTGGCTGAGCAAACTCCCTATTAAGGACATGATCAAATTTGGCTGCATCCAGAAAAAGGCAGACAGGGTGGATCAACTCCTCGCAGTGCTTAATTTCTTAGGGGTCGCATCCCCCGACAGGATTGAGTGCGCTGTTCCTATCGGCTTTCGAAAGTCACCAACCTTCAAAAGTGATCGCCTTTCACTTGTGTGTTGGCTCCGCTGGGGGGACATCGAAGCTCACAGAATACACTGCTCACCCTACAGCGCCGACAGTCTCAAAGCAGCGCTGCCGGAACTACGAAAACTCAGCAACGACTCAGCCGATATCTTAAAAGTGAGACTTCCGGAAATCTGCGCCCGTGCAGGCGTGGCAGTCGTTATGTTGCCAGAGTTCAGCAAGTGCAGGGTCAGCGGCGCTGCTCGGTGGTTGACGTCTGAAAAGGCCGTAATACAGCTGAGCCTGCGTTATAAAACTGATGATCATCTCTGGTTCACCTTGTTCCATGAGATAGGACATATCCTCTTGCACGGCAAGAAGGAGATTTTCATAGATGAGACACTGGACAACGATCCGATCGAAAACGAAGCAAATCAATTCGCGTCCCGTACATTGATCCCAACCTTGGAATATAAAGCTTTTGTCTCGGCTGGCAATTTTTCAATCCAAGCGATCAAAAGCTTTGCCGCGGCACTCGATGTAGCACCTGGCATTGTCGTTGGAAGATTGCAATTCGACAAGCATCTTGATTTTGATGAACGCAATCAACTGAAGCAGCGGTTTCAATGGGTCGCCGACTGAGATTCGGTCGGCTTTAACTGGGATAACAAGCCAGGTGATGTCGTGCAGACTGTCGTTGATCACCCTTCACTCCGGAGTTATCTTTCGCGACTCAAACGATGGGAGTATTCACTAGAAGGGTGTTATGGTGCGAGAGCGATAGACGGGCGCTTCATTCTAGCGCCTCATCTCACAGACGACCCTCAAGCTACCGTGTCCGTTTCCATAACAAAGTATCGCGAAAACAATCCCGGATATTCCCTCGCTTTTAGCATTCAGATTCAACCCCGAAGCCGACAATTCATTGAACCGCCGCTTCCCGGCACCTTGCTCTTTCTTCCTAGTGTCGGTATGCCGGAAGACGATGCTGTACTGACACTCCTGCGTGACCTGTGTCAGGTCGAGGTCTCACTTCCGGAACCGGAATGGCTGGCAACATATAAAGTACCGGGACAAACAACAATAGAAGCCGAGATAGACTCCATCGAGAGAGAAATATTGGAGCGGCAGCAAATTGTAATCTCCAAGCGAGCAAACATCAAAGCCATGCAAGACTGTCAGAAACTATTGTATGAACGCCACGACGCCTTTGAGCAGAAGGTTCGAGATGTGCTCGGTGAGCTTGGGGGTGGAGTTGAACCGCCTCTTGAACGTAATAAGGAAGATGGATGGATTACCTATACGCTAGCTGACGGTACTAATCTCGACTTCGTCCTGGAAGCCAAAAGCACCGACAACGCCCAAGTGGGAGAACACGGATTGAGACAACTCCTGGACTGGAAAAATCGTGGACTCATCAATCGACAAAAGAGATATAAGGGCTTACTGGTTCCGATTACCTCGCCGAGCGAGGAGCCACGCACGCGTAGCAATCCGTTTCCAGATGCCTGGATAAAGACGGCCGTGCTCTCAGAGATTGTTGCTCTCAGTGCAACCGATCTCTACGACCTCTGTATCGCCGATCGCGAGGGACGGCTCAATCGTGATCAGTTCTGGAAATCGCTGCATGAGACCAATGGCGTATTACAAATTGGGCAGTTGTTGCAGTCCCAGAGCACTCGCACCAACGAACACCCCAGCACCATATAAGGTGGCACCGAGGCGACGAACAAAAGTGTCCGACCTCTCGAAAAAGAACCGTGGGTCGCTCGCCGCTTAACCCAGTTTTTACATAAATTTCCGCCCCCTTACTCCCTGCAGAAGGGGGCACAAAGGGGGCACAAGCAAGTATGCGATCGCTGAAACCTAAGCCGACAGTGGGAGTCGAGAACAGCGGATTTGCAGAACCACATCTGGTGGCACAATGTCGACGGCACCTGGATAAACACGTGTTACATCGCGTTAACTGATCTCAATGAAATACCATCTCATTCCAATATGTGGGGCCACAGAAAGGGCCACAGGATAATTTAGCCATTTTTGCCGCTTTTTCTCTTCTTCTTTTGCTCTTATAAAACAACGTGGCGAATGTGGCGCAAGTGGCGAATGGCTCACCCCCTGCCTGTTTCTAGCCCGCCACATTGCTGCTCGATGTGGCGAATGTGGCGACGCCTTCCGCCACATGCCAGATGGTCGTATCTTTAATGTGGCGGATGTGGCGGCTTAATGTGGCGGCATGCTGAGGTATTTCATGAACCATCGGGGACACCATCTGTCTGAGCAATCAGCCCTGAAATACGTTGCTTCGGCCGGCGGTTCGGCTGAGCTTGTGTATGGCATGACGCCAAAGGCGGTTCTTGGCTCCAATCCTTGCTACGTCTATGAGGTCCACGAGCTGCAATGCGCACTTGCCCGAGCTGGGCTCAAGGTGCCAGATGTGGAACCGTATCTGAGCCGGTGGCAGAAACGCAGGCACCACATGCGGTGATAGCACAAAACAGCCGTAATGCATTACCAATTCACTGACTTGGTAGCTTGAAAAGAGTTTATTCGTGCGGGTGTCGCCGGGCGTTACGCGTGTGGCGTTATGCAATCTCGCGCAAACCGGTCCTATTGTGCCTCTCCAGATCTTTGAAAGCCGCTCGCCGTCCTGCTTGACGGTGATCACAATTTTGATAGGATGACCTTAGAAGCACGTCGAGCGAGGCACCACCTGCCGTGGCACCTGCATCGGCGTGTGTGTGAACACCTTCCGACCAGGAGGATGGCGAAGATCCGAAAGCTCACAGGCACTCATTGAAATACTCCTTGCTTGGCGTCCAGGCTGAGCGAGAGTCCCCGGAGCCGCACGGCATGCCCGTTTCGACCCCGGGGGGTGGGGGGACCGGATTCCATGCTCGCCCCCGCGCCGGGGGGCTTGTCCCAGCCGATACGATTTTTTCTATTCCTCGACCAATCAGCAAAAGCAACATCGCACCATGCATTCACGTCATTCACTGCGTCGCCTGCCACCATACACACGCAATGCACATGCATAAACCTTGCGCACGTTTATGCACACGAAAAACATTGGAACACCTGAAGAAGCACACGTAATTCACCACACAGCGAGGAAGCAAGCATGTCCGAACTCACCAAACGACTTGGTACCGAATATGACCCCACAGCACTGGCCGCGCCATCAGGGAGGGATGTCTACCGCTACATGGATGGTGCGGTCCGGTGTCTGTACCTGAAAGTCTCAGCACAGTCGCGCAATTGGTACTTCAGCGCACACCACGGACGCGAGAAGGTCTGGCGCAAGATCGGACCAGTGGACAGCATGACGCTAGCAGACGCACGAGCGGTGGCACTCAAATGGCGCGGACTGCTCCAGTTAGGTCGGATACCTCCAACCATTGCTGCCCGCGCTGCGCGGTTGCGTCAGACCACAGCGATCGAGAAAGCGACGACGGCTAAAGTGCTGACCGATGCGATGATCGTCCGGCTGGTTTCCAAAAGCAAGGCATACCGGATCGCTGACAACGGGCAATCCGGTCTGATGGTGGCAGTGACGCCGCAGGGGCAGCGGCAATGGTTCTTTGTCTATAACCAGGACTACGAGACACATGAGGTTCGCCTGGGCGATTGGCCTGCATTGTCGGCTGTAAATGCTCGAGACCTAGCGAGCAGAATTTCGGTCGCCGTCCAAGATGGTTCCGATCTCCGGCAAGGGTTTCCGGAAATTCCCTGGCCATCACTCACAGTCGGCGAGGTGTTCAGGCTGTATCTCACCCAGCACCTGAAAGCCAACTGCGCTGAGTCAACGGCGCGAGATGCCGAGCTGGGTTATGAACGGTACTTCGCCGGATTGCTAGATAGGTCTGCCGATCGGCTCACCGCTCTCGACTTGCAAGCATGGGTGAACAGAGCGGGAGAGGAACACGGACATCACCAGACCGCGAAGATGTTCAGGCTGTTGCGGGCGTCGCTCCGCTGGGCTGCATTGTATGGACACATTCGGTTAGCTATCGATCCGTGCATCGGCGTTAGAACTGAGGCATACGTCAACCGCGAACGATACCTCACACCGGACGAATGCAAGGCACTGGAAACCGCACTGCTCAGAGAGCGAAATCAGGACGTAGCCGACGCTGTACGGATGCTGCTGCTGACTGGCGCCCGCAAGAGCAACGTGCTTCAGATGGAGTGGACCGAGATTGATTTCGCCGCACGGGTCTGGATTATCCCAATGGAAAAGGCGAAAGCCCGCAAGAGCATTCACGTGGCGCTCACTCCGTTCACCATGGAGCTACTTCGGCGAAGGCAAGAGAAATATCCTGGCAGTCGATGGGTGTTTCCAGCCGATAGCAAGGATGGACATATGGTGAACATCGACAACACGTTCCGGCGAGCTCGCCATGCGGCCGGATTGGATGATGTTCGCATTCACGATCTACGACACACGGTAGGAACATCGCTGGCCATTGCACACGCTACCGCGTTCGAAATCCAGAAAGCTCTCGGGCATGGCAGCGTCAAAATGAGCGAGAAATACACACACATTGATGTCGAGCCTGTTCGCGAAGTGCTTGAGAAAGCCCAGTGCTATCTATTCCAGCGAGCGCCGATCAGAAAAGATGACCAGGCGGCCGTAGCCGAGAATGTGGTGTCATTCGCGCGCAAGCTGACGCCGGTCGTTCATGATCGCCAGAAAAATGCCGGTATAACGCTCAGTCAAGCGCAAGAAGTAGTTCTGCAGGCGAAGGTCATTTCGTGTTTGAACGTTGCCGGCGCTGCCGGCGGCACGAAGAAAACGTTCTACTCCAAGATCGGCTCGCAATTTCCATTGAATAGCAGCGAGATGGAGCGCGTCCTGGACGACATGATCGGACGCGGGCTCATTCGCAAATTTCACTGTGCGCCCGATTGGCAGACGACCAGGTACGCATTGTGCGAGCCGCAGGAAATAAACGGCGTCATCATCCAGGCGACGCTCTCGCATCAGCAGTCGCCAGATGTTATCCGGGAGGTCCAATAGCATGCATACAGCAATCACAGTACCAGATACCGTCAGCGTTGCCGCCTTACAGCGAGCGCTACTCCGTCACCATTCAGCGATGCTCAAGATGCAAGAGATGTTGAACGACCTGGACCTACTTGAGGTCGAACGTGCACACCTTGCCTGCATGAATCTACCGCCGCCGGTAGACGATCAGACAGGCGACGAGCTAGCTGATCTTGAGAGCACCATGTACGGTGAGCTCATCGACCGCATGCGCGAAATCGAAGGGCGGTGACTTCAGCTCCAAGCGCCGCTACAATGAACGCACCTAGCATTGGTGCGCATTATGTCAGTAGTTCCGAAAGCCTGCACGTACAATGACTTGGCTGCCGCCATGGCGGAGCGGCTACAACAGAAAGCGTACATTCACGATCTGTCCTCGGCGTTGAACGAGTATTTCGAAGCCATCGACGCCAAACGCACGGAGCTGCTCGCTGAATGTCCGCCTCTTAGCTCTTACGTCTCAATGCATCAAGCGGCGGATGCGTGCCTGCTAGCAACCATCTATCACGCACTCGCCGAGGTGATTAGCGAACTCGAAGGTCGCTAACCTAAAGGCGACGCCACCGCCGGCAGTGGCAGTTTATTTGCATGTCACGGATCTGCGTGCTAACCTGAACGCAAGACACCGAGGCATTTACACCATGTTTGACAACACCGCCACAACGTTGCAAGGTCCCGCGCAAGGACCGTTTCTAAAACCACGCATCAAGCCATCCAAACTGATGGTGCCTCCACCGCCGCCAAATGTGCCTGTGCTCGATGCCGGTTCCTCGTTCCCGCCGCCGCTGATGCAGGCACTTGCAGGAGCGTTAGGTGGCAGCGGAGGCGGTGCAATCACGTTGCCGCAAGCGGTCGGTAGTCCACCTGCGATCGGGGTGCCTACCAAGCCGGTATTGCCGACGCCGCCGACTGCCCAACAAATCGATCCGGTGACGGCGGCCGGGCTGGAGGATGAAGCCACCAATGCCGGACGTATCGCCAACCAGCTCGAAGACCAAGCGCGAGGTTTCACCGGTCTGACCATGCCGGCACAAGCGCAACAATCTGATTTTGAGCGCCAGATGGAGACAGGTTTGCAGAATCGCATGCGTGATTTGTTGATCGGTCGCGAATCCGCAGGGGAACGCTTCGACAAAGGATTCGACCTCGGGCAGAAGCTCGCGGCAAACATCATGGTCCCGCTCGCTGGTGTCATGAGCAAGAGTGCAGGTGCGAAGATGGGTTACGCCCAGGTCGCTCCCATGCTTCGACAGCAAGCGCAAGAAGCTGACCGTGCTCGCGCCGCTGAACTAGCGCAGCGTAATAACCTCCTGATGCAAATGTCCCAGCTCTGGGAGAATATGAGTCCACAGAGCAGCAAGAATCTGATGGAGCTAGCAAAGCAGCGGCTGGCAGTAGAGCAGTCAAACCGCTCAGCGCAGAATGACGCACTGAGAAATGCACTCAGCGCACGCGCCAATGCGGGACTCGCTGAGGAGCGGCTATTCAACGCTAAAAACTCGATAGGCAAGGAGAACTGGGACCGGTCCCTGGCTGAGTACAACGCCAAGTTACACAATGCGGATACTCAATCGAACATCGACAATCGCGCGTTTATGCAGGGCGTTGAAAATCAGCGGCTCAGCAACGATCAGCAACGTTTGCAAAACGAAGGAACGCGGATCGGACTTGAGCAGAGAGCACAAGACCGGGGTGATCAACAATTTGCATTCAACAAGGGACAGGCAGCGACAGCCACCAACTTCAGGAAGCAGGAGCTACAAGCGAACGCACTGAAAGAATTGCTCGGTGCCACCTACACGGCTCAAAAAGACGCTGCCGCCCCTGGTGCCATTTTCGGCACGTTGCGCTACCCCGGTCTCGTCGACAAGATGACGGGTAATCCTGCTTACATGAGCGCTATGCAATCGATGATAGATAGAGCGGGATTACCTGGTGTCAATGCCCAGGACCTGCTACGTAGCGCGGCAGTGAAACAAAAGATGATGCAATCTGCCAAGTCGGGCGGTTTCGACCTTGGCGGTGCTCTGAACGCCGTAGCGAACCCCATTAACGCGATGGCCAACGGCGTCCAACGCGAGGTTTTCCCAACGACCGCTCAACCTCAGCAGGCACCGCCGCGTCAAGCCGCGAGCAATGCAGGAAAACTTGATGAAGCGATCGTCTCACTTCAGAAGAAACTCGGTCGCGCACCGACACCGGACGAAGTTCGACAAGCTTTAAAAGGAGGGCAGTAAGATGGCTGACAACTACTCGGACGATCTGATCAAGCAGCGTATAGCGGCTCTCGCACCACCGAAGTTGCAGGCACAGCAACCCCAAATGGACACCGGTGTGCCCGAGCCAGTTGAGCCTGGCAACATCGACCTGAACAAACGCCCGATAGTTGAGAACCAGGATGGTTCTTTCAGCACGGTGCGGTCTATGTCATTCAATGATGGCAAGCATGAAGTGCTCGTTCCGACCGTGTCTGACGATGGCCGGATTATGTCCGATAAGGATGCAATCCAGCAGTACATGAAGACAGGAATGCACCTCGGCAAATTCGCCAGCATCGATGACGCCAACCGCTTCGCCGAACAACTACATGAGGACCAGGCGCAGCAATATGCATCCAGGCGGGAAGCAGCCATCGGCAAGGATGTCCTTCCACTAAAGGCGGGCTCTCCTGGCACACGTCTGTCCGGCGGCATCAGCTATACGGAGATGAACCCCGAGCAAAGGGCTACGGTCGCCAGGAACGTGCGCGCGGACTTTCCTCAAGCCGAAGACAGCGGCATTGCTGCCGGCTTCAAAAACGTGATGCTTCCGATCAAGATGGCAAACGCAGGTGCGGGCGAAGCATTCGAAGATATGGGCAACGCCGCTCTCGGTGCGGTCCAGTCGCTGCCTGGTGCAGACAAGGCTCTCGATGTGCTCACAGGCTCGTCGCGCAAAATGACTGTCGGCGACTTGATGCGCAAGTTCTCTCCGAACTTTGTGACGACTGCCGAACTCGTGCATACTCCCGAGTATCAGCAACAACTGAACGCGCTCCCTGCGGCACAACAACTTGGCGACAAGGCAGCCGAATTCGTCGGTGGCATGGCTGCACCGATCGGCGAAATACAGAGCGTGGCCAGCAAAGTTCTCCTGCCCGTTCTCAATCGCGCTGCTTCAGCCGCGCCCATGGTGTCTCGGATCGCCAACGCTGCCGGCAGATTGATGGCAAATCCCGTGGCAAGGGGTGCCGCAAGCGGTGCCGCGTATGCTCCTGTCTTTCAGGCTGGCAACCAATTCGGACAGACCAGGACGCTGCCGAGTATGCAGCAATCTGCTCAGGCGTCCGCATTGGGTGCCATCATGGGTGGCGGTTTGGCAAAAGGGGCAGACGCGACTGACAATATGCTCCGCGCTCTCGCAATGCGAAAAGCGATCAATCGGGTGCAGACTCTCCGGAGCCAGGCAAATCTGGCGCGACGCACTGCTCAAACGAACGCGGCCCAACCGCCGATCGATGTGGGTAATCTCTCTGACGATGAACTTCGGGACGCCATCACTCGCGTGACAGGTGAGATGGCATCGCCGGCGGAGCTGGAAAACTCATACCGCGCCAAGCTGCTTCACATTGAGAACGCTCGCCTCGATTCCGCCGAAACTTCGCGCCGGCAGTTGAAAGCCATTGCGAACTATGCCGACCAGTACACCGGCGCGGCGGTCAATCATGATCCCTCATACCATCAGGTTCAGCAGAAACTTGCGAAATACCAGGCAGAACTTGAAGCGAAGCGTCTCTCACGCGAACAAAGTCAATCGAACCAATTGCAGCGCGAGCAGCGCCGGCAAGACCAAACGCAACAGAACCGGCAAGCTGGGTACGCCCGACAGGATCAGGTGCGGCAAGATAATCGCCAGTACAGCGAGCAACAGGCAGCGCAACGCCAGCAGCTGCAGGCGGGAGCACGACAAGAGAACCGCGCCTATCAAGGGCAAGTCCGGCAAGAGGGATACGACGCTGCCGGTGGGCACGTCCTGGAATCAGGCGATCACTGGGAGCAGTTAACCCGAGACATTGAGCGCGCCACCAGCCGCGATGACCTTGCCGAAATCAAAAAGCAAATACTTGCGCCTGGGCATGGTCCGCGCGGAAATCGGCTGCTTGACTCCACGCAGCAGAATGACCTGCTGAAGAGCTATCGGAAGAAATTTAAAGAGCTTGGCGGTGAGCCGGGAAAGCCTGAGGGAGCCGGTGACCGCTCGCAACCGGCTCCCATGAAGCCATACGAGCCGCCGAAAGACGCACTGGAAGCAGGAGACGAGTTGAAGGCTTTCCCGAAAGCGTTCGAGCCGTTGTATGCGCGTGAGAAAGGACAAAGCATTCACGGAGTTACGCAGCATGTGAGCCCGCAAGACCTCAGTGATACCGACCTTGACCATCTTGTCGGCGAACTCAACCTGCAAAACCGGCTCCCATCGACCAGTGCTTACCAGAAGGGCAAGAACACGCAACTACTGAAGAGCCTGCAACAGGAGAAAATGCGCCGCGAATGGCGCAAAGTGCAAGGGCTGAAGCCTGACCATCGGACCTACGAAAAAATGTCTGATGCGGATTTGCATGAGGAGTTGCTGAAGGCGAGAGAGAATCCTCAGCAAACACATGCCATCATGGCTGAATTTGACAGGCGTTACCCGTCGCCTGCCGAAAGTCCTGCCGGAAAGTTTGTCACCGGTCTATTCCGCAAAACGTTATCGAAGGAACTCCAGCTACCGATCAATCAGTGGAAGATAGCCGTGTCCCCGAGCGCCCTGGCGCAAGCCGCCGGACTCGACGCTCACGAAGCCACCGCCCTGGAGCGATGGACGGAACAGCGGCACGACTTGGCGATCGAGAACAAGTCGAAACGCGACCAGCTCGACGCAGTGGTAAACCACGTCGTCGACAATTTCGACAAACTGACGAAGGAGTCCGGCGTCACGGGCAAGATCGAAGACACAGAGGAAGGCGACTGGAAGGTTTTGCGAAAGATCGTCCAGCTTGCCGACACGAAGCAACTCCAAATCGGCATCAAAACTTGTGCAAAGCTGGATGCCGCCCTACAAGGGCAGCTCGACGTCGAGCGCTCTCGGTTCCTGGAAGATGCTTTAAAGAAAGGCGAGGCGTATCAGTACATCACGAAGCCAAAAGTGGTGACGGTGGTATCGGGCACGGCGGAGAAAACCGCAGCTAAGGCTGATGGCTCGCTTTCTGTGGCGGGTATCAAACCGTTCAAGGCATCCGCGCCAACCATGCCGCGCAACATCGACGAAGCTTACAAAGCCATCGACGACCTGCAAACAGAGCTGAAGTCAATCGAAGCCGAGAAGGAAGCGCTCAAGAATGCCGAGGAAGAGTATGACCACCTCGGCGACGGCCGCAACATGGAAGATGTGATGCAGAAGGCATTCGACAATCTCCACGCGCAATATGCCGCCGGCGACGATGCAAGCAAGGTGCCGGCTGTCCGCGTGTGGCATGCTGACGCACACGGCAATGTGAGCACCACCGTTTATCATCAAGGCAGCCAGCGCACCAACATCAAGGACCAATTCGCAGAAACGCGAGCCGCATACGAGCGGCTGATCGACGAGTACACGCAAGCAAACGCCAAGGGCGAAGAGAAGAAATTCTTCGCGAAGCTTTCCAGCAGTACAGCAGGTATCACCGGTCTTGAGGCGATACCGTTGCTGGCAGCCTTGGCCGCTGGCAAGGCAAGCCGGCTCGCTGGCAAGGCGGCTCGGGCAAGCGGGCTCCAGGCGTTGTATGTAGGCACGATCGACAACATCTTGAAGGGCAATGAGCGCCTGGGCGGTCTCGAGGTTTCCGCCCAATTCCACAATATGCTCGGGCGACTGCTGGACACGTTCGTCCGCGATGATGGCACGCTCCTCCATCATCCGAAAGGTCCCGACGATCTGATCAATTTGTTGAACGACTTCAAGGGTGCCAAGCCATCATGGGGCTCCTATCAGGCTCGGGCAGCCCAGATCGCCAAACGCGAGAGCACCGATGTTCCTTCGCAGGTTAAACGCGCACGCACGGCATGGATCATCCAGGGCGAGCGCAACCGCTTCGCAAACTGGCTCCGCGACAAGCATCTCGACCGCATGGACGCCATCGCCGAGGACATCCGTAACGGAGAAATTGCTCCGGAAAACCGCAGGCTCTACAAGGCTGCAGACGTTGCCGGCAACAAGCCGAAGACGAGCGCATATGATCCGCTCTTCCACGAGGCGCTGACCACTTTGGAGAGCGGGCTCCGCATGCGTGGGAAGCAGAGCGACGGCGTCTCTCATCTCGTCAGCGACTATCTGAGCGCTTTTTCAACGTCTACATTCCTCAACAACCCGAGGACCTCCATATCCAACGTGTTCGATATTGCACCGGCCGTGGTGGCAGAGTCCGGGTTGCATTTAGGGAAGGCTGCTCTCAAATTACTGACTGATCGTAATTCGCGTGACTTAATAGGAAGGCTCCCGGTTTTCCCGCAGGCAAGCACGCATCTAGCCGAGATGGAGGAGGCGCTCAGGAATAGACCGGCGCCATCCAATGCTTTCGACAAAGTATTTCACGTGTGGCAGGACGTCTCACATGGAATCGCCACGGCCGGAGGTTTGCTCAAGCAACCGCGCGAACTCATAATGTCGTTGCCGGATAGCGTATACTCGCGGCTCACTCTGTATGCAGGCATCAGCAAGAATGCTGACCGCTTGCACATGAGCACCGACAATCTGCTGAATGAATTGGCAAATGGTGGCAAAATGACACCATCGGAGAGGGCGGCAATTTGGTCAAACGTGGCGAACGACGTGCAACGGCTGTACAATTCGCTGGCCCCCGATTTGAACCGCGACCTTCTAGCATCAAGCGTTTTCGGGAAGGGCATGCTGGCATATAGCGCCCCACAAAGAAGGACGTTGCGCCTGTATCTCGACTGGGCACGAGACGGACTCTCTGGTGACACCGAGAAATTATTTAAGTTGGGAACGGCCCTGACTCTACACACGCTCATGGCCGGACGAGGAGTGATACCACCATCGCTTCACATGCTGATGTTTGCATTGGCGGCGGCAACCGGCACGGCAACATTGCTCGAACAAAGCGATGAAAATTTGGACGACGCCAACATGCTCCGCAAGGGAACAGGCTTAGACCTCACCTCAAAGATGCAAAACGATGTCATAAACTGGAGTCCGATCTTGGAGAACGTCACGCGCCCTGCCACCACTTTGGTGCCTGAGCTGAAGGAGCATCCACTGGCAGAAGCGGCCGCACGTTGGCTCGCCCTGGACGTGTTGCCGGCTATTCCGCTGGTGCCAGTTGTTGCCGGCGTCGGCACAGGCAATGCCGCGACCTTTGCGCGGAATATGACTCATGCTGCCGATGGTTTCAAAAACGTGCGCGTAACCATGCCGGATGGGCAGAGCGCGAATATCAAGGTGCCATACGATGCCGGCGCGGCCATTCGTGACAGCATCGTGCCTGGGCCGGATAGCCAGTACTTCGAGCAGGAAGCGGCTATGCGCATGAATAACGCCGCCCGCATCGATGCCATTCGGAATGCACTGTTTAACGCGGGCGACCAGCAGGAGAGACAGGACCTGTTACCGCAGTCCCCAGTTGCACCGATCGGAGGAGACTTGCTTCCATCGCGCACGGGCAGCTCATAGCCACACAAGCGCTGCCCGCAAGGCAGATCGACGATAGGGATTTGTTGCCGGTGAGACCAGGAATCCAGAGGCTCAACCTAAAAAGCCATAAATATAGATCCCATGGGGCTTGCAGTCGTCCTGAGATGGAGTTAAACTAATTGTGGGTATAAAGTTTCCACACGACATAAACGAGCTGTATGTTCGGCGATTTTGTTAGAGAGCATAGGCAGAAGCGGCGGCTCACTCTCCGCCAGTTTTGTGCTGAGCTGGAATTCGATCCGAGCCAGTGGAGCAAAATCGAGCGCGGGGTGCTCGCGCCTCCCAAAAACGAGCACATGCTCAAACGTATTGCCCAGCTTCTTGGTGTCCGTCCCGGAAGTCAGCCTTACATGGAAATGATGGACCTAGCCGCTCTAGGTGGCGGACGAGTGCCGGCAGACTTATTGTCGGATGCAGAACTAGCTCAGTGCCTGCCGATGGTGTTTCGCACGGTACGCAATAGCAAACCGACTGCCAAAGAATTACACGCTTTGGCTGAGCTAATCCGCGAGAACGTAAGGCGGCATACTATGCGCCGTGGATCAAAGACTTAAGCTCTTCCATATTGAAGCGTACAAGAATAAGATCGGACGAGACGCGGAAATCTCGGCTCACTCGGACCGCTAATCGCTGTTCGAGTTCATCACCTTTCAGGTCCGTGAGCTTCGCTTTGTGTTGCTGGATTGACAGCCGCAACCGCTCCACTGGAACAATGAGCCGGCCGCCGAATTCGTGGGCTTGAATCTCAACACGGTCATAGTTTTCCAATTGCTGAAGGAATGCAATCCACTCCTCGACACTGTTGAACTTAAGTTTTTCAAACAGGTGCGAGTGCAAGACAAAGTGTCCAATTTCATGTGCAATGGTGAATCGAAGACGGCCCCAGCGCGCCTCGTCGTTGTACTCAGCAGCATCAACGATGATCGCTCTTAGTGCGTGTGCCACCACGGCGTCGATATTGGTTTTCGTCATCAGTCCTTCAAACGGCCAGATATCAAGCCCCATATCTTCCGCTACTTGTTCAACATCAACCGGCAGAGTGTAATCGTCGCTGAGATATGCACGGCGTAGGTCGTCAGCCTTTTTTTGGATGGCTTTGCGCGACAGGTAAGGAATGTTAATCTTCGACATTTATTTCGCGTCCGTGGCTCAGATTATAGTGCCATTGGCACATCGAACAACTCGCCGGTACAGCCGAAGTTAAGCGCAGCACCGCCAAGAATATCTCAACGGTATAGAGCCCAAGCGAGTCATACAAGGCGTCCCCTCAGAGTTTTAACAATACTAGAACCCATCCTGATACGCGATGACTGCGCGGTTGCTTCGGTACCGGATATGGCTGCCAGAGCGTGGTACGATCCGACACTCGTTCCAATTCGAGGAGTTTGCGATGCGCGAGGTATCGCCGATTGCAGGCATGTCAGTTGATGAATATGTGGGCTTTATCCAGTCGCAAGACCGCGAAGGTTGGGCCGTTCTCGGCCCAATACTTAATGAGATCCGCAGTCAAAAGAATTCAGGTGAGCGCCGTAAGCCTTCAGTGCAGCTAATCGATACGTCGAATGTCATGACGGCGAGCCAGCGGAGGGCGCTGCTGGATAAAGTGGCGGAGCTGGTAGACGAGAATTGGTGTGGTCGCTCAGAGATGTGCCTACAATTTGCCATGCTGCTTCACGCCGCCCTGCAAGACCTCGGAATTAGATCCAGGATCGCTACAGGCACAGCTACTTACTTCGACGAAAGAGGACGCAAGCTTCACGACTGGTGGCACGCATGGGTGCGTATAGGGCAAGAAGTCGTCGATGGAAATGTCGATTGCCTTGACGAGAATCTCTGCGTGCCCAAGGCTGTGCGTGTGCGTCCTTATTGGGGCCCGATTACGGATACACCCAAGGATCGGCAGATACGTGAGGATCGAAGCAGCCAGAGATTCTCCTCTGAGATTGATGTCAGCAAGTTTTGGTGGCCGGATCTAAAACGGTGGCTAGATGAAACTGGATGGAGGCAACATCGTGACTGAACTTGAATTGATCCTGACGTCCGCCGGCATAGGTGCAATTTGCGCGTCGTTGGTGACAACAGCAGGCACGCTCATCGGACAGCGATTTGAGCGTGAAGGTAGAAAGCGCGAACTACTGCTCTCAAAATCGGTGGAAATCGCGCTCGACCAGAGGGCAATGTATGAAAGATTATCCAAAGATCGGAAGATGGAAATTCTCATGCCGCCAGACCTCGACAGTATCACTGAGGCTTATCGCGAACTAGACCGAATCTTCCATACCGGCGACGTCTTCCCTGAGACGCGAGCAAGAATGGACTCAGAGAGGGATCAAATGTTAGAGCAAGGTCCACCCAGTGTCTATTCTTGACAGCGGGCTAACAGGATCAAGAAGGCGCCTGAAAAGTGACAAGCAGGATAATCATCCTTCGCAATGCGCGAACGCCTCAAATTCGATCAGCCAACGGGCAACCATCGCATTTTGCCGGGCCGGGGTGAACGCCTTTAACTTTACCGGGGATCGACCGGTGGTATTGTGTAGTCAATGAGATATGCACTCCTAACCCTATTTCTGTTGGCGCTGCCCGTAAGCGCTGACGAGCCAGCGAAACCTACCGATGCCTCCTCCGTCGGAGCGGCCACAATAGATTCCTGCCCATACACCGACGCAGAAATCCAAGAGCGTATCGACGCATTGACCTGCAAGCAATCTGAGCGGGAGTACCGGAGCACCATGAGGCAAGAGAGGGCGGGTGACTTCGCCAGAAAATTCGGGCAAATCGTAAGAGGAACTTGCAGGTTCACGGGTGCTTGCATTGGCGCCGGATTAGCAGGTGCGTCGGCAGCGAGCGCCGCGACATACAGCGCATACTCAGTGTATCCAAGCTATTACTCGGCGATGCCGTCGCCGTCGGCGTATTCGTATCCCGTGCAGAGCTTCACGCCTGCACCGGCACCACTCCCCGTGTACGGACGTACTCCGCTATTCAGCACAGGCAGTATCAACACCTGGGGGCCCGGACTTCAGCTTCACAGCTACAGCGTCAACGCCGTCGGTAATAGCAGTTCCATCTATCAGTGGTATTAGGTGACATGAAATCTTGGAAGCACTGACAGGATCAAGAAGCCGCCTAAAAATTCAGCGATGCATGAATGTTTCCGTCGTGGGTTTGATCGATCTTCCTGAACCACTTCGGCGCCGATGATGTTTTTTCGGTGCTCGATCGAACCGCCCCAATGCTATTGTTCTCTTGACCTGCCCGGAGATTATCAAGATGAGCCTGGACAAGAAGCGTGGCAAGCGGACTCAAGACGACAAGGCGAAAGTCCGTCCGATGGGAGACTGGGCGAAGGTGCGAAAGAACAAACCATTTCTAACGATCGCACAAAATTCGCCCACGCCAAAACGAAAGCCACCTCACGGCGGCTCTCGGGGGTAGCGCAATTGCTCGCGCTCGTCTTCCAAACGATCAGGACTTACCCGAACTATGAGCGGCTCAAACCGCCCGAGCGTCACTCCGATCGAAGCAAGGGTGATGTGCCATCTCGAATCTGTTGCAGTGCTGGACTATCACCCGTGGCGACCTCCTCACAAGAAGTTCGGGCAAATGCTCTGGTAACCATCTCTGGTTTGACTTGTGATAGCGGAATGAAGACTGTCACTGACTCGCGCGGTTCCAATCGGTGTGGCAATTCCTTGCCATTAGTCAACGGACCGAGAGCCACCATCCTCTGCCCATCACGCAGTCCGAATCCCATCTCTGAGATGGTAACCGCGAATGGGCTCAGATTGATCGTCTCGATGGTGGCGACCCACTGTCCGGTGGGTCCAATGCCAACCGCCGGTCTCACCACCAACTTGACGCGCTGTCGATCGAATGCATTCCACGTGTTCAACACACCCAACACAGCACCAACTGCTGCCAGGAAGACAGTCACAAATTGAACAATCTCATTTGGCGCGCTGGTGCTCATAGTCATGATCGTAGATCGAAACTGTTCAGCCGTCATGATTCGTGGCTAACGAGAACGATGCCTAGCTGTCTGATTCGGGCATATCGAACGCCTCTGCCAGTTTCGTTTGTCCATCCTGCTTCGGTGCCTCAACGCAGGCACCTCTGCATGCAGTGCACCAAGATTGACGGGCTCGTCTACCGCGCGTTATGCGATAGCCAAAGCCATTTGCGATGTCCTTTGACTGGTGGCACTTCGGACATTCGGCGAGCACCTGGGTTGGGGCGGCCGCGGAAGTCGATAGTTGTTCCATCGCAAGCTCCTCAGTCATCATCGTTCCCCCCGCACAATGCTTCGGAGGCGGTCTTCGATTCGGCTAAGCTGTTTTCGGCAAATGAAATTTGATCACTCGCGGCAAACGAATTTTGAGCACTTGTTCTTCTTCCTTCATGCAATTCCTCCGTTAAGCTGCGTCAGCTGACCCTTTTGACTTCTTCCGACGAAC
>Ga0134128_10001206_pt1 | contig 33912 bp, 29 predicted proteins | sample KB31754_FD_96462 | JGI IMG/M metagenome (GOLD analysis project Ga0134128, IMG submission 96462) | Terrestrial soil microbial communities with excess Nitrogen fertilizer from Kellogg Biological Station, Michigan, USA - KB3-175-4 | ecosystem: Environmental > Terrestrial > Soil > Unclassified ...
GACGACGTGGCATTCGATCCAGTTCTGAAAAGAATCTATGTGTCGTGCGAGAGCGGCGCGATCCTCGTCGTTCAGGAAGACGACCCGAATCATTTCCGCAAACTCGAAGACTTCCCAGTTCAAAAAGGCGTGCACACTCTTGCGGTGGACATCGAGACGCACCGCGTTTATGCTCCCGAACAGGAAGAAAACGGCCGTCCGGTCAGCCGGATGCTCGTCTACGAAGCTCTGAGGTAGCCATCTCTACGCAGCCCAAGGAACATCCAGCAGGGAGAAACATGCTCAAGAAAATCCATCTTCTAATTTGCGCCATCGCATTCGTCGCGCTCGCCAGCAATTCTCAGCAGACCGCGCCGCTGCGTTTGCTCCACACCATTCCCATTCCCGAAGTGAAGGGCCGCATCGATCACTTCGACGTGGATCTGGCAGGCCGGCGTCTCTTCATGTCCGCACTGGGCAACAATACGCTCGAAGTGTTTGACCTCCGCGCCAACAAGCTAGTTCATTCCATTCGCGGCTTGCACGAACCGCAGGGCGTGACCTACGCGCCTGAATCCAACCGCATCTTCGTCGCAAATGGAGCGGACGGAACATGCCGCATCTTTGACGGCAGCACTTACCAGCTCCTCAAGACAGTTCATTTTTCGACTGATGCCGATGACACGCGTTATGATCCGGCCACAAGACACGTCTTCGTCGGCTACGGAGACCAGGGAAATGCCGGCTTGGGAATTCTGGACGCCACCACGGGAAACTTGTTGCAGACCATTAAGCTCCCAGACCATCCCGAATCTTTCCAGTTGGAAAAATCCGGGCCGAGGATTTTCGTCAACATCCCGTCGGCCGGAAATATCGTCGAAGTCGTCGATCGCACCCAAGGCAAAGTCGTAGCGACCTGGAAACTCGGCGGCGCGCAGGATAATTTCCCGATGGACTTGGACGAGCCGGATCACCGCCTGTTTGTCGCTTGCCGAACGCCTCCGGAAGTGCTGGTCTTGGATAGTGACTCAGGAAAGATCGTCGCCAGTATTCCCAGCGTCAGCCACGCCGACGACTTGTGGTACGACGCCGCGCACAAGCGTGCCTACGTTTCCGGCGGCGGAGGCTTGATCACGGTTATCGGCCAGGACGATGTCAACCACTACCGCAGAATTGCCCAAATAAAGACTCTGCCCGGCGCACGAACTTCTTTCCTCGTGCCCCACCTGGAGCGGCTATATCTCGGCATTTGGGGTCTCGAAGGACACTCCGCGGAGCTCCGTGTGTACGAAACTCAACCCTGAGCTTATACGCTTGGCCGGGATTTGGCCCTCTGCTGTCGATCCTTTAACTCCCCGCGCGAGCTCTTCGTCCAACTAACCGTAATACTGAAAATCCTTCCAAAATTCCGGCCAGCTCTGCTTCAAACCGCGGCACACAAAAATATCAGGATGGTCGCGCGTCTCTTCGTTTTCCACCCCGAACCGATTCCACGTGTGCCCCGCTACCTGGCATCCGCTGAAATTACTTTGCACGAAATGGGGAGACAGTCCCACAACAATCAATGTCTCCGGAGGTGGCTCGCCATACCCGCGCAGCCAGAACGAATTGATGCCGCTGATTGCGGCCGGTAAGCCGTAGCGCGGCCCGTAGAGATCGATGGCCCCCGCTTCTCCGTAATTTCCGGCCAGAATGCCAAGTCGCGCGCGCTCCTCCGCGGGCAGCGAATCGCGAATCTTCGCCACCGTCTGCACAAGTTCAGGCCAGCCAACTTCCTCCCGCAAATCACCATTCGCCTTCACAGCCACGTTCCACCACTTGGAATTCACCCGCGCCACCGGCAGCGTGAATGCTCCCGCGATGGCGATATCAGCCACTAGCGCCGTCCACGCCAACGCGCGAATCGCAGCGGCCGCGCCGCGTCGCACAGACGCCAGCCACTGCTCGCCCCAAACGCTCCCCGCCGCGTACAGCATCGGATAAGCACCCGCCAGGTAATAGCCGCGCCCCTTGACGATGACGAACAGCACGAGCGGCACCACGTACATCCAGCCCAGCACGCGAAAGCGCTTGCCCATGCGCGAAAAGAGATACGCATACAGACCCGCCATCCACAGCGGAAACGCAAGCAGGGTCACAATCAATTGGCCCGGCAGGAAATCCTTGGTCCGCCCAATGCGAATGTCGCGCGCGTGAATATGACGCAGGAAATCGAGAGAAACAAAATGGTGTCCTGCCTGCCACAAAAAGTTGGGCAGGAAAATCAGCAGCGCGACCCCGGCGCCGTACCACAGCCATTTGCTCGCGAGGTATCGCCGGGCATCCGTTAGCAGCACTCCCACGCCGAGGCCCGCGACGAAAAACGGCATCGAGTATTTGCTCATCATGCCCAGACCGATGGCGCACCCGATGGCCATCCACCAGCGCGGATTTTCGGATTTCAATAGCCGGATCACGAAGTAAGCAGTCAAAACCCAGAAAAGATAATCGAAGGAAACGTACTGCATCAGCGCTCCGCCAGCCAGACAGAACGGCACTGCGGCAGCGGCGGCAGCCACCTGCGCGCCTCGTCCTCCGCCGAGCTCACGCGCCATCAGACCTGTCAGGACCACGGCCACAGCTTCCGCAAGCGCGGCGAAAAACCGAAAACCTGCCAGTGAAGTCCCAAAAAGAATCAGCGAAAGACGTGCGAAGGAAGGAGTCAGCGGAGGGTAGGCGACGTACCCCCACGCCAGATGACGCGCGTCATCCAGCGTCGCCAGTTCGTCACGGTGGAAACCGTAGCGCCCGCCGGTCAGGAGATGCGCAATGATCGTGGCGCCCGCGATATAAATCACAATCGCCACGCCGCTGCACCAACCTCGCCGCCCCGCAGCTGGTTGTTCCGAGGCCGGACGGGAGCTCGCCACCGGAAATGCAGACGACATGTGAAGTTCCTCTTTATCCTCAGACGCTATTGCGGAAGCTCTGCCCCGGTCCGCCTCGGTCTAGACGGCTGGCATGGGCCCCGATCTTACCCAAAATCCTCAAACAATCGCCGGCCGAATTTTTCGTCGAGCCTTCCGTCTTGCGAGAGCTTCCTGAAATCCTCGGCTCCGTGCAGCGGAAACAAAGTAATGACGCCCATTCTTCGCTCGAGAGCCCCCCAAAAAAAAGGAGCGGGCCCGTCTCTTCTCTACTTAACTGGTCTTCTTAACTAAAACCGCGCGCCTGCCCGGCAAACCGCAACCGCAGGCGGCGTCTTCAATAATTACCCACGGCAAATTGCGATGGTCTGGCGCCGCCCGCGTAGGTTACACTCCTTCCGGAAAATCCCGGTTCTCATTCGGCGCACTTACTGGCTTCTGATTGGCTTCCACCTGCGAAGTTCAATAGAATCCCCGCGACGTAATCGTTCCGCTAACCACTCTCCTCATTCCGCGCGTATTCAGCCGACTCGCGCGCCCATGCGCAATCATCTGCTGATTTTTCTCCTCTGCGTGATTGCGGCCGCAATTTTCACGCTGCCTGCGTGTCTCTCTCCGGCGTCCGCGCTCCTCGGTTATCCCGGAGACAATTTCCAGCACGCCTGGTTTCTCTGGCATTTTGCCAGGGCCGTCGCGTCGGGCCACAATCCCTTCTACACGCACCTGCTTTTCTATCCCGCCCGGGCAAATCTGGCTTGGAGCACACTCGATCCCCTCGCTGGAATTTTGGCTTTGCCTCTCAGCCTGCTCGCCGGCCCCGTCATTGCCTACAATCTGTCGCTGATTTTACAGTTGGCCCTCGCCGTGTTCTTCGCGCGATTGCTGTGCCTCCGCATTTGCCGCGACGAAACCGCCGCGCTCTTCGGCGGCATCGCTTTCGGATTCGGCCCGTTTCTTCTTGCTCATGCACTCGGCCATTTGAGCCTCGTCACCGCCTTCCCGATTCCCCTCTACGTCCTCTCATTGGACAATCTTCTCCGAAAGCAAGCTCCCTCATGGAAAGACGGCGTCCTCGCGGGCTTGGCTCTGCTTCTCACCGCCCTCGCGCACTACAACTACACAGTCTTCTGCATCATGCTCACCGCGGTAATCCTCGCGGTCGATCTTGCCATCGCCGGAGCAGCCAATGCCCGCGCATTGCTCCAGCGAACGTGGCTCGCGCTCACCGTCGCGGCCGCCACTTTCGTCGCCGCGTTTTCGCCATTGCTCATCATGCTGCTTGGGAATCGCGCCGACATTCCCGCTCCGCGAACAACAGCCCACGTAGTTCAATATTCCGCCGACGCGCTCGGTTTCCTGATACCCAGTTGGAACAACGTGCTTCTCGGCAATTTCGCCCACGGCCTCAGCGCGCGAATTTTCGTCGCCGGCTTCGAAGGAACCGTCTACGCCGGGCCGGTCCTCCTTCTTCTCGCCATCCTCGGAATCTGGAAAGCTCGCGCCAGGCAGCCGCAATGGACGATGCGCGCAGCCATTGCTGCAATCCTTTTTTATTTATTGTCTCTCGGACCTGAAATTCGCATTCTCGGAAAACTCACGGGAATCCCCGGCCCCGCCGCGCTGCTGTACCATTTTCGCTTCGCGCGTTTCATTTCCGTTCCCGCGCGTTTCGACGTAATCGTCTTGCTCTGCCTCGCCATCTTGAGCGCCACCGGCCTCGCCTGGTGTCTCGATAATCTGCAAAAAAACTGGCACAAGCGCGCGCTCGTCTTTGCCACGAGCGCTTTGCTCGTCCTCGAATCACTCACCTTTCCCTTTCCCAAATCCTCCATCGCCGATCCCGCTGCGCCTTCCGACGCGGCTTTCCCTCTTCAAAGCTGCGCATTGCCTGAAGATGCCCAGCGCGGCGCAGTTCTCACCTTCCCTCTCCAACAGTGGCCCTACGTTCAAAAGGCAATGTGGATGCAGCTCGCCGATGATGGACGCTTCGCTCTCGTCGATGGCTACCTATCCTATGTCCCCCGCGATGTGTGGCACGAGTTTTACGATCTTCCGCTTCTGCGCTCCTTGATGTCTCTGCAGGGCACGTATCACGCTCCAGTCGATCCAACTGCTGACCGTCCCTCCATTCCCGCGACGATTCGCCGCCTGAATCTTTCCGCGATCGTGGTCTTTGATTCCCCGCAACGTGACGCCGCAGTTCAATATCTCAACTTAGCTCTCGGCCGCACGGGCCGACGCGCCGGGAGTTGCACCGTTTTCACTCTCACGCCGCAAGAGGCCGCTGCGCAAATCCCGCCATCGCATCTCCCTGCCAATATGGCCAATATGGATTGAGTGCGATTGCTCCAGTCTCCTCGACACAAGCAACAGCGCCAGCTATAAAATGAAGTTAAGCTCGGAGCTTCAGGCCGTTAGCTGAATCAGGAAATCTGATGCGTGGTCAGCCGTGCAGAAAGGACGAAAAGTGGATTCCAAAACGCAGTCGCTGCTCGAAGATGCCTCGCGCCGTTCGCTCCATTATCTGAAAACAATCGAGGAGCGTCGCGTTTTTCCCTCGCCCGAGGATCTCGCCAACCTCGCAAAATGGGACGCGCCGCTTCCCGCAAATCCAACCGATCCTTCGGAGGTGCTCGCGTTCCTCGATGACGTTGGCTCGCCCGCAACCGTCGCCACTGCCGGTCCGCGCTATTTCGGTTTCGTCACGGGAGGCGCGCTGCCCATCACCGTCGCCGCGAATTGGCTCGCCTGTGCCTGGGATCAATGCGCCGGACTCGAAGCCCTTTCCCCCGCCGCCTCGGCCATTGAAGCCGTGGCCCTGCAATGGCTCGTCGAGCTTTTCGGTTTGCCGCCCGGCACAGCCGGCGGATTCGTCACCGGCGCCACCACGGCGAATTTCACAGCCCTCGCCGCGGCGCGTCACGCCGTGCTCGCTCAGGCTGGTTGGGACGTCGAGGCAAAGGGACTATTCGGCGCGCCCCCCATCACTGTAATCGTCGGCGAAGAAGTCCATGTCAGCGCGCTCAAGGCGCTCGCCATGCTCGGGCTCGGCCGCGAACGCGTTGTTCAAGCGAAGGCCGACGCTCAGGGCCGCATGCGCGCGGACGCGCTCCCGAAAATCGCTGGCCCCGGCCATCGTTTGTCTTCAGGCTGGCAACGTGAATTCGGGAGCTTTCGATCCCGCGACGGAAATCTGCCGTGCTGCGCACACTGCAGGTGCATGGGTCCACGTGGACGCCGCATTCGGTCTGTGGGCTGCTGTGGCTCCCTCTCGCGCTCACCTTTTGCGCGGAGTCGTTGACGCGGATTCCTGGGCCACTGACGCGCACAAATGGCTCAACGTCCCCTACGATTCAGGAATTGCTTTCGTGCGCAACCCCGAACATCTGCGCGCCGCCATGTCCGTAAATGCCGCCTATCTTGTGCGCGGAGAAAAGCGTGAGCCGAATCAATTCACCCCGGAAATGTCCCGTCGCGCTCGCGGAGTGGAAATTTGGGCTGCTCTGCGATCCCTGGGCCGCTCCGGCCTCGCCGATTTGATTGAACGCATGTGCCAATACGCAACGCGGTTCGCCGATGGTCTTCGTGCGGCGGGCTACGAAATCCTGAATGAAGTGAACCTCAACCAAGTGCTCGTCTCGTTTGGCAGTGACGACAAAACTCGCCACACCATCGCCGCGCTCCAGCGCGAAGGCACTTGCTGGTGCGGCGGTACCGTCTGGCACGGACGCGCCGCCATGCGCATTAGCGTGTCGTCATGGGCCACCACGCCCTCTGACGTCGAGCGAAGCCTGCAGGCTATCCTCCGCGCCGCCGGTTCGCCCTGACGCCGTGAATCTCGAAGGTCCCGCCAGTGTCGGAATTGCGCCCTGCTTGCAGCTCGCGTCCCGCCGGCGCCGCACTTGCGCTGGCTGACGTGGGGCTTTCCGATCTTCACCCTATTCTCTTAATCGCTTGCCATTCCCAGTCCGGTCGCACTCAGACCGGGCAAGAGATTGGGTTTTCTCTCGGGGGTGACTGGAAACGTTTTCTTCGCGGCTTATCAGTCCGTCGCGACGGTCAGATTTATTTCGATGTCGCGGCGGTCATCGAAGCTGGAAATCGTGCGGCGGGAGGACTTGTGATGCTTGTACTCGGCGTGGATCTCGAAATCCACATTGGGGTCAAGCCCCGAAAACTGATAATGCCCCTGCGGGTCTGCGATGTACGTGCGCACTGTGCGAGTCTTTTTGTTTAGCAGGTAGACAACGCCGTTCGGAATCGGGTTGTCGCTGTGATCCATCACGCTGCCGTGCACCGTGCGGAGCTGCGAACGATCACGCTCGCTCTGTGCCCGCACTGTCGCACTTGAAACCGCCACTATAGCCAGCAAAAGCACTACGGAAGGCGCAATCCGAGTTGTTCTCAACTTGGTTCTCCTTCAAGTGGATTCCACGCGCGAAACCGGTGATTTGAACTCTTATCCCTGCTTAGATGGCACTAACCCTTGAAATAGATGCAGGCGCGGTTCTATTCCTCGGACTCTTCTTCTTCCGATTCTTCTTCGTCCTCCTCCAAATCATCCCCGTCGTCCACGGCCAGCACCTCTTCTTCATCCTCATCTTCGTCGGCGATCACATTCACGTGGACGGGATGGACCTGCAGCACTTCGAGTTCCACATCGCACTCCGGGCAGGTCAGGATTTCGCCTTCTTCTACTTCGTCCTCGTCCACGTCAATTTCGGCGTCGCATTCCGGGCATCTCACCACGGGCCATTCTCCTTCGCAGATGGTGGGTCAGTTTGAATTTTCTTGATCGTGACACAAAGAGTCAAAATTCAAACTGACCCATTACCCCTTCGCAGCGTAATTCCGCAACCGAGAGCGTATTATATAACGTCCGTGTCAAGCAATAATGCTGCCGTGGAGGTGCGTGTTTGGCAGAAAACAGGGAATATCCCGAACGTCCGGTAATCGCGGTCGGCGGAGTCGTTGTTTCCGACGCGCGTGTGCTTCTCATTCGCAGGGCCCAGCCGCCTCTCGAGGGCCGCTGGTCCATTCCCGGCGGAATACTCGAGCTCGGCGAAACAATCGCGCAGGCCATTGAGCGCGAGCTCATGGAGGAAACGCGCGTCCGGGTGCACACTCTCGGATTGATCGAAATTTACGAGAAAGTTCTGCGCCTCCCCAATCAGCCGCCGCAATATCATTTCGTCATTCTGGATTATCTTTGCGAGCTAAAGGACGGGAACGCGCAGGCAGGAAGCGATGTAACGGATGTTGCTTGGTCCACCGAAGGCGAACTCGATCGCTTTGATCTCACCGCGGAAGCGAAACGCGTCGTCACGCGCGCCTTCGCCATGTCTCGCGACAATTACCGCGGCCATTCAGCTTAGCAGAGAACACACCGTGCCCTCAGTGCGCATACGGACTGGCCACAAACGAATAGATCTCGTCCGCAATCCAATAATTCGCCATCAGAGTCGCGAACAGCATTCCCACCAGCCACAAACCCCACCGCCATCGTCGCCACGCATTTCGAAAGGACGAGAACTGCATCGCAATGTCCGCCACGTACGCACTGCAATAGCAGAGATTCGCGAACATCGCCAGGACGGCCATCGCGACAAACGACTGCCACGTCAGCGCCGGACGGAAATGCGGCCACGTGCTCACGATCCAAATCACCACCACCGCCGTAAGAACAGCGTTGTAAATGGCGCGCCGCCGCTCCCAGTAAGGTATCGCGTCGCTCAACACCGCGCGCCACGGCCCGCCTTGCATCTCGCCATTATATTTCGATGACTTAAAATCATCTCCGTTCATTCGCAACGCCCTCCGTTCTCTTGCGCAACGCTACTTTCCTCGACGCCGATAGAGTTCACGATACGGCGCTCGCCGCGCTAACCGGCGCGCGCCCAAATCTCCGGTCTCGTGCGTGGAACTCGCGCACCGCATTTTCCAGATCTTCCGCGCCGAATTCCGGCCACATGCGCTCCGTAAAGTGCAGTTCCGCATAAGCGCATTCCCACAGCAGGAAATCGCTCAGTCGCTGCTCGCCGCCCGTGCGAATCAGCAAATCCACATTCGGAGACGCATCCGGCGCGTGCGTCACTTGCCCAACTCGCCGCGAAAATTCTTCCTGCGTCACTTCTGTGCTCGACATCATCCAGCACGCCGCCCGCAGCATCGCTTCCCGCGCCGAATAGTCCACCGCGATTCGCAAGTCCAGGCCATCGTGCCGCGCCGTGGCGGTTTCCACCGCCTCAATCGCCGCCACCAGTGCGCTCGGCAAGCGGTCGCGCCTGCCAATCACGCTGATTCGCACGTCGTGCTCCGCCGCGCGCAGCGCCTGCGCAAAAAAATAAACCTCCAGCAAACCAAAAAGCGCGCCCACTTCGTCCGGATGCCTCTGCCAATTATTCGCCGAGAATGCAAACAGCGTCAGTGTCTCGATCCCCAGCGCCGGCGCCGCTCCCACCACGCGCCGCACCGCCTCCACTCCCGCGCGATGTCCCGCCGAACGCGGCAATCCTCGCGTTTCCGCTCAGCGTCCGTTCCCATCCATTAAAATCGCCACATGCAATCCTTGCGGCGGAACGATGTACAAAGTACTTTCGGTCATAAAGTCACCAGGCAAAATTTTTTGCCTCTCCTATCCTTCCCGCGTCGAGCGGATCAACGCTTCCATATGGTCCAGGTAATGCTCCAAAGCCCGCCGCCCAGAAGCGGTCAAGCGGAACTCCGTCTTCGGCAGCCGCCCCGCAAAAGATTTTGTGCACGCAATGTAGCCCGCATCTTCCAACTTGCGCGCATGCACGCTCAAATTTCCGTCGCTCGCGCCCACCAGCTTCTTCAATTCGTTGAAGCTCAGCGTCGCGTTCACCGCCAAAGCACTGATGATCCCCAATCGTGTCCGCTCGTGAATAATCCGGTCGAGAGAACGCGCCGATTCCTCCCCCGCCCGGTTCCGGACCGTTCCCAGTTCCTGCCGTTCCGATTTCGCCTCGCGCGATGCGCGCACTGCCGCCGATTTACCCACCGTAACTCCTCGCAATCACTGCCCCGAACACGATGTGAAATCCTCCAAAACCAATCGCCAGAAGCACGTTGCTCCAGCCCGCGGGACAGAAAAACGCCACCGTCCCCAGCACCATGAAGCACAATCCCATGAACGGCACCACGCGGATCGAAAATGCTCCGCCGGTCACCACGCCTGTTCCATAAAGCAGCAACCACGTGGCCGGAATCGCCGGCACGAATCCGGAGTGGTACAAAACGTACGTTAGAATCGCTCCAACAAAAATCGGCGGCACAAAGCTAAGCGCGAACTTGCGTCCCGGCCCGGTCAGCAGCGAATCGTGCGCTTGTCTCGCCTTAATCAGCGTGCTCCAGCCCGCGATCGCGATGGCAATCGCCGCTTCAATCAGCCACACCGTAAGCCATGCTTCGGGGCTCGTTTGCCGCGACGCCACCGCCGCCGCCCCCAGCGCCGTGATTCCCAGCGCCACTCCGCCCCACCCCGGAACGGCCGTAAACGACCCCGCCCGCTCCATCGTTTCCCGAATGAACCGCAGATTCTCTCGCGCGTGGTCGTCAATCGCCACCGGTCCATCCGTACGGCGCAGCGGATCACTGGAACGCATGACCAGAGCCTATCATAGAATCATATTCTGTCAAGTACTTTGTAAAACAAAGTCCGTCCATTCGGACCTTTGGAAAATCCCTTGTTGCACTGATGCCTGCCGGACTATCCTTCCTCGTTTACTCGCGATAACTCAAGGAGGAGGATTCATCATGAAGCGTTTCCTGGTTTGCGCAATCGCCGCTGTTCTTGCCCCATTGGCCGCCAGCGCCCAATCAACTAATCCCGTTTCCGATACCGTGAAAAAAATCGTCGACCAGCGCTCGAAAATCATCGTCGCCGCCGCCGAAGAAATGCCCGCCGACAAATACAGTTTCCGCCCCACGCCGCAGCAGATGACCTTCGGCCACCTCATCATGCACCTCGCCCAATCCAACAACTTCCTCTGCGCTACTATCGCCGGAACGAAACCGGACACGCAGGCAAAGCTCACCGACACGGATCCCAAAGACACTCTCGTTGCCGCCCTCAAATCCTCGTTTGAATATTGCAGCGGAGTGATGGATAAAGCGGATGATTCGAAGCTCGGCGAAATGCTTCCGATGTTCCGCGGCCCCGCCTCGCGCGCGGCGGTCATGATCACCCTCACCGATGATCTTTACGACCACTACAGCGCTGAAGCCATGTATCTGCGCCTGAGCGGCCTCCTTCCCCCCACAGCCCAGCGCAAGCCGGCGGCCATGAAATAGAAGCCTCACATAATGATCTGTGTCACGTGCTTGGAGTGCGGCGGCTCGACGCCGCTTTACCTTTGTAACCTGTCTCTGTAAGGGCACGGCTTTAGCCGTGCCAAGAGTACGCTCTTTAGCGGGGCTTTAGCCCCTGAGGCCGATCACACGGGGCAGCGAAGGAGGCACGTTGACGTTCCGAAGTCCGTTTGGCTGTATCAATCAAATTTTGGACTTTGCCCGTCGCGGATACCGCCCCGTCGCGGCGTTCCACCGGATTTGCAGCAGGTCCGCGAACATTCGCGCGCTGTCGCGCATCACATGCACTTTCGTCGCCGCGTCATGCGCCCAACGCACCGGCACTTCCACGGCCCGCAAGCCGTGCCTCCGCGCGAGAAACAATATCTCCGGATCGAACCCGAAATCCTCAATCCGCTGCTGCTCAAAAATAATTCGCGTCTCCGGCATCGCAAACGCCTTGAACCCGCACTGTGTATCTTGAAATCCCAGGCCCGTAAATAAACGCACCGTCCAATTGAACAAAATCCCCGCCAGTTCTAGCGCGCGCGATTGATGCACTGCGATCAGGCTGCGATCCATGGCCCGCGACCCAATCGCCACGTCCGCCGTTTCGAGCGCCTCCAATAATTTTCCCGCCTCCTCGATCGGCGCCGACAAATCCGCATCCGTAAACAGCGCGACGCGCCCGCGCGCTTCCATCATTCCATGCCGCACGCTGTAGCCTTTGCCGCGATTTTGTCCGTTCGACACCAATCGCAACTCCGGCATCTCTGCCCGCATCCGCTCCACCAATTCCGCCGTCCCGTCGCTCGACCCGTCATCGACCACAATCACTTCCGCCGCAGCCTTCTCGCCGCGCAAATATCCGCGAACGCGCTCCAGCGTGCGCGGCAATCTCCGTTCTTCGTTGTATGCGGGAATAATGATGGAAAGCCCGAGGTGCGCGTTCATTCGCTGGCAGCGACAGGCCAGCCGTGCTGGCCCTGCAGAGGCACGAATTGGCAGGCGAAAAGCTCCTCTTCCACAGTCTTGCCGCCCGATTTGCGGATTCGCATCAGCATCTGCCGATCGCTCTTGCCCACCGGAATCACCAGCCGCCCGCCTTCCGCCAATTGCTCGATTAACGGAGGAGGAATCTGTGGCGCCGCCGCCGCAACTAAAATTGCGTCAAACGGCGCCGCTTCGGCCCATCCCAGCGTTCCATCTCCGGTCACCACGCAAACATTCACGTATCCCAATTCCGCCAGCCGCTTTCGCGCGGCTTCCGCGAGCGAGGCTCGCGCTTCAATCGTAATCACTTCGCGCGCCAACTCCGCCAGAACTGCCGCTTGATACCCCGATCCCCCGCCCACTTCCAGCACGCGTTCTTGACCCTCAAGCTCCAGCGCCTCCGTCATCGCCCCCACCATGTACGGCTGCGAAATCGTTTGACGCTCCCCGATCGGCACCGGCTCATCGTTATAAGATCGCGCCGCCAGCTCCTCCGGCACAAACAAATGGCGCGGCACTCGCTCCATCGCCGCCAGCACCCTCGGCGAACGAACGCCTCGCTTGCGAATCTGCTCCGCAACCATCAGCATCCGCAGCGATTCCCAATCCGGATTAGCTGCTGCGCTCGTTTGCTCGCCTCTGAAAGGTTTTGCTCGTTCCGGCGATTCCCGCGAAAGTCCCTCCCATCATTTCCCCGCCCGCGCGCCGCTTGGAATTTCCTTCAACAGCTCCCGCACCGCCGTGTCGAGCTGCACATCGTGCGTCGTGTAGCTCTCTCCCATCGGACGCTTCACCAAAAAATCCACCGGCCGCGGATGCAATTCCATCGGCGTTCCATCCGCCGCCGTCACCCGTATGAACGGCAATCTTAAAAATGACCCGTCAATCAACTGTGTCCCCGAAGTGTAGATAATCCAGCCCGCCGTCGGCTCGCCCACCACTTTCCCCAACTTCATCGAGCGATAACCTTCCGTGAAATCCTCGGCGTCGGAAAGCGAATGCTGATTCGTCACCAAAATTGTCGGAAGCTCCAGCGAACGCTGTCCCAGTTCCGAGCGCGCCGGCGCCGTCGGAAAATCCCGCGGCGTCATCGACAAATACGGCCGTCGTGACAGCACGTCCAGCGCATACGCGTTCACAAACCCGCCCGTGTTGCTGCGAATATCGATCACCACTCCCTCGCGCGAACGGTTTTGCGTATCCAAATCCAGATAAAAATTCTGCAGCGAGCTTTCCCCCATGTCCGGAATATGAACGTACCCTAGTTTCCCATTGCTGATTTTTTCGACGTATGTCCGGTTTTTCTCCACCCACTGGTGGTAAAGCAGTTCTTTTTCCTGCGAAGTCGTCACCGGCTGCACAATCACCGTGTGCGCATTCGCGCCGTCCGCCGCACTCGCCATCGTCAACGCCACGCGCTTTCCAATTTTATGCTCCAGCAGCGCATTCAAATTCGTATGCGCCCCAATCGTTTGCCCATCCACCGCCGTCAAATATTCGCCCGACTTGATTCCGCCCGCCAGTTCCGCCGGCCCCATCGGAAGAATATTCGTCACTCGCAAATGGCCGGAGCTCTCCGCCTCCGCGCGGTCAAAATCCAAACCCAGCCGTCCCATCGTTGGCTGCGGCCGCTCCGGACCGGAAATTCCCAGATGCGATCCGTTCAGTTCGCCCAGCATCAACGAAATCAATCGCCGCACTTCCTCTGGATTCGCCGCCGCTTCCACGCGCGGTTCATATTCGCTCCTCACTTCATCCCAATTCGCGCCATTGTGATTCGGATCGAAAAAGAAATCGCGCAGATACGTCCACGCCTCGTCGAACATCTCCACTTTTTCTCGCGCGAAGTCCACGTCCATCTCCGCGGTCACCGCCAGCGGTTTCATCTCGTGACTCGCGACCGTCGCCACATGAATCGTCCCGCGATCCAGATAAAAAACTTCCTTCCCGTCCGGAGAAAATTGCGCGTCTCTCTTCGCTCCCGGCGTCGATGTCAGTTGACGCGCCACGCGCGGCTCTTTCGCCAGTTCATCCAGCGAATACAAATAAAGATTCTCTTGTCCCGCCACCGTCGCGGTGAAGAGCAGCCATTTCCCATCGGGACTGATCGTCTCGGAACCCGCGTCCATTCCTGTCGGCACCAGCGAAACCCGGTCGCGAATGCCGTCCCAGTCAATCGTCACCGGTTTTGCCGGAGTCGCTTTCGTTTTCTCGTCCGCGTCCGCTGCCGCCGCCTTCGCATTTCCCGTCGGGCTCTTCGGCGTTTCCTTGAACAAATCCCGAAATTCGTCTTCGCGGAATTTCGGCGCATGTGGAATCAAATCCACGCGCGCAATTTGGCCCATCTCCGTCCGCTGCGTCGCATTGAACAGCACATACGTGCCATCCGGACTCCACGCCACCGACCCGCTGAATGCGTCGGGAAGAAAACTGACAGGCCGCGCGTCGCCGCCCGCCACCGGCACGGCCCAAATGTTGCGAAATAAATTATCGGCTATATCGATGTACGCGATCCATTTCCCGTCCGGCGACCACACAAGCGGCCCTTCCGTTTCAAACGGCGGCCGCCCGAAATGTCCGCTCGCAATCGCGCGCTCTTGCTTCGACTCCAAATCCATCACCCTCAACTCACGCCCGCCGCGCTCAAACGCCAGCATTTTGCCGTCCGGAGAAAATCGCGGCGCTGCATCCGCGGCCGCGTCGTGCGTCAACCGCGTCTCCTTGCTCGTCGCAAAATCGTAAAGGAACAGATGCGGGACGCCGTCGCGATCCGAAACGTAAACCAGCTTTCGGCTGTCCGGCGCCCATCGCACTTCCGATTCCTCCGTCGGTGTGAACGTCACGCGCATTGCGTCGCCGCCTTCCTTCGCGGACGCGGCAAACACTTCGCCATGCGCCACAAACGCCACTTTCTTCCCATCAGGCGAAAGCGCCAGATCTCCGATATGGTCTGTCAGCCGCAAATGCTCCACCGCCGGCCCCGCCGGAATGCCCCGTCGCGTGATCGCTACCTCATTCGCCCGTCCCGTCGCCGTATCGAGTTTCCAAATCCCAAAATGCCGCTCAAACACAATCGTCCGCCCGTCGCTCGAAATCGCCGGCCACAACACGCGCCCCTTCTTGAACTGCGTCACCTCGCGCGCCTTCCCTCCCACGGGCTGCGCCCAAATATTTTGCGCGCCGCTGCGGTCAGAGACGTAATACAGCTCGCGCCCATCCGCATTCCACATCGGCCACAAATCTTTCGCCGACCCGTCCGTCACCGCTTCATACTTCGGCGTGGTCCCGTCGCGCACCAGCCAGATCTCCGATTCGTCCAGATGGCTGTGGCCTTTGCGCCACCACTGCTCGGAAACAATTCCGCGCGCCGTAATCGCCACCGTCTTCCCGTCCGGTGAAGGCGCCGCAAAATATTCGTTCGCGTAACGGTCCGCCGCCACCGCCATCGGCGTGCCGCCCTCCACGTTCACGCGATACACGTCATTCATGTACGAAATATCGTGATTCGCCGACGAAAAATAAATCCACTTCCCGTCGCGCGACCATCCGTCCACGCGATCCAGCGTGTCGTCATACGTCAGCCTCTTCACTTCTCCTGTCGCAAACGTCAGCATATAAACGTTCCCGCTCCCGTCGCGCGCCGACACATACGCCAGCTTTGTTCCGTCCGGCGAATAGAGCGGCCGCGAATCCGTCGCCGTATCCGACACCAGCAGCCGCGCCTCGCCCCCCGCCGCGGGCACGGTCCAGATATCGCCGCTCGAAACGAACGCGATTTCCTTCCCATCCGGCGACACCCCCGGCTCGCTGTACGCGGGACGCGCCTTTTCTGCCGCCGTGGACGTAGCTCCGCTCGCTCTCTGCGCGCGCGTCGAAACCGTCGTTGCCAATAGCCCCGCCAAAATCAGCAGCAAATATCTCCTCACATTCGCCATTCCACACCTCGCCTCGTTAGCGTGTCTGCAATGAAAATATTGCGATGGCCCTCTTCGGATCTCGGTCGCGGATTATAGCACCGGCTCAGGCAGGTTGTAGGTGGCGCTCCCACGCGCGCGTCTCCAGAATTTCCTCAATCTGCGCCAGTGCAAAATCGATCTCGTCCTCGCGATTGTAGAAATGCGGCGACAGCCGGATTCCCGCGCCCGGCCGGTAATCCACCATAATCTCCCGCGCGATCAATTCGTGTTTCACTTCCTGCGCATGCGGACACTCCACCGAAACCGTCCCCGCGCGCTCCGCGGCATCTCGCGGCGTGTTGACGCGCCATCCGCGCTTCGTCGCGCCCTCCATTAAACGCGCCGTCTGCTGCATCGACTTCTTCCGGATTTTCTCCACGCCGGTTTTCCCGATAATCTCAAGTCCCGGCTGGCATGCATACAGCGCCGGAACATGCGGCGTGCCGTTCAGAAAACGGTACGAATCCTCGCGCGCCTTTTGCGCCCCCACCTCAAAATCGAACGGCCTCTCGTGTGCCAGCCATCCCGTCAGCGTCGGCAGGAACTTCTTCCGCAAATCCGGCCGCGCGTAGAGATACGCGACTCCGGGCCCTCCGCACAGCCACTTCAGCACGCCCCCCACCGCAAAATCCGTTTCCAGTTCCCCAACATTCACGGGAACCGTTCCCGCCGCCTGAAAACAATCCAGAATCACGTGCGCGCCCACTTTGTGCGCTCGTTCGATAATCGCTTTCGCGTCCACAATCGTCGCACTCCGGAAAAGCACCAGCGAAATCGGCACCAGCAAAGTGGTTTCATCGATCGCCGCCAGAAAACGTTCCAGCGGCAGGTGAATCCCATCCTCGCTCTTCACCAATTCCACGCGCGCGCCCTTCCGCCGCTGTTCCATGTAAAAATAAACGATCGACGGAAACTCCAGATCCGCCAGCACCACTTTGTTCCGCGGCCCGGAAAAATCGAAACACGATGAAATCACCGCCTGCGTTATCGTCACATTCTGGTGCAGCGAAATTTCTCCCGCGCCTGCGCCAATGATGCTGCCGACTTTGTCTCCCGCCGACACGACCATCTCCCACCAGCCCTCTTCCCACGCGCGCACTCCTCGCGTGGCCCACGATTCCGCATAATCGTGGACGCGCTCGTACACCGCGCGCGGCATCGCGCCCAACGAATTGCTGATCAGGTACGTCGTACGCTCCAGAATCGGAAACTCGCCCCGCCACTTCAACAATTCATCCATGAACATTCCCCTTCGCCTGCTTCCGCGCACAGCAATCGCCATCGTATCAGAACCAGTAGTGCATCGGCTTGAGATCCATCCCGCCCTGATGCCCCTAAGGATCAACAATGATTCCGTTACCGTTTGCTCTCTCAATCATGCTCGGTTTTGACCTCGCGCGACGCCACCACAACCGAACCGTTTGCCTCAACTCTCTTGAAATTGCACCTAACTGCACGTTCGTTTACGATGGCACGTCATGCCGTTCGCCAAAGCTGAAAGAGGAATCGTGAAGCACCGCGTCAGGGCCTTTATAACCGCGTTCGTGTCGGTCGCATTTTTTGCGTTGCTTGCTGGCTGCGGCGGCAGCACCCTTCATTCCCCCAACCAGCCCGTCAGCCTGACCATCTCGGCCGCCATCAGTTTGAAAGGGCCTCTCGACGCCTTCTAGCAGAATTACAATCAGCAGCATCCTGATGTTCGCGTCGTCCGCAACTACGGCGCTTCCGGCACGCTTCAGCAACAGATCGAGCACGGCGCGCCTGTCGACATTTTCGTTTCCGCGGGCGAAAAACAAATGGACACACTGCAAAACGAGAACTTGCTCACCGCCGGCACGCGCCGCGATCTGTTCGCCAATCAACTCGCGCTCATCGCGCCCGCGAATTCCACCGCGCTTCACAATTTCAATGACCTTGCAAAGCCTTTCGTCAAATCCATCGCTGTCGGCGAACCGCGCACCGTTCCCGCGGGCATGTACGCGCAGCAGGTCCTCGAACATTTGCATTTGCTTCCCGCGCTCAAATCCAAAATCGTTTACGCTGCGAACGTTCGCCAGGTCCTCGCCTACGTGGAAACCGGCAACGCCAGTGCCGGACTCGTTTACTCGACCGACGCTCGCATCTCCACCCGCGTCCGTGTCGTCGCCACGGCGTCGCCCGATTCCCACGCTCCGATTCTTTATCCCGTCGCCATGCTGAACGCCTCGAAGTCTCCGCAGGCCGCCCACGCCCTTCTCGACGCGCTCGAATCGCCACAGTCGCTCGCACTTTTCCAAAAATACGGTTTCACTCCAGCGCCCGCCCCCGCCGCAGTACACTGACTGCCCATGCCTCTCGATCTCTCGCCAATTTGGATCTCGCTCGAAACCAGCCTGGCGGCCACCGCCATCACGCTCGTCATTGGCGTAGCCGCCGCCATTTGGCGCGCCAATCGCCGCGGCATCGGACCTGCGCTGCTCGACAGCCTCTTCCTTTTGCCCCTGGTCCTGCCTCCCACCGTCGTCGGCTTTCTGCTGCTGCTAATCTTCGGCCGCAACGGGCCGCTCGGCCGTTTGCTTCTGCACTTCGGTGCCAGCGTGGTTTTTTCCTGGCCCGCCACGGTCATCGCCGCCGCCGTCGTTTCGTTTCCGCTGATGTATTTGAGCGTTCGCGCGTCGCTCGAGCAAGTGGACTCGCATCTCTTGCAAGCCGCGCGCACTCTCGGCGCATCCGAGTGGCGCGTTTTCCGCCGCGTAGCGCTGCCCCTCGCATGGCCCGGCATCCTCGCGGGAACCATCCTCGCCTTCGCGCGCGCCCTCGGCGAATTCGGCGCCACGCTGATGCTCGCCGGCAGCATTCCCGGCAGAACACAAACGATTCCCATTGCCATTTATTTCGCGGTTGAATCCAACGACCTTCATCAGGCCGTCGCATGGTCGCTGATCGACATCTTCATTTCTCTCGTCATGGTCGCCGGCATGTATTACTGGACGCATCTGCAAAATCCCGCGCGCCCGCGTTGGACGGGGGAGTCCGGTCGCTGATATGCCTCTCGAAGTCCAATTCGAAAAGCGCCTCGCCAGCTACAATCTGAATGTCGAATTTTCCTGCGGCGCTGATCCCCTCGCGGTTCTCGGCCCGTCCGGCGCGGGAAAAAGCATGACGCTCCGTTGCATCGCGGGTCTCGAGCGTCCCGACCGCGGCCGCATCTCCCTCGACAGCCGCGTCCTTTTTGATTCCTCGAAAAATATCAACCTTCCCAGCCGCGAACGGCGCATCGGCCTGCTTTTTCAGCATTACGCGCTCTTCCCGCATTTAACCGTCGCCCAAAATATCTCCTTCGGCCTCGACGGCTTGCCCGCAGCCGAACGCGATGCGCGCGTCAAGCGACAAATCGCGCAAGCGCATCTCACTGGCCTGGAACACCGCTCCCCGCGCGAACTCTCCGGCGGCGAACAGCAGCGCGTCGCCCTCGCGCGCGCCCTGGCCATCGAACCTTACGCGCTTCTTCTCGACGAGCCGCTCTCCGCCCTCGACACGCATCTGCGCAGTCAGATCGAGCGCCAATTGATGGACACGCTGGCCAACTTTCGCCGCCCTGCGCTTTTCGTCACCCACAATATGGAGGAGGCTTATCGCATCGCCACCAATCTCCTCGTGCTCGCCAATGGACGCGTCGCCGCCCATGGTCCCAAGGAAGGAATTTTTCGCCATCCTCCAACTTTGGAAGTCGCTCAGCTCACTGGCCTCAAAAATTCCTCGCGCGCAAAGCAAATTTCAGCGGAGGCCGTCGAAGCCCTCGATTGGAATTGCACTCTGCGCACTCGTCAGCCAATTCCAAGCCCGCCAAAATATATTGGCATTCGCGCTCATTACGTCGACTTTCTCGAAACCGCTTCCTGCGCTTCCTCGGGCGCGAATGTTTTTCCCTGTTGGCTCGTCCGTTCCAGCGAAACGCCTTTCCGCATCACCCTATATCTTCGCCTTCACAATCCGCCGGACGGTACTGGCGAGCACCATCTGCAAGCCGAGCTATTCAAGGAAAAGTGGCTGCGCCTGCGCGAGCATCCGCAACCCTGGCACGTCCAACTTTCTCCCGAGTCCCTCATGATTTTTCCGGAATAGCCGAAAACAGCGCGGTCTGCGTGCAGCCGCTCTACTTGAAGTGTTTTGTGAATTTGATGTTGATGCCGAAAATCCCGTTGATGTCCCGCAGCGCCACGATCGTGATGTCGCGGCGAATCGCGTAGTCCACTTCGATCACCTGCTGCTGATTTGAATTCGCGTTCGTGCTGTACGTGACGCTCAAGTCATGCGTCACCTGTTTCTGGATGGTCACCCGCGCCGCCGTGCTTTGCTCCACTCCGTTCGTCGCCAGGCTGCTTGCCAGAAACGGGTCCACCCGGAAATTCGTCACTCCAAAAAGTTTCGCGATCGGCCCGCCCAATTGGCTCGAAATCGCTTCCGACAACAGCGCCGTGGCCCCAAAATTCTGCGCCTGCGTCGATGACGATGTCATCAAGCCGGTTTCTTGCCCCGGTGTCCCCAGCGCCAGCAAACTGATAATTTCGCTGGCCGCCAGTGGCGGATCAGACCGGTACGAAAGCTGCATATTGCTCGCCTTGCCCGAAAAATCCAGCGTGATTTCATACGGATTGATCGTCGTGGAAGCTTCGATGTTCAACACCGGATCGAGGTGAAACGGATCCGTAAAGTTGATGTCACCGCGGTTCAGCCTGTACGTGTTCCCGCGAAACGCCATTTCCCCCGTCAGCAAATGGATGCTTCCCAGGACGACCGGGTGATCCCACGTGCCGCGGACATGCACGCCCCCCTCCGCCGTGAAATGCGCTCCCGCCCATTCAATACGCGCTCCTGGGCTGGTGTTCGCGGTCACGTCAAATTGCAAATTCCGCAAGTATGCTGAACTTGTCGCCGGGCCTGTCACCGCCGTCTGCGAAGACACCATCAGCCCCGCGAAATTCACATTCGGCGCAAATGTAATCCTCTGCACCGTCACATTTCCGGAAAGCAGCGCTGCATACGTCGTCCCGCTGAACCGCAGATTCCCGCTCGTCAGCCAGCTCATCCCCTCCGGATAGCGTATGCGCACGCGATCCGCCACTGCGTTGATTTCATAGGTGACCGGCGCTTCGCCGTATCCCATGGAGCCGGAAATCGTCATCTTTCCGCCGCCCGCCTCGGCCGTCAGGTTGTCGAAAAGCAGCCTGTTTCGGTCGAAAACCATTTGGCCGTTCAAATTATTTATGCCCGCCGGAAAATCGCCGTAATGCGCCGACACGTTGATCAGCTTCGCTTGCCCCGTAATTTGAGGACTCGAAAATGTCCCCGCGATCACGGTATTTAACTGCGCCACTCCTCGCGCGTCCAGGTCCGGGAAAAGAGCGGATACCAGTTGCAAATTGGTCGACCCGCCGATATGCAAATTCAGCGCGCGGTCGCCGGAAAATCGCGCGTCCCCGGAAATCTGGAAATTCGTATCCGGCCCTTTCAGCGTCGCTTCATCCACGTGGATTTGGCTCTTCCGGTAACTCAACCTCACTGGCCCTTCGTTCTGCAATTTGACGTACTCGTAATCCACGCTGATGCGCGACAGGTTCGCCTGCATCTCGATTGTGTTTGGCTCCCGCGCTTCGCCGGAAAACGTCAGCTCGCCGTCGATGCTGCTGTGCCCCGTAAGCTGGTTCAAATGCAATCCGGCCGCTATGAACGGGTCCATGTCCATGTGGTTTATCTTCATCTGTCCGCTGATCGGATAATTTCCGGACAATCCCAGGCGCATTTCCCCATCCAGTTTCCCCGGTGTCCTCACCGACTGCAATTTCAACTGCGCGCTTTTCCCGTCGGATTCCACGGTGCCCGCAAAAGTGTCCAGCACCTCGGAACCAAACTGTAAGTTCGCCACTTGGATTGTTCCGTGCGCTTGTGGCGCCGTCAATGGACCGCTTCCGCTCAGACTGAAGCTTAATTCGCCCCCAATCGGCATCGCCTTCATTTGTAGAAACTGGAATTTCGCGAGAGAAATCGTTGTTCCCGTCGCCTGAAATTGAATCGCGCGGCTCGAAGGACGGTACAGCAGATTTCCCGTGACTCGCGCCTTATCACGGTCCAGTTCCGCATTTTCGATTCGAATTTCATCGTGCCGCAACCTCAACTGTCCCTTCGCCCGGTCCGCGTAGATTCCGTACGCCGTCAGCTGTTCGAGTTGAAAATTCCCATCGAGCACGGGATTCGCACGCGTCCCGCTCCCCTGGAAATCCGCGGTCATCAGCGCGCTGGCCCGATACGAGGTCCCGAACAGCTCTTGCAAATCGCCCGTCGATGCATGGTCGAAACGCGCGTCCAGGCTCCATGTATCATTCGGCTTGAAACTCCACTTGCCGTTCAGCTGCAAATGCACATCCAGGTTGGCCGTGGAATGCCCGCGTTTCACAATCGCGTGCGAAAGTTGAAACTGGAACGGCGAATAAATCATCCGCGCCGTAATGTCGTCCCAGTAGAGCCGTCCGAAATGCGCGTCGCGCGCGTCGAAGGCCCCCGTGAACGTCGGGTCGCCCAGCGGCCCCGTCAGCGCGCCCTTCCAATCAACAGCTCCCGTCACCGGCTCGGAATCTTTTTTAGCGCCGCGCAAATCCGCGATGAAGTCCTCCCAATCCTCCAGCCTTGTCGTGTGAAAATCCGCATTTAGCGCGGAATGTTTCGCCGCCAGCGTGCCATCCACGGCGAGCCGGCTATTCGCCGTGCTGATCGTGCTTCCCGGCGTCAGAATCACGTCGCGCCGGTCCATCGAATAATCGAAACCGAGTCGCGCTGCCACCGGAAATTTACCGGGCGCGACTTTCGCGGAAGGCGTCCACGTCGTCACGCCCTTCGTCGTCAAATTCTTGAAATCGCGATTCCACGTCGTCACCGTGTTCACGCTCATACTGCTGTCCCAATGCAACGTGTCCACTGGCATCGACGGATTGTTGACGGCGTTGAGCACTTCCGCCAGGCTCGCGCCGTTCATCACCGTCGCCGTGCGAAATTTCATCCCGTGAAAATCCACGTCCAGCCGCCCCTTCAATCCCCCGCCGAACGCCTTCGCTTCGAAAGTCGGCATCGTCAAATGATTGTTCGCCACCTCCAGGTTGCCCCAACTCTCCATTCCGCCCTCGTGAAACCACTGGAACTTCAATCGAATTCCTTGCGCCAGATAGTGTCCTTCCATGCTGAGTTTCGCCGCTGCATAACTCCCGTCCCCCGCGAAATCCACTTGTCCATCCGGCACATTCGGTTTGCGCAGCACCTGCCGCAGGTCCGGCAGCCACAGGTGCAACCGGCAATGGAAATCCGCGTCGAGCGGCGTGAAATTCCTTATTTCTCCGCGCCCATTCACCGTGCTATTCGGCAATTTCAATTCGAAATCGTCGAACGACACGGAATTGCGCATCAGCGTGAATTTCGTCGCCACATCCGCGCGAAACGGCAGATACCTCTTCGCCGCAATTTCCACCTGCTTCCATCCAAGTTGCGCGACATACGCTTCTTTCCCCGGCGTCCGCGCCTCGTAATTCATCGCGAACTCGAAATCTTTTCCCTCCGCGTCCAGCGGAATTTTCGCGTCGTTGAACATCATCGTCCCGTCGACGATCTTCAGTTGCGCAATCTGCAGATTGAACAGTTGCTGCTGCCACGGCTTTCCCGGAGGGCGGTTCACGGCGGGCGTGGGAACGTTGCTGCGCCCGTTTTCGTCCATGCGCACGAACACCGACGGCCGCTCGATTTCCAAATTGCTCAGTGAAATTTTTTTATCGAGAAAAGAAATGATGTGCACGCCGACTGCGATTTTGTCCGCGTGGAAGAAGGGCGGCAACCCCGCCGATTCCTTGCCGTGAAGCGTGAAGTTGTCCAGCTCCGCGTGCAGGGGGAACAGCCAGAAGTGAAACGCGCCAAGCTCGACTTTCCCGCCCGTGCTGCTTGCGATTTTTTTTACAATGTACCCTCGCGCCCACCGCTCTCCCGCGCCGCTCTCCACGACCGCTGTAATCGCCACAGCAACCACAACCAGGAGAACGCAAAGCGCCAAAACGGCGCGCATAACTCCGCGTCTCATCCGCCCCCTCCCGAGGGCTGGACCACAATTCGAAGGCGCGCTTTCGCTTCTTCAAGCCATTGCGTTGCTTTGTCGTTGATTTCCTCTTGTGTCAGCAATTGCTTGATTTGCACTTCCACTTGATTGAGCGGTGGCACGGTCAATCCTTGTTTCTGCAACTGCGGCGCAAGCTGCTTTTGGTAATAGGCTTCGATTTCCGCCGAGGTCACTTGCGCCGCCGCGTGGAATTTGTAGTTCAGGAACCGCACATAATAGAGTTGCCGCTCGATCACCTGCCGCAGCCCGTCCTGCGTCAGTCCGCAGTGCGCCAACCGCTCCTCGAATTTCTGCGAAGATTTGAATTGTTTCGCCAGCGCCTGAAATTCTTGCGACACCTCGTTCGCCGAGGGATGCGGAAATTTCGTCGTCGACGCTTCCGTCCGCACAATCCATTGATCCACCAGTTCCTGCAACACCTGCGCGCGGCTTTCCGCGTGCCCATCGATTAGCTGCTGGTAATCCTCGAGTTGCTGCACTTCGCTTTCCGTCACCACGTCATCGCCGATGCGTATTGCGATGCCGTCGATGTTCGCCGCTTGGGAATCGGCCGCAACGTTCTTGGAATCGCTCTGCGGTGTCGAAACTTTTCCGGGCGCGGTCTGCCCCGCCGCTGGCAACGCCAGACCAACTAACAACGCAAATATTGCGCCCGCGTTTCGCATCAGAATATCGAACCTATATTGAAGAAGAATTGGAAATGCGGCAATCGCGATGTTTCAATTTGGTTCGTAGTCGTATTCGGCACCAGAAACTCGAAAGTCGCCGGATTCAGTTGGTACGCCAGGTCGATGCGCACCGGACCGATGGGCGTGGCGTACCGAAAACCCCATCCGATCGTGTGCGAGAAATAGTTCAGGTTCGGACACTGCGATTGCAAAAGTGTCGAGCCCGGCTGGCAAAGCGCGGAAGGCGGCAACGGGCTGTAGCGCATGGTTACGTGATGAATATCCGAGAACACGTTCCCCGCGTCGTAGAAAATCGCGCCTCCCAGATGATTCCCCACAAACGGCAAGTGCATCGGAAACCGCAATTCCTGATTGAACGCCAGCAGCACCAGGCCGCCGACCGGGAAGCCGGTGCTGACGTCGCGCGGCCCCGCCTGATTCAACGCGAATCCCCGAATGCTCGTTCCGCCGCCTGCGAAAAACTTTTCCGGCAGGGGAATGTTGTCGGACGTCGATCCACTGAACGGCTGCTCAATCCCAAACGTCGTAGATCGCGCGAACACCAGCGACCGTCCAATCGGCTTGAACGTCGAATTCTGCATCTGGAACCGCAAGTAGCTCGCCGTCGATCCCAGCGATTTCGTCGCCACGCTGAAGTCCGCTGTATTGAAATTCCCTTTCGTCGCGTCCGCGGGATTGTCGCGCCGGTCGCGAATCCACGTCACTCCAAACCCCGAAACCTTTGTCGGTTGGCTGAATAGGGGAACTTCCTGAACATTTTTTATCTGGAGGTTGCTCGCCACGACGTGCCTGTAGAAATAGCGATACGTTAACGAAGTCGACGCCGAAACGTTCTGCACCAATTGCGCGCTTCCCTCGTAGCGCGTCGCGGTAAAGGTATTCACGTAGCTCGCCTTGTCGGCAAAACCCGTGATAATCAGATTCAGCCACGGAAGCGTCAGAAAATTCGGCGCGGTATACCCGAGCAACCCTTGATATTCCAGCGTGCTGGCTCGCAGTTTCAATGAAATCGTGTGCGCGCGTCCGCCCACATTGATCTTCGAGACTTCAAAAATCCCCAGCGGGCTCGCCTTCAGCGTCGTAGACGACGGGTTGGATGTCGATGCCAGCCGCTGCGCCTCAAAACCGAATCCGTAGCTCAACGTGTACCGTTTTCCTTCCTCCACCGCCACCACAACATTTTTTTCCGGATACGTCCCTGCTGGATTCTGCGGCGCCACTTGCACGCGGTCAAAAACCGCCAGATTGTAAAGCTTCTGCTGCGTCGATATCACGTCTCCTTCTCGCAACGGCCCTCCCGGCTTCACAGTCACCTGCCGTGAGATGATGCCGGGCCGCGTGTAACGGTAGCCTGCCAGCAGCACGCGACTCACGTCCACTCGTTGCCCTTCCGTAATGTGATAGACCAGATCAATGTGATTGGTCCCCGCCGGCGTCTCCTTCGCGTCGAACTGCGCATTCGGAAAGCCCTGGTCAAAATAATACGCCAGGATGTTGTCCCGGTCGGACGTCACGTTCGCATCCGAATACGGCTGGCCCTTCGTCGACGCGATCACCGTCAGCAACTGCGCATTGGTCAGCGCGTGGTTCCCGGTCAATTGCAAATTCGCCACGCGCGTTTGCTGTCCCTCGGTGATATGAAACGCTACGAAAAGACGTCCTTCCTTCCCCTGATAATCGTCTGTCACTTCGGGACGCACATCCGACTGCAGAAATCCGTTCGCTATATATGTTCCGCGAATCGCATTCGCGTCGTTGCGCACCATGGGCTGGCTGAAACGTCCTCGCGACAGAACGCCCTGTGCCTGAATTTGCAAGCGGCTCGACAACAGTGAATTGCTGAAGTACTTGTTTCCCTCGATTTGAATCCCCACCAGACGGTGCCGGATTCCGCGATGAACCGTGTACTGGATCACCTCCAACGAAGAAGTCATGTCCCCGCTCGTCGTGTACGTCACCGTCGAATCGAAATAGCCCTGGCTCTGCAACAGGTCGCGAATGTTCCGCTGTCCTTCGCCCAACAGATCCGGATCCACGTCCCCTTCCTCATAAATCGGCACCAGCTTCCGCACCTGTTTCGCGGAAATCTTCATGCCGCTCACTTCCACGCGCACCCGCGGCCCCGCTGTCACATCCAGCGTGATCGGCAGCGTATTGCTGTTCTCGTCGTACTTTCCCCGATTCAGCGCCACACGCGCGCTCAAGTATCCCTGCGTCACCAGATAGTTGCGTAGTCGCTCCGTGCCGCGATCCAGCCGTTCAGCCGTCACCTGAGTTCCCTTCTTCAGCCGTGTCTTCCCAAGGATTTGCTTCCCCGTGTATGACGTTTGATTGTTGATTCCCACGGCCGAAATCTTCGCCCGCGGCCCCGGGGCCACTTCCACTGTGATGTCGATTTCCTGCGTGTCCGGGTGCTTCGTCAGCGCGTAATTCCATTTCGCTTCGTAAAATCCATCGTCTTGTAAAGTCTGCCCCAGCCGCTTCAGTCCATCATTCAACGCTGGGATCTGAAACGGTTCGCCCAGCGACATCCGCAGCGCCGCCACCGCCGTGCCTTCGTTTGGCGGATCCTTCAATCCGTACACGCGCACCATGTTGTTGTAATAATTTCGAGTGACCACGAAATCCACATGCAGGCCGTCCGCTTCGCTCGTCGCCTTCGTCTGCACATCGGAAAACAATCCCGTCTGATTCAGCGCGCGCAAGCTTGCCCGCTCCGCATCAATATGAAATGCATCGCCCGATTTCAGCGGCAATGGCGCAAGCCTTTCCGGAATCGGCGTCCCCTTGTCATCGACCGTACGCACGGACGCAATGTGCTTTCCCTCCAGCGTCGCATCCTGCGCCCGCGCCGCCGGCACGATCATGAACGCAGTAAGCAGAAAAATCAGCACACGAATGCCCGTAAGGTTTTTCCCCTCCGGCATTCTGCCTCTGCATTTCATCCTCTCTCCAACTCAAAAGCACTCAAAAAGAGAAGGCTAGCATACGCGCTGACTCTTGTTTTCCAAAAGGCGATATGATGGAAGCCTTCATTCGAGGGAATCGTGGACCCCGGACAATTCGAGAAGTATTCGCGCCAGATTCTTTTTGCCGGCATCGGCGAAGAAGGCCAGCAGCGCCTCCTCCAGTCGAGCGCTGTTCTTGTCGGCTGCGGAGCGCTCGGCGCCGTCGCGGCCAATCTCCTCGTGCGCGCCGGAGTCGGCCGCCTCAGAATCATCGACCGCGATTTCGTCGAGCGTTCGAATCTTCAGCGCCAGACGCTTTTCGAGGAATCCGACGCCCGCGAATCTCTCCCCAAAGCGGTCGCCGCACACCGCCGCCTTTCCGCCATTAATTCAGACGCCGTCGTCGAGCCTGTCGTCGCCGACTTAAACCCGGAAAACACTCGCGAGTTGCTTTCCGGCTTCCCCCTCATTCTCGACGGCACCGACAACTTCGAAACCCGCCTCCTTATCAATGATGCCGCAATCGCTCTCGGAGTTCCCTGGATTTACGCCGCCGCTGTCGCCAGTTACGGTTTGACTTTCACGATTCTTCCCGGCGAGACCGCGTGCCTCGCTTGCCTCCTCGAATCGAATGGCGCATCCGGCAGTCTACGGAGCAGCTTTGGCTTCGAGGAAACTTGCGACACTGCGGGCATCCTGAACAGCGCCGCCGGTGTTGTCGCCTCCATTGAAGCTGCCGAAGCAACCAAGCTTCTTGCCGGAAAATCCGAAGCGCTGAACCGCCGCCTCGTCTCTTGCGATGTCTGGACCGGCCGCTTCCAATCCATCCGCGTCGCCAGAAATCCCGAATGCCGCGCTTGCGTTCGACGCGATTTCACGTATCTCGACGGCGAAGCGCAGCCTCACGTCACCATGTGCGGCCGCGATTCCGTGCAAATCCACGAACGCAGCCGCCGCCTCGATCTCGGCGAGCTAGGCCAGCGCATCGCAAGAACTGTTGACGAAGTTCGCCGTAACGATTTCCTGTTGCGTTTTCGCGTGCCGCCTTACGAGCTCACCGTCTTCCCCGACGGCCGCGCAGTCATTAAAGGTACGCGCGATCCCGCCGTTGCGCGTTCCCTCTACGCTCGCTATATCGGTGCATGAAAATTTTGTCTAAAGATTGCAATCTGACTTGAGGTTGAAGCAGCCTGGCGCGAAGGAAATTCGAAGAAGAAGTAGAATTCTTCTAGCTATCTGGAACTGATCTCAACCCGCAATGCGCCGTTCCGCGTCCTGCCGAGCCGCAATCCGCTCGATATTCTCGCGCGAATTCATCAATGTGAGAAATGTACTCAGCACTCGCGCTTTCGTTTCGTCCGTCAGCCCGGTACTACCGGTTGCCAGACGCGCCAATTGCGCGCCGTGGTCCACGATATATTGTCTCATTTCACTGAAACGTTCCCGCGTGCACGTGCCCACCGCTGTCTCGCGCCGCATCAGCATGCACGCTTGTTCCAGCTCCAATGTGAAGTGCAGCACACAGCGTTTCTCCGCCTCAAGCTCTTGCGGCACTCGCGCTTTGCACCCGACGACTTCGCAATTCACATACATGGCATCCCAAGGCTTTCTGACTGGCCCTTGTCTCTCACTCCGGCTCTAGGCTCTAGATGACCGCTATCTAAATGTGTAGCATTCCCCGCCCACAAAATCCACCGCCGCGCCGCCCTTCGCGCCCAATCGGTCATCTCGCGCTTCTCATCTCCGCGCGCCAGGCAGGCGGCCAGGGTGCTCCTATCCTTGTCCCGATGCAGCTTGGCAGTTTCCCATCAGCGGCTTCCCGTCGTGACTCGTTCACATCAAGCCGTGGGGATTGTGATGAAGTGGAGACGTGGCTGGGGACGATCGGAATGCTTCAAAGTGATTTGTATTTGAGCTGCAAATAGGCAAGTCGAGGCGCACCGCCCGGGCTAGTGCGCTGCAGGCTCCGCCGCCGGATGCATGCCATGTTGAGGAACTTCGTGAATGCCGCGCGCGGGCGGCTCTTGATGGAAGCGGAAGAATTGATTGAGCGGCCCGGGTCCTTTGCCGATCCCGTAACTTTTCTCGATGGCCTTGAAAACGTACGCCTTCGCCAGAATCAGCGCCTCCTGAAGCTGTTGCCCCAGCGCAAGCTGCGCCGCCACTGCCGAAGATAGCGTGCACCCTGAACCGTGCGTGTTTTCGCTTTTCACGTGATCGCCGCCAAACGCGTTCGCTTCCCCGCCTTCGTAGAGCACGTCCGACGGCTTCTCCAAATGCCCGCCCGTCACGATCACGGCTTTCGCGCCCATCTCCGCCAGCTTCTGCGCCGCCGCCTTCATTCCCGCCAGGTCTTTCACGTCCACTCCCGCGAGCAGCGCCGCTTCATCCATGTTCGGCGTAATCACGTCCGCGCGTTTCATCAACTCTTCGCGCAGAAATTTCACGCCCGCCGCGTCCAGCAGTTCCGCATTTCCCGAGGACGATTTCACCACCGGGTCCAGCACCACATGCGCGAATTTGTGTTTGTCCAGAAATTCCGCCACTGCGACGGCGTTTGCTTTGTTGCCCAGCATTCCGATTTTCACCGCGGCAATTTGCAGATCGCTCGCCAGCGCATCAAGCTGCGCCCGCAGCGTCGCAGCCGGGGTCACGTGTACCGCCGTCACTCCTTGCGTTGATTGCACCGTCAGCGCCGTCACCGCCGCAACGCCGTAGCAATTGTGCGCCGCGAATGTTTTCAGATCAGCGGCCACGCCCGCGCCGCAGGAAGGATCAAATCCCGCAATGGTCAGTAAAATCGGTGGATGGAGATTCGTGTGGTTCGTGTTCAATTCGTCGTGCGCTCCGCGCGAGACACAAATGGCGGCGCAAGTCTTCACACGCGCCCGCTGATTCAAAATGTACGCGCCTTGCTTCCCAAAGCGCAACAATATTCTCGCGTGCGCGAAAATATTTTTTCGCGCCGAGTACTGTGCCGCCTGCTCTCCGCTACTTTCCTCCCCACGTGTATTTCAATCCCGCGCGGTAATTAAATCCCAGCGCCGGATACCCAATGGCGTCCTGATAATGATGGTCCAGCAAATTTTCCACGTGTCCCATCATCGTCACGCCGTGTCCCAACGCGAATTGCGTTCCCAGGTCCAGACGAAAATGGCTGGGATTGCTCGTTAATCCAAATCCCAGGAAATCGCTGTCCGTCTCGCGTCCCACAAAATATCCCGCCAGGCTCCAATCCATCCGCCGGAACGCCGCATTCAAAATCAAATCCGCGGAATGCAGCGGCCGCAAGAACAACCGGTTCCCCGGCGCCTGCGTGGGATCAAACGCATTCGGCGCCTTCAGCACGCGCGTGTCGTCGTAACTGTAATTGCCGATGATTCCCAGCCACGTGAATGGCTTGGCTTCAATCGTCGTGTTCACGCCAAACGCGCGCGCCGAATCCGTGTTGAAAAATGTCCCGTAGCCGAACGAATCCAATTCCGGCGCCGGGCATCCCGGCGGCACGGGAAGCGAACACGGCCCAAACCCGGGCGGCGGGCACGAAGTGAAGCTCACCATGTCGCTGAAACTGTTGTGAAAAAACGTCGCCGAGAATTTCACGCGCTCCGAAGCCATCACCTGGTCCACGCCCGCGTTGAACGTGTTGCTGCGTTCCGGTTTCAGATTCGGATTCCCCGGAAAGCACGGATCCGCCTCGAACGATTGCGTGAAGTTCGGCTCTTTGATTCCGAGTCCGTACGAAGCGCGCAACCGCGTCTCGCCCCAGAGTCCGCTGCTGCCGAATCGCGCCAGATACGCCAGCCCTGCCCGTGGCACGAATCGCGTGCCGAAACTCGCATTGTCTTCCGCGCGGCCTCCGGCAATCGTCGTCAGCCTTCGCCCGAATTGATAATGCGTTTCGAAATATCCTCCCTGATTATTTCGACGCTCGTGTGGTCCGGTCGCCGCTCCGTTTTCCACTTCGTAGTGGTAGCCCAGCGAAATCGCGCCGTTGCGAAATAAATAGGTCGACTGCTCTTCAAATGCGGCGCGATTAAATTGATCGACGAACGTGAAAAACGGCACGTCCGCGCCAAAATCGCGAAAATAAGATTCAGTTCCCGCGACGTGATGCTGCCAGTGCGTGCCCGTCGCAAAATCCCAACTCACATTCGCCGAGAAATCGTGCAAATCAGACGACTGGCCCGGCTGGAAGAACGTCGGGAAATCAATCGCCGTCTGCCCCGGCTGACCCGCGTCGCTCGCCGCGCTGCGCACAGACAAGCGTAAATGGTCCGTGTCGCTGAATTTCCATCCGAAATTTCCGGAGAGCGTCGTGTCGCGAAACCTGTCGTTCGGCCCCTGCCCGTTGCTGTCAAAATACGAAATCGCACTCGAATAATCGAAACGATTCGCGAGTCCGCTCAATTGCGCCTCGCCGCGCCGCGTGCTGAACGAGCCGCCTTCGCCAATCACCGTGAATTCCGGCGTCGAAGTGTTTCCGCGATGCGTGAAGATCTGCACCACTCCGGTCATGGCGTCGGAACCGAAAAGCGCGCTCGACGCGCCGTGCACGATTTCGATTTTATCCACGTTCGATAAATCGAGATTCGAGAAATCCATGTCGCCGCCCGGCTGATTCACCGGAGCGCCATCCACAAGAACTTTTGTGAAATTCGAATTCCCGCCGTCCAGGAATAACGATGTGACGCCGCCCATCGGCCCCAGCCGCGCCAGATTCGCGCCCGCCGTCGAAGTCAGCAACGGCGCAAGCCAGATTTCCTGACGCTCGTCGATGTCTTTCCGCGTCAGCACCGTCACAGGCGAAGCCACTGTATTTGCCGGCGCCGGTTCCGCTTGCGCTGACACGACCACCGTCGACGCCAGCGGTGCGAGTTCCAATCGCGCGTCCCACGTGCGATGCTCGCCCGCCGCGAGCGTGAATTCGCGTTCGCTCGCCGCCATCTGCGCATGCTCGATTTGAATTGTGTATTCTCCCGGCGGAAGCTCGACCGAATACGAACCATCCGCGCCGCTTTTCAGTTGCTTTACGATTGTGTTGGTCGAACTTTTCTCGACAATAATTTGCGCGCCGGCAACGGCCGCGCCGCTGCGATCCGTCACGCGTCCGGAAATTGTTGCATTCGATTGTGCGTGAATTGAATTGGAAATTCCGGGAAGTGAAAAACCAAGAAGCACAAAAAATAAAAACAGCCGCACACGAAGTTTCATTTTTATCCTCCGGCTCCCTCTCGCGCGGGAGTTTGAAGGTTGTCTCGAAATTCAAGCTGCCGCTTTGCGCGCAGCTTGCCTTCGAGATGGAAACTCCGCCGGTCTCCTGGCTTGGCGGCATTCTGCTGGGCCCGGCCTTCCCGCCGCGGTGTCGCGTCTTCCGACGAACACCGAAGCAGTGGCGCGCGCCCGACTTCTTCCGCCTTACAGTCGCGCAGCGGCGACGGCTTTCCACCGTCTTCCCGTGCACGGAGTCTCGCTGTGATTGTCGCCGGAGGAAATCAATCACTCGAAATGAGTGTTCGTTTCCGCCGGAAATTCAAAACTACTTTTCACTGCTGCAATAAACCTGTTATTGCGATTCTTTGGGCGCTTCTGCGTTACCTTCCGCGGCTTCTGCATCCGCGCCGCCGCGCAAAATCACGCGCGGTCTTCCACTTGCGTTCATTTCCACGTCGAGCTCCGTCTCGAACGTCTGCTCAAGCAAATCCCGCCGGTAAACATCGGCTGGTTTTCCCGACGCCAGGCATTTGCCGCGCTGCATCAGCACAATCGCGTCGAAGAATTCCGCCGCCAGGTTCAACTCGTGCGTCACCACCACCACCGTGTAGCGATTTTCTTCCGCCAGCTTTCGCAGGCGCCGCATCAATTCCACTTTTCCGCCGATGTCCAAATGCTGCGTGGGCTCGTCGAGCAGCAACAAGAGCGGCTGCTGCGCCAGGGCGCGCGCCAAAATCACACGCTGGCCTTCGCCGCCGGAGAGCTGGTCCATTCGCCGGTCGAGCA